>Ga0224527_1000548_pt1 | contig 24324 bp, 21 predicted proteins | sample CBST0metaG_FD_179882 | JGI IMG/M metagenome (GOLD analysis project Ga0224527, IMG submission 179882) | Peat soil microbial communities from Stordalen Mire, Sweden - C.B.S.T0 | ecosystem: Environmental > Terrestrial > Soil > Wetlands > Peat | place: Sweden: Norrbotten County, Stordalen Mire... | reverse complement strand
TTGCTGGGCCTCAAGTGGTCGGACATCGATTTCGAGAAGTTGGAAATCTGTGTCATCCGCGATGTGGTCAAGCAGCGGATCGAGCGATGCAAGACGGAAGCCTCAAAGAAGGCGATTCCCATCGATGCCGAACTGGCAGAATCGCTGTGGTCGTGGCGGCTTCGCTGCGCCTACAACCAGCAGGACGACTGGGTGTTCGCCAGCCCGCACGGGAAAGGCAAGCAGCCCTACTGGCCGAGTTCGCTCTATCGGGTGTCTCTCAAGCCGGCATTAGAGGCCGCCGGCATCACGGCGCCCGTGGGCTGGCACACCCTCAGGCACAGCTTCGGAACCCTGATGAAGGCCAACGGAGAGGACATCAAGACGATCCAGGAACTTCTCCGCCATGCCAACTTCAAGGTGACGATGGATGTGTATACGCAGGCTGTCACGGATGTGAAACGCACGGCTCACAGCCGCGTAGCGCGGCAAATCATGGGGGAAAAGAAGGAGGACGAAGATGAAGCCTGAAAGCGGCCTTTTCTTATCGAACCCTTTCAAACCCTCGGGTTTTGGTTCGATTTTCTCTAAGTTCTTTATTTTGTTGGCGTCCCCGACGGGATTTGAACCCGTGTTATCGCCGTGAAAGGGCGGTGTCCTAGGCCGGGCTAGACGACGGGGACGCTGGGACGGCTACCTTATTCCCCAGGTTTGCCGTAAGAGCGGGCCGGATGGCCGGAATCGCCCTACCTGAAGGCTACCAACTTGAGCGGGGTGTGTCAAAAAATGTGATTTGCGCCGCTTTCTCTCTCGCCGCTCACTCGAGATCCGCTCCTCGATCGCGCGCGACAAATGCCTTGCGGTATCCTCGTTAAGTGAAGAGCCGATTTCGCTATCTGGACTTGCTGACCCTCGCGTTCGTGGTCGTGCTGATGATCTCGAATCTCGTGGGGCCCAAAATCTGCCAGATCGGCTGGCTGCGCCCCAGCGCCGCGGAATTCCTGTTTCCGCTCACCTATATCTGTGGCGATATATTCACTGAAGTGTATGGTTATGGGGCCTCGCGTCGCGCTATCTGGCTTGGTTTCTTTGCGATGGGTCTGTTGGCCGCGATGGGCCAGATGGCGGTTGCGCTTCCGCCGGCGCCCGAATGGCACGGCCAAGACGCCTACGCCACCGTTTTCGGACTGGTACCGCGATTTGCCGTCGCCAGCCTAGTCGCTTATTGGGCCGGCGAATTCACCAACAGCTACACCCTGGCCAAGCTCAAGCTCTTGACAGGCGGCCGCTGGCTTTGGACACGCACCGTCGGGTCAACTGTGACTGGGCAGGCTGTGGATACAGTAGTAGTGATCGTTGTGGCCTTTGCCGGAACTCAGTCCACCTCGATGATCGTGCGCATGGTCGTTTCTTCTTATTTGATTAAAGTCGCGGTCGAGGTGGTTGCAACTCCGCTCACCTACCTGATCGTCGGCCGGCTCAAACGGGCTGAGGGCGTGGATGCGTTCGACCGTCGTACCAATTTCAATCCATTTGCTTTGCAGCGGGAAGGTGTTTGAACCCATATTGGGCCTGTCGGTAACATTCCGGTGCCCCAACAGCAACTTTTTTGCGACAATGGTTCAGTCCCGCGCGTCAGACACATAAGATCACTCAAACTATCGTCTCGCAATGGGGCTGGCACTGCTATGGCTCACAGCCAGAGCACATGGCTACACTGTAAGATCAATTTCGCAATCCGATAGTTCGGCGACCCGGGCGCGAACCGGAAATTCGGCACCAGCATGCCGTCAAGAAAACAGTAAGTGAGGATGATTCCGTTGAAATCCATGGTTGGGTTAAGTTGTTGTGTCTTGTTGGTGGCGATCAGCGGTTGCGCAAAGAAGGCTGCGCCGCCCGCAGGCGGTGGCATGCAGGCGATGCCCGTTCAGACGGTGGCTGTGAGCCTTGCGCCCGTGCCGCAGAGCAGCGAATATGTAGCCACCATCAAGTCGCGCCGTTCGGCGACGTTGCAGCCCCAGGTGGATGGCCGCCTGACGCAGATTAGTACAAAATCCGGCGATCATGTGAAAGCGGGCCAGGTAATGATGGCCATCGATCCGCTGCACCAGCAGGCGGCAGTCGATTCGCAGCGCGCAACTGAGCGTCAAAAAAAGGCTCTCTATGACTACAACACGCTAGAAATCGAGCGACAAAAGAAGCTGTTCGACGCCGGCATCATCAGCCGAGACGTATATGAACAGGCGCAACAGGCCTTCGACAATTCCAAGGCCGATTACGAGGCCGCGCTCGCGTCTCGCAAATCGCAAGAAGAGCAACTCGCGTATTACACCATCCGTGCCCCGTTTGACGGCGTAGTCGGCGATATACCGGTCCATGTGGGTGACTATGTTTCGTCGACAACCATGTTGACGACAGTGGATGAAAACAAGGATCTCGAGGCCTATATCTATGTGCCCACGGAGCGTGCGGCTCAAGTGCGTCAGGGGCTTGAAGTCGATCTGATGGACACCTCAGGAAAGCTGTTGGAGAAGACCAGGATTGATTTTCTCTCGGCGCAGGTCGATAGCTCGCTGCAGGGAATTCTGGCCAAAGCGCCGGTTCACTTCGGACCCGAGGTGCTGCGCAACGCCCAGTTGATCAAGGCGCGCGTGATTTGGAGCACGACCCCCATGGCTGTGGTTCCGGTTCTGGCGGTGACGCGGCAAGGCGGTCAGAGTTTTGTATTCGTGGCGCGACAGCAGAATGGTCACTTTGTTGCCAGTCAAACGCCGGTTACGCTCGGCGACACCGTTGGAAACACCTACTCCATCACTTCGGGACTGAATGCAGGCGACAAGGTCATTGTGTCCAGCACGCAGTTCCTGGTTAACAACATGCCAGTGATGCCGATGGGAGCCTGATTTTCAGGCTTCAAAATGACGCGTGGTTGCACGTGCCCGCGGTGGATGCCCGTTGATTCGCGATTGATCCGGGCGGCAGGAAGGAAGGCCTATTTTGTTTGTTGATTTCTTTATTCACCGGCCGGTGTTTGCGACGGTTTGTGCACTGTTGATTATTCTAGGCGGCGCGGTCTGCATTCCCACTCTGCCCATCGCCATGTACCCTACACTGGCTCCTCCGCAGGTCGTCGTCAGCTGCAACTATGTGGGCGCCAATGCCGATACGGTCGAGAAAGCGGTCACCATTCCGCTCGAAGAATCGATCAACGGCGTCGAGGGCATGCGCTACATCAGCTCGTCAAGCACCAATAGCGGAACCAGTTCGATTACCGTTACTTTTAGAACGGGATACGACCTATCCATCGCCGCCGTCGACGTGCAAAATCGCGTCGCCAGCGTTGAGGGTCGTTTGCCTGCTGCCGTGAACTCGACCGGCATCAGCATCACAAAATCGAATAGTAACTTCGTCTTCGGCGCGGGCTTCTACACGAAAGACGGTCGCTACTCGCCCGAGTTCATTTCTAACTATCTTGATGTTTATGTGAAGGACGCTCTCAAGCGCGTACCCGGCGTGGGCGACGTCATGATCTTCGGCGAACGCAAGTATGCCATGCGCGTATGGCTTGACCCTGTGCGCTTGGCGGCTCGCGGGCTTACCGCGACCGACGTGGTTGCCGCGCTGACTGAACAGAACGTAGAGATTCCCGCCGGGCAATTGGGCCAGCCGCCATCAAACGTTCATCAGGCTTTTCAGATTCCAGTACGCGTGGTTGGGCGTCTCACCGAACCCGCTGAGTTTGAGAAGATCATCGTCAAGAATTCCGCCAATGGACTGGTGCTGCTCAAGGACGTTGGCCATGCTGAAGTGGGCGCTGAAGATTACAGTTCTTCGCTCAAGTACAGCGGTCGCGATGCGATGGGCATTGGTGTTGAACAGCTCTCCAACGCCAATGCGCTCGACGTTGATCGCCAGGCCAAGGCGGTTCTCGAAGAACTCAAAAAGGGGTTCCCGCCTGGGCTCGAATATGCCATCGCGTTCGATTCGACTACTGTCGTCGGCGATTCCATTCGCGAAGTGATGGTGACCTTGGGCGAAGCCATCGCCATCGTTATTATCGTGATCTTCTTGTTCCTTCTCGATTGGCGCGCAACCATTATTCCGGCCGTGACGATTCCAGTATCGCTGATCGGCACATTTGCATTCATCAAGCTTTTTGGCTTTTCCATCAATTCGCTCACGTTGTTCGGCATCACCCTCGCTACGGGACTCGTTGTCGACGACGCGATCGTCGTCATCGAAAACGTGCAGCGACATATTGCCATGGAACACTCCGATCCCCATGAAGCCACTTCGCGAGCCATGGGCGAAGTAACCAGCGCGGTTATCGCCACGTCCCTGGTACTTATTGCGGTGTTTGTCCCGGTGTCGTTCTTCCCCGGCACAACGGGAATTCTTTACCGGCAATTCTCCCTGACCATCGCCTTCGCCATTGCGATTTCCGCTTTCAATGCGCTTACCCTTTCGCCCGCGCTCTCGGCCCTGTTCCTCCGCGGTGAAGAGCAGCGCCCCCATCAACTCGACTTCCTCCACATTCGTCCGTTGTCGCGCGCTTTCGCAGGATTTGTTCATGGCGCGGATAAGAGTGTGAGCTGGCTGTCAAGTAGTTACGCCAAAACCATTCATGTAGCATTGCGCATCCGTTACCTGCTTCTCTTGTTGTTCTTCGTCGGCCTCGGCGCCACTGTCTGGATGTACCAGCGCGTCCCCACGGGCTTCATCCCGCAGGAAGATCAATCGTTCCTGATGGTGATCGTGCAAGCTCCGCCGGGATCGTCTCTCGCCTACACCACATCGTTGGCCGATAGGGCCGAAGCGATTATCGGCCAGGACCGCGACATTGCCGGTGCCTTCTCCGTCATGGGGTTTGGGTTCAACGGCGGTGCTGCCAACGCAGGCATGATGTTCGTGGCGACTACACCGTCCGATGTTCGGCGCGCCAAGGGCCATTCGGCCTCCGACATTGTTGCCCGGCTCGCGCCCAAATTGCAGATGCTGATGTTCTCTCCCAACGGCGGTTTGGTGGCTATGATAGAGCCGCCGGCTGTGCAGGGCGTTGGCAGCTATGGCGGCTTCCAGTTCATGTTGCAAGACCAGGGAAAGAACACGCTCTCCGATCTCGATCGTGTCGCTCACCAAATCGTGAGTGCCAGCCGCGCGCGCAAAGATATGACCGGGCTCATTACGACCTTTTCCGCGAATGATCCGCAAGAGCTTGTGACCATCGATCGTGAAAAGGCCAAGGCCATGAATATTCCGCTGTCTCAGATCACGACCACCCTGGGCGTCTTCATGGGATCGCAATACATCAACGACTTCGATTACAATAATCGCACTTACCGAGTTTATGTTCAGGCTGATCAGGCCTTCCGCATGACCGCGCGCGATTTGCATGACTACTACGTGCGCTCCGACAGCGGACAGATGGTTCCTCTCGATAACCTCGTCACTGTTACCGAAAGCGCGGGCCCTCCTGTAATCTCGCATTACAACCTTTTCCGCGCTGTCGAAATCGATGGTTCGCCTGCACCCGGCTATAGCTCGGGACAAGGAATCGCGAGCATGGAAGAACTCGCCAACCAGACGATGATGCCGGGCATGACTTATCAATGGACAGGCCTGACTCTTGACGAAATCGAGTCCAGCGGCAAGGCAATGATCATCTTCGGCCTTGGAATCCTGGTCGTCTATCTCACGCTATCGGCGCAGTACGAGAGCTTCGCTCTTCCATTCATCATTCTTCTGGCTGTGCCGATGGCAGTTCTTGGCGCTCTCGCCCTGGTTTGGTGGCGTGGCCTTTCGAATGACGTCTATTGCCAGATCGGTCTCGTGATGCTCATCGGTCTTTCCGCCAAAAACGCAATTCTAATTGTCGAGTTCGCCGAGCAATTGCGGCGTAAGGGCCGGTCACTTGCCGAAGCTGCCATCGAGGCTGCCGAACTCCGCCTGCGCCCCATTCTCATGACTTCGTTTGCGTTCATCCTCGGCGTGCTGCCGCTGGTTTTTGCGACCGGCGCCGGCGCTTTGGGTCGTCGCTCTGTGGGAACGACCATCGTCGGGGGTATGTTACTTTCGACCTTCCTTAACTTGTTCTTCATCCCCACTCTCTACGTGATTCTCAGCGGACTGTTGGCACGCGTAGGGGGCCGGAAGAAGGAGAACCTGGCGCATGCATAGCTGAGCGACTGCAACCCGCCTCTTAAGTCGCATGTCCGCACGATGAGCGCGTGGGGCCCAATAATAAGGCGGGTTTCAAGGCTCAGTGAGTTGACAAATACGGCTATGGGGCCAGCTTTACTTCGCTTCGTGATGGGCGATGATGTAATCCTTGATGCGCTTATAGACCGCAATTGGGACTACGCCAAGGTCAACCAGATCCTGCTTCGTTCGATAGGGTCTGAACCGCACGATGCGGCCTGCCCAACTCTGCGTCATACCCGGCACTTTAAGCAATTGCTCCACCGTGGCATGATTAATATCGACGCGCGCCTCCGGTGGCGGAATCGCCGCGAGCGAAGGTGCGGGTTGCGAGCCGGCGCTCAACGTTAGCCCTAACAATGCCAACATTAATGTTGCGGACATAACTCTCATTCGCATAGCGCCATTCTCCGCTCCCGGCATGTGCCGCGCAACTCTCGCATGGACCTAAGATTCCCTTGGCTGACGTAGACCTGTGACAATGGTCGTATGGCAACGCCTCAAAATGCGCCCACACCTGCGGCCTCAACTCGAACGAAACTCTTCGGCCGAACACGAGACGTTGTTCTGGCTGTGCTTGTGGCCTTGTTTGTCCTTTGCATAGTCTTTGCATGGACCACCAGGGATGCCATGAAGCATCTCCCGTTCATTGCTGGACGAGGAGGCGGCCAGGTTCCCGCCGGCCATAAAACTGTCGTCGATCTTAGTCCCTGGCAAACGGCCCAGGCTTTGGCCCCGCTCGCAGTTACAGCGGAGGAGACCGAATTTGCACATGACGCCGAACGCTTGGCAGATCACGAGGTCGACCAGGCCTTCGCTTCGGCCCTGCGTCTAGCGACTATTCAGGCTCAACATCGCGTCCTGACCGGCGAAGCGCTTTCGCTTTCTCAGAGAGTTGACCAGTTACAACAGCTTGTTAGTCAGGACCAGGCGTTGGTGCGACAACTAACATCCGCACAAGGCGCATCCTCTGCAAGTTCGAAGGATACCTCGGGTTCGGGAGATACCGAAAGCGATCTCGACATCGCCAAGGCACAACTCGGGCTCGATTCAGATGAACTTTCAGATGCGCAGCAGGACCTTGACCGCGCATCGGGCGATCAGCGCTCGCAGATCCAGAGCGAGCTCACTTCGCACGAAGCTGCCATGAAAAAGTTCGATAGCGAATCCCAGTCCACTGGTCAACTCGCCGTCCTATCCGTGGGCCGTTATGGCACGCTGGCTGGCCGCGTCAAGGCATGGCGCAAACAAGATTCGCGGCAACAACTCATCGGACAGGCGGAGCAGCAAGCACAGGCTGACATACGAGACTTAACCGCGGAACACAATGCCCTGGAGGCTAAAGCAAATGCGGCCGCACCGTCAGCCGCACCGCAGGATCGCACCGCCAAGCTAGCAGCCATCCGTGATCGCAGCGCGGAACGCCAATTGCTGAGCATCTACGACGATCGCATCCAGACCGAGCAGCAACTTGCCTCGGTCTACTCCAAATGGACTAATCAGGTTCGTTTGCAGCACCGCATTCTGATTCATCTCATCCTGCAGTCGCTGGCTCTGATTCTCGTCATCCTCACTTGCATGATGCTCGGCGATGGTCTGGTGCGCCGTCTAACCGCCCGTCCGACTCTCGATCGACGCCAACTTCAAACACTGCGCTACGTTCTCGAATTGGCCGTACAGGTATTAGGCGCCGGATTGATTCTTCTCGTTATCTTCGGTGCTCCCCAACAGACACCCACCATTCTGGGTTTAGCCACCGCGGCACTCACCATTGCATTGCAGGACTTTGTGCTCGCCTTTTTCGGATGGTTTGTTCTCATGGGGAAAAAAGGAATCCGCGTCGGTGACTGGGTCGAGATCAACGGAGTCGGCGGAGAAGTCACGGAGCTGAGTCTGCTCTCCACCACGTTGCTTGAGACAGGCGGGGAGAAGGGGTATCCCACGGGCCGGCGCATTTCCTTCATGAACGGCTTTGCAATTCGCGGGCAATACTTCAATTTCTCTACTTCAGGTCAGTGGATGTGGGATGAAATTACGGTGGCTGTTCCGACATCGGAGGACAGGAACGCTGCGGTAGAGCGAATTCTAACCGCGGTGACGGAAGAGACCAAGGAGAGTACGCGTATCGCCGAACTCGAATGGAAACGTGGCACACGCGGAGATGGTCTCAGTAATTTCAAAGCCGCTCCTTCGGTAAATTTGCGCCCATCGGCCTCCGGTCTCGATCTCGTGGTGCGCTATGTTACCCGCGCCTCAGAGCGATCTGATACGCGCGATCGGTTATACAGCCTCATCATCAATCAGCCCGATCAATCCAGCACTTCAGAGCCTGCCGGCACGTAGGCAAGCTGCGTCCCGAGACCTCAGTTGCTGCGAAAAGAGCACCAATAATATTTGACACAGCCCGGTGTTTCCGCTTAGGGTTTTAACAGATGCAAAGCCACCGCAATCACGGTCACCACCACCATCACGGGACCCCAATGCCGGCGGACTGCCATGGCCTGATCTAAAAGGCCAGAGAGATTCGAGAAGTTGAAATGCCCGCCGGCGATCAAGCCAGCGGGCATTTTCTTTTTTGCATACAATCCCAACGAAACGCATATCAGGACAAGGAAACATGAGCGACGAAAACGCAGTAATCGACTTCGACAAAATGGACGGCCTTGCGCCTGGTATCGTGCAGGACGCACGCACCGGCGAGGTATTGATGCTAGGCTTTCTTAACCCCGCCAGCTATGCGAAAACTTTGGAAACCGGCTTCGTTACCTTTTGGAGTCGTACTCGCCAAAAGCTCTGGATGAAAGGCGAAACCAGCGGCAACCGCCTGCGCATCGTCTCCGCCTCGACAGACTGTGACAATGACACCCTGCTGTTTCGCGTAGAAGTAGAAGGCGACGGCCTCGTCTGCCACGAGGGAACTGTAAGTTGCTTCACGCGACCGATCACGATCGATACCGAAAAAATGGAGGCCGCACGTGGCTAACAAGCTCAGGCTCGGAATTCCTAAAGGCAGTCTACAAGATGCGACCATTGCCCTTTTCAAACGCGCCGGATGGAATATCTATGCCGATGGCCGTTCCTACTTTCCCTCTATCGATGATGTAGAAATCGAATGCATGCTCATCCGCGCTCAAGAGATGGCACGCTACGTCGATCATGGTGTACTCGATGCAGGTCTTACCGGCATTGATTGGGTTGTCGAAAGCGGACTCGATGTTGCCAGCGTTACTTCGCTCACCTATGCCAAGCAGAGCCGCCGCAAAGTTCGCTGGGTCCTCGCAGTACCTGAATCGAGCGGCTTCGAAAAGGCCGAAGACCTCGAAGGAAAAATCATCGCCACCGAATTGGTCGAGGTAAGCAAGCGCTACTTCGCCGAAAAGGGCGTCAATGTGAAGGTGGAATTCAGCTGGGGCGCGACAGAAGTCAAACCGCCCATGTTGGCCGACGCCATCGTTGAAGTAACCGAGACCGGCAGTTCTCTCAAGGCCAATCACCTCAAAATCATCGATACGGTAATGGAGAGCGAGACTCGCCTCATCGCCAGCAAATCCGCATTGGCTGATGATTGGAAGCGCGAAAAAATCGAATCCATCGCGCTCATGCTCCGAGGCGCCATTGATGCGCAATCGCAAGTTGGCCTCATGCTCAACGTCAAGCGCGACAATCTCGATGCCGTTCTCGCGGTGCTGCCTGCGCTCAACTCGCCGACCATCTCTCAGCTCAGTGACTCGGAGTGGGTCGCAGTCAACACCATTGTCGAAGAACGTACGGCGCGCGAAGTGATTCCGCGCCTCAAAGCAGCCAAGGCCACCGGGATCGTCGAATACCCGCTCAACAAGGTCGTACTCTAACCCGGAGGAAAGATGAAACTGATCCGGACCAAGGGAAGAAACGCAGAGCAAACCGCTGAGACGCTCAAGGCCCTCGAAGCTCGCGGCGGTGCAGCGCTTGACACGGTGTTACCCGCTGTCAAGCGCATCGTTAGCGATGTTCGTCGCCAAGGCGATCGCGCGCTCCTTCGTTATGCCGCTCAATTTGATCGCCTCCCCGGACTTTCGGCATTGCGCGTAACCAGAGAAGAAATGTCCGCAGCATGGGAATCGACTAAGTCCGATTTGCGTGACGCGCTAACAAGAGCGGCAGAGCAGATTCGCGAATTTGCAAATCGCCAGAAACCCTCTTCGTGGAATGAAACTTCAATCCCCGGTCTTACTACCGGCCAGCTCGTACGCGCTCTCGGTTCGGTAGGATGTTATGTTCCCAGCGGCCGTCACCCTTTGCCATCCACGCTGCTCATGACTGCCATCCCCGCCCAGGTTGCGGGTGTCGAGCGCATCGTCGTTGTGTCGCCCGCGCCCGCGATTGAAACCCTTGCCGCCGCGCACCTTCTTGGCATCACCGAGTTCTATCGCGTCGGCGGCGCGCATGCCGTGGCCGCGCTCGCTTATGGAACGGCGAGTATACCGAGAGTCGATAAGATCGTCGGTCCCGGCAATCTCTACGTCACAGCGGCCAAGCGGCTCGTCGCTTTTGATTGCGCGATCGACATGCTGGCCGGCCCGACTGAAATTGTTGTGACCAGTGAAACCGGCAAACCAGGCGATATCGCGTCCGATCTTGTAGCCCAAGCCGAGCACGATCCTGAAGCGCTGGCCATCTTCATCACCACGCATTCGGACTTGGCCAAAGCAGTCATCGCCGAATCGAAACTTCGCAGTCGCGGCAATCCCATAGCCCGCGCATCTCTTGACCGTAACGGCTTTGTCATCCTCGCATCCACTCTCGACATGGCACGAGAAATTACCAATCGCATCGCCCCCGAACATCTAACCGTCGACACTGCGCGCGATCTTGCATGGGTCAAGAACGCCGGTTCGGTATTCGTTGGCCGCTGGTCCGCGCAGCCCATGGGCGACTACATCTCCGGGCCTAATCACACTCTGCCTACAGGCGGTATGGCGCGCGTTCGCGGGGGATTAAGTGTAAATGACTTCATAAAACTCATTACCGTGCAGCAATATAATGCGACAGCGATGCGAACTCTCGGCCCTCGTGCCGTGCTCTTAGCTGAAGCCGAAGGCCTCACCGGTCATGCCGAAGCCATTCGCGAGCGACTTCGAACGAGGCAGCGCGCAACTCCCGCAGCCGCAACTCCCTTATCGAGGAAAACCAATGTCTGAAACTACGGTGCTGCCGCAACCCCGTGCTCGCGTCAAGGCGATGAAGGAGTACCATCCGCCTCTCGGCTGTCGAGATGCTCTGCGTCTCGACTTCAACGAAAATACGCTGGCATGTTCCCCTGCAGTGCATGAAGTGCTTGCTCGTATTTCGACGGGCAGTCTCACTCGTTATCCTGAGCGCGAACCGGTTGAGGCGATAGTTGCCAAACGTCTCGTCCTCACCGCACCTCAAGTTGCCTTGACAAATGGCGTTGACGAAGCCATCCACGTGCTCTTTCAGGCTTTCCTCGAGGCCGGAGACGAACTCCTGCTGCCCGTTCCGACTTACACCATGTATGAGATCTACGCCTCGGCAACGGATGCTCGCACCATCGCTGTGCAAGCCGCCGACGATCTCGCGTTCCCCTTCGAGCGTCTTCTCGACGCCATCACTCCGCGCACCAAAATCATCGCCATTGCCAATCCCAATAGCCCATCGGGCAGCGTTGCTACTCGCGAACAAATCATCGAGATAGCTCAGCGCACTCCACACTCCATCGTCCTCGTCGACGAAGCCTATTACCACTTCTTCGGCGAAACAGTAATTGACCTGATCGATCAGCTGCCCAATCTTGTCATCGCACGAACCTTCTCCAAAGCCTATGGACTAGCCGGTCTCCGCGTGGGAGTGCTTGCCGCTCGGGTTGAACTGATGCATTGGGTGCGACGCGTTCTGTCTCCCTACAGCGTCAACTCGGTCGCTCTCGCCTGTCTCCCCGCAGCTCTTGAAGATTCCATTTATCTCGATTGGTATGTGAGCCAAGTTCTTTCCGCGCGCGCTGACTTTGAATCCGCACTCGACGCAGCAGGCATTCGCCGCTGGTCGAGTCAAGCCAACTTCATCCTCGTTGAAATCGGCCCTCTTCATGCGGAATTCGTGCAACGCATGAATGCGGCAGGTGTACTCGTGCGTGATCGTTCCAGCGATCCAGGATGTGACGGTCTCGTGCGCATCACCATTGGTACGCAGGAACAGATGCGCCAAGCTTCAGAGGCGCTCAGCGCAGTGATGGCTGCACTGCGTGGCAAAGGAGCCGCTCGATGACCACTGTAAAGAAGAAGAATCCCCAGGCAACGCCCTCGGACATAACCTCGGTACCTCGCACCGCAACCTTCGATCGAAAGACCACCGAAACCCGCATCGCCATCAAACTCACTATTGAGGGCACTGGAAAATATAGAGTAAAAACCGGAATTCGCTTCTTCGATCACATGCTTGAACTATTCACGCGCCACGGCGTTTTCGATCTTGAACTAACATGCGACGGCGACCTTGATGTCGATCAACATCACACCGTTGAAGACGTCGGCATCGCGCTCGGCGAATCGTTCGATCTCGCTCTGGGCGACAAGCGCGGCATCCTGCGTGCCGGATATTTCATCATGCCCATGGACGAAACCCTCGCCATTGCCGCCGTCGACCTGAGCGGTCGTGCTGCCTTTACAGTCGACACCAAGGTTCGCACTCGCCTCGTCGGCGATCTGCAAACCGAGCTAGTGACCGACTTCTTCGAAGGATTCGCACGCGGGGCCCGGGCCAATGTCCACGTGAAAACAATGTATGGACGATCGAATCATCACAAGATTGAAGCCATCTTCAAAGCATTCGCGCGCGCACTCCGCGTAGCCTGTTCGCGCGACAAGCAACTCGGCGAGATGCTGCCTTCAACCAAAGGACTGCTCTGATGCGTGTAACCGTCATCGATTACAAAGCCGGCAATCTCACTTCGGTGCTCAAGGCTCTGCGCTACATCGGTGCGGAACCAGTCGTGACAGACAGCGATCTGTCGCTGCTTGATTCAGCGGAGCGCATCGTATTGCCCGGAGTTGGTCACTTCGCTGCCACGGAACGCCTTGACGCAACCGGCCTGACACCCGCTATTCGTGCGGTCATCGCGCGCGGAACTCCGTTCCTCGGCATCTGCGTAGGCATGCAATGGCTCTACGCAAACTCGACCGAAGCGCCCCAGCAGCCTGGCCTTGCGCACTTTTCCGCCGGTTGCACGCGGTTTGCCGAGTGCGATCAGAAGGTGCCCCACGTTGGATGGAATTCGTTGGAAGTCCGGGGCGATTCCCGTCTCATGGCCAACGTTGACCGTGGCGAATTTGTTTACTTCACTCATTCCTTCAAGGCCGACGTTACCGCTGATACCGCGGCAACGACAACTTACATCGAGCCGTTTGCCGCCGCCGTTGAGCGTGACAACGTCATGGGCGTGCAATTCCATCCCGAAAAATCCGGTGAAACCGGCCTGAAGATCCTCCGCAATTTCCTCAACTGGCAACCGAAAGGCGTCGCGCATGTTGACTAAGCGAATCATCGCATGTCTCGATGTACGCGCCGGCCGCGTAGTAAAGGGTGTGCAGTTCGTCGACATTATCGATGCGGGCGATCCCGCCGAGTTGGCAGCCCGCCACGCGCGCGAGGGCGCCGACGAAATTGTGTTGCTCGATATCACGGCCACGCACGAGGGCCGCCAGACACTGCTCGACACAGTGCGCCGCACTGCGCGCGAACTGTTCGTTCCCTTCGCAGTCGGGGGAGGCATTCGCAGCGCGCGAGATGCAGAGCAGGTATTTGAAGCAGGCGCTGACAAGATCAGCGTAAACTCTGCGGCGTTGTCCGACCCGAACCTCATTGAGGCCATAGGCCGCACTTTCGGTGCGCAGGCTGTGGTTGTAGCCATCGATGCGCGTCGCGATCCCGGGGCCCCTGATCCCGTGCGCGACGCGCAAGTCTACGTCCAGGGCGGTCGCAAGCCTACAGGCCGCCGTGTCGTCGAGTGGGCTCGCGAAGCAGAATCCCGCGGCGCCGGTGAAATCCTTCTCACGTCGATGGACTCCGATGGCACACGTGCCGGCTTCGATTGCGAGTTAACGGCCGCCGTCAGTCAAGCTGTCGGCATTCCCGTTATCGCCTCCGGCGGAGCAGGCACTGTCGCTCATTTCAGAGATGTCTTCTCAGCGGGCAAGGCCGATGCGGCGCTCGCGGCCAGTATCTTTCATTTCGGTGTATCGAGCGCCCGATCACTCAAAGAAGAGTTGGCGCGAGCCGGCGTACCTGTGAGGTTGCCATGTTAATTCCTTCTATCGATCTGCTGGGTGGCCGGATCGTCCAACTCGTGCGAGGCGAAAAACTACGTCTCGCCTTCGACGACTTCGAATATTGGATTGAGAAGTTCGCGCGCTATCCGCTAGTCCAACTCATCGACCTCGACGCGGCCATGCGTCAGGGTGATAATTCCTCATTAGTCGCGCAGATTGCCAAGCGTCTTCCCTGCCAGGCCGGCGGCGGCATCCACTCCATCGAGCGCGCGCAGCAGGTGCTCGAAGCGGGCGCAAAGCGTGTCATTATCGGCTCCGCGCTCTTCTCTGAAAACGGAGGCAAGGGCATCGTCAATACGCACATTATTGCTGAGCTCTCAAGCCGCATCGGCAGCCAGCGCATCGTTGCCGGCATCGATACCAGGAGCGGACAGATCGCCGTCAAAGGTTGGAAGGACACTATCGCACTCACTCCCGATAATGCTATCCCGCAACTAGAGCCCCACGTCTCCGCATTTCTCTATACGCATGTCGATGGCGAAGGGATGATGCAAGGCTTTCCCATCGAAACAGCGGAGCGTCTGCGCAAACTAACCGAAAGGCAGCTCATCGTTGCCGGTGGAATCCGTAGCCAACAGGAAGTAGATTCCCTTGATGCCCTCGGCGTAGATGCGGTCGTAGGAATGGCCGTTTACACTCATCTGCTCGCTGTATAGGCTGCATCCATCCGCGAATCGAGACGTCAACGCAATAAGTTTGTTGGTTGCAATCGATGCATCGGATATGCTGGTAAAAAGATTACTCGGCACGGAAGGAACAAAATGACAGCGACCAAAGCAAGCGGCATTCGGCTGGCCAAGCGACTCGACGAGGTAGGCTTCTCCGACATCGTGCAGATCCGCAACAAAGTTATGGCGATGCGCGCGGAAGGCCTCCAGGTACATTCGCTGCACGGTGGTGAGCCGTACTTCGAGACGCCGGATGAAATCAAGTTTGCTGCGGTTAGGGCGCTTGTCGAAAATCAGACGCACTACGCGCCTTCTTCCGGCCTGATGCCTCTGCGAAAGGCCCTCGTCGAAAAGCTGGCGACGAAAAACCATATCCAGGCCACGACCGATGAAGTCATCGCAACCGTCGGTGGTTCGCAAGGGTTGTATGCAGCGTTTTTGTCGGTACTCGATCCCGGTGATGATGCCCTGATTTTCTCGCCTTACTGGACGCCCATCGGCGACTTGGTGCGTGGCGCGCAGGCGCGGCCCCTACCGGTGCCCACTGCCACTGCGCGCCGTAATGGTATTCGCAATACCCTGGAACAATTCTCGACGCCGCAAACGCGCGCGATCTATTACAACACCCCTCAGAACCCGAGCGGTCTCGTCTTCACTCGCGCTGAGGCAGAAGAGGTCGCAGCCTTCGCCATCGAGCGCGACTTGATCGTTGTTGCCGATGAGGCTTATGAAGACCTTGTCTACGATGGTGAACATGTTTCAATTGCTTCGCTTCCCAACATGGCAGAACGGACTATTACGAGTTTTACGTTCTCAAAAACCTATGCCATGACGGGTTGGCGTGCTGGTTATGCGGTGGCTAAAGAACCATTCATGACCGCGCTCCGAAAAATCGTGCTTTATTCCACCAATGGAGTAACCACTCCGGTACAGTTCGCAATGATTGAAGCGCTCGCCACGCCGGAATCGCAAATCGCATTTCGACGCGAAGAGTATCGCAAGCGCCGCGACCTGCTGGTGGCCGGATTAAATGAAGTAGGTTTGGAATGCGAGCCTCCCGCCGGAGCGTTCTACGCATTTCCAAACGTCGAAAAAATCCATAAGAACAGCCGCACGGCCGCACAGATCCTACTCGAAAAAGCGCACATCGCCACAATTCCCGGCTCTGTGTTCGGCGCGCAGGGCGAAGGTCATTTGCGTTTTGGCTATGCCATCACTCTCAAGGAGATTGAAGATTGCGTTGAAGACCTGCGCAAATTCATTGCGTAATGCTGTTTGTTTCTTCTTCTGCACTCTGTCCGACAGCGCGGCTTGTCTCTACGCGCGATGCCCTTAGCAATCGCGCGATTTGTTTCAAATGTAACTGCACCGCATAAGCGCGCAGTATCTCAGGTTGTGAAAAAGCGATGCCCTTGGGGCGCGCCGCCGCCATCGCTTCTTCCAATTTTTCGATGTCCTCTTCAAGATGTAATCCCGGCGGCGGCACATGAAAGCTCCAGTTATGAATACACGTTGCCACATACTGAAATCCACTCCCAATATCCTGAACTAACTGCCCCAAAGCCGGCTCCAATTGCTGCGAATATCCGTCATCGCGACTGTCTTTGACCGCCAGTTCCAGCGCCACCAGAGAGTCGAAGAGCGAACGCCCGAACTGTGCCAGCATTCCCAGTCCTTCGCGCCATCCTGGCCCGCCTGACGGCTCGTTACGCGACGCCTCGAGTAACTGGTTGTTTCCTCGCAGCATCGCCAGCGCATCTTCATGCAACCTTGCGAGCTTTTCGTGCGGCTCTCCTCTGAATCCTTCAAGAATCGCCTCGAAAAACGTTCCCAACACCAGGAACTCATGAGCCAGTCCATCGCGCAAACGTAGCCGGGCCCGGTCAGGAAACACCAGGGTCGTTACAGCAAGCGCCACGAGGATGCCAAGCATGACTTGCCCGACGCGGTCCAATGCAATCGCCGTATGCGAACTGGATTGCACCAGCATGACAATCGTGATTGTGACTCCCGCGAGCCGCGAACTGCTGCGAAACCCAAGCAATCCACATAAGGCTACCGCCGCAAACACCGCTGCGACGTAGTTCCAAGGCAGGCTTCCGACCAGCGAAAATGAAAATCCGAACGCGGCACCAATGAGCGTCCCCAGGACGCGATCGCGCGATGCGGTGATCGTTGCGCCAAAATTCGATTGCAGTACAATGATGGCGCTGATTGCGCCCCAGTATCCGTCATGTAGACCGAAGCGCAGCGCCAGCCACCAGCAAAGCGTGGCCGCCAAAGCGGTCTTGGCCGCGTGGATCAGAAGCCGCTGCCGCTCCCATGACAGCAGTCCGCCAGGCAGCCCTGGGCTGGCGCCAAGCTTGTGCTCGAGCTGTTGTTGCGACCATGTTTGCTTAGCGTTCAGCCGCATCGAATAAATCGCCCAAAACAAATTTGCATTACAGTCAGCATGACCTATTCCGCGCTGTTCCCACGGTGACAGACTTCACCTTTCTTGTTGTCGTGCGTCCATCTCAACAGGCAAATTCTTTGCTTCGCGAATTGTTGCAGAATTGCGTCGAGTTGAAAACCGGGGATGCGCGTTCGGTGAACATTCGTTCATTTCGATGTAACTACGAACCCGAATCTCATGTTAAAGCATCTGATAAGAAGGCGGCTTCCCCGCGGCTCTGGGCCTTCCGGCCAGGCTCGTAGGAGCCGGGAATTGAATGCAGCTTTGCACGTTCACATAAGTTTTTGAAAGTTGAGACATAGATGCGGCTTCTTCCTTCAGCCATACTGCTCGCTGTCGGCGGGTTGACATCACTCTGTATTGCACAGCAGCCGTCAATCAACTCGCAGACAGCGGAACTGACAGCCTTGCCCGATGCTCCTTCTCCGGCTCAGCAATCTCCTTTGCCGCAACAGGATCACTCGCCCCAGTCAAAGAATCAGGATCTGGAAGGCAAGCAAACCAAGCGAATTCTCGGCATCGTTCCCAATTTTCGCTCGGTCAGTGTCGATGAAAAACTTCCACCTATCTCCAAGCATGACAAATTAAAGCTCATGCTCGACGATAATTTCGATTATTCTAACTTTATTTATGTAGGGCTCATCGCAGGCGTAGGGCAGGCCGAAAACTCTTATCCCGAGTTTCACCACGGCGCTGCAGCTTATGGCCGGTATTATTGGCACTCCTACGCCGACACTTTTGATGGAAACCTGATGACGGAGTTCGCCTTCCCCGTGCTTACCCGTGAGGATCCGCGCTACTACACGCTGGGGCGCGGCGGTTTTATCAAGCGTACCGGGTACTCGATATCAAGGCTCGTAGTCACGCGAAGCGACACAGGCGGCCGTGCGCCCAACATATCTGAGATCGTTGGGAATGGAGCTGCTGCGGGCATCTCCGACTTCTACTATCCAAGCCAGGAGCGCTCCTGGACCAAGACCGGCCAGCGTTGGATCACGCAGATTGCGCTCGATGGAGCGTCAAATCTTGTCAAGGAATTCTGGCCCGATCTCAATTCCAAATTCTTCCACAACCACTACTAACGACAATTAACTGCTGCTACCGTGTAGCATAATAACAAGGCCTCTTATTATGCTGCGAGTCGGGTACCCAGCCGTACTACATCCGAGCCTGTTGAGCGTGATGCCAGACGGAGTTGAATTGATTGCGCTGGCGGATGGATTGGACCGCGACGTTGAAATCGACGTCTGGATCCCAGATCCCTATCAAACGCGCGCTCTGCGAATCTGGCCGCATCTGCGCGGCGTGCGTCTTGTGCTGGCGCTCATGGCCGGCACCGAATGGGTCCCGGGCGCAGTGGGCCCTCACGTCACCATCTGCAATGCTCGTGGGGCGCATAACATTTCTACCGCCGAGTGGACAGTCTCGGCCATTCTTGCGACGCTCAAGTATTTTCCGCTGTATCTCGATATTCAGCATACCGGTGATTGGCGCCGCCGCTCCGAAGCTACTGTGCAATACGAGCGCATCAACGCGGATGATAGACTTTTGTATCCTCCCGTAATGCTTGAGGAACTTACCGGCAAAAGAGTTTTACTCATCGGCCATGGGGATATTGGGAAAGAGATCGAGCGCATGCTCGAACCGTTTCAAGTTGAACTGGTCCGCGTAGCGCGAACTCCGCGCGCAGAGCCATTGGTGCACGCAGTTGGCGAATTGGATGATCTGTTACCTGCCGCTGAAATCGTCGTTCTCATTCTTCCGCTTACGCCCGAATCGCGCGGCCTGATTGGCGCAAAGCAGTTCGAACTCATGCACCAGGGGGCGTTGCTGGTCAATGCAGCTCGCGGTCCGATTGTCGATACTGCCGCTCTCGTTGAAGCGCTCAACGCGGGCAAAATTCGCGCCGCCCTCGACGTTACCGACCCAGAGCCGTTGCCGGACGGACACCTATTGTGGCGGTGCCCAAACCTGTTGCTCACTCCGCACGTCGCCGGTTCTACTCCGCAGTTTGCTCCGCGCGCGCTTAAGACTGCGGCAGACGAATTGCGGCGCTACATGAACGGCGAGCTACTGAGAAACGTTGTTCAGGCTGCAATCTGAGTGGTTGACGGTGCCTGCTGCCATGCCCTCAACCCCATGATCGCAAGCGCCACTAACCCTGCATAGAGTGCGGCTGTGAGCCACAGGTCCTTGTACAGATATTCACCGATGTAAATGAGATCCACCAAAATCCACAACCACCAATTTGCGGTGTGCTTGCGTGCTTGCCACCAACTGGCGACAAGACTATAGCTGGCGAGCGTAGCGTCTAAATAAGGCAGCGCCGCATGCAGGCGCTTCGCCAATTCCCCAAGTACAAAACTCCCAGCAGCACCCGCCGCCAGTGCGATCAGCAAGCTTGCCGTGCTTAGCGATGCTACACGCACCTCGCCATCGTCGCGCACCCCACGCCACCAGTGCCACCATCCATAAATCGTGAACGTTACAAAAAATACCTGCAGCAATGCATCTGAGAGTAACTGTGCGCGATAAAACACAAACAGGTACAAAATATCTGCTGCCAGCGTGATCGGCCAGCATATAAGCAGGCGACGCGTAGTAAGCCAGATGCCGAGCACGGTGGTGATCGTACCAGCCAGTTCCAATCCATGATTTGTGAGAAAATTTGAAAACACGCTCCAACTCATCGCCCCGCGCCCCCGTTCGGTTGCCGTCTGCGCGTTGACTCCCACATTCGTAGCGCGTCCAGCAGGACGCCGCCCGCGCCGCGAAACCACCGTGCGTGAGAGACGAGGTATCCTTCGCAGGCCATGTACGATTTATCCCGCGAATGCAAAACACTCAAGAAATAGTCCGTCTCCGAGAGTGCAAATTCCACGTGACACAATGCCGTCATGGGAGCCAATGCAGCTGCCTCTGTCTCCGAAAGTGGTCGAACCGATTCGTAACCGCGCAACAGTTCGTACAAGTGATCAAGATGAATAGGCACGCATTCGGGATGCGTCGGATCTTCAACCAGGGCGAGCCATTCAACGATGTTGCGCTCGATCGCGTGAGCCAGATCGTGCACCGCGCAGGTACGATCCGCGAGTCCAAAATCGATTACTGCGGCTGCGCGAGCTTCTGCAGTGTCATTGCTCCATAGTAGGTTCGAAGCGTGCAAATCGTTGTGTGTCCATAACTCCGCCAATTCTGGCAGTAGCGGCGAGAGCTTTTTGTGAAATGGCTCCAGCAATGCGACTGTTTCATCCTGGCAAGACCGTATGGATAGATACTCTGCCAATGCAGGGCGCGAAGCAATGTAGTTATCCATCTCTGTTGCAGCATCTTTCCGAGAGTAAATCGTGAAACCCGCTACCAGCGCTCGTCCTCTTCTTGCCGGCGCGTCATATCCCGTCGAAGCATGATGCAGTTTTGCCAACGCCTGTCCCGCTGAATACGCATGTCCGTTCGATAAAAACGGCGTCCACGAAAGCGCATCCTCATAAAGGTCTACGCCCTCGGGCGTCTCATGCACTTCGTAGACCCAGTCACCCATTTCGATCGCAGTCTCGCCATCGGCTGTCGCGAATACTCGCGGCACCACAGCTCCGTGAGCGAGCAAGTGCGCCATGAACCGATGCTCTTCGACTAATCCTTCACTATCGCGCACCAAACGTGCATGGCGTTTGACAAAGATTCGCCCACCGCTCGTCGCCACAACGCTCGCAGCTGAAAACGGCCTCGGACTCACGCTGAGCAATTTCAGCGGTTCGTCGATATTCGGAAACCGAGCAACAAGTCCGCGCACTTCGTCGAGCGTCAATGGAGGCCAATCGGGCTCGACCAGCGTTCGATCCAAACCGTGCGCCTTTGCCAATGTACTCATTCAGATTCTTATCCTCGTCCCCGTCATTCGAAATCTAAAAAGTGTAGTGCGCCGATAGCCGCACGGTAGTTGGCGCCCCCAGGTGAATGAACGTGTCGCCATAATTGGCTCCCGTATCTTTCCAGTAGCGCTTGTCCGCGATGTTATCCGCGTATAGCCTCAGGGTCACACGCCCGTGTTCTCCGCCCGGTGTATAGCGCGCCCCCAGATTAAATAGGTGATACCCAGGCACGCTCACTTGATCGTCGCGCGTAGCTTCCTTGAGGCCTGTATAACTCCATCCCGGCATCAGGTGCAGTCCGTGCCCACGCGGCACACTAACATCGGCGAACAGCGTGGTGTGTAAGTGCGGCACATCGATGACTTGTTTTCTATCGTAAGCCGGTGTCCCCGTATCGCTCGATATCGCGCGAATCGCAGCGGCCGATGCCGTCAATCGCAGCCAGTTCGCAGCCTTACCTTCTGCGTTTACTTCTATGCCGTCGTGAGTTTCGTGCCCCCCGCTTTCAAAGCACTGATCGCCGGGATTGCCGTTAGGGCAAAAGCTATCCGGACCCTCAAGCGTCTTTGGATAGTAGAACGGCGCACGCATGTGAAACAGCGCGGTCGTCACAAGCATTCTCTGTCCCGGCTCATACTTCGCTCCCACTTCCGCCTCTCGCGAGAAAAATGGCGCCAGAAATTGGCTCCCATTGTCCGTCCAGAACGGTCCCTGCGGCCCTAGCGATAACAGCACGCTGTAATTTCCGTACAACGTGAGCTTCGAAATCGGGTTATAAGTGGCTGCATATGTGGGCAGCCAGATATCTTTATTTGTCAATGCAGGCGCGCATGGATTTGGAATCGAACCACTGAAGAAATTCGTGCAACTGGCATACGCGGAATAGTTATGATCGCGCAATGAGTCATAGCGGACGCCCGCTATGATCTGTATTCGGCCGGGAAGATGAATCCGGTCCTGAACGATGGCGGCCGCCTGGTGGCTATCTTCCCATAGCCGCCGCGGTCCTGCGCTCTGATGCGGAATCTCAATGGGGTCGGCCACGTTCGGCTGGAAGATATTCTCAGAGCCGACGTACGTGTAGACTGCTCCGTCCTGCACTACGCCATCGGAGGAATATGGGTTTTGGGTCGTATAAAACCCGGGCTGCTGCACGCTGCGGAGAAACAATTCGCCGCCCGCGTCCACATCCTGAGCGATGGCGCCGGTTTTGATATGGCCCACGGCCATGGCTTCTGCTTCTGCATCGATCCGCAGTTCGCCGGGATCGCGGTAATCGTAGATATCGTAAGTTCCGTCGGGACCAAAGAACCATGGATAAGGTGCCGAACCCGAGTTGCACTCCGTTTCGTAATAACAGCCATAAGCGTAGATGACGTTGTCGTCAATCAACGAATGGCTGAAGCTTCCCTGGGCGAATGCATGCCATGCGGGAGCGACGTCGTAGTCAAAACGCGCACTACTGTTGAAAGTGTCAAATGTATTCGGTTTTTCCCACGATTGTTCACCTAACATTGTCGACGGATGCACACTGTCGAGCGAAGGAACAACCGTCCCACCCAAAAGCTGATAGCCGCATTCAGAACGCTCAACCTTGTGCTGGTACTCGAAATCCGTTTTCAAAATAGCAACGGGACTCAGTTTCCAATCGGCGGCGCCGGCGCCCATCGCGCGCCAGCCATTGGCGTCGTTCACATAGCTCTCGATCTTCTCTCCGGCTAAGTTTGCGCGAAGGCCTAACTGCTTTTGCCTGCCGAACAAAGCACCAAGGTCGACCGCACTATAACTGCTCCCGCGATGATCCGTGGCCAGATCTAGTGCCTTAATCACTGCCGGCCGCTTGGTAACGTAATCGATCATTCCTCCAGCCGAAGCAATGCCGCTCTCAACGCCAGCAATCCCCTTAAGGAACTCGACGCGGTCCTTGTTTTCGAGCGGCACATCCTGCTCGCCGGCAATGGTCATGCCGTTAATCTCCAATCCCGTCGCTAGGTCGACAGGAAATCCGCGAATCTCGAAATCGCCATAATAGCCAACCGGCGCATAGTCTTCGCCAATCGACGCATCGTTCTTCACTACATCTGAAAGCACGCGAGAAACCTGGTCGGTGAGAATGTCATGCGTTACCACCGTTGCCGACACCGGCGTTTCTCTCAGCGGAGTGTTATCGAACGTGCCTACCGATATCGTGTCAGGATGAAAATCATCCTTTACTTCAGCGTGCACTTCAACCGTGGTAGTCACTCGCGGCAATTGTTGCTTCGGTGCGGTCGAACCATCCTGCGTCGCCTGTTGAGGCGCATTTGTCTGCGGAGACTGCGCCTGCAAAACAGCGGCGCCAGCCCACCCAAGGCAACAGGCAAACACTACTCCTGCAATAAACCTATAGCTAAAAGCGCAAGCTGGTTGGATGCGGTCTGCGACTCGGCTGCGATCAACGGCTGCGGGCATATGCTCCTCTTCGTTTCAACTGAAACAAGAGAGCCCGCGGTGTGATGCATTCAGAAGGCTGGTTCGCTTCGGAAACTTCCCACGCCGGTATTATCCGGATCGGGTTCGAGGGTATTTCTCAGCCCCGCCTATCGGAGCACCCCTGTTTCAATAACCTGATTGAAACACTAAGTGCGCCGAATTTGCAAATCCGCGGTTTAGCGACGGTCTTAGTTACGTCCAGAGACTTGTGTACTGAGTCATTAATTTATTAAACTATGTTCCACCTTCTGCAACTAAGGATTCAGGGGATGAGAGATGGGGCGCAGAGCTGCAGCCGTAGATTTGCAAGCTGAGGATCGAGTTGTTCTTGAGGGTTGGGCTCAGAGGCGTAAGAC
>Ga0224527_1000547_pt1 | contig 24337 bp, 17 predicted proteins | sample CBST0metaG_FD_179882 | JGI IMG/M metagenome (GOLD analysis project Ga0224527, IMG submission 179882) | Peat soil microbial communities from Stordalen Mire, Sweden - C.B.S.T0 | ecosystem: Environmental > Terrestrial > Soil > Wetlands > Peat | place: Sweden: Norrbotten County, Stordalen Mire... | reverse complement strand
GGCTGGTGGATACGGCAATCGGCTTGGTGTTGGGCGCAGCGGTCATCCTGTTTGAAGTCCGCCTGCGTACCATTAGCCTGAAGCGGTTGATCGGCGCGGCGCTGGGCAGTGTGACCGGCATCCTCGGCGCATACCTGTTCAGCGTGGTGATCCGGAACGCAGTTCCCACGGGACACTTACAGAGTTTCCTGCAGCTCATGGTGATGCTGGTGATGGCCTATGTGGGCCTGATCGTAGGCGCGGCCAAAGGCGACATGCTGAATCTGGCAGCGCTGGGCGGCATCTTCGGCGGCGAAAAGCAGAACCGGCGCAGCTATAAGATTCTGGACACGTCGGTGATCATCGACGGGCGCATTGCGGACATTGCCGAGACCGGGTTCCTGGACGGCGTGCTGACGATTCCCGCCTTTGTCCTGCGCGAGCTGCAACTGGTGGCTGATTCGGCGGACTCGCTGAAGCGCAACCGCGGACGCCGCGGACTGGACATTCTGCAACGGATTCAGAAGCTTACGAACATTCAGGTCACGATTGTCGAAGACGACTTCCCGGCAGTTCGGGAAGTGGACATGAAGCTGATCGAGCTTGCCAAGCTGTACGAAGGCAAGATTGTGACTAACGACTTCAACCTGAACAAAGTGGCGCAGTTACACGGCGTGGATGTGCTGAACATCAACGAGCTGGCAAATGCTTTGAAGCCGATTGTACTTCCGGGCGAAATCATGAAGGTCTTCATCCTGAAAGAGGGTAAGGAATACAACCAGGGCGTGGCCTATCTCGATGACGGCACGATGGTGGTGGTGGACAACGCGCGCAAGATGATCGGCAAGACCGTCGACATTTCTGTTACCAGCGTGCTGCAAACCACGGCAGGGAAGATGATCTTCGGCAAATTCGATGAGCGCGGACAGACGGGCATGGCCAAGCCTGAGCTGCGGCCTCCGGATTTGCGCAAGAGCAATCCTCAGCCAGCTTCACCAGAACAGCAGGGAGCGGCGGCGGGCACAGTCACACCCGACGTGGACCCGACCTAAGAGCATTCAGCGTTCTAAAAAGACACAGGCGCGGGCTTCGGCTCGCGCCTTTCTGCGCCGCTCGGAGAGCGCGATTTGAAAGTTGGGCGCAGTGCTCGTTATACTTGCAAGCCCTTATGAAAGTATTCGTAATTATCCCCGCAGCCGGTTTGGGAACACGCATGGGAGTGGCGCACGCAGGACAGTCTCCCTTGCGCTCCAAACAGTTTCTTGAACTTCGTGGAGTTCCAATCCTCATTCACACACTGCGCAAGTTTGCCGCCGCACCGCAGGTGGATTCCATCTGGATTGCCATGCGCAAGGCCGAGATGGAGAGCTTTGCACCCGAGCTGGAAGCAGCCGCGCTAGGCAAACCGGTACACCTCGTGGAGGGTGGCGAGCATCGGCAGGAGTCGGTTGGCAATGTGCTCGATGCGCTGCCCGCGCATCCGGACGACCTTGTGTTGATCCATGATGCTGTGCGCCCGTTCGTCTCGCAGGAGACGATTGCCGGAGTGATTGACCAGACGCGTCGCTATGGTGCGGCCATTGCCGGAGTGCCAGCCATTGACACCATCAAGCGCGTCGAGCGGCGCGCCGAGGGCGCAGTGGTGGAGGCGACGATTCCGCGCGAACAGATTGTGCAGGCGCAGACGCCGCAAGGATTCCGCTATGGGCTGTTGAGCCCGATCTTCAACGAGGCGCGGATTGAGGGTTTTCAGGGAACGGACGAGGCGAGTCTGCTGGAGCGCGCGGGGCAGGCCGTGCATGTGGTGATGGGCTCAGCGCGCAATATTAAGATCACGACTCCGGCTGACCTGGAGTTGGCGGAGTTCTTCCTCGCACAGGAATCACGCGAACCCCAGGGCGTGGGCAAATGAGCATGCGCATTGGGTACGGCTATGACTCGCACGAGTTCAAGGCGGGAGTGCCGCTGGTAATCGGCGGCGTGAAGCTGGAGCACACACACGGCCTGGCCGGGCACTCCGATGGGGATGTGCTGCTGCACGCCATTACCGATGCCCTGCTGGGTGCAGTGGCCGCGGGCGATATCGGCAGCTTCTTTCCGCCGAGCGATCCGAAGTGGAAGGGCGCGAACTCCGTGCTCTTTCTAGAAGAGGCAATGCGGCAGATTGCGGTAGCCGGCTATCGCGTGGTCAACGTGGATACGACAATCATCATGATGTCGCCGAAGATCGTCCCGCACGCGCATAAGCTGCGTGCGCGTGTGGCCGAACTGCTACAGGTTGCGACAAACTGCGTCGGCATCAAGGCGAAGACTCCCGAGGGCACGGGCACGGACAACGCGGCGATTGCGCATGCGGTGGTTCTGCTGGAGTCGATTCCGCTGGAGCCCCTGCTGGAAGAAGATGTGGTTGCCGTGGGCGTGCAGGAAGAAGAAGCAGAGGAAGTTGTGAAGATCATTGATGGCGGGAACGGGAACGGAAGGCACTGAGAATCTGTTGGCCAGGTCTCGCATTTTCTGAGCTGCAACCCCGGCCCACTTCCTCAGAAGGCTAAATTCCACCCGGGCTGTCCGTGCATGCCGCGGTGCGTGCGATCCGCAACATCGTCGCAATGTTTACTGTTGCAATGGTCAATTCCAGCAGCGTACCTCCTATCGACCCGCTCAGGATGTTGTTGGCCAGCCAGAGCAGAGTGCTGCATAACAGCACCAGCCGCATTGGAACACCTTGCAAACGAAAAATTGCTATCGTGCCCAGGGCAGACGCCAGCACGGGAAGCCATCCTGCGCCGTTCTTCGCAAAAGCAAAACCAAGTCCAACGTTCACGGCGATAATCACCGCCGCCAGGTATGCCGAGCGAGTCTTCATGGCCAGGAATGAACGAATGCCCGAGGTCAGAGCGCTGGCCGATGCTGCTGGATTTCCGAGTAACGCGAAGTGGACGGTATAAACCAGGGATTCACTCGCAACCAGAAACTTCAACCAGCGGTCGTTCTTCTGCGCAAACGCCGCCACCCCGAGGACAAAAGCCACGTAGCCGAAACACTGAGCCGTAGAAAGGAACTGCAACATTACTTACTATCTTAGTCGAACGCCCGGCTGCTCTGCGGGATAGAGTCTGTCAATCCGGTCTAGAATGCTTCATGGAACGTTTGTGCCTGATTCTTGTCCTACTCTCGGCGGCGGCTTTCGCGCAGCCTCCCCATGACAACCTGCCGAATGCCAGCTTGCTGGAGCAGCCTCCCCGCGTGGAGACGGCTGCTAAGTGTCCGGTAGTGAATAGCTGGAGCACTCCGGCTGAGAAGAGTTGTTACCGCACCACGCCTCGCTACGAAGAGACGATGGCGTATGTGCGGCGGATTTTGCAGGCGGCGCCGCGACAGGTCCGGATTGAGAGCTTCGGCAAAACGGGCGAGGGGCGCGCACTGGTGGCCGTGGTGGTTTCGCGGGATGGAGTGTTTTCGCCTGCGGCTCTGCATGCGGCTAGGCGTCCCGTGGTGTTCATCCAGAATGCGATTCACGCGGGAGAGATGGACGGCAAGGATGCCTCGCTGGCGCTGCTGCGGGACATTCTGATTACGAAGAAGCAGGCTCGGCTGATTGACCGCGCGGTGCTGGTGATTGTGCCGATTTATAACGCTGACGGACACGAGCACTTTGGGCCATTCAACCGCATCAACCAGAACGGGCCGGAGCAGATGGGATGGCGTGCCAACGCTACGCAGCTCAACCTGAACCGTGATTACCTGAAGGCGGACACGCCCGAGACGCGAGGGTTTCTGCGCGAATGGCAGCGCTGGCTGCCGGATTTCTTTGTCGATAATCACGTCACCGACGGCGCCGACTATCAGTATGACGTGACGTTCGGGGTTGAGACGGATGGACCAGCTTCGGCATGGGTACACCAGACTCTGGAGCCGGAGCTTTTCCGTCGCGTGACGGCCGCAGGACACGTAATTGCCCCGTACATTGACTTTGTGGGGCGCACGCCAGACACGGGAATTGCAAGCGGGACCGCTACCCCGCGCTTTTCCACGGGCTTCGCCAAGGAGCAGAACCGTCCCGGAATGCTGGTAGAGATGCACATGCTCAAGGACTACCAGACGCGTGTGACGGGAAATTATGCAATCATGCGAGCGCTGCTGGAGGTGATCAACCGCGATGCAGAGAAGCTGGTGGAGAGCAATCGGCGGGCGGATCGCGAGACTATTGCGCGCGGTCACAAACATGGGTCTATGCAGGTCTTGAAGACGACCGCCAGCGGCGAGACCGAGCCGTTTGAGTTCAAAGGCTACCGGTGGAAGACCGAACACAGCGATGTCTCCAGCGCGGAGTGGGTGCAGTACACGCATGAGCCAGTTACCATCACGGTGCCTCGGCAGGTTGGGGTGAAGGTTGCGGCGGAGGTGAAAATTCCGGCTGCATATATTGTTCCTGCGCAGTGGACGGAGGTAATTGAGCGGCTCCAGATGCATGGGCTGAAGCTGAAGCGGCTGGCGAAAGCCTGGACGGGCGAGGTGGAAACGTATCGCTGCCGCACTCCACAGTGGCAAGCGCAGCCTTTCGAAGGACGGCATATCGCGTCGTGGGGCAATGCGGACAAAACTCCTCCGTGTACGCCGATGAAGGTGCAAATGAGTTTTGCCGCAGGCTCCGTGGTGGTTCCCATGGAGCAACGGGCGGCGCGTGTTGTCATGCAATGGCTGGAGCCAATGGGACCGGACTCGGCGCTGCAATGGGGTTTCTTTGACTCTATCTTTGAGCAGAAAGAGTATGGCGAAGGCTATGTGCTGGAGCGGCTTGCGCGCAGGATGCTGGAGAGCGATCCGAAGCTGAAGGCGGAGTTCGACAAGAAAGTGGCGGGCGACGCGAGGTTTGCAGGAAGCCCGGACGAGAGGCTGAACTGGTTTTTGCAACGCTCTCCCTGGTGGGACGAGCGCATTGGTTTGTACCCGGTTGGCAAGGTGGATTCCATTCGCGAATTGCCGTTGCAGAAGCCTCCGGCTAGGAAGGTGGCGGAAGAGGAGCCGGACTTTGAACCGGAGATTCCGGACCGGGCGTAGGGTGGTCTGAAGGCAAAATGGGGGCGGCTCTTACATTTTTTGTTCGCTCCATTTAACCTGTTCATCATCGATCAAAGGGAATGCAAGCGCGTGGGGCAGGCTCAGCCGAGCTATCGTTCCTCCGCAAGGTCATCATTACTTGAATCAGGAAGAGAGAAGGTGCCATCTCCAGCGGAAGAAGCTGAAGCTGGCTCACTTCATAAATTATGGGAAGTACTCCTGGAAATTTGAATTCTGCGATGGCGATCCCCGGCAAACGTCCGGCGATCAAAGTGTTTGTTGCCACCACGGTGATGCTGAGCTTTATCAGCTTCTGGCGGGCGGCGGCTATCGTGCTCAGCGATCTTGCTTCCTCGGCCTACTACGTGGGCGGCGATGCCGAGAACGTAATTGGTAAGAGCGCTCCGTGGTTTGTGCTGGCAGTGATGTTGTTCAGCTACGCGGTTCGGTCGTTGTACATCGAGTCCAGCACGATGTTTGTGCGCGGCGGCGTTTATCGCGTGGTGAAAGAGGCGATGGGCGGCACGCTGGCGAAGTTATCGGTTTCGGCACTGCTGTTCGATTACGTGTTGACGGGACCGATCAGCGCTGTGTCAGCCGGTCAATACCTGGCAGGCTTTGTGGCCGATCTGACGACGCGCGTCGGACATCCGGTGAATTTGACGGGCGACAACAGCAACTACTTCGCCGCGGGCTTCGCCATCCTTGTGACCGTATATTTCTGGTGGAAGAACATTCAGGGCATGCATGAGTCGAGCGAGAAGGCCCTGCGCATTATGCAGATCACCACGGTGATGGTGGTTATGCTGATTGTGTGGTGCCTGATCACGCTGGCACTGCATCCGGGAACACGTCATCTACCACCGCTGCCAACGCACGATTCCATCATGGCTGCCAATGTGGCTTCGCATGGCGACACGCTGGGCTGGCTGGCGCGGATGCCGTTCCTGACCATGTTGCCGTGGATCCTCATGCTGGTGGGTTTCGGACACTCTGTTCTGGCGATGAGCGGCGAGGAATCGCTCGCGCAAGTCAATCGTGAGATCGAGCATCCGAAGCTGAAGAACCTTGAAAAAGCAGGCGCTATCATCTTCCTCTACAGCCTGCTGTTTACGTCACTGGTTTCATTCTTCGCGGTGATGATCATCCCGGATGGAAAGCGTCCACAGTACTTTGCCAACCTGATCAGCGGCCTTGCGATGGAAATGGCCGGGCCCTATAACCTCAAGCTGATCTTCCAGGGCTTTGTGGTGCTGGTTGGCGTGCTGATTCTTGCCGGTGCGGTGAATACGGCGATTGTGGGTGCCAACGGAGTGCTCAATCGCATCAGCGAAGACGGCGTACTGACGCCGTGGTTCCGAAAACCGCACACCAAGTACGGCACCTCGCACCGATTGATCAACACGATTGCCATCCTGCAATGCCTCACCATCGTGCTTAGCCGCGGCAACGTTTACCTGCTGGCGGCGCTGTATGCCTTCGGTGTGATCTGGAGCTTTGCCTTTAAGTCGCTGGCGGTATTTGTGCTGCGCTTCAAGGAGCCGGGACATCGCGACTTCCGCGTGCCGGGTAACTTCCACATCGGCAGCACAGAGATTCCCGTGGGGCTGGCGTTGATCACGCTGCTGCTCTTTGCCGTGGCACTGATTAACCTGATGACAAAGCCGCTGGCGACAGAGGCTGGGATTGCTTTTTCGGTATTCCTCTACGTTGTGTTCATGCTCTCCGAAAAGCACACGCATAAACAGCGCAAGGGCACGGATCATGAGATGCGCGAAGAATTTCGCGTTGCCGAACAGCCACTCGTAAACCGCGAGGAGATGAAGGTTCGCCCGGGGAACGTGCTGGTCGCGATTCGCGATCCGCGCAATCTGTATTACCTCAGCACCCTGCTAAAAGCCATCGACACCACCAAGCAGGATATTGTGGTGATGACGGCGCGCATTTACCACCGCGAGCCTACCTTCAGCGGAACCTCCAGCATCGATAGCGGAGACCTCTTCGAGGAATACGAGCAGCAGTTGTTCACAAAGGTCGTGGAATTGGCGGAGAAAGAGGGCAAGCACGTTTCTCTCATGGTGGTGCCCTCGGCCAACGTCTTTGACGCTATTTTGCAGACGGGTGCGCGGCTCGATTCCGCCCGCGTCGTCTGCGGACTTTCCAACCGGCTTACGCTGGATGAACAGGGCAAGCTGACCGGCGACGCCTGGGAACGCTTGCCGGAGCCGAGACCGAACATCGCACTGGAGATACACGCACCCGACCACACCGTGCAGGAGTTCTTCCTGGGACCGCACACACCTCGATTGCGGGAGCAGGATCTGGAACTGCTGCATAAAATATGGCTGGAAGTCAGCGACGATCCAGAGCTGGCTTCGCTGCACCATTACAACATTGTAGGCATGGCCTTGGAACGTCTCTATGAGCGGCTACACGGCCCGCAGCGCGAGGAGATTGTTGCACTGCTGAAGCAGGAGCTGCATAAGTCGGACGAGGATGACAAGGAGCCATAAACAAAACTGCGGCAAACAAAGAGCGCGGCCCGAGGGGGTCGCGCTTCTTGCTGCGTGAAAAAAGGTGAATCATCCAGTGGTCGGGAAGGTCCGAGAGATGCGGTCGTGCCAGCAGAGCATGTCTTCGTCCACCATTGCCCAGAGAAAACCGAGCATCACAGAGGCCATGGAGATGAACATGAAGCGGGCTCGGCTGCCGCGCTGCTTCCACTGCGGCGTGTGGCCGTCAAAGGTGCTGAGGCGAATGCCGCGGAGACTCATGCCGAGCGTGCGTCCCGCGTAGAGCAAAAACAGGTGCTGATAAACCGCCCACAGCAACAAGCCCACTGCGCCCAGCACCATGAAGAACGGCTTGGTATGCGGGACTCCGGGTAGGGCAAACCAAGCGATGCCGGCGAAGAGAGCTGCGGCTGCGCCTACGACACCGATGTCCAACAGGGCCGCCATCAGGCGGTCTGATACGCGTGCTACTGAGAAGGGCACTTCGATTTCCGGCTCGCGCGGGGCCGAGCTTTCGGACTCCTCGCTATCCAGCCGAATTTCCGGGAAAAGCGAACCCTGCACGGCGGGCATGATGTCCTCGGGTACTTCAAGGATGCGTGGACGGTTGTGCATGGGCTCGGCGAGTTCGTCGCGCGAGGGTTGAGGCACGAGCGGCGGCTCGATCAACGGCCGATAGAAGACAATGAGGTTCCCTTGTGGCACGGGCGCGGGTTCCGGCTGAGGAGTGAATTTCTCTTCCACCTCCATGGGTGGCTCGGGCACAGGCTCAGAGATGCAATAGCGATCAAGGTCAGGGTCGCCACTCACTTCCGGACGCAGTTCAAGGTCGGGAAGCGGCTGCTCGCAGGCGGCGCCGTGCATTTCTCCTGCACTCTCGGTGCTCTCCAACTCGGGCTCCGCTTCTGGTTCCCGGGCTGCGGCTGCCGCCGTTGCACTCATCAGCGCGCTGGAGCCCTGCGAGTACGTTCCGGCGGTGAGCGACTCGGCGTTCATACGGCGGTAGTAGTTGGTGTCAAAGGCGTTCCGTGGCGCGCGAGGAGAGCTCTCCGAATGACTGGGCTGCTGAGGCAATGCGCTCTCGCTGTCCGGGCCGAAATCCAAAGCCGGGAGGCTGTTGCCCTTCGACTTGCGCAGCGCACGATAGCGGTTGACGCGTGACGATACGAGCGCGCGCCAGGCCTCCTGGTCGGCTGCTGACTTGTCGGTATCATTCAAGAAACTGGAATCATCTGGCTCTGCTGAGTGCATTCTGGCCCTTGTGTCCAATAGCGAGTTTGGGACACGCGAGGTGTCCACGGCTTCAGACATGGTGGGAGTGCCGCGCGGCATGGAAATGCCGGCGGCCATGGAGGGCACGGAACAAGTGCAGGGTGTACCGCAAAGCGGACAGTCCATGACGAATTGTGAGAACTACCAGAGCGGCGAAGGGTTTTCCGAATCGTTAAACTTTGTGGCAGGCGGCTGCGCGTGCTAACGTGCAACCGGGTGCTGTTTTCATACCAATGGATCGGCTCAACGCATTCCGATGAATCTTCGCATTCTGAGAATTATCACACTCACGATTGTAAGTCACCTCCTGATGGCTCCACTGGCGTTTACCAGTCAGTTGCCTGCGCTTTCTTCCTCTGGCGCTACGGCAGGTCAAACTCCCCTGCAGGAAGTCACCATCCGCGCTCGCCAGCAGGAAAAACAGGGTGACATTTATAAGCTGGACGGCGATGTGGAGATTTTGTCCCAGGACTATGTGATGCGTGCCGAACACATGGACTATCACGATGACACCGGCGCATTGGAGGCTACTGGCCGGGTCGTTTTCGAGGGCGGCCCGCATGACGCCCACATCGTTGCCGGTCACGCCACCTACAACGTGAAAGACGAGAGCGGGACGTTTTACGACGTGATCGGAACGTTTGGCGCAGTGATGCGCGGCAGTTCGGTCGTGCTGACTACCTCCAACCCTTTCATGATCGTGGGCCGGGTGGTACAAAAGGTGAGCAGAGACCGGTACATCGTCCTGCATGGAAGCGTGACCTCCTGCTCGGAGCCAAGCCCGACCTGGACTTTCAACGCGGAGAAGATTGACGTAGTGGCGGGGGAAGATGCCAAGCTCTACCACTCCACTTTCCGGTTGTTGAACCTGCCAGTCTTTTATTTCCCCTATACCAAGACTCCGGCCAGTGCCGAGGCGCGCACCACGGGATTTCTGCTGCCAATGGTGGGAGAAACGAACACCAAGGGCTTCACCTTTGGGGATTCGTTCTACTGGGCAATCAATCGCTCAAGCGACCTCACTCTGGGAGCGGAGTATCTCTCCAAGCGCGGCTGGAGCCAGACAATGCAGTACCGGGCACGGCCAACAGAGAATAGCTCTTTGGAATTGCACTACTACGGCGTGGTCGACCGCGGCATCGATGTAAAGCAGAACGGCGCCACGATTCACCAGGACCAGGGTGGGCAAGAGGTACGGCTTCTGGGAAGTACCGACAACGATCACTGGCGCGCGTCCGCCAACATCGATTACCTGAGTTCGTTCCTCTTCCGCCAGGCATTCTCAACCACCTACTCGCAGGCTGTGAACTCAGAAGTGCGCTCGGTGGTGTACCTCTCGCACAATCTGGATGGGCTGTCCCTCAATGCCACCGCGGGACGTTACCAAAATTTTTATCAAGATCCAGTGACCAGCACTTATTCGGACCAAATCAAGATTCTGCATCTGCCTGCGGTTGAGGTAAATGGACTGGAGCGCAAGATCGATGGTTCTCCGGTCTACTGGGCGTTGGATAGCAGTGCAGGTGGCTTGCAACGCAGTGAGCCGGGCTTTGTAACAGCAAACCTGGTGGGACGGCTCGACCTGCGGCCGCGAATTGCGCTGCCGTTGCACTGGAAGGGCTGGGACCTTCGTCCGGAGATCGCGCTGCATGACACGCTCTACACGCAGCAGCTCAGCGCCTCGCCCACCAATCCGCTTGGCTTGGCGAGCGGAAACCAGCTAAACCGCCGCGACTTGGAGGCTGCCGTGGAATTGCGGCCTCCGGTTATGGAGAGGGTTTTCGAGAAAGAACTTTTCGGACGCACGTTCAAACATGTGATCGAGCCCATCCTCACCTACCGCTATACCACTGGCGTGGACCGCTTCCCGAACATCATCCGCTTCGATGCGATGGACATTATCAGCGACACCAGCGAGTTTGAGTACGACGTTGTGCAGCGCATCTACGGACGCCGACGCTCCACGCGTCACGATCCCGGCTGTGAGCAGCCCACGCCGTCAACAACCCCGGCCCATAGGGCAAAGCTGCCGCCGTTCTATATTCCCGGCATTAGCGCCGTGACTCCGAAGTGTGAGGACGAAAGCAAGACAACGCGCGAGCTATTGAGCTGGGAAGTGAAGCAGAAGTACTACTACAACCAGAGCTTCGGAGGCGCACTGGTCCCCGGACGCCGCAACGTGTTCGATAACACGATCGACCTCTCTGGCATCGCCTTCCTGGACGCGCCGCGCCTCTGGAGTCCGGTAATCAGCAAGCTTCGAGTGCAGACCTCGGCAAATACCGACCTGCAGTGGCAGTTGGATTACGACTCGGTTCACGGGAGAATCAACTCCAGCGCCGCCTTTGCGGAGTATCGTTTCGGAGAATACTTTATTGGCGGCAGCCATGCGTACTTCCATGTACCGGCCAACTCGGTTACTGAGATTTTCGCGAAAGAGCCGCTGGTATTCAATCAGCTCCGCGCCCTGGTGGGCTATGGTCATCCGAATAAGCGCGGCTTCGCCGGAGGCGCCAGCGTCGGCTACGACGAGAACCTCAACTTCCTGCAATACGTCGCCGTGCAAACCAGCTATAACACGGATTGCTGTGGCGTGAGTTTTGAATATCGCCACACCAGCGTCTCCAGTGTGCCCGTGGAAAACCAGTACCGCTTCGCCTTGACCTTGGCGAATATCGGCACCTTCGGCAACATACGGCGGCAGGAGAAGCTGTACTGAGTCGAGTTGGTTGAAATAAAACAGGCCGCCTCAAAACCGAGGCGGCCTGTTCATGCTGGAGCCAGCTAGTTCGTGCTCAATACATCGTAGTTGTAGTTGATCATCAGGCGCTTGGGCACATTAGTGCCGAACGGCACCGTCTGCGTGATAGTCTGATTCCCCGTCAGCAGCAACTGCCCCAACTTGCCTACTTTGCCATCTGCCATCTCAAAGTAGATCGGAACCACCATCTTGAAGGTGGGCGAAACCCCGGACTGCGAGATCTTCAGTGTGATACTCGCTTTCCCATCGGCGACGGGCGAGCTGCCGGACTCGAACGAGTAGCTTGGGACCTCGGTTCCGTACACCCATTGGTCGAAGAACCAGTCCATCTTGTGATTACCAGCCGCGTCCATCGCCGGAGTCATGTGCTTCTCGACGATCGCTTTGAAGTCCTCAGTGGTGATGGGTTGATTGCGGTAGGTATCGACCAGGTCGTGCATCATGGCCTTGAAGTCCGTGTCACCGGTCTTCTGCGTGTACATCATCTGCCGCAGCATGTGCAGGATGTATGCGCCTTTAGGATAGAGTACGTGCACTCCGGTCCAGCCATCCACTTTGCTGGTTGAAACGCGGTAGCCCATGGTGACTGAACCCACGTCGATGGGACGGTGGCCGTACCGATCTTTTTCCAACAATTGATCGCGCAGGTCCTTCCAATACTGGAGGTATTCGCCGCGGTCTCTACGAATGTACTGAATGAAGAGCGAGGCCGAGAAGTCCGCGAATCCTTCCGATATCCAGTTGTCGCGATATCCGGCAATACCCACTGCGTGGCCCCACCATTCATGCGCCACTTCATGTGGCTCAACCACCTTCCAATACTGGCTCTTCAGATCGTCAAGGTGGAGCTGATGGCGTTGTGTTGTATCCAGGAAGTAGTAAATCGGAAGAAAGACCAGCCCCGGCCAGGCCTGTCCATAACTGCCTGAGGTTTGCTGCGTCACCTCAAGATTCTTGTATGACATAGGTCCGTAATAGTTTGTGTAAAGCTCCACGGCGAGCGCTGCTTCGGCCAGTGACTTTTTCAACATCGGTGTGGTGCTCATGGAGCCAAGAGCGGCGACATGATCTCCGTGCAGGCGATCTTCACTTTGTATGAACGTCGTGTTGGAGCTTACAGAGTCCAAAATTCTCTTAAAAGAGTCCGGAATATCCCTGTTCGCGAAGGCGGCGACCTGCACGCCTTCTTTTTCGAGCTTCGCGGTCTCCGACTTGAAGTCCCCAAAATTGAAACCCGCAACAGAGAGCGGCACGTCTGATTTCCATTCTGTGATGCTTTCGTTCCCTTCGACTCGCTGACTGATCAACGTCCCAGTGGCGGCCATTGTCAGGTTCTTCGGAATGCGAAACGTCACCTGGTACATCGCGTAGTCGCAAAGGCGCGTGTTGGGATACCAGTTGTGGCGGGCGACGGGGTAGTAATTGCCATCGCCTTCGCGGAACACCGCGTCCTTGCCGCTGTAGCTGGATGTGACCACCACCTGCTCGCCTTTCTTAGCAGGCTTGGCTAAAACGACGTAATATTCTGCATCCTCGTCCTTGTCCTCTTGTATCCATCCGAGCGCATTTCCATTGGCGTCCGTTACGCGGGAGACGCGCAATTTCTGGAAGAGGTTGAAAGGCACGACCCTCAGATCATCAATCTGTGAGACGAATGTCTCGCTCGTAGTGGCGGTCAGAGTGCCATTCTTTTCAATCGTTGCGTCAATTTTGTGGTTTACAGCTTTGATGGATCCAGTCTCGTGATTGGTCCGCTTTACGTGCCATCCGTCGCGCGGCTCCGTAAGCAGGTGTCCGGCATACCAAAAGCCAAACTTGGACTCGTTGAAAGCGATCAGCGCAACTTCTTCTGGGTGCAACCCGCCGAGGGTGACACCGCTCGGGTCCACTACCAAGCCAAGGTTGCCATACTTCAGGCCATGGATGAAGGCGAAGAATGAGCCGTCTGGTTTGCCAGCGAGTACTGGTTGGAGAAGCCGAGCAGTCAGGTTGTACCGCAGATCCTTGCGCAGATATTTCTGATTCTCCTCCAGCAGGTCAGCGGGACATCCCCAAGCGGCCCGCTTGGTAAGAACGCCCTTCAGTTCCTCGGGGGTTCCGTCGGCAAAGCGCATTACCAGCTTGTCAAACCGCTCATCGATTCCGGGGCCGCCTGTAAGGGGCTTCATCTGATTCTGCTCGCGTGGATCGTTGCTCTGCAGATGGAAGGTCCCGTTCCCACGGAAGACTGCGCCGGTAATCATTCCCTGGACGGGCGCAAGCAAGCAGATGGTGCCGCTGCTCAGCTCGAATGTGCCTGCGTCGCGCACGATCTTCAGATTCTGAACTTCGTAGGCTTCGCCAGAGGTCTGAACATGGCGCAGTTGCACGTAGGTGGGGTCCGAGTTCGGCGCGGGAGCCGTGTTCTCAAGCGCCACCACGGAAACGGAAAAGGACAGGAGAGTAGCGAGCACCACGGAATGAAGTGTTTTCATATACCGTCCTTCTGAACTTAGTGAGAGAAGCTGATTATCCACGGAAACCCGCATTAGGGCGACAAGAAACAATCGCAGAACAGGAGAATTCTAGAGGCACGCGTCCGCACTGCAAGAGCCTGCTTGTTTCTGTTACGCTGAACGGTCCTGATGAATAAGAACTCCATATCGCTTGCTGTGTGTTGCGGTGCACTGGCCGTGGCTGCCGGATGCGCTGCGCCGGGAGCACCGCAGCCTCCGTCGCTACGCGTGCCCATGACCGTGGATAATCTCAGCGCGGTGCGCAACGGATCTCGCGTGACTTTAAGCTGGTCTCCCCCGGTAGAAACCACGGATAAACAAACCATGCACTGGCCGACTGTGACGCGGGTTTGCCGCGTGCTTAACCAGTTCCCTACGAATTCTTGTGGAGAGGCGGTCAAGGAGATCAAGTCGAGCGAACTGGTCTCGGTGCTGCCTGCCGCGCGCAAAACGGTGGTTTCCTTTGAAGACGTGCTGCCTCCGTCGTTGATCGCCGCGCAAAACGAAGCGACGTATGCGGTCGAAGTCGTTAACCCACGGGGCCGCTCCGCAGGACTCTCAAACCAGGTTCGTTTGCCGCTGGTACCAACGCCAACGCCTCCGACAGATTTCCGCGTGCGACTGGATGCGCAAGGTCCTCTGCTGGAGTGGAGCGCGGCCGCTGCTCCGCCGCCTGCGCAGGATGTTTCATACCGGCTCCGCGTGTACCGCCGCGCCACCGGGAAGAAGGAATTTCTGTTGATCGGCGAACAGACCTACCGCGCGGGAGAAGACGAAGCTCGCGATCCCGGGTTCGAGTGGGAGCAGCAGTACGACTACAAGATTGCAGCGGTCACCGTGGTTGCCACAGCGGGGCACCCGGCGGGTGAAGTGGAAGGCGACGCCAGCGAAGTGTTGCATCTCGTGGTGCGGGACACTTTTCCACCCGCGGTTCCCAGCGGCTTGCAGGCGGTTTTCAGCAGCGTGGGCCAGAAGCCATTCATTGACCTAACCTGGGCACCGGACACGGAAAGCGATCTGGCTGGTTACAAGGTTTATCGCCACATCGCGGGCACTAAGGCTGTTGCCGTCTCATCCAACGTAGTCAAGGCTCCGGCGTGGCGTGATGAAGTTGTTAAACCCGGACAAAAGTACTACTACACGGTCTCGGCCATTGACGTGCGCGGCAATGAGAGCGCCCAGTCAGCATCGGCTGAAGAATCGGTTCCCACGGAGGTTCGATGAAATTCTGCCGCTTTCTTGGAATGGAAGGATCGCGTTTTGGATTGGTAGAGACGCGCGATGGACATGATTTTATTGTCAGCGAACTGGGCAGCCCGCAGATGCAGGTCAGCACGGCTGGCGTTCCAGAGCAGATTGTGTTGCCGGAAATTGGTTCGGGAAAGACCATTGACGAGCCGTTTCCTCTGGAGCGCGCCAAACTGCTTACGCCGTTTCCCATTGTAAGCAAGATCATGTGCGTAGGGCGCAACTACGCGGCCCATGTGCGCGAACTGAATCATGAAATGCCAAGCGAGCCTCTGATCTTCAGCAAGCCTCCCTCATCGCTGCTCGCCCCCGGAGGCGAGATTGTGCGCCCGGCCATCAGCGAGCGCGTGGATTACGAAGGCGAACTGGGAATCATCATTGGTAGGCGATGCCATGGGATGAAGGAAGGCGAGAGCGCGAAGGATTACATTCTTGGCTACACCATCGTCAACGACGTGACCGCCCGCGACCTGCAAAACAAAGACGGACAGTGGACGCGCAGCAAAGGCTTCGACACGTTCTGTCCGTTCGGGCCGATTGTGTCCACGGAACTGGATCTTACGAACGGCATCACGGTGCAGACGCGCGTGAATGGCGAGTTGCGGCAGGATGGCAACACGCGCGACATGATGTTTTCCGTTGATCGAATTGTGCAGCATATTTCCCAGTTCTGCACCCTGTTGCCGGGCGACCTGATCGCCACCGGCACGCCGGAAGGTGTAGGCCCATTGCGAGCGGGCGACGTAGTGGAGGTGTCCGTCGAGGGAATCGGCACGCTGCGCAATCCGGTGATCAACGACCTGGCGTAATTTTTTGGGGAGCTTCAAACAGCGCGTGCCTGCGGGCTCGCGCTGTGTTTTGAACAGCTTCATGTGCATGTTCAGCACACGCACAATTTCTCCCAGCCTTTGGCTGTCGGGCGTTGTCAACGCACTCTGCTTTTCGTAGTAAAGTTAAAGAGGACGGTTCTGATACTCAACGTGCCGCGCCCGACTTCTCTTCATGGTCCTGATACGCCTTTACACTCTCACCGGTGCACTTGTGATCGCCGCAGCGACCAGTACCCTGCTGATGATGCGCCGGAAAAAGAAAACTCCCGAACAGCGGGAGGCTTTGCGTCGCGAGCGTATCAGCAGCATCGGACGCATCACGGATGGCACCCTGCTCGACGTGCATGAGTATGACCCAAACACCGAACATGCGGTGAGGATGGTGATCTACTCGTATGAAGTCGCAGGAGCACAGTACGAGTGTTCACAGGACGTAACCAATCTTCAACAGTCTTTTGACGTGCATGCCTACCGCATCGGTGTTGCTGCGAGTGTCAAGTATGATCCGAAGAACCCCGGCAATTCGATTGTGATATCCGAAAGCTGGTGCGGGTTGCGCACGTAAGTCCCGCCTGTCAGCACTCTGTGCCATTGACTGCCAATCTTCACAACTCATGCACCTTCCTTATTGCCAGTGTCCTCTAAGTCGTATTAAGTAGCACCATGGCGTTCGGGGTGAACGCCTAGTGCGAGTCAACGGGAGGATGGCAACCATGGGAGAAATTGGTGATCGGCATCCGTTACGGCAGCTTTTGGCAGAAAAGATTGCACAGCACTTTGGCAAGGAGGTAGGGCTTCGCGATGAAGAGATCTGGGCCTACCTCGCCAACCTGCTTACGGAGTTCTGCGATACCCGCAATCTGTATGCTCTGAAGAATACGCAGGGCCGCTCGCTGGATGACGTCGGCGAGATGCTGCTGGAAAGCGATCCCATCTTTGGCGAAGCGGCGTCGTTTGACCGCGAGCGCCAGGTCCGCAAGCATATCGGAGACTTCACGCTCTTCTACAGCGGGATGTTTCCTGAGTCGATCAACCGCTTTCGCCTGCGCCGCCAGCGTCTGGAAAACATGGTTGACTGGGTACACGCGGGCAAGGAGAGCTATTTCATCGTGAGCCAGTTCGACCAGATGGAGTATCGCAAGGTAGCTCCGCTATTTGGCCGCCTGTCGCAACAGTTTGAGAGCTGCGTCTTCGGCCTGAACCTGGTACGCAAGGAACTCGTGGAGATGCAATACGCGCTTGTGCGTCCTGACGATTTGGTGATGTGACAGCTCAGTCTGCTGGCTCTGGAGCTGCGTCGCTGAGGCTAAGGCGATAAAAACTGAGTGCGCTTTCGCCCTGCTTGAGCTGACGATAGCGCCGCAAGTTGCCTTCGCCTTCGCCGGGATCAAAGCGCTTTTCATGCTCGGCCACTACGATTCCGGAATCGCGCAGCAGATCGCCACGCGCTATGGTGCGGAGGATCTCGCCGTAAGCTCCGTGCACGTGATAGGGAGGATCGAGGAAGCAGACGTCGAAGCGCGCCCCTGCTTTCTCCCACTGGCGCAAAGCCGCGGCGGCCTCACGTTCGGCTACGTCATCGGCCTCCAGTCCCAGGGATGCGAGGTTCTGCCGCAACACGCGTGCGGCAGCAACGCTGGATTCGGCGAAGTGAACAGACACGGCACCCCGGCTCAGAGCTTCAATGCCAATAGCTCCGGTCCCGGCAAAGAGATCCGCCCAGGCGCAACCTTCCACCTTGCCAGCCGAGGCGAGCACGTTGAAGAGCGTTTCCTTTAGACGGTCATAGGTGGGACGGGTTTCCAGTCCTTCCAGGCTTTTCAGGGTGCGGCTGCGAAACTTTCCAGCAATCACTCTCATTGGACTCTTCTACTCCCTGCCCTCTGCCGTGTAGTGTATTAGTAACGTTTATCAGAACGGGTTTTCGCAAGGCAACGCAACAGCAAGAGAAGGCGAACAGCATGAGACGTTGGTCCATTCCGGTTCTCGACATTTTCGGTATCCATTTCCGCGTACACTTCAGCTTTCCGCTGATGCTCTGCCTGGTGTGGATTCTGGAGGCCGGACGCGGCCCGCAAGTGGGCTTGCGCAGCTTTGTGCTGATGGCAATGGTCGGCTTCGCCGTGATGGCTCACCAACTCGGTCAGGCGCTGGTAGCGGCGCGCCATGGGATTAAGGTGCGCTCCGTGGTGCTGCTGCCCATTGCGGGCATTGCCCTGCTGGACGAGCAGGCGCAGCGCGGCATGGATGCGCCTCGCGAAATTCGCATTGCGCTGGCTGGACCGCTGGTGAATTTCGTACTAGCGGCGTTGATCGGGAGCTCGATTCTCATCTTCCGTCCCAACTCCCAGTTGTTCAGCTTCCCATGGCTTACGCCTTTTAACCTGCCGCGCAGCTTATTCTGGGCTCAGGTTTTTGTGGGTGGACTGAACCTGCTCCCCGCTTATCCCTTGGATGGAGGCCGCATCCTGCGCGCCGTTCTTGCCTGCAATGGCGACCAGGTGACGGCCACACGCCGCGCTGTCTCCATTGGACAGTTCTTCTCGCTGGCGCTCTTTCTCTGCGGTGGAGCGGTCTTTCTTGGCTCCAGTTCCAACAATCTCTGGATCATGATGGCCGGAGTATTTCTCTTTCTGGCAGCACAATTGGAAGATCGCAGCATGATCTTGCAGGCCGTGCTGGAGCGGGTGCGGATCGCCGAGGTGATGGTCACCGACTTCATCACGCTCTCTCCGGCAGACACGCTGGCAGATGCCCTGCAACGCCCTGTCGATCCCCCGCAAGAGGAGTTCCCCGTTGTTCGCGGAACGGACATGGTGGGCGTCATCAGCCGTCAGGAGATGGCGGCGTGCCTGCAGGAAGAAGGCAATGGCTACGTGCAGTCGGCGATGCGCCGGGAGTACCTGGTCGCCGGGCCGCAGGAATCACTGGCAGCCGTGCTGCGCCGCATCGGACGTAGCGGCCTCGCGATGATCCCCGTGGTGGAAGGCGACTACCTGGTCGGCCTCGTGACCTTCCAGAACCTGATGCGCAAACTGACCGCGCTTTCGCTGCGCCGCCCCACGGTGAAGACTTCAGCTTCCACGGCCACTGCCCCACAGCAGTAACGGAGGCGGAGCCTTTCTGATGTCACTATGGATGTTTCAGCTTCCCGACCCTGCTCGTGACTGCCTTTCGTGCCGTCCGTACGAAGATCACTGAGCTTTCTTTTGAGCTTTGCTACCATGGTGCATTCAGCCTGTAAGATTAGGTAGGAACAGACCCCATTTCCAAGAGTAGTGAGCATATGTCGGATCAGACGACGGCAGAATCCGGAACGCCTCATTCACTGGTAGGCGCCTTGATTGGGCGCTTTCGTGTGTTGGGACCGCTGGGTGCTGGCGGAATGGGCGAAGTCTATCGCGCAGAGGATACGAAGTTAAATCGCTTTGTGGCGATCAAGCGCATGGTCGATGCCATGCGTTCCGATCCTGTTCAGCGCAAGCGGTTTTTCAAGGAAGCTGAACGCGTTTCCCAATTGACGGATTCGAGGATCGCCGCTCTTTACGATATTTTGGAGGAGCGGAATGAGATTTTTCTCGTCATGGAACTGGTCGAGGGCTCGAACATTCGCGACCACTTCCAGCCCGAGACGCGTGTGAGGGAATTTCTGGAGACCGCAATCTCCGTTGCGGAGGGTCTCCGGATTGCGCACGCCCAGCAGATCATTCATTGCGACATCAAGCCTGAAAACATCATGGTTTCCAACGCCGGGCAGGTGAAGCTGTTGGATTTTGGCCTTGCCCGGCAGACCTCCAAGAAGGAAAGTGTTCCCTCCTTTGCGAGCGGGAGCGCGACTCTTTCGGGGACGCCGGGGTACATGGCTCCTGAAATCATGCTCGACGAGACACCCGGACCGCAGTCAGACATCTTCTCGCTTGGCGTTGTGTTCTACGAAATCCTGTCGGGCAAACACCCATTCCGCCGCCGCACCGTCTTTGAGACGGCGGACGCAGTGCTGCACGTGGAAGCTCCAAAGCTGGAGACGCTTGGAATTCAGCGCCCCTTGTCGCGAATCATCGCAAAGATGATGACAAAGGACCGGGCGCAGCGATACCAGAATGCCGATGAACTCATCGCCGATCTGCAGGAGGTCCTTCGGACGACGGAGCCGGATTCGAAAGTCGAGCATCCGTTGTCCTCGCCTGGCAGATTAGAGGGGTATGTTCTTTATCTAAAGCAGCATCGGAACGTCACGTTTGCGGTGTTGCTGCTTGCCGTGTCGCTTGGCGCGGTGGTTCCGGCTGTGAGGAATGCGCGGCGAATTGGCAATGTGCTGGGGCTCTCCAAGGCACCGCTGGTTGCTGTGTTGCCATTCCAAAATATTGGAGGGCAGCAATCGGCACAGGCTTTTACGGATGGCCTGGGGGACTTGGTTACCTCGGAGCTGACCCAGCTCACCGACCATTACGTTCTTCAGGTCGTTCCCGCCGGAGAAATTCGTGCGCAGAATATTCGCTCCGCAAAGACAGCCCGCGAGCTGTATGGCGTGGACCTGGTAGTTGAGGGCAGCCTGCAACAGGTGGCTAATATGTGGCGCGCCACCTACACGGTGGTGGACGCTCGCACTGGTCAACAGGTGAAGGCCAGCACCGTCTCGGTTCCCGTCGGCGATCCGCTCGGGTTGCAGGATCAATTGGCAAACGGCATCGCCAAATCCCTGGGCATCAGAGTCTCGGACACCGACCGCACCCGCCTCGCAGCAAGCGGAACTGAGGTTTCAGCCGCCTATGACAACTACCTCCAGGGACTCGGCTACATGCAGGACTACCAAAAGAGCGAGAACCTCGACATGGCGATTGCGGCCTTCAATCAGGCGCTGCGGTATGACAGTTCCTATGCCTTAGCCTATGCAGGTCTCGGACAAGCGCACTGGCACAAATACGTGGACCTGCATATTCAATCGGAAATTTCAGACGCATCACTGGCGTGCCAACGCGCGCTTGCCCTCAAGCCCGAACTCGTGGAAGGGTACCGGTGCCTTGGCGATGTTTACAACAGCATGGGTAAATATCAGGAGGCCGCGCAGCAGCTCGAACTCGCAGTTGCCAAGCGTCCGACGGATGACGCGTCGGTACGGGCACTCGGCTCAGCCTATGAGAAGTTGCATGACCTCCCCAAGGCCGAAGCTGCTTATCGCCATGCCATCGAGCTGCGTCCGCACTACTGGGCAGGGTATAGCTGGCTCGGCGCTTTCTACTACCGCCGTGGCCAATATCAAAACGCGCTGAACATGTATGAAAAGGTAATGTCGATTGCTCCGGACAACTATCGCGGCTACAACAATGCCGGGGGCATCTACATCGCGCAGGGAAACTTTGCAAAAGCAATCGAGGAGTTTGAGAAATCGCTGAAGATTCGCCCCAGCTTCGCGGGGTACTCAAACCTCGGAACCGCCTATTTCTTTCAGAGGAGATACCAGGACGCAGTCAACGCCTGCACGCATGCAGTTCAACTCAACGAACACGACAGCGTTAGTTGGGGAAACCTGGGCGACGCGCAATATTTCGCACCCGGAACACGCGAACAATCGCTAGCGAGCTACGAAAAAGCGATCGAGATTGGAAAGCAACAGCTCAGCGTGAACAGCAAGGATGTCGACACGCTCTCCCGAATCGCCGTATATAACGCAATGCTAAATCGTCAGGAAGAGGCGTCGAGCCTACTCAAAACCGCGCTGGCCATCAAGCATGACTCGCCGGATATGTGGTGGAGAGCGTCGGTTATTTACTCGATGCAGAAGGACGAGACGCAGACATTTTCTGCGCTCCAATCGGCGTTAGCCGCAGGGTTTTCTTCCGCATATATCAATGCTGCGCCGTACTTCGACAATCTTCGTTCTGATCCGCGCTTTCAGCAATTGATCCAGTCTGCCGAGCGCCTTGAACATAAATGATCGAGCAACACGGATAGACACCTGTCAAAAGCCCTGTTCAGTATCTATCCGTCTGCCCGAACTATCACTCCTGGATAATAATCTCTGGGTCGGTGATGTCGCCAGACGCGCCCTCGATGTTGTACTTCCATGTGCCGACAGCGCCCTCAATTGGTCCGGAGTGGCCGGATTTACCCGGATCGATTTTGTACGGGTTCATTTGCTTGGCAAACGGCGTTGCGGTGCCGAAGTTGATCGTGATCTGTTCCTGAGTATCATTGTGCCACTGGACAGAATGGCCGTGTTGTTTGCTTAGGGTCACGGGGTCTTGAGAAGGGACGAACTGATTTGAATTCTTAGTGATGCTCACTTCAAGTATCGGCATGGCGGTCTCCAGGTATTGGGGTCACAGCTCCACTGAATACTGAACGTGGTATGACATTGTTTTTCGAATTCAGGAATAATCTGCTCTGCTCGGTCCCGGATGTCAAGTGAACAGTCCGTGCCTTGCTCGACGTTGTGCTAGCTCGCGTTCCGTTCTCGCTCCCGTGATTCCGATTCGGAGCCGATCCCGCCGAGCCTGCACATCAGTGCGTCATCCAGTCTCGCGAACAGGTCTCTCACGGGGGAGCCCTTCAGTATCCAGCCATCCCAAGGAGCCGAAACCCGCTCGGGCGGATATGAGCCGGATAGAATAAAGATTGGTAGTTTCGAACGGAGCGTTCTTGCAGCCTGGGCAAGTTCTTCTCCGTTCATGACGGGCATCCGGTAGTCGCTGACCAGGCCATCAATTTCGGGATTGTTCTGGAGCAGCGAAAGCGCCTCGAGCGGATCGCTGGTCGAAATCACGGTGAAGCCCAGATTCTGCAGCAGTGCGTTCGAGATCTCAAGTACAGCGGTGTCGTCGTCTACAACCAAGAGTGTCGGCTTCGTTGTCTTCATGGTGACACTTTCCTCTGGGGATAGCGATCAGCGTGAGCCGCCTTTGCGCTGGTCTTGCGTGTCTCGGATTCCGCTCGGTTAAGCTAGAACTTTCTTCGAAACACGCAAGGCCCTTGCGCTCCCAATCCGCTGAAACTCCCCCAAGTCCCAACGAATCGGTTTCCGGTTGACAGCATTTCTGGCGGCTGCTGTCAGATTTTCTGGTAGTCTTTCTTGGGCTGCCTCTCTAACTCTAAGGATCAAAAGCTCTTGACGGCGTCGTGTGACTGCAATCACCTATGTATGTAGCAATCTGAATTCCAAAATTGCCTATCTAAGGTCGCGATGCTATATTCCGCTGGAGATGAATATGTCTGGCGACGCTCTTTCCCCCTGGAATTCCGAAGAGTTGAAGCTCTTGTACGAGATTGCACAACAGCTGTTGGAGGACCGCGACTATGGAGAGGTTCTGGCTACCGTCCTGAACGCAACCATCGACGGATTGCATGCCGAACGCGGTTTCGTGGTTCTCAACGAAAAGGGAACCTTCCGCACCGTTGTGGCAAGTAACTTTCGAAGTAAAGCCCTGAGCGAGGCCGAAGCGGTATTCAGCAAGTCGATTGCTGCCGACGTGGTTCGCAACGGGCGCGCGCTTCTGATCGCGGACGCGCTGAATTCCGACGCGTTTGGAAACAACGAGAGCGTGCAGAAGTTGTCGCTGCGCTCGGTGCTTTGTGCGCCGCTGGTGAATTGCGATGGAGTATTCGCGCTCATTTACCTGGAAAATCGCAAGTTCACAAACTTCTTTACCGAGCGAACGCGCGAGCTTCTCGACGAAATCTGCTCTCTGGCGGCTCCCAGAATACGCACGGCGGTAGCCATGCGAGAGGCTGAACGCCGGGCCGACGACATTCAGACGTTAATCACCAATAATGAAGGCATCCTGACGGCCGATACGAAAATGGCAGACGTGCTGGAGACGGCTAGGCGCGTTGCGGGCACCGATATTCCGGTACTGATTCAGGGAGAAACGGGAACTGGAAAGGAGCTCTTCGCGCGCGCCATTTACCGGAACAGCTCCAGAGCCCAGGGCGCAATGATCGTGCTGAACTGCGCCGCGCTCCCCGCCACATTGATAGAGTCCGAATTGTTTGGATATGTGCGTGGTGCATTTACAGGAGCCAACCGGGACCGCATAGGCATGATCGGCGCCGCAAACCGCGGAACTCTGTTTCTCGACGAAATAGGCGAACTGCCGTTGGAACTCCAATCGCGTCTGCTGCGAGTTCTGCAATCCGGCGAGTTCACGCGAGTCGGCTCATCGCATTCGGAGACCGTGGACG
>Ga0224527_1000546_pt1 | contig 24384 bp, 18 predicted proteins | sample CBST0metaG_FD_179882 | JGI IMG/M metagenome (GOLD analysis project Ga0224527, IMG submission 179882) | Peat soil microbial communities from Stordalen Mire, Sweden - C.B.S.T0 | ecosystem: Environmental > Terrestrial > Soil > Wetlands > Peat | place: Sweden: Norrbotten County, Stordalen Mire... | reverse complement strand
TGGACCTGTTCAGCAACCTCGAAGCCAGAGCTGTCTTCGTCAAGCGCGCCAAGGCTCTGAAGGCGCTGCGCCAGTTCTTCGACGACCGCGGCTACCTGGAAGTGGAAACGCCGATGATGCAGCAGGTGGCCGGCGGCGCGGCGGCGCGGCCCTTCAAGACCCACCACAATGCGCTCGACCAGGACCTGTTTCTGCGCATCGCGCCGGAGCTTTATTTGAAGCGTCTGGTCGTGGGCGGAATGGATCGCGTCTACGAGATCAACCGCAACTTCCGCAACGAAGGCGTGAGCACGCAGCACAATCCCGAGTTCACGATGCTCGAGTTTTACCAGGCCTACGCCAACTATCAGGACCTGATGCAGATCACCGAAGAGATGATCGAGTTTGTGGCGCAAGAGGTGAACGGGACCACGATCACCGAATTCAACGGGCACACAATTGATCTTGCCAAGTGGACGCGCCTGACCATGCGCGAGGCCATCCGCGAGTATTGGCCCGAGGAAGCTGGCGTGAAGCCGGCGATGACGGCGTTCGAATCTGCTCCAGTGTTGCAGGCGCGGCTCCATGCGGCCATGAGCTCTCTCGAGAAGTCCATGGGTGAAACCACGCGGCTCAGTCCGGAACGCATCGCGGAGCTGAAGACCATTCACGGCGCGGTGACGGCGGTCTACTTCGACTCGATGAAGGACGCACCCCTGGGCAAGCTGGTCTATAACCTCTTCGAGGCGGTGGTCGAGCCTTTCCTGATCCAGCCAACCATCATTTACGACTACCCGGTGGAGGTTTCGCCGCTGTCGAAGGCCAAGCCCGATGATCCGGCGCACGTGGAGCGCTTCGAGTTCTTTGCTGGTGGCTTTGAGCTAGGCAACGCCTTCAGCGAGCTGAACGATCCGGTCGAGCAGCACAAGCGCTTTGAAGCGCAGCTTGCCGAGCGCCAGCGCGGCGACGACGAAGCACACCAGATGGACGAGGACTATGTGCGGGCGCTGGCCTACGGGCTGCCTCCCACAGGCGGCGAAGGCATGGGCATCGATCGACTGATCATGCTGCTGACCGGTTCGCGGTCGATTCGCGACGTGATTCTGTTTCCGCTGATGAGAAAAGAGAAACAGGAAAAACAGCCGTCAGCTTCCAGTTCCTAGGTCTCTGGCCGCTTGTTGATGTACCAATTGTGGGTGCCCCAGGTCCCGATTCTGGGACCTGGGATAGCGTGAACCCAAAACGCGGCCATAGGCCTAGCTCCCAGTTGGCGCCATTCGGCTGCGAACTTCATGACTTCGGTTCGAACTTTATGCGTTTCTTGACCGCGCAGAGCGATTTCTGGTTCAAATAGCAATCGCCCCGCGCACGGTCCGGCTTTTAGCTAGAAGCTAGAAGCTAGCGGCTAGGAGCTGTTCTTGAATCTACTATTCGTCGGCGACATTTTTGGCAGCGCGGGGCGCAGGATTGTGCGCGAACATATCGGGCATGTGCGTGAGGCGCATGACGTGGACCTGGTCGTGATGAACGCGGAAAACGCGGCCGGCGGGTTCGGCGTCACGCCCCAGATCGCCGAGGAGCTTTTCGACCTTGGCGCGGACGTTTTGACCACCGGCAACCACGTGTGGGACAAGCGCGAACTGATTGACTACATGAACGGCGCGCCCGCCGACAGCCAGGAGCGTGGGCGGCGCGTGGTGCGGCCGGCAAACCTGCAGCAGGGGCTTCCCGGTTACGGCGTTTTTGAGGGGACCACGCAAGGCGGCGTGGACTACGCGGTCGTCCAATTGATGGGGCGCGTCTTCATGAACGCCACCAACGACCCCTTTCAAGCCGTCAACGACTTGCTGGCGGGCATCAAGGCCAAGGTCATTCTGGTGGATTTTCACGCCGAGGCCACGAGCGAAAAGGTGGCCATGGGCTGGTATCTGGATGGGCGTGTCACCGCGGTGCTGGGGACACATACGCATATCCCCACCGCCGACGAGCGCATTCTGCCGGGCGGAACCGCGTACCAGACCGACGTGGGCATGAGCGGCCCCTATGACAGTGTGATCGGCGTCCAAAAGGAACTGGTGCTGCACAAGTTTCTGACGGGCATGCCGGGCAAGTTCGAAGCCGCCAAGGGCAACCCCAAGATGTGCGCCGCGCTGGTCACCTGCGACCCCGCGACCGGCCGAGCCTCGCGCATTCAGCGCATCACGCTGGGGGAGTAACGAAAGGCAGTGGACAGGGAACAGCTTTCTGCGGCTTGATTGTATCGGCGGTCGAGAAGGACTCTGAAAAAGGTTCGATGCAGTCGAAGCAAATTGGGGCCGCAAACGTCTCTTGCTGTCCACTGTCCACTGTCCACTGCTTTTCACCTACTTGATCAGGATCGCCTTCGCAGTTGGATCGGAGGCATGGACAGGCTTGCCCTGAACGTCGACGGGCGTGCGCTGAACGGCCTTGTCCCTTGAATGCGGCACTGCTGCATGGGTGGCCTTCAGGAGCTTTCCCTTGCCGTTGAAGGTCATGGTCCAATCCATGGGCCGCGGAGTCGCCGCAACATCGGTAAACCGGATGACGGCGCCTCCGCGGAGGGGAATCACCAGCAGGCCCGGCGGGGCGGCGGGCAGCTTCTGGATCACGGTCTCTTCTGCCGGTCCCATCTGCGGATGCGCTCCCGCGAGTGCTGCGTAGCACAGCCCGGTGGTCACCCAGTCAGGCGTCTCGCCCGCGGGCTCTTCGGCCCGAATGTGATTGAAAGCCGAAATGGTCAGCGCATTGATGGGCGCGGGCGAAAAAAGCGAATAGCCCCGGCGCAGGATGGGAATAATGCGCATGTGTCCGTCCCCGCCGCGCGGAATCGACGCAGAAAACACGCTTAGATCGCCAGCGCCATTGTTGCGCGTGAATTGCAAAAAAAGATGATTCGGCAATGCCGGGCAGACGATCTGCTGGTATGCCCACTTGCCCTGGTTGAATTCCAGGCCATCGAATCCGGCGCGTTCCCCAATGGAGGACTCGGCATCGGCGGCCCGATCACGATCCCGCGGCGTCATCCGGTCATAGGCGCGAAACTCGACGGAAGTTGCATGATCCGAACTCTCGCCGCCGGGCGGAAACGGCATTGGCCGTCGCTCAGCTTTGCGCACCCTGGCGGGCGTCTGCTGTGCCGCGGAAGCGTCCTGCCCCGTCTGCGCGTTGAACGGGACGCAGATCAAGGCAATGGCTGCAAGAACCACGAGGAAGCGTATGCAAGTTTTGGATCGATCCATGCTGCCCCTAGCCTACCACTGCTGCGCGCGACGAGCTCTTGACGGGCCGCCCTGGAAAGACGAAAAGGGCAGCCTGTACGAGGCTGCCCTTGATAACCCAGGAGCGGGGTGAGTCGAGCCGGCTCTCAAGCGAGCCGGGCTCGACGACGAATTGAAACTGTCAACCGATTACTCGCCGGAGTGGTGCCCGGCCGCTGGCTTGTGCGGGGTGACAGCCTTCTTCTTCTCGGCCTGTACGGAACCGTCGCGGAGCATAATCTGCGCCGACTGAGCGGTGGTGGCCGTTGCAGGAATCTGTGTGTAGGTGTCGTAGGTGCCATCCAGTTCGGCCTGTCCCTTGGACTGGAGTCCGAACTCGAAGCCAACAGCCGGAATCTCCTTTTCGGTCAGCGGCGTCTTCAGGGTGACGATGAAGTCGGCGGTCTTGGCGTCCTTGGCATCCTGCGTGACGGCAACCTTGATGACCGTAGCCGAAGCTTCAATCACGATTCCGGGGACGGGGGTAGGCTTGTCCTTCAGCAATGCCCACATCTTGTCGGCATCGTCCTTGGTACCCACTGCCAACACGGTCTCCTTGTCTTCCAGGGCCAACGTGTTCAGGTCGGGAGTGCTCACGATCAGGTCGTGAATCTGCTCGGCGGGCGTCTTGGCGGGATCGATCTTCAAAGTTCCCGGAGGGAAGGTGGTGAGAGCAGCCTGGCTCTTGATGTCGTCGAGGCCCTTCAGGTCGCCGTGGTACTTCTTGTAGTAATATTCGAGCGACTTTTCAATGATGGGCTTGTAGTTGGCAGGCGCGAAATCAAAGGCGCGCGCATAGAACCAGATCGACTTGACCAGATCCTTGGCATCGGGCTGGGCATAGGCTTCAGCCAGATGAAGGGTGTCAGGCAATCCGGTGGTCTTGCTCTGGTCGTCGGTGTAGAGCATCAACTCTGCCGAATATTCGGCAACCGCGCCCTTGAAATCCTTCTTGGAGACGGCGTCGTCAAACGCGATGGCGGAGTGGAAAATAGGGTAGGTGGCGGCTGTCTGTGTCTTCCAGTCGGCGTCGGAGACGCCTTCCGGCTTGGGCGCAAGCAGTCCCTTGTGGGCCAGCGCCGCGGCATCGTCGCAGGTTTGCGCATCCTGGGTCTTGCCGCACTGCCCCTTCTTGATGATGACCGAGATGAAAGTGGCCTTCATGTTGTTGGGGTCAACCTGAAGCAGGCGAGTAGCCGCGCTCAGGGTGTGATCGGTATCGTTCAGTCCCTGGTAGGTATCGACCAGCGAATCGAGGGCGAGCTTTTTGACCACGCTCTGCGGATATTGGGTCAGGAAGGTCTCCAGGGACGCGGCCTTGGCTTTTGGATCGCTTTGTGTGGAGGCCATTTGATAGGCGTTGAACTCTGCAGGGTCCTTGATGGTCAGATCCTGTGCTCGCAGCGTGGGCGCGGAAACGAGGCTAATGCTCGCCAATGCCATCACAGACGCAAAGACTAACTTCTTCATTCAGTGCTCCTGGGAATTGCCGAAATGGAGATCAATGTTCAAGCACTCGCTCGCGGAATGTACAACCGTGTTGGCGGTTGAGCGCCGTGGATACGGGTAAACGATACCATGGCTTCCAATGCGGTGTTGGAAGGATTATAGAAAGCCCTGCCTCCTGTGACAAGCAAAGTTGCGCCGCACGAGCATAATCTTCGCCCCAAGGCACGGAGCTGACATGAATGGCCCGGTCCCCCAACCCATGACGATGCGTTTTTTCCCCCGACGAGTTGCCTGCCTTTGAACCGGAGAATATGGCGATCAACCGCTCCACCCCGTCCGTCCGGTTACAGGCTCTTTCCAGAGCATACCGAATTAGACACCCGAGCGGAAGAAACTGTTCCCAGGTTTGAAGATGTTCCCGGCTTTCTTACTGAAGCAGACGCACCAATTCGACCTGCTCGGCCAGGAAGGCGTCGTGACCGTGGGCGCTGGTCATCTCGCGGTAGTCGGCGTGGACGCCAGCGGCGCGAATGGCAAAAGCAAAGTCGCGCACGTGCTGCGCGGGAAACAGCCAATCGGAGCTGATGCCGACAAAGCTAAGGCGGGCGCGAATCCGGCCGAAGGCCTCGGCCGGCGAGGAATAGCTGTGCAGCGGGTCCCAGGTATCCATGGTGCGCAGGATGGCCAGGTAGGCATTGGCATCAAAGCGCTCGTTGAAGCGCTCGCCCTGATGGTCCAGATAACCGGCGATGTCGAAGCGCCCGCCAATCAGGCCGCCGCCCTGGTTGTCCAACCCCCAGGGGTCTTCGCCATTGCGATTCGGATTGCGGCCGAAGCGCTCGTCAAACAGCTCTGCGGACTTGTAGCTGAGCATGGCGATCTGCCGGGCCAGCGATAGACCGAGACGCGGAGGCCGCTGCGGCGGGTAATGCCCTGCGGCCCACTCCGGGTCGCTCTGAATGGCCTGGCGCTGCAGATGATTCAGCGCCAGCCCCATGGCGGAAAGCGGCGCCACGCCGATGATCACGGCGCGCTCCACGCGGGCCGGATCGTGAATGGTCCATTCCAGGGCTTGCATGCCGCCAAGAGAGCCGCCCAGGATGAGGCGCAGCCCGCGGATGCCCAGTGAGTCGAGAAGCCGCCCTTGTGCCCTTACGTTGTCGCGGACCGAAACCAGCGGAAAGTCGGGGCCATAAATCTTGCCCGTCTCCGGGTCGACCGAACCAGGGCCCGTCGAGCCATAACAGGAGCCGAGCATGTTGATACAGATGACGAAGTCCTGCTCCAGCGACAAAACTGCGCCGGGGGCAAAAATCTCAGGCCACCAGGAACCCACCAGCGCCGATCCGGAGAGCGCGTGACACACCAGTACGGCGTTGTCTCGCGCGGCGTTCAGCCGGCCATACACCGCATAATGCAGCGTAAGGCCCGCCAGCGTGCGGCCACACTCCAGCAGGAAGTGCTCGTCGAGCACAAAGTCGCCTTCATAGGTGGGCTGGAGAGTTGAGTTGCCGGGAGCCACGATTTCGCCCCCGGTTCGAGATTCGGTCATGATACTCATTGTGCAGCAAGACCCGCCTTTTCAGCCGAACCGACGAAAGCGTGACCGTTGGCGGCCTTGATGGCCTGGTCAAGATCGGCAAGAATGTCGCGAATATCCTCGATGCCGATCGAGAGCCGCACAAGCTCGGGAGTCGTGCCGGTTTCCGCCTGCTCCTCGACAGAAAGCTGCTGATGGGTGGTCGAAGCCGGGTGGATGACCAGCGATTTTGCATCGCCGATATTCGCCACCAGTGAGAACAGTTCCAGGCTGTCGATCAGCTTCTTCCCTGCCTCGTAGCCTCCCTTGATGCCGAAGGTCACCAGCCCGCCGCGCCCGTTGGGCAGATACTTTTTTGCGCGCTCGAAGTAGGGGCTGGACTCCAGGCCGGGATAATTGACCCACTCGACGCCGGGATGCTGCTCAAGGTGCTGAGCTACGGCGAGAGCGTTCTGGGAGTGCCGCTCCAGGCGCAGATGCAGCGTCTCGATGCCTTGCAGCAGCAGGAACGCGCTGAAGGGCGACAGAGCCGCTCCGGTGTCGCGCAAGCCCTGCACGCGCGCCTTGAGGATGAAGGCCAGCGGCCCAAAGGCCTCCGTGTAGGAAAGACCATGGTACGAGGGATCGGGCTCGGAAAAGTCCTTGAAGCGGCCGGAGGCGGCCCAATCGAACTTGCCTGCGTCGACGATGATGCCGCCGATGGTGGTGCCATGACCGCCGAGGAACTTGGTGGCGGAGTTGAGCACGATGTCCGCGCCCCACTCGATGGGCCGCACCAGCGCCGGCGAGGCCGAGGTGTTGTCAATGACCAGCGGCAGGCCATGCTCATGCGCAATGGCGGCCAGTTTCTCGATGTCCACTACATCCAGCTTGGGATTGCCCAAAGTTTCGGTATAAATGGCGCGCGTTTTGTCGTTGATGGCCGAGCGCAGGCCGTCGAAGTCGTCCGCGTCGACGAAACGGACCTTGATGCCCAGGCGCGGGAACGTGTAGTGGAAGAGATTGTAGGTGCCGCCGTAAAGCGACGTGGTGGAAACAATCTCGTCTCCGGCCGAGGCCAGCGTGGTGAGGGTGAGCGTCTCCGCCGCCTGGCCCGAGGCCGTGGCCAGGCCTGCCGCGCCGCCTTCCAGAGCCGCTACGCGTTTTTCGAAGACGTCGGTGGTGGGGTTCATGATGCGGGTGTAGATGTTTCCAAACTCCTTCAGCGCAAAAAGGCGGCCGGCGTGGCCCGCGTCCTGAAACTGGTAGGAGGTGGTCTGGTAGATGGGCACGGCAAGCGCACCGGTCGCCGGGTCGGGCGACTGGCCTGCGTGAACGGTAAGGGTGGCAAACTGGCGCTGCTTTGGTTCGGACATGCTCGGCTCCTTCGGTTTCTTGTGGCTTTGCTGAGGTGTGCGGCACGGCGGGCTGCGGGTCGCGCCGACAATCAAAAACGGCCCGAGTCCTTTTCGGACCCGGGCCGCCTGGCTTCAAGATTGGTTGCGTCTAGCGCATTCGCCTCTCAGGAAACCTACGGACAGGTCCGCACGCCATACACATGCACATGGCCATGACCGCAGTTCCGTATTTCCTTGAGTTCGACATTGAAGGCAGTATCGAACGCCGCGGGGATACGTGTCAAATAAAACCGGAGTGAGCGAGTCTCTCCACGGAGTGGTCCCGCGGCCGTCTTACGAGGGCGCGTGCCGGCCTTTCGTTTCTGGGAACCATCGGTGCGCGGCTCTGTCGGCCAAATAGTTGTCGCGATTTCAGATAGAATGGGTTACGCCATGGACATAGAGGCAATTCGCAAGGATTGGGTTGGACGAGTCATCGATGGAAAATATACTCTCCTCCAATGGTTAGGCGGCTCTGAATGGAGCGGAGTCTTCCTCACGGAACTTCCCGGTCCTCCGGCGCAAAAAGCCGCCATCAAACTCATTCTGGCCGATGACAAGGACGCGGAAGCGTATATCGCCGATTGGGCAGTGACCATCTCCCTCTCTCATCCCCACCTGATGCGCCTTCTCGATACGGGACGTTGCCAGACAGACACGGTCTCGCTGCTCTATGCGGTGACTGAATATGCCGACGAAATCCTCTCACAGATCCTGCCCGAACGGCCGCTCACGCCTGTAGAAACTGGAGAGATGCTCGACCCGGTTCTGGACGCGCTGACCTATCTTCACAGCCGGGGATTCGTGCATGGTCACGTCAAGCCAGCGAACATCCTGGTGGTCGGCGATCAACTGAAGCTTTCCTCCGACAGCCTTCAGGTTGCGGGCGAGCGCGGCAGACGGCTTGGAACACTCAGCGTCTATGACGCGCCGGAAGTCGCCACCGAGATGATTTCTCCCAGTGCGGACTTGTGGTCGCTCGGCGTCACCATGGTCGAAGCGCTGACCCAGGCGCCCGTAGGTTGGGACCGATCGACGCAAAAGGATCCGATTGTGCCGGAGTCGGTTCCGGAACCTTTCGCCGGAATGGTGCAGGATTGCCTCCAGGCGGACCCTGAGCGGCGATGCAATCTCAGCAATCTCAAGGCCCGCCTCGGAGCTGCCCAATCTGCGCCCAGCGCGCCCAGAAGAGCGGGCAGAGCCCTCACAAAGAAATTCCGCGTGACGGCAATCGCCGCGGCGGTGCTCGTCCTGATTGCGGTCCTCGCAGCTCTGCAATTGCGGTCTCACCGGATTGAATCCGCTTTCCAAACGGTCGATCGCCTTGTGACCGGGCGTCCGTCTGCGGTTCACGCAACGCAAGGCTCCGCAGGTGCGACCGTCAAGGGCGCAGTCGCCAGGCAGGTGATGCCCGACGTATCCGACGAAGCGAGCGAGACCATTCAGGGCCAGGTCGACGTGCGAGTACGCGTTACAGTCAATCCAAACGGCGACGTTTCCAATGCGGCATTCGACGCGCCACCGTCAAGCAGATACTTCTCCAACCTCGCGCTGCAGGCAGCGCGGAGCTGGAAGTTCAAGCCTGCCTACGTCGGCGGTCAGGCCGTCCCCAGCGTGTGGGTCCTGCGATTCCAGTTCAGAAGAACAACACGCGGCGTCACTTACGCCGAAACTGCGCCATAGTCGCCTTTCGCGGAGATTTTGTTGAGCAGGGTCCGCCGCCCAATCGATCGGCTGATCGAGAAATCCTCCAGTCCCGCACCGCCTCATCTCCTGTCGCAACACAAAGCCTGCAATTCCCCCGTCTTCAATGCTCGAGAGGCACAAACGCATCGAAGCGGTCCATCCTCCCACAAGGAATGGACCGCTTCGATGCAATTCCGCAGTGGATTATTACAATCGCGGAAATCTCTTGGTAACCTGGCCTGTGTGCTTTCGGCAGGATGGAATCGAGTGTCCCGTCTCAGTAATTCATAACAAAGCAGAGGCTGTCATTCTGAGCGAACGGGGCCCCGAACGCTTTTCAGTTCGGGGGTGGTGGGCGAAGAATCTGCTTTTGTTCCTTTGCCAGTTTTGCAAAGAATTCCAGAGACAGGGGCCTATGAGCGCGCGGAGACCCTCGACGCAAGAAGGCTGGAGGCGGCGATGGTCACGCGGCGCCAGTCGGGCTGCGCCGCGGCGCCGCTCTTGCCGACTATCTTCGACAATTCGATCCACTCCAGCGCAGCCTCCCCGGCGTGGTCCGCTCCATACATTTCTGCAACGGCGTTGTAAAAGGACGCAAGCTCCCGCTCCGCTGTGCGATGAAACTCTGCGTTGAGGGTTTCAGACAACTGCTGCGGCGATTGAGCCGGCTTCGACCGGCCGCTGCACATGGGGTTCACGAGCCCCTTGCTGGCGTGGGGCGAGTGCCAGGGATAAGGCCGCGGCTCATCGGTCTTTGCCTGGCCGCCCCAGCGGTGAGAGAACAAAGAGAAAAGGCAGTGGCGAGGAGAATCGAGATTGCAAAGCTTGTGATTGGATCCATGCATGGCAAGACTCCTATCAGTCCAGAAAAAGCGTGTGAAGTGCTCAAGGGAACTACAGCGTTCGCTTGAAAAGAGGCGCGGCAACGAACAGCGTAGCCATGCCAAAGATGAAGAGGAAGAATAAGTCGAATTGGATGGCCTGAAAGCCGCCATCTTTGAGCAGGATGGCTTTGAAGCCGTGAATGCTGTAAGTGAAGGGATCGACGACGGCCAGTGCGCGGAGCCATGCGGGAAATGCGGCAATGGGATACATGGCGCCGGAAGGGTAAAAGAGCAGCGTGTTGAGGACGCCGAACATGGCGCGGGGAACGAGCGGATCGTCGACGCGAACCATGAGAAGAAACATCATGCCGTTGAAGGCGATGGAGGTAACCAGGATGAGACAGAAAAGTTCAGCAAGCGCCTCAGGATGGAAGATGACACCCAGGCCGGCCATCAGCGACCCGATCACGGTGAGCGAAATTCCGGCAAGCGTGGCCTTGATGGCTCCGGCCATGTTGAGTCCCATGACTAGCTCGAGTTTGGTAATGGGAGTGACAAGATAGCCTTCGTGGACGCCGCGCGCCTTGTCGTCAATGTATAACATGCCGCCGCCGATCATCACCGAGATATACATGGCCAGGGCGATGGTGGCGGGAAGAAGAAACTTCATGTAATTGACGTACGGATAGAGCTCGACAATCTCAAGGGCAATGGTGTTGGCCAGGCGGGGCTGGACAGTTGGAGCGGTGAGCGCGGTGACGACCAACTGCATCTCCGCCTCAAGCGAGCCGGAGGTGAACTGGTCGGAGTTATCGGCGACAAAGCCGATGACCGGGGCATCCTGCGCATAGACGCGGCGCGAATACTGGGCGGGGATGATGACGGCGCCGTCGACTTTTCCAGTGCGCACGTCCTCGCGGGCCTGCTTCTCGTCAGAGTAGTCGACGGTGCTGAAGGTCTTGATGTTGACAGCGATGGCCTGGAACGCCTCGCGGATTTTGACGGCTTGCGGGCCGTGATCATAATCGACCACGGCGACACGGGTGCCGACGATTTTGCCGCCGAAGGCGTTGCCCATGATGACCAACTGCAACAGTGGCAGCATCAGGGACATGATCATCAGCGTAGGGGAGCGGAAGAACTTGCGCATCTCGCGCTCGACAATGGCGAACATTCTGTTCATGGCTGGGCTCCGGGACGCGGCGGCATGGAGAACGCCGGAGGCTTGACCTGCTCATCGCGGAGTTGGCGGCCGGTGTAATGGACAAAAACATCGTCGAGCGAGGTGTTCTGAACGCTGAGGGATGTAAGCGTCTCACCCAGCGATGAAGCTAACTCGACTAACTGCATGGTGGTCCGCGAGCCCGAGGAAGTGAGCACGCGATAGAAGCCTGCGGACTCGGCCTGGACGCTGGTGACGCCCTCAAGCCCCTCGAGGCGCTGCTGCCATTCGGGGGTCTCGCGGTTGAAGTGAACTTCCACGACATTGGCGCCAGGAACGCTCTGCTTGAGTTCGGCCGGTGTGCCAAGTGCGACAAGAGTGCCGTGATCGACAATGGCGATGCGGTCGCAGAGCTTGTCGGCCTCTTCCATGTAGTGGGTGGTCAGCAGCATGGTGAGGTTGCGTGTTTTGCGCAGGTTGTCGAGCATCTCCCAAACAGCGATGCGGGAAACAGGATCGAGTCCTGTGGTGGGCTCGTCGAGGAAAAAGATGCTGGGGTTGTGGACCAGCCCGCGAGCGATTTCCAACCGGCGGCGCATTCCACCGGAGAGCGTTTTGGTTTGCGCGCCGCGCCACTTGCTCAGGTCGACAGCTTCCAGCACTTCGGCGATGTTCTTTTCGCGCTCGGCCTTGGGAACGCTATAGAGCTTGGCGTAGATGCTGAGGTTTTCTTCGACCGTCAGGTCGGGGTCGCTGGTGAGCGCCTGCGGAATGACGCCGATCAGGCGGCGCACAGCGTCGGAATCCCTGGCCACATCGTGACCGGCGACGATGGCCCGGCCAGCAGTAATCGGGACCAGCGTCGTCATCATGCGGATCAGCGTGCTCTTGCCGGCTCCATTGGGGCCGAGGAGGCCGAAGATTTCACCCTTGGTAACAGTGAAGCTGACACCCTTGACTGCTTCGAAGTCGCCATACCGCTTGATGATGTGGTCGACTTCAATAGCCGCCGGGGGCCGTGGGCCCTCTTGCGTTTTGGAGTGATCGATGGAGTTAGCGATCACTGCTTCACCAGCTTGCTCTTGGGTATGTAAACCTCGGCAGTCATGCCGGGAACGAAGCGGTTGCCGGGATTGTCAATGAGCAGTTTGAGCTGGATCGTCTTGATATCGCGCTTGCGGGCACTGACGTCGCGCTGAGTGGCGAAGTCGGCTTGCGCGGATTTGTTGATGATCTTGCCTTGAATCGTCGTGCCGGAGGGCATGACAACGCGCAGCGAGTCGCCCAGCTGGACGGTGTCGGCCTGTGTCTCAGGCAGCGGAGCATAGATCCAGGTTTCGGCGAGATCCATGATGGTGACGATGGTGGCGCCAGCGGCAACGACTTCTCCCTGCCGCGCCGCGCGGACATTGACCTTGCCGCTAACAGGAGCGAAGACCTGGGCATAACCCATCTGGACTTTGGCCTGATCGGCGAGAGCACGGGCGTTCTCGACTTGGCTGCGGGTCTCGTCCACGGTGCGGGCGGCGACGTTGGTCAACAGTTCGTGAGCGCGGGCCTGGCGCAGCGAAGCTTCAGCGGCGGCGATGTTCTCGCGGGCGGTTTCGACGGCAGCTTTCGCGGCCTGCAAACTGGTCTCGGCTTCCTCGCTGGATTGAGCGCTCATGATGCCCTGTTTGGCCAGGGCGACGGTGCGCGTGGTGTCGGCCTGCTGGTGATCGTAGTTGGCCTGCGCTTGAGCGAGGGCGGCTTTCGCGGCGCGTACCTGGGCTTCGGCGTTGATCGTGGCGCTGCCGGTTTCGCCGCGGGTCTGGCGCTCGGTGACGACGGTCTCGCCGAGTTTGCCCTTTTCGCTGGCGGCTGTCGCCTCGGCAGCCTTGCGGGCGGCGGCAAGGTCATCGCTTTCAATGATGGCGATCAGTTGTCCGGCCTTCACGTCCTGGCCCTCGTCTACGGTGAGGGTCTGGATGCGGCCCGGTATCTTGGCGCTGACCAGAACCTCATTGGCGTCCACGGTACCGATCAGTTGCAGGTCGCCGGAAGGGCGCACAGTGACCAAGTACCAGATGAGAGATCCAATGGTCAGCAAGGCCAGGATCAGAAAAACTCTGTTGCGTGCGTTCACAAATTCCTCGTTTTTTCAGGCTTGATGACGTGGCATTTCTTCATGAAGTGGGAGAGAATTCCGCTGCCTTCCGGCATGGGCGAAGCGGCCAGCACGCGGGCGGCCACGCGCGCGCCGTGTTCACGATCGACAAAGATCGTTTGGCCCAGGTATTCAATAGCCGATTTGCGGCGAGCCTCGAGCGCCCCGCGCTCCAGGGGGTCCGTTCCCTCGATCAGCCGCATGAAGGGTGATGAGACAAAATAGAAAACGTTAGCGCCCATCGCGGCCAGGCGCATTTGGGAGGGGTCGACCGAAATCAGCTCGCCAGACGCGATTCCCTCGTTGAGGACCTGCGCCATGCGCGCCATGAGTGGCTTGAAGACCGTCTCGACCAGCGGCGTGAGCCCATTGGCCTCGCCGCGGTGCAGACGCATCATCTCCTGCTGCATCAGGCTCTGGAATCCGGGATTTGTATAGATGCGGTCGAAGTGGCTGAGGGTCGAGAGAAGAAACCGCTCGCCTGCCGAGGCATCCACGTCGAAAACGGCCAGGCTCGCATCCCGCACGCCTTTGGCCACCGACTCCAGCGCCGCTGCATACAGTGCGTCCTTGCCCTGGAAGTAGTAGTAGAGCAGCGCCTTGTTGACGCCCGCGGCCTCGGCAATCACCTCGGTGCGAGCGCCGGCCAGTCCGTTTTCGCTGAACTGGAGGACAGCGGCTTCGAGAATGCGGGCGCGGGTGAGGTCTGCGCGTTCGGCCTGGGTGCGGGTTGGATTGTTGATCGCCATATTGACTAACCAGTTAGTAAGTTAGACCGCAGGGAGCGTTTTTGCAAGTTCCGATAGTCACCGGATTTGCGGATTGAAGGAAAGATCTTCGGAATGAGGGGGATGCGCGAAACGGTCCTGCGAAATGCGCCCTTCTGCTGGCTCACGGTAGCCCCGATGAGTGATCCGGCCCCAAACAGAAGCAGCGTGCCCCATCCATTTCGCAAGCTCTATCGCGAAATGGGTGGGAAGACGCAACACTCGTTAAGGGCCGGATCCAATGGTGATACGAAGCGCCACGCGGTTGGGCGTGCACCGAGGCCGGCACGCCGATCAGGAATTGACGCAGCCAATCATGCGATGCGCTCCACCGCCAGCGCCACTGCATTGCCGCCTCCCAGGCACAGAGCGGCGATGCCTTTTGTTTTGCCCAGCCGGCGCAACGAGTAGAGCAGCGTCGTGAGCACGCGCGCTCCGCTGGCGCCTATCGGGTGACCGATGGCCACCGCACCGCCCTGGACATTCACCTTGGCCGGATCGAGATCCAGGTCGAGATTGACGGCCATGGCCTGCACGCTGAAGGCTTCATTCAACTCGAACAGATCGACGCTCTGGAGCGGCCAGCCAGCCTTTGCCGCCGCCTTGCGCACCGCCTCAATGGGCGCCAGGCCGAACCACTCCGGCTCCCTGCCGCTGGTCGACTGGGCGCGAATTACGGCAAGCGGCTTCAGGCCAAGTTGCGTAGCGCGGTCGGCGCTCATGACCACCAGCGCCGCGGCGCCGTCGTTCACGCCGGGCGAGTTGCCGGCAGTCACCGTTCCGCCCTCCTGAAAGGCCGGCTTGAGCCGGGCCAGGATTTCGGCCGTGGTCTCGGGCCGAATCGATTCGTCCGCATCGAAAATGCGTGGTTTCTCACTTTTTTTAGCCGCCGGAATTTCCACGGGGAGAATCTCTTCGCGGAAGAATCCCGCCGCGGTGGCCGATGCGGCACGACGATGCGATTTAGCGGCAAAGGCGTCCTGCTGTTCCCGACTAAACGCGTACTTGGCTGCGATCATCTCCGCGGCCACGCCCATGTGAAAGCCCCGATAGACTTCCCACAGTCCGTCATAAATCATCGAGTCCACCAGCGCGCCATTGCCCATGCGATAGCCGGTTCGGGCCTGGGACAGCAGATAAGGAGCGTTGGTCATCGATTCCATGCCACCGGCGATGACGATTTCGGCGTTGTCGGTCTGAATGGCCTGGGCAGCGAGAGCCACAGCCTTCAATCCCGAGCCGCATACCTTGTTGATGGTGAGCGCACCCACCTGCGGCGCCAAGCCGCCAGAGAGAGCGGCTTGGCGCGCGGGATTCTGGCCCAGTCCAGCCTGGAGCACGCAGCCCATGATGCACTCGTCCACGCTGGCTGGGTCGATGCCTGCGCGGCGCACGGCTTCCCGCACCACCAGAGCCCCCAATTGCGAAGCGGAGAAAGACTGGAGCGAACCCTGAAACTTGCCCACGGGCGTGCGTGCCGCCGAAACAATCACGACTTCCTTCATCGCCTGCTCTCCACAAGTGGCGGAATAATACATTCCCCGGGGGGCTTCCATCAATGCGAAAAGAAGGGGCCCCGCTGATGGTCTCATTCGCTTGGCTCCCGGCTCGGCTTTTGTCGTTTCTACAAGCCGAAACGCGCCGATGCGTAAGCTCGATCGCTTGAAACGAGTCAAACTCTGCAGAAGACCACAATCACGCGATTGCCACGAGTTACATCCTCGATTCGGGAATGGAGCGGGCCGTATACTGTCTTTCAGGGACACTGGGATTCACTGCCGGCGATCATGCAACTGCGGCCCTGCTGCCGTCGGTGCGGGCCATTGCTTCGCGATGATGGCAAGCGCACTCAGGCTCAACTTACAATCGGCCAGGAGAACCAATGAACCGCCGGGAATTCGCATTCGGAAGCACCTGCACTCTCGCCGCACTCGTCCAGGGGACGAAGGGCTTCGCGGAAGCTGCCCAAGTCGCCCCCTCGCCTTCAGGGGGAAAGAGTACAGCGCAGCTAGCCGGCTTTACTGCGGCGGGCCGGCCTCCGGTCAGCCAGCGGTCCTTCGTCAGCGACGCCGTTGAGGATACCCTCGTCAGCGTCAAGCGCGCGATCGCCAATCCCCGACTGGCAAAGCTTTTTGATGACTGCTATCCCAACACACTCGACACCACGGTGCAATTTTCCGAGCGCAACGGAAAGCCGGATACCTTTGTGATCACGGGCGACATTCCTGCGATGTGGCTCCGCGATTCCACGGCTCAAGTGCTGCCGTACGTTTCTCTGGCATCGAAGGACAACAAGCTTCAGTCCCTGTTTCAGGGACTCATGCACCGGCAGGCGCATTGCATCCTGCTGGATTCTTACGCGAACGCATTCTATGCGACCAACAAGGTGGGCGATTTCAAAACGGACATCACCGAGATGCGCCCTGGCGTGCATGAGCGCAAGTGGGAGATCGACTCGCTCTGTTATCCCATTCGCCTTGCCTACAAATATTGGACTGCCACCGGCGACACTGAGGCCCTCGACGAGAGCTGGCACCAGGCCGCGCGACGGATCGTGGCCACGTTCCGCGAACAGCAGCGCCTCAAGAACGATGGCCCGTATCGTTTTCAGCGGATGACCACGTCGTTCTACGACAACTCGCCCAACAGCGGCCTGGGTAATCCGACGCGCAAGATCGGCCTGCTGCATTCGGCATTCCGGCCCTCGGACGATGCCTGCCTGTTTCCATTTCTGATTCCGTCGAACATGTTTGCCATCGTATCTCTCCGCCAGTTGCAGCAGATGGCCCAGACCGTTTTGCACGACCAGCAACTGGCCGGCGAAGCGGAGCGGTTAGCCAACGAGTTACAGGCAGCGATCGAGAAATATGCCCTGGTGAATCACGCGACCCACGGCAAGATTTACTCCTATGAGATCGACGGCTTTGGCAATTCGCTGCTGATGGACGACGCCAACGTGCCCAGCCTGCTTTCCCTGCCCTATCTTGGCTGCTGCAAAGCTGAAGACGAGACGTACCAGCGCACGCGGGCCTTCGTGCTCAGCGATGACAATCCCTTCTTCTTTCGCGGCGTAGCCGAGGGCATTGGCGGACCGCACGAGGGCCCGGGCCTGATTTGGCCGCTCTCAATCATCATGCGCGGTTTGACCAGCAGTGACTCAAGCGAAATTGCGCATTGCCTGCGCATGTTGATCGACACCAGTGCCGGCACGGGTTTCATGCATGAAGCCTTTGCTGAGAACGATCCCAGCAACTACACGCGCCCCTGGTTTGCCTGGTGCAATTCGCTGTTTGGTGAGTTTGTGATCGGGATCGCCAATGAGCATCCGGAAATTCTGAAACAGGCTTGAGTTTGCGCAGTTCCTGGCGCGGGAGCCTCTGAGAAAGTTCTGCTCACGTTCCCGCGTTTCCTTCCGACGATAATCTGCGGAGAAACTCGACTCCTGCGGCAAGCCGAGACGGCTAGAACAAGACTGACAAGCTTGAACTGGTAGCCCTGAACTGGTAGCCCGGGACTGGTAGGCCGGGACTTTAGTCCCGGCACGAACTCAGCAAAGTCAGTGCGGGCTTCAGCCCCTGAGGTATGCTTTCGGGCATTTTTCTCCCGGAAGAACCCTTCTTCCGCGCCCGTCTGGCCCCTGAACGTTGCTTCCGCGCAATCATGACAGATAGATAAACCTCAATCCCCGCCGCCGCCAGAAGCTGTGCGTTGAGGCCCCAAGCCTCACGCAACTCCTTTCCCTGAACTATTTTGGACGGACCCTATTTGTCCTCAAGATTTTACGGCGCTGCCCATCCCGCAAGCTAAATAAAACAAGGATTTTGTCTCCAAAATAGGGTTGGGGTTCCCGGGCATTTACACAATATGCGCTAAGAAAGGATTACTTCCGGTTAGGTGGTAATCCGACCGCGACCGAATGCGCCCCCGAAGGGCTGTCATGTTGAGCGCAGCGAAACATCTGCAGTTGCTGTTCGTTGTGTCCGAGTTGGCGGTAATTCGCCCTCAACAGTCAGGACTCGCCAGGCCGCCAACGGAGGGAGCAGGGGCCTTCAGGCCCCTGAACGCAGGATAGCAATTATGAGCGGCTTTAGCCGCGGGCCCTTCGCTATTTCCGCATTGGCGGCGATACTCCCAGAACGACCTTATCGGTTTGCGAAAAGCGTGAAAGAATATCCGACATGAGCGCAGTGACAGACCAGACCGAAAAGAAGCGGCTAAGCCTCGAATCGGATCGTCGCAATGCGTACGGCGAAAATGAGAAGGCGAGCCGCAAAAGCATCCCACGCGGCAAGCAGCGTCGGCACATGAACGAGCGGCGCAGCGTGGCTCAGGTGCTCCGGCCCGTGAGCGGGAACCCCTCCGACGACAATGCCGCAGACGCCGAACTTCTCGCCAAGGTGAGGATCACGGTTAGTAAGCGCAAAGGGTTCAGAAAGACGCCGGATGAGCCTCTTGGAGCAATGCTAGCCAAAAGGAAAGCCGGAAAACCTAAGTCGTCTTCCCTCGCAAATTGAATTGCTCCCGAGAGGATGGCGGAAAGTCTGGCTGGTGTTTGGGGCGTATCGTCGCCGACTCGGAAGTATCGTCCCATTGAACTCCCAAAGGCAGCCGCAGATCCCTCACTGCGTTCGGGATGACAGCGCGTTGCAAAGTAGCGGCGAGGCCACTGTCGGCGTCAGGGCGTATTGTGGCCGATTGGGAAGTAACGACCGGAGATGAAACCGTCATTCTCAGCTGAATATTGAGGATTCGCGACGCTGCCCATCTTGGCGCTATTCGGGTATACCCCGTCCTACGCCGCCATCCATTTGCGCAATTGCCGCTGCGCCGGCTTCTCGATCAGATACAGCGCCAGGAGCGCCATCCCGATTAAGATCACGTAGCTGATCCAGGGGTCGAAGCGGCTCAGGCCCACCAGATCCAATACATGCGTGTCGTGAATCAGGTTCCAGAAATTGAAGTGCAGCAAGTAGAGGCAGTAGCTCGACTCGCCCACAAAGACCAGCGGCCGGCAACCCAGCACGGACGACAGGACGTTCTCTCCAGCCAGGCCGAGCACGATGCAGGCGAACAGAGGCATCAGCAGCCCGTCGTGGATGATGGCGTAGGGCACCAGCGGACCGAGCGTGAGAAGACCGTAAATGCCGGCAAATCCGCCCAGGCCCAGCCAAAGCCGCAACTGGCTGGCACGCGGCACCATCTCATCCAGCGTGGCCAGCATGACGCCAAAGATGAAACTGGCGACGTGGGCATAGGGCGTATATTTCAGCGCTTGCAGCCACGGACCGTAGCTCCACCGGTCAGGATGCGCAATGCTGTCCGGATTGAAGATCATGTACAGTGCGCCGGGAACCATGCCCAGCACCCAGATCCCCGCCATCTTCCACAGATGCGGAGCCATGCGCGCCGGCCGCTTCCATTTTGCCAGCCAGGGGAAGATGAAGTAATAAAAGCTTTCGGCGGACATGGTCCAGGCCGGGGTATTCAAAAACGTGGCAATGGCCGGAATCCAACCCTGCACCAGCAGAGGCGTGAGCACAATGCCGGCCCAGAACATGCCGGGCGTATGCGCCCTCCACTCTTGCGACAGCATCCGCCAGCTCATGAGCAGGCTGAGCAGATAAATGGGATAAATGCGCGTGAACCGCGCCTTCCAGAAGCGCACCCTGTCCAGTTGGCCGGCCCGCGCGCGGGCATTGTAGTTATAGGCCAGCACAAAGCCCGAGAGCAGGATGAAGTAGCTTACCGAAACAAACCCGGCATTGACCACGGGCGCGAAAAACAGCTTGAAGTGAAGAGTGGGCTCGTTCAAGACCGGCATCCGGAAGTCGTACCGGAAATCAAACCAGTATGGATTGGAGAAATGAAAGAGGACGATGTTGATGGCCGCAAAACAGCGCAGGCCTGTCAAGGCGTTCAATCGAGCTGGCTTGTTTACTTCCACTTGCTGTTACACGTCTCCGGGCGGCCTACCGGCGCTGCCGCACAAACCGGAGCACCGCCCGGCCATTGTTCCCTGACCCCTGATCCCTGCTTTTACGCCGGGGTCCCCGCGGACAGGTCCTCGTCCGTGGGGTGGTTTACGCTGTCACCAGCGAACCGACCTTCTCACCCATCACCACACGCCGGATGTTGCCCGGCCGGTTCATGTTGAAGACGATCATGGGCATGTTGTTGTCCTTGCACAGGCTCACGGCGGTCAGATCCATCACCTTCAGCCCCTGGCGCAGGATCTCCATGTAGGTAATCTCGTCATACTTAACCGCATCTTTCACCAGCACCGGGTCGGCGTTGTAGACGCCTTCGACCTTGGTGGCCTTGAGTAGCACGTCGGCCTTGATCTCCATGGCGCGCAGGCTGGCCGCAGTGTCGGACGAGAAAAACGGATTGCCGATGCCTGCGGCAAAAATGACCACGCGGCCTTTTTCCAGATGCCGTTCGGCGCGGCGGCGAATATAAGGCTCAGCCACCTGGTTCATGAACACGGCGCTCATCACGCGGCACTGCACACCGCGCCTCTCGATGGCGTCCTGCATGGCGATGGCGTTGATGACGGTCGAGAGCATGCCCATGTTGTCGGCGCTCACGCGGTCCATCTCCTTGGCCTGATCGGCCACACCGCGGAAGATGTTGCCTCCGCCGACCACAATTCCGATCTCCACGCCTAACGCATGCACATCGACAATTTCGCCGGTAATCTCGGCAATTTTGCCGGCATCCAACCCGAACCCACGCGGTCCGGCCAAGACCTCACCCGAAAGCTTCAGAACGATTCTCTTATACATGCTTTTTCGAGTATCGCATACCTCGACTCTGACGTATCCCGTGAAAGGGAGCTTCTCTGGTCGGCAGGTTTTCCGGATCGGGCGTAGCATCGGAGCTGTCTGTCCGATTCAGCGCTGGGAATCAGGAGGCCGGTCATGAATCCCGTGGTTCGATTCGCCTCCACCGACGTTGGCAAGATCGTATTGCTTGCGGCAACGCTTCTTATTCTCGCGTTCGGAGGAGTCAAGCTCAGCCAGATTGTATCGGACAACCTTCTGCGCTCCGACGCGCAGGAGTCGGCCACAAGCTGGGCGACTTATCTAGTGCGCAGCGCCAAAGATCTTCCCGACGTGGTCGCCGGCTCCCTCCCCTCCGAGCAGACCAAACGCATGCTGGAGCAGGCCAGCGATGTGGGGCATGTCTACCGATACAAGTTGTGGGACAAAACAGGAAATCTGGTATTTGTTTCGGACCGGACGGGCCGCACTATTGAGCCTTCAACCATCGCCAAGCGTCACGGGAAGGCAATTGCCAAATCCATTCTTTCGGGTACGATTTTCACCGAGGCGGGCGAGGGAAAGCCGCCCGAGAATCCTCCTTATTTCTCCGAATGTTACGTTCCTCTAAAACGAAATGGAACCGTCGTCGGAGTCTTCGAGCTATATATCGATCAGACGAGCAAGCGGGGCCAATATCAGGGCTCTTTCCTTTTCACCGAGGGCATTATCGCCATCGCCATCCTCTTCGCTGGAGGTATTCCAGGACTGCTTGCCTTTCGCAAAATGCTGGCCCATCGAGCGGCTCAGGCTGAGGCCTTGTTCCTGGCGGAGAACGACAGCCTGACCGGCCTGCCCAACCGGAGGCGCTTGCGGGAATCAGCGAAGAGCGCCATGGCGTGGGCTCGTCGCAGCTCGACTCATGTCGGGGTTCTATTAATCGATGTGGATAAATTCAAGGAGATCAACGACAGCTTCGGGCACGCTGCCGGCGACGAAGTGTTGCGGACATTTGCGGCGCGTCTCGCCTCAAATATTCGAGAAGACGATATGGCGGCGCGCCTGGGAGGGGACGAATTCGTCGTGTTGCAGGTCGGTATCACTCAGCCCAGCGGAGCCGCCCATCTCGCCGAGCGCCTGTTGGACATTCTCTCGAAGCCGTACGAGATCGACGGCGCGCAACTGATGTGCAGAGCGAGTATTGGAATTGCGATTGCGCCCACCGACGCCGAGGAGTGGGATAAACTCCTCTCTTGCGCAGACGCGGCGTTGTACAAGTCGAAAGCCGCGGGCCGCAGCAGCGCGTGTTTTTTTGAGACCGGTATGGATGCCATTATCCGGGAGCGTTGGCGTCTCGAAATGGACCTGCGCCGGGCCCTCGAGACGAACGCCTTTCAACTGGCGTATCAGCCTCTTTTCACCTTTCACGACCGCAGCCTGGTTGGATTCGAGGCCTTGTTGCGCTGGCCGGAGGGTTGGAACTCGCGATCGCCTGCGGATTTTATTCCCGTCGCGGAAGAGTCCGGCCTCATCGTGCCGATCGGAGCCTGGGTCCTTCAAAAAGCATGCAGGACCGCGGCCGCCTGGACAAGGCCTCTTCAGATTGCTGTCAATCTATCCCCTATTCAGTTCCGGAATGGCGACTTGGTGGGCATCGTAAAAGCGGCCTTGCTGGCATCCGGTCTGGACCCGATGCGCCTGGAGCTTGAGGTCACGGAGAGCCTGTGGCTCCAGAACGTGGATGCCGTTCTTCTTCAACTCAATCAACTGCGGTCCATGGGCATCTCCATTGCATTGGACGACTTTGGCACGGGCTATTCGAGCCTGACATATCTCTGGAAGTTCCCCTTCGATAAAGTCAAGATCGACCGGTCTTTTGTGATGGAGATGGATCTGGATTCGAAAGCGGAAGCGATCGTCAACACGATTGTGGCCCTGGGGAAGACCCTCGACCTGACGATTACGGCAGAAGGGGTGGAAACAGAGGCCCAGGCACAGGCGCTGAGCGACGCCGGCTGCGATCAGGCGCAGGGATATTTGTTTGGGCGGCCACTTTCCCTGGCTTCGGCCGATGCGCTGGCGAACGCTGCGCCGGCGCCCGCGGCAGACGGGACGAGCGACTTGCATTGAGTTGTGCAAGGCTCGGCCGCGAGTTTGCTTTGCACTCCAAATGGGAAGGCCCAGGGTTTGCGCCCTGGGCCTTTCTTTCTTCCGATTGCAGCAGGTTTACTCCGCCGCCGGTTCGACGGGCTTGGTGGTGGCTACGGTCCAGTCAGGCGCACCCACCTTGAAGCGCGCAAAGCGCCGCACGGTGATGTTTTCGCCCAGCTTGCCGACCTTCTGGCCGATCAGTTCCTTGATGCTGACTGCCTGGTCCTTGATGAACGGCTGATCCAGCAGGCAGACTTCCTCATAGAACTTGGCCATCTTGCCGTCCACGATCTTCTCGATCACCGGAGCCGGCTTGCCCGTGGCAGCCGCCTGCGCGCGGAAAATCTCCTTCTCGCGCTCGAGATCGGAGGGGGTCACATCTTCCGACTTGACGTAGCGCGGATCCGAGGCCGCGATGTGCATCGCGATGTCCTTCAACAGCTCCTGGAAGTCGTCGGTGCGGGCCACAAAGTCGCTTTCGCAGTTCAGTTCGACCAGCACGCCGATCTTGCCGCCGGCGTGAATATAGGTTCCCACCGCGCCCTCGTTGGTGGAGCGCGCCGCCTTCTTCTGAGCCGAGGCCATGCCGCGCTTGCGCAGCACGACGAAAGCATCTTCAATGTTCCCCTTGGTCTCCTGCAACGCCTTCAGGCAGTCGCCCATGGGAGCGCCGGATTTTTCCCGAAGCTCCTTGACCAGCTTGGCATCAATCTTTTCGCTCACTTGTCGTCCTCTCTTCTTGTCTCTGCAGATGTGATAACCGGAGTTTTTCCGGCATAAGAAAAGCGTGGCACCCGAATCTAGCGGCCACGCTTGTCTCATTCTGCGCACCGCGGTGCGCGGGAAAGATTAAACGCCGGTTCCGGCCACTTCAGCCTCGTCCAGCGCCGCAACCGCAGCAGGCGCCTTGCGAATGCCGCCACCCAAGGCCGCTTCCAGATCTACTTCCTCAACGGGCGCAACCTCGGCGGGAGCCACAATCGCCGCTTCCTCGGGCGCCAGCGGTGCCGGCTGTTCCTCGGCAAACGCCTTGTCGCCCACCAGGTTCACGCCCTCGGCTGCCGAATCGGCAATCTTCGAGGTGAACAGGCGAATAGCGCGCAGCGCGTCATCGTTGCCCGGGATCACGTAGTCAACTACCGTCGGATCGCAGTTGGTGTCGACCACCGCAACCACCGGAATGCCCAGCTTGCGAGCTTCCTTGACGGCAATTGCTTCGTTGTTCGAGTCGACGATGAACAACGCATCCGGCAGACGCTTCATGG
>Ga0224527_1000543_pt1 | contig 24484 bp, 20 predicted proteins | sample CBST0metaG_FD_179882 | JGI IMG/M metagenome (GOLD analysis project Ga0224527, IMG submission 179882) | Peat soil microbial communities from Stordalen Mire, Sweden - C.B.S.T0 | ecosystem: Environmental > Terrestrial > Soil > Wetlands > Peat | place: Sweden: Norrbotten County, Stordalen Mire... | reverse complement strand
TCCCCAAACTGCTCCAAACTCTCCTGCGAAAACCGCGAAGTTGTCATACAAACAACTTCGAACCTACACGCCCTGTTTCAAAGTACCTTCTGTGGTTCGATCGATTTTCAAATGCGTTTGCCCTGGCTGGGCCGTACGAATTCCCGCAATCGGCCGATTTCCGCTGTAGACTGTGAACCACCGGGACCGAACCTCGGCAGCCCGTGCGGAACTTTCCGCATCACTCGCGCGTAACCATTGGACAGGAAGCCCATGAACCTCAAGCGATTCCTTGTTGTGTGCCTGCTGATCGCCGCCTCCGCCCTCTCCGCCCATGCTGATCGAGACGCAGTCCAATTCGGCTCCAATATCAATGTGGCCCGTGGAAGCTCGGTCCAGGATGCGGTCTGCTTCTTTTGCAGCGTCAACGCCGACGGCGAGGTCAATGGCGACATCGTGGTTTTCTTCGGCAACGTGCACATTGCCGGCCGCGCCAATCACGATGTAGTCAACTTCTTTGGTAAGGTTTCGGCGGAAAACGATGCTTCCATCGGTGAGGACCTGGTGAGCATGTTCGGTTCTGTCCGCCTGGGCGAAAACGCCTCCGTCAGCAAGGACCTGGTGGTCATGTTCGGAGCCCTCCATGCGCCCGGAACCGTCACCATCGGCGGAGACCGCGTCGTCCAGCCGCCCTGGCTCTTCTGGGGTCCGCTGCTCATCCTCGCGCTGGTGATTGTGGTCATCGTACGCGAGTTCCGCGCCCATCGCCGCCGCCAGTTCCTACGCGCCTATTCGTTCCCGCCGAAGCAGTAGCGACACGCGTCTGCGCCCCGACGCCGTAAGCTGAATCCATGAACATGATCGCTGCCGTGAATCCGCGCGCCCTGCGCATTGTCCTGCCCGGCGGCAGCGGACTGCTGGGCCACATCCTCGCACGTCATCTTCAGGAGCGCGGCCACCACGTCACCGTGCTCACCCGCGGTCCCTATTCCGCGCCCTGGCAGACGGTCCACTGGGACGGCCAGCATCGCGGCCCCTGGGTCGATTACCTCGAAGGCGCCGACGCCTGTATCAACCTTGCCGGCCGCAGCGTCAACTGCCGCTACGACGAGACCAACCGACGGGCCATCTACCACTCGCGCATCGACACCACGCGCCTGCTCGGCCAGGTAATTGCCGGACTCGCCGAGCCGCCGAAAGTCTGGCTCAACGCATCCACGGCCACCATCTATCGACACGCACTGGACCGTGAAATGGACGAGGGAACAGGCGAGTTGGGCGGCAACGAGTTCATCTCCAGGAGACGGCGAGCGCCAGAAACGTGGAATTTCTCCGCACGCGTAGCCCGGGATTGGGAGTCCGCGTTCTTTCAGGCCTCGGCCCCCCGCACGCGCAAGGTGGCCTTGCGCAGCGCCATCGTTTTTAGCCCCACGCCCGGAAGCGCGTTTGCAACGTTCTCAAACTTGGTACGGATCGGATTCGGAGGCAGCCAGGGCAACGGCCGTCAGTTCGTTTCCTGGATTCACGAAGCCGACTTCGCCCGCTCTGTCGAGTTCCTCATCAACCGGGACGATATCGACGGAGCCGTCAACCTCGCCGCGCCCAACCCGGTGCCCAACCGCGCCTTCATGGCGGCGCTGCGCGATGCCTGGGACGTGCCCAACGGTCTGCCCATTCCGTCCCTGATCGTCAAACTGGGCGCATTTTTCCTGCGCACCGAATCCGAACTTGTGCTCAAGAGCCGTCGCGTTGTTCCTGGCCGCCTGCTGGATGCCGGCTTCCCGTTCGACTTCCCCGACTGGCCCGAAGCCGCCGAAGACTTGGTGCAACAATGGCGCCACAGAGACGATTGAGCCCGCCATTTTCCAGACTCGAGAATCAAGGCCGTCGCAGCAGGGTCAGTCGTGCTCCGCGTCGGTGCGCCGCTCGGTGGAGACAGGCGATCCCGGAAGGGCGCGCATGATCAGGGGAAAGACAAAGGCCACCACGAAGTAAGCTCCCGTGACAGCGAGCGAAAGCCACGGCAAGCCCGCTCCGCAGCCCATGCCCACGGCAGTCACCAGCCAGACCGTGGCAGCCGTGGTAAGGCCCTTGACCCGGTTCTGGTCCACAAAGATTAGACCAGCGCCGATGAACCCGATGCCGGAGACGATTTGCGCCGCGACGCGCGAGGGATCAAGCACAATGCGCTCGGCGAGGAGAACGTCGGTAAAGCCATACTTCGAAATCAGCACAAAGAGCGCGGCCGACGTCCCCACCACGGTATAGGTGCGCAGCCCCGCGCTCTTGTGGCGAATCTCCCGCTCCAGGCCGATGAGCGCCGAAAACAGGAAGGCAAGCCCAAGTTCGATGAACTGCGTAGGGCCTTGTCCGCTGACCTCAGAGATCGGCATGTGTGCCTTTCATTTCTTCACCGGCGTGATGTCCGTAACCGGCAAGTCCCAGTGGCCTGCAAGAATTTCGAACCGCCGCTGTTCCTCTTTCAGATAAGTTGGTTTATCCGGCCAAAGCTCGGCGATGAACGCCTCTTCATCGGGGTTGGTGGTGGTCGCAACAGTCGAATTCTTGTAGCGAATCGTCACGCGAAAATCCCAGCGACCATCTTCGGTCGTATGGTATGCAGGCGATTCAATCTTCAGTGCCACAATGCGGCCCGTGGCCTGAATCTTCTGGAGAAGTGGGTAGTGATTCTTGAGGAAGAGTTGGAGAAACTCGGCTTGGTGGCCCCATTGCACCTTGTAGTAATACTCCACTGTGTAGGGCTGGTCGGTGCCACCTTGCGGCGGCGCGCCTTGGCCCATCAGTGGAGCAGCCAGCGAAGCAGCAAAGAGCATGGCGAAGACGGAAAGTAGAATCCTGCGCATAAAACCTCCACGGAGCAGTGACCGAATTGCTGTCATTGTACCGTGGAGATTGGACGAACGGCTTCCGTGGGAGAAAATTGCTCCCACGGCAGCGAACTGGTATAAAGCTCGCTGCCGTGCGCTATAAATATACTTTTCAAGTTACCCGGCCGCGCTTCGTGCAATATGAAATCTATAAAAAATGCCGGGGGATAAAGCTTTATGAAATCTCTGTTGAATTCTTTCTGAAGCCTCTTGTTGAGTCCTTGTTTTGAAGCCTCCGACTGAATCTTTTGAAAGGGCACGGCTTCAGCCGTGCCGCAAATGCGGCAACAAGCAGTGGGCTTTACTGAAGAATGCCGGAAGACTTACTTCAGCAGCTTGCGTAGCTTTCCAGAGCGGTTCTGCTCGGGATCGTTAATGTAGAGCCGTGGAAATCTACCAGCCGTTGATGCTTGAACGCGCTCAGAGTGCGTGAAACCGTCTCGCGCGTGGCCCCGATGAATTCGCCGATTTCCTCATGCGTAAGGGCAAAGTGGAGACGCGATTTGTTCTCCGTGGTGTGGCAATTCCGGCTCCAGTCCAGCAGCAGGCGGGCAAGTTTCTCGGGCGCCGTGAAAGACAATCCAACCGTGCGCAATTGCTCGCAGGCCATGGAATAGTGACGGCTCAATTCCTGCGTCACGGTCTGATAGACCTCGGGATGATGCGACAGCAGATTGAGAAAATCGCGCCGGGCAATCACACCGATCTTGGCGGGGTGGAGCGTTTCCCCAGTCATCTCGCATCGGCTTGCGGAAAGAACAGAAGCCAGCCCCAGGATCTCGCCCTTCCCGACAATGCGGAGGATCAGACGCTTCCCCGCGCTGGAGTTGATGGAGAGTTTCACTTCCCCTTCGAGCACCACGAACAGGCTCTGCGGCGTCTCCTTCTCCGAGAACAAAATGCAGCCGGCCTGGTAGGAGGTTGGGTGCACAATTGATACCATTTCCTTCAGTGCTTCAGGCGACAGCTTGTCAAAAAACTCTCCAGCCAATTGGATCTGCTTCTTGCCACCGCTCATTGCTTCATTGATTGTTTGCATTGCCAGCCTCCACCGCATGAGTTTTCGTGCTGCCGGCCATGATTTCGGCGGCAAGGTAGTGCGTCCACAACGTACCGGTCACAAGCTCTGCGTTCGTCTGGGTATAGATCTCCCGCAGAACCCGCCGGCCAAGGTCATCAGCGTAAATAACGTCGCGTAGGTCAAGCGATAGTTTGGTCGAATCGGGGAACGGCGCTCGTTCCGCCCAAACGCGGCTTAGTTCGGCCACATTTGGTCCGGCGATGCGCCCTTCCAGCTTCATCGCCATCGCGCCTTCGTTTTCCTGAATTGTGATTCGCAGCATCTTGAAGATCCGTTCTGCCCTACGCCATGACATATTGCACCCGCCGTGCCAAACCGGCGGCCGTGCAACAGATCTTCCAAATCAGATTGAGGGGAAAGGATTTAGCAAGGACGAAAGCAAACCGGGAGGGCCGGAAGGCATCGAGCCAAAAAACAAGTGACGAAGAGCTAGTGACGAAATCCCGTCACCGGGACTGTATATGGTCACTTGGATCGCTGATCGGCTTGCGTTCGCCGCCATTCCGTCGTTCGATGCCCAGCTTTTTCATCTTGGAGTTCAGCGTCGTTCGTTTCACGCCCAGCCGCGCGGCCGCGCCGTTGGGCCCGCCGATCTGGCCCTTGGCTTCGCGCAGCACCTGCAAAATATGATCGCGCTCGGCCGCCCGCAGCGTGGGGCTCTCCGGCACGTCGCTCTCTTCTTCTTCTTCCGTTTCCAGTTCGGCCAACGGAACATAGAGCACTGGGCCGCGGGTCAGAATCACCGCCCGCTCCAGGAAATTCTCCAGTTCGCGAATGTTGCCCGGCCACGACCAGTGGATCAGCGCCTCCATGGTCGCGTCGGGAATCACTTCAATCGACTTGCCCATCCGCCGGCTGTGCGTTTCGACAAAATGGCGCACGAGCAGCGGAATGTCGCTGGTGCGCTCCCGCAGCGGCGGAGCAATTATGGGAAAAACCTTCAGCCGATAGTAGAGATCGCTGCGAAATTCCTTCTCCGCAACCATCTTCGCCAGGTCGCGGTTGGTGGCTGCAATCAGACGAATGTTCACGGGAATGGACCGCGTGCCACCCAACCGCTCGATCTCGCGCTCCTGCAAGGCGCGCAGCAGTTTGGGCTGCAGGTCGAGGGGCATTTCACCCACCTCGTCCAGAAAGAGAGTTCCTTCATTGGCTAGTTCCAGGCGGCCCATCTTGCGCGCAATCGCCCCAGTGAATGCGCCCTTTTCATGGCCGAACAATTCGCTTTCAATCAGTCCGGCGGGAATTGCGGCGCAATTGAGCTTGATGAACGTCCGGTCAGCGCGCGGACTGAGCCGGTGAATCGCTCGCGCCAACAACTCCTTGCCGGTTCCGGTCTCTCCCTGGATCAGCACCGTCGCGTCGGTGGGCGCCACTGTCTCAATCTCCTTGAGCACCTGCCGAAGCCCCGCGCTTTCGCCAACAATGTCATCGAAATGCCTGTCGAGATTGATCTCTTCCTCAAGGTACTTCTTCTCCAGGCTCAAGCGGTCGCGCAACTCCGAGATATGGCGAAACGCCGCAGCGTTGCTTACGGCCATCGCCACAGGGTCAGCGAGCTCGACCAACATCTCCACTTCGTGCGGCGAAAACCGCGATTCCACAAGGCTCGCCACGGTCAAAACGCCGACCGCTTCCCCGCGGTGAACCAGCGGAATCCAGCACCCTGACCGCATTCCGCGCGAGGTCAGGTGGCGCACATTCTCCTCTGCGTAAGGCGACTCGTCAATGCGGTTCAACAGCACCGGCTCCCTGGTGCGCAGGGCCGTTCCCGACGGCGATCCAACCAGCGGCAATCGCACATCGCCGCGCAGAGACTCGCCCTCGTTGCTTCCAAGAAACTGCACCATCAGGCTGTCTGTGGCCTTGTCATAGAGCCCCAGCGTCGCACAGTCGTGCGGAATCATCTCTCGAATGCTGGCCGAAACCGCTTCCAGCAGCTTCCTCACATCCACATTCGCCAGAAGCACGCTGCTCAAATGCAGCATCACAGATTCTTGCGCTCGCTTGCGGTCGGTGATGTCCCGCGTTACCTTGGCATACCCGGTGGTTGCGCCTGTTGAATCGCGGATAGCGGTAAGGAGGCTGTCCGCCCAAAAGCGGGAACCGTCCTTGCGGACCCGCCAGCCCTGGTCTTCAATCCGTCCCCGCGCCGCTGCCAGGTGCATCAATTCCGACGGTCTCTTGCGATCCCTGTCCTCCTGCGTAAAAAATCGCGAAAAGTGCAGACCGAGAATCTCGTCTTCGGTGTATCCCTTGATCTGTTCGGCCCCAGGGTTCCATGTAATCACGTAGCCATCGCGATCCAGAAGATAAATGGCGTAATCGCGAATGCTGGTCACGATCGAGCGCAACTGCTGGTCGTTGCGCCGCAATTCTTCCTGGGCCGCCAACTGCTCGCTGGTATCGCGCACAAAGCTCATCACCACCGGGCCGGATTCCGTCTCCATCGGCTTCAGCATCACGTCGATCGGAAACTCGCTTCCATCCCTGCGCATCCCGAACAGGTTCATCGCCGCACCCATCTGGCGCGCCCTGGGGTGAGCAAGATAGTTCTCGCGATGGTCGGGATGCCGGCCGCGCAGCCGCTCGGGAATCAGGTTCTCCACCGGCATGCCCACGAATTCATCCGGGGTGTAGCCGAACAACTCCCCTGCGCGCAGGTTCGCGCCGCGGATTCTCCCGTCCGGCTCCGTGATGAAAATCCCGTCCGGGCTAAACTCGAACAGGTTGTCAAAGCGTTGCGCAGCATCCCGCGCGGCCTCTTGTGCGGCCCGCTGCTCGGACACATCGCGAATGAAACTCAATACAATGGGCCCGGAGGCAGTCGCCGTCGGCTTGAGCACAATGTCGACCGGAAACTCGCTTCCGTCCTTGTGCAAGCCGAACAGATTCAATCCCGCGCCCATGGCCCGCGATCGCGGGTGGGCGTTGTATTCTTCGCGAAGCGCGGGATGGCGTTCCCGAAAGCGCTCGGGAACCAGGCTTTCGATCGACAAGCCCGCAAACTCTTCCTGCGAATAGCCGAACAGTTCACGAGCCCGCGGATTCGCATCGCAAATGCGTCCCTCGCTGTTAGTCACAACAATCCCATCGGGAGAAAACTCAAAGAGATTCTGGAAGCGCTGTATTGTCTCCTGCTTTGCTCGCTGCTCGGTCACATCGCGCACGAAGCTCAACACCGACGGTCCTGACGCGGTCTCCATCGGCCTGAAAGCAATGTCTGCCGCAAACTCGGTTCCATCTTTGCGCAGCCCGGACACATGCGTCTCCAGACCCATCTGGCGTTCGCTGGGGAGGGCGTTGTACCCTGCACGATGTCTAGGATGTACCTCGCGGAATCGATCGGGAATCAGGCTCGCAATGGGCTTGCCGAACAATTCACCCTGCGCGTAGCCAAACAGCTCTTCCGCGCTCGGATTTGCGCCGCGAATCACTCCGTCGTTGTCCGTGACAAGAATCGCTTCGGCGGAGAATCGGTACAGCTTCTCCAGCGGCGATAAATTGACCTCGGCCCGATGTTGCTGGGTCAAAGCCGCTGCTGCCTGCTCTGGGGGATCAGACGGGCGCATCGTAGGCTCCAACCGAATTAGGTCTTCTTGTCGCAACCTTGAGCACTACCGGCGGTAGCGCCGAGGCCGCGCCCTTGAATACTGAGCGAAGCGTACTCCATTGGCCCTGGTATGACAACTCCACCCAGGACATCCCGCGGTCCGAGACAGAATCCCCTTCGCCGCGCCGGCTATTGCGAGAGAGGTACTTTGGCCGCCGCGCCGGTTCCAGGCCCGTCAGTCGCCCGCAAAACTCTCTGCACCCCGCCGCCGCCCTTCCGAATCCAAGCCTTCACAGGAGAAACATCCCCATGCCTCAGAAAATTGCATTCATCACCGGCGGCAACCGCGGACTCGGCTTCCAGACTGCCCTCGACCTCAAGGATGCCAGCGTCAAAGTTGTCATCGGCTCTCGCGATGCTGCCCAAGGCGAGAAGGCCGTCCAAAAACTCCGTGCCGCCGGAGTCGACGCCGACGTGCTCCCCTTCGACATCACCAAACCGGCCGATTACAAGGCCGCTTACGACTACTTCAACTCAAAATACGGACGCCTCGACATCCTGGTGAACAACGCCGGCATCGCCGCCGGCACTTTCCCCGGCACTGGCCCCGAACACTCCGCTTCCGAAGTCCCCGCCGATCTGCTGCGCAAGGTCTTTGAAACCAATTTCTTCGCCCAGGTCGCATTGACCGAGGCGCTGCTCCCTCTCATCAAGAAGAGCCCTGCCGGTCGCATCGTCAACCTGTCCAGCATTCTCGGCTCGCTCACCCTCCACGCCGACCCCAAGTCCCCCATTTACAACGCGAAGACCTTCGCGTACGACGCCTCCAAGACCGCACTCAACGCCTTCACCGTCCATCTGGCCTGGGAGCTGCGCGACACCAACATCAAGGTCAACTCCGCCCACCCCGGCTGGGTAAAAACTGATATGGGCGGTCCGCAAGCCACCATGGAACTGAACGAAGGAGGCAAGACCAGCGCGGCCCTCGCCACTCTCCCCGAAGGCGGTCCGACTGGCGGTTTCTTCCATCAGGGCCAGCCCCTTCCCTGGTAAGTCCCCATCGGCCGACCTCAACCGCGGGACCTCGCAGCGTCGGGACCAGGTCAAAAAACAGCACGCCCAAAAACCAAGGGATTCCCAGGCCTCGATTCTGAGTCCTGGGAATCCGGCCATCTCGCCCCGTCCCTCCCCGTACATATCCAGTCCGCAGGCACTCGCCAACATCTCACCCCTATGCACCCTATCCGCCCGCATGTTCGTTACATTGGAGTAGGGCGTCTGCAATCGTCGCCCAGCAGAGAATCGAGCCCAACCGGGCCTGAATGGTGCACACATGCCGTGCGATCCTGACGAATTACGACACGTTCCGCTCTTCGAGCTTCTCGATGACGACGAAACCCGCGTTCTGGCGGCACAGGTGGAAATTGCGAAATTCTCCCCACGCCAGCGCATCTTCAAAGCCGGTGATCCCGCCGAACACGGCTACGTGGTCATGTCCGGCCAAGCGCAGGTCACCACCACTGACGACGACCAGCAGGAGGTGATCGTGCATGAGCCAGTCCATGGGGAGTTTTTTGGCTTTGCGTCCATGCTGCAGCAGACCCCGCACCAGATGACAGCCATTGCCCTCGAAGAAACGGTTTGTCTTGAGGTAGGCCGCGATGACATTGCAGAGCTTCTCACGCACCGTCCCATGGCAGGTTTGGACATGCTCACCGTCCAGGCGCGCCAGTTTCACGCCACCCAGAGACTCATCGAGGCCAGGACCAGTCGCAACGCCAATGAACTCATTGAGGAGCAATCGACCATCGGCCAGCGCATCGCAGATCAAGTAGCGCGCTTCGGCGGCTCCTGGACCTTCATCATCCTCTTCGGAGCCATACTTGTCGCCTATTCCTCACTGAATACCGTGCTGGGCAGCCGTGCCTGGGATCCCTATCCGTTCATCCTGCTCAATCTGTTTCTGTCCATGCTGGCCGCCATTCAGGCGCCGGTCATCATGATGAGTCAGAACCGGCAGGACACGAAAGATCGAGTCCGCAGCGAATTGGACTTCGAGGTCAACCGCCGCGCCGAGACAGAAATCCAAACGCTCTCCCACCGCCTGAGCCAGCTCATGGACAAAATGGAAGATGTGGAGGGCGCAGTGCGCGCCGCCGTCAATCCGGAGGCCAAACCCGCGCCTCAACCCGGCCCGGCCCCAAGTGGCGCCTGAGTGGCGGGCGTCGATCAGCTCTGGGGTCATACTGCGATCAGACAGTCAAAGACCCCCGCGATGAGTTTCTTGATTGAGTCTTTACTCAAAAGACCCGGTTCAAATTCTGCCTCAAGAAGCAAAGCCGAAAGCATGGGAATAATTGAATGCAGCGCAATCGCTCGGCTCACGGATCGCTTACTCTTGCCTGCCGGCCCGATCAACCTCGCGTACATTTCCTCCATACTGGAGGTAAAGGGCTCGTAGAGACTCTGGAATCGTTCCTTCGTCTCGGGATGACGCAGGGTGAACATTTTGAACTCCAATAGCAGGAGCGCCCAGTCGTTTTCTTCCACCAGACCAATAACGAACTGGCGTATTACCGCGATGTTCCTGTCCACGTCGCGAGAAATCAGTCGCTCAATTCTCTCTCTATATTCCTGGCGGTGATCTGCAATCAAAGCCAGAAAAATCTCTTCCTTGCTTTTGAAATGTCCATAGATCGCGCCTTTCGTGCGGCCGGCAAGCTCCGCGATGTCGTTGAGGTCCGCGCCTTCATACCCATCCCGGATGAAGATCGTCTTGGCGGCACGCATCAGGAGATCTCGCGTCTCCCTGGTGCGTATCTCTTGCCTGCTCACTTTCAATGGCGCCACGGCCTCAGGTTCTGCAAAAGCAGATTTATTCACAACGACCTCTCCTTGCTGTGCTCATGACTTTGCGACGTGAGGTGACGAGTGCGCCTTCTTTTCATTTGTTTTGACCACTTTTTCGTATTTCTTTTCAAGGGTCTTCGCGACCTTATCTGCAACGTTTGTGCTCTCGGACTCGCCTCGGATCGTAGCTTTGACCTGTTCTTTTGTGTCGGTCTTGGCTGTGCCGTCACTCAACTCCATATTAAAGACCATCTGCGTGGTGCCAACAAACATACCCGCTGGACCGAGCATGGCACGCTTCACGGAACTGCCTTCCTTGAAGCTGATGACGGAAAGATGCACAACGTACTGTGGGCACAGACCTTCAGCAGTGCTCTCGCCGTCTCGATAGACGTGAGTCAGGCTCTTCGCCTTGCGGAAACGTTCTACGAGGTGTTCATATACCAGTCCCTGATAAACGGCGGGCACCTGCGTGCCAGTCCAGTCCGGCGCCGCGACCAGCATACTACCGGGTTCGGACACGGCAATCTGACAGGGGGGCGTCTTCGATGCCCGGGCCTCCTTCGGCTCAAGCGCAAAACGCTGAATCGCCTGCTCCGCCTGGTTTGCCCCAAGGAAAAAGATGGCGGAGTGGGATCCGCCCCGGCTATCGCTGAATTCTACCGTCAGCATGTCAATCCGATGATGCGCGAAGGCTGCAACTGCCAATCCTCCATTGTCTGGAATCGCCATGCGCATCACTCGTCCGGTCATGCCCCACATCTCCACTCTCTGATTGCCGGCGCTCACGGCCAGGATCGAGTTTCTTGGGATCGCGACGCTACCGGACTTCGCTGTGAATGTTAGCCCTTCGGCGCTCAGCGTGAGTGTTCCCTTCTTGTGCGGCTTGATCTCCGCAAGGCCGTAGACGTGCTCAGCCTGCGTCGCAGTCCACGCCTCATCTGCTGGGCTGACACGGACGGTTGGATTCGGTTGCGGTGCCTGCAATGGGTCTGCTTTGACCATTGAAGGTACGCAAAGCAAGGCTGTGTGCAGGAGCACAAAGAAACGAAAACCTGACATATGGGGCATGGGGGCTCCTTCGCGCTAGGCGCAAGTATGATACCGACAGGTATATATCTACCGGTAGGAATATTATGGCACGGAGGCGAGACCAGCACAACTGTCCCAAGAGCTGACTGAATCCTCTTCATTGAAGCTGCGGTCGATGCCCCAGCCGTGCTTTCATGCATCCGCCCCGAGTATCCTGTCCCAAGAATTCCTGACAAGATTGCCGCTGTGATTCTGAGCGAACGGGGCCCCGAACATCTTTCAGTTCGGGGGTGGTGAGCGAAGGATCTGCTTGGGTATCTCTTGATTTCTGGGAAGAACTACTCGGACACTACCCTAGTGCTGCCAACTCTTGTACACGAATTCCAGACTATAGCCGTCCGGATCCAGAACGTTGGCGGCATAGTAGCGCGGGTCATAGTAGAGCCGGGCGCTCGGTGCGCCATTATCCGCGGCCCCCGCAGCCATCGCGGCGGCATACGCTGCGTCTACTTCGCTCTGACTGTTCGCCACAAAGCCCACATGCGCCGCGCGACTGTCCGCCTGGCCCTGTTTCAGCCAGAAGAAGACGCGCCCCTTTGCTCCGAACCCCTTCAGATCCGGATGCCCCGGCGGTCCGTCCTTTCCGTCATAGTCGTGACATTTGTTGATGCCTAGAGGAGCCAGCGCCGCCGTATAGAACGCGATGGAGCGCTCCACGTCGCTAACCGTGAGAAAAATGTGATCCAGCATGTCCGCCCTCCCATTCCCTTCATCGAATCCGGTCTCGAAGGTAACGTTCGCAACAACATAGTAGCTCTCCAGAGCGGCCGTAACGCGGGCGTCCCGTCCCGCAGATCCTTCCGCGCCCGTATTCAGGACCATTCTATATCTTCGCCCGATGTTCGCTCCTGTCGTATAATCCGGCCATGGACTTTGAACTGGTGTCGAGCTACAAGCCGAAGGGGGATCAACCCAGGGCGATTGCCGAACTCATGGAAGGTTTGGCCGCGGGGGAGAAGCATCAGGTGCTGCTCGGCGTCACCGGCTCCGGCAAGACGTTCACCATGGCCAAGGTGATCGAACAGTCGCAGAGGCCGGCGCTCATCCTCGCACACAACAAGACCCTCGCCGCTCAGCTCTATCACGAATTCAAGCAGTTTTTCCCCAACAATGCGGTCGAATACTTTGTCAGCTACTACGACTACTACCAGCCCGAGGCCTACATTCCGGCGGGCGACCTATACATTGAAAAAGAAGCCACGATCAACGAAGAACTGGACAAGCTGCGACTCTCCGCCACGCGCAGCCTCTTCGAGCGGCGCGACGCCATCATTGTCAGTTCCGTAAGCTGCATCTACGGCCTCGGCTCGCCCGAAGCGTACTACGGCATGTTGCTGCTGCTCGAAAAGGGCCAGCGCATCAGCCGCAAAGACATTACGCGCCGCCTGGTCGAAATCCTCTACGAGCGCAACGACGGCGACTTCCGGCGTGGCACCTTCCGCGTGCGCGGAGATGTGATAGAGGTCTTCCCCACCTACGACGAGACGGCTTACCGGATTGAGCTGTTCGGCGACGAGATCGAATCGCTCTCTCAAATCGATCCGCTCTTCGGCACCGTGAAGCAGAAGTACGCGCGCCTGCCCATCTATCCCAAGAGCCACTACGTTGTGCAGCCCGAGCGCAAGGCAGAGGCCGTCGATTCGATTGTGAACGAGTTGAACAGTTGGGTCGCTGAACTGGAGTCGCAGGGCCGCATGGTTGAGGCGCAGCGGATCCACCAGCGCACCCGCTTCGATCTGGAGATGATCAAGTCGATGGGCTACTGTCACGGCATCGAGAACTATTCTCGCCACTTCTCGGGGCGACTGCCGGGCGAGGCTCCGCCCACACTGCTCGACTACTTCCCCCGCGACTTTCTCCTCTTTATCGACGAAAGCCACGCCACCATCCCGCAGGTGCATGGCATGTGGTTCGGTGATCGCAGCCGCAAGCAGAACCTCGTAGACTACGGTTTCCGTCTACCCTCGGCCAGAGACAACCGTCCGCTCAAGTTCGAGGAGTTTGAGAACCGCGTCCATCAGACGATCTATGTTTCCGCGACTCCCGGCCCGTACGAACTGACGCGCTCCGCTGGAGTCGTCGTCGAACAGGTCATCCGCCCCACCGGTTTAATCGACCCTGAAGTGGAGATTCGCCCTGTCAAAGGCCAAATTGACGACCTTCTGGCCGAGATTCGCGACCGCGCCAAGCGCAACGAGCGCGTCCTGGTCACCACCCTGACCAAGCGCATGTCGGAGGACCTGGCCGGCTATTACACAGAGGTGGGCGTGCGCTGCCGCTACATGCACTCCGAAATCGAAACGCTGGAGCGGGTGAGGTTGCTGGCCGCCCTGCGCAAGGGCGAGTACGACGCCCTGATCGGCATCAACCTGCTCCGCGAGGGGCTGGATCTGCCCGAAGTCTCTCTGGTGGCCATTCTGGATGCTGACAAGGAGGGCTTTTTGCGCTCGGCCGGCTCACTCATCCAGACCATGGGACGCGCCGCCCGCCATTTGGAAGGAAAAGCGATCCTCTATGCCGACCGCATGACCGACTCCATGAAGCGGGCAATCGGCGAAACCGACCGCCGCCGCACCATCCAGCGTGCCTACAACGAGGAGCACGGCATTACGCCGCAGTCGATCATCAGTCACGTCGATATGGGCCTGGCGCAGATTCTAAAGGCCGAATACGGCGAAGTGACCGAGGAAGAAGCGTCCGCGACGCCGGAACTCCTCTCGCAGGCCGACCTTGACGCCCACATTGCCAAACTGGAGACGGAGATGCGCGACGCCGCCAAGAAATTCGAGTTCGAAAAGGCCGCGAAACTCCGCGACGCCATCAAGGAACTGCGCGAAAAGGAGTTTCTTTTCGGTTAAGGGGGCGTCTGGAGATGATGGACCCCGCTCAGGCAACCTTGCGGGCCTGGTAACCATCCGAGTTATTCAGTTGGTAAATAGACTCCCGCGGCTCATCCCCGAGACGCGACCAGCTCCAGGGGCTTATGGCGAAGATATTATTGGTGGAAGACGATCCCCTCCAGGGATTCCTCCGCAAGTCCGTCCTGGAGCGGCGATTCGCCGAAGTAGAACGGGTAGCAGACGCCACGGAAGCACTCTGCCTGGTGGAGCAGCCACAGTTCGCGCTGAACCTCGGCTTGGTCATTTGCGGCCTGCACCTGCCGGGCTTTGGCGGGCCTGCCTTCGTAAGCGAGTTGCGAGAGCGGATGCCCAAGCTGCCGGTCCTGGTGCTGGGCGGAGCCAGCGATGCCGCTGGCGACTACCTCGGAGAGGGTGTGCATTTCCTGCCCCGTCCCAACACCACCGAGCAAATGCTCACCCTCGCCAGTCAAATGCTCCGGCAAAGCCAGCCAGCACACGCCTGACCGCCAAACTGCACAGCAGGGCCCGCTTCTGGGCTCGATCCCGAGTGTGAGGCAAATCACAAATGAAGAGTCTATGATGGGATGAGAATACCGTCGTTGGGAGGCCATCCTGCTCCCGCCTGCGTGCGAAAATCATCGTGGAGTCTTCATGGCAGCCTTTGGTAGTTTTGTTCTTCTCATTGCTCTAGCGTTGGCGGCTTACAATCTGCTGGCTGGGGCAGCGGCCCTTTGGATGATCGCATCGGGGCGACAGGCGCGCATTTCACCGGAACGCCTCGCCGACACGGCCCGCCGCGCCGGAATCGCCGGCTTCGCCGCCATCACGGCGGCGGCATTTGCCCTCGTCTGGTCCGTCTTTACCAACGATTTTTCCATCACCTACATCATGGAACATTCCAACCGCGCCCTCCCCGCAGCCTACAAGTTTTCTGCGCTGTGGAGCGGGCAGGAAGGATCGCTGTTGCTATGGGCGTGGCTGCTGGGAGCCTATGGGTTCATCTTGCGCCTGACGCACAAGAAGGACGTGAAGCTCTACGCCTACGCGGGCGCCATTCTGGCCGGCATCCAGGTTTTCTTCCTGTCCGTGCTGTGCTTTGCCGCGCCGCCCTTCGCGCTGCTCCGGGGCGCGGTTCCGGACGACGGCAACGGACTGAATCCACTGCTCCAGTACCCGGAGATGGTGATTCATCCGCCCATGCTTTACCTGGGCTACGTGGGCTTCTCAGTCCCCTTCTGCTTTGCGCTGGGCGCTCTGATGATGCGCTATCCCGGAGAGAAATGGATCAAGATCACCCGCGCCTGGACCATGGTGACCTGGTTGTTCCTCACCTGCGGCATCTTCCTGGGCATGCACTGGGCTTACGCTGTGCTGGGCTGGGGCGGCTACTGGGGATGGGATCCGGTGGAAAATGCAAGTTTCATGCCCTGGTTGACCGGAACCGCCTTTCTGCACTCCGTCATGATGCAGGAGAAGAAAGGCATGATGAAGAGCTGGAATGTGTGGCTGATCTTCGCCACCTTCCTGCTCACCTTGCTGGGCACGTTGCTGACCCGCGCCGGCCTGGTCAGTTCGGTTCATGCCTTCGCGCAGTCGTCGATCGGCACGTGGTTTGTGGTCTTCATGGGGATCGTGCTCGGGGTCTGCCTCTTTACTTACATCCTGCAGCGCAGCCACCTGAAGAGCGAGCAGCGAGTCGAGTCTCTGGTTAGCCGCGAGTCGAGTTTCCTGTTCAACAACCTGGTTTTGCTGGCCGCGTGTTTCGTCATTTTGTGGGGAACGCTCTTCCCCGTCCTCAGTGAATACATCGTGGGCAACAAGGTCACGGTCGGCGCTCCCTGGTACAACACCGTAGCCATTCCCATCGGCCTGTTCCTCATGTTTCTCACCGGCGTCGGGCCGCTGCTGCCTTGGCGGGCGACGTCGCTGAAGAGCATCAGGCGCAACTTCGTGCTTCCGGTCATCGCGCTGTGGGCCACGGTCATTGTCTGTCTCGCAGTCGGTGTGCGGCCGTGGAAAGACGGCGCTTTCGACAGCGGCCATTTTTATGCTCTGGTGGCGTTCGCAATGGCAGCCGCGGTGCTCACAGCCATTCTGTCCGAGTTCGGGCGCGGGGCCGGCGTGATCGCAAAACAGAGCGGGCGCAACTTGTTTTCCGCGCTGTTTCTGCTGGTTCGCCGCAACACCCGGCGCTACGGCGGCTACATCATCCACATCGGCGTCGTGATCGTGGTCATCGGGCTGGCCGGTTCGGCCTTCAACCGCAACGTGGAAGGCGAACTCGCGCTGCACGACAAGCTGACCATTGGCCCGTACACGCTGGAGAACGTCGGATTTACCCAGGACTCGAATCTGAACTACAACTCCGAGTATGCACAGATGGACGTGTACAGCGGCGGCAAAAAGCTCTTCCAGATGACCCCGGAGAAGCGCGTCTACCTCGCAAGCCAACAGCCGCAAACCATGGTCGCCATCCACTCGGTTCCCGGCTGGGATTTGTACGTGGTGTATGAGGGCACAAATCCCGACACCAACCAGCCGATCATCAAAGCCTTCCTCAATCCGCTGGTGGGCTGGATCTGGTTCGGAGTGGTGTTCATCTTCTTCGGTACCGTAGTCGCGCTCGTTCCCAGCTTGAGTCCGGCCACCGCCGCATTGCGCGTTCCCGCCCGCGCCGTTCCCACAGAACCGGCGCTGAAGGGCGGCCATTGATGGGTGCTCGCGCACGTTTCACGTTTTGGATGAGATCTCTGCAAGCCGCGGCCCTGGCCGTAGCGGTCTGCTTCACACTGGGCGCGACCGACGCGGGCTCGCGGTACACCAACCTCAACCACCGGCTGATGTGCACCTGCGGCTGCGCCGAGATCCTGGGCGAATGCAACCATGTGGGCTGCCCGAACTCTTCCGGAGAACTGGAAGAACTGCGCGCGGGCATCGCCGACGGCAAGACCGACAAAGAGATTCTGAATTCATTCGTTGGCAAGTACGGCGCGATCGTGCTGGCCGCGCCCACCACGCAAGGGTTCGACCTTGTGGCCTGGATCGCCCCCTTTGCGGTCTTTGCGGCCGCACTGCTGGGTACGATTCTCCTGGTGCGCCGCTGGTCAATTGGCAAAACGCAGGTCGGTCCCGCGGTCTCCGATCCGTCGATGGATGCACTCAGAGAGAAAGTTCGCCGGGAAACCGACTCCGGCAATGACGGAGGGTTTTAGAATGCAGGGATTAGGGAACAGGAAACAGGGATCAGCGCTCGCTGCGATGGGGGGCTTTGCACTATGACACCGACCCAGGGTTTGATAGCCGGGCTGCTGCTGTTGTTTGTGCTGTTCGTTTACACCTTCTGGCCGGAGAATGTCTTCGCCAGCCAGCGCGAGAAGACGCGCCTGGACTACCTGCTGGAGCGCAAGGAACAGCTTTATGAGAATCTCCGCGACCTGAACTTCGAGTACCGCGCCGGCAAATATCCTGAAGAGGACTTCGCCGTGCAGCGAGCGCAGCTTGAAAACGAGACGGCACTGCTGCTCTCGGAGATTGAAGTCTTGGAGCAGGTCTGAGGCCAGGCCGATTGCATCCTTCCGAGCCATCAATCGAGCTATTATCCTGAGCGAAACCGCAGCGGAGTCGAAGGACCTGCGGCTGCTTTTCTCATTCGTCGCGATCACCCAACCATGACACACTTTCGGGATTCCAAGAAGATCATGAAATCAACGTTGATTATTTTTCGAGCCGTTGCCTTGAGCCTGCTGTCGCTGGGCGCATTGGCGCAGGCAGCGCAAATCACCGGCACGGTGACCAACAAGACCACAGGCAAACCCGCTGTGGGCGATACCGTCGTGCTGGTCGATGTGCAGGCGGGGATGGGCGAAGTGGCCCACGCAACCACTGACGCCCGCGGACACTATTCACTTGCCAAGACCGGCAACAGCAATTACCTGGTGCGGGCGACGCATCAGGGCGCGACCTACTTCATCGGCGCTCCCGAGGGCGGCGCATCCGGCGACATTTCGGTCTATGACGTCGCCCCCAAGGTCGCCGGAGTCTTTATCGAGGCCGACGTGCTGGAACTCGAGACTGTGAACGGCCAGCTTCGCGTCACCGAGCGCTACTTTGTGCACAACACCAGCACGCCGCCCGTGGCGCAGTGGAGCACGCACTCCTTTGAACTGGTGCTGCCCCAGGATGCGGTGGTGGAGGGTGTGGCCGGGCAACGTCCGGGTGGATTGCCCACCTCACTCAAGCTGGATCCTGACGGACCCAAGGGCCACTACTCGTTCAACTTCCCAATCCAGCCAGACGACGGCGAAAAAAGCACGCTCTTCCAGCTCAGCTATGACGTGCCGTACAGCGACGGCAAATACACATTCAAACCCCAGGTCACGCTGCCCACGCAGAGCATAGGGATCCTGGTGCCCAAGACCATGACCTTCACGGCGGGCTCTGGATCGGCGTTTCAATCTGTTCCAGAGGACCCGTCCATTCAGACCTTCGTGGCCCGGAACGCGATTCCAGGCAAAGCTCTCGAGTTCACGGTCTCCGGCACCGGATCGATTCCACGCGAGGCCCAGGGCGCACCGGCGGGTCAGCAGGCGGGCTCTGGAATGGGAGCACAGGACGCGAGCGCTCCCGGCAACCAGCCCGGCGGTGGCATCGGCACTCCCATCAATACGCCCGACCCGCTCAGCAAATACAAGTGGTGGATTCTGGGCGGACTGGCGCTGTTGCTGGCAGCCGCGGCCGCGTTCCTTCTGCGCAAGCCACCTGTTCCGCTTTCGGCTGGCGGTGCAACTCCCGTGGGCGCGCCATTCAATGGAAGCGCCGTAACTGCGCAGACCTTCGCCTCGCCGGCGGCCAAAAGCAATGCCTTGCTGAGCGCGCTGAAGGAGGAGCTGTTCGCGCTGGAGAGCGAGAAAATCGCAGGCACGCTTTCGCCGCAAGAGTACGCAGAGGCAAAGGCAGCGCTGGAGATCGTCTTGAAGCGGGCGTTGAACAGGACATAGCTGTCGGGATTGCAAAACACTTCGATTGATCCGGCCCTAAAAAAGTGTTGCACCGCGCCCCATCCGCTTCAGGGTAAAACCCGCGAAAGGGATGGGGCGCGGTGCTTCTATTTGAGGCCCTGATCAACCATTCAACTGCGAAAGTCGGGTTATAGCAGAGCCAGAGTTGGTGTGCCCCGATAGCAATGCAGCCAAGTCGACGCGACCATCCGGAAGCGGCGACCTCGCATTTACTGAGCAGGACACAGGGACTCTGGCTCTGCTCTAGAAGTCTCGCGGCGGCATCCCCTTCAACAGGAACTCATAGCGCGGGCGCAGTTTGTCCGGCCCGGCGGTGATGGTGCTGTCGAGGTGGATGAGCGAGTCGTCTGTGCCGTACTTGGGCCACACCGGCAGGCCCTCGCCGTTGGGGTCTCCGGTCTTGGCAAAGTTGGTCCAGTAGCTCATCATCTGGTCGCTCAGTTTGCGATCTTCGGGGCGGACGGTTTCGCCGGGGCGCGTATCGAGAGTGCCAAAGACATACTCGATGTCGTCGGAGTGAAAGGCGAAAGTTCCAGGATGATATTTGCTGGGCAGGGCCCGCAATTCGAAGTGATAGCGATAGACGGGTGAGCCGCCAGTCTTCCGGTGCGCCTCCAGCCACTTCCAGGTTCCAAAGGCGATGAACGAGTCGCCGCCGTAGCCGCCAGCCGACTCCGCCGCCTCTTCCTGAGTTGCGCCTGGATAGACGGTGAGAAACTGCGGAGCGCGATCCTTGAACAGGCCCGCAGCCATTTCCTTCCACTTCTCAACGGTCATTCCTTCAGCCAAAAAACTGCCCTCGTCGCGATTCCAGCCGGCCAGGAGCGGCACATGGGCCTGTTTTCCAGCAGCGTAGGTTTCAGGCACCGATTGGGTGAGCAACCTGCCGTCGACGACGGTCGAAAAGCCGCCATGCTTGCTCTTGGCTGCGTCGAGAATCTTGTCCGTGGGTATTGCCCGCAACTCGGCCAGCGACTTGACGCCAAGCGAGGCGACCCATTCCGCGTCCTTCGCTTCGTGCGCTTCGAGCGTGTCGGTCGGCAGCGCATCGCCGAAGGCCGCGCCGCTTTCGCCGATCGCCTTCTGAAACAGGCCCTGCGCCATGGGTGACGCCATCAGCGTGCTGACCGCAAACGAGCCGGCGCTCTCGCCGAAGATGGTTACATTGTCCGGGTCGCCGCCAAACTTCTTGATGTTGTCCTTGACCCATTGCAGGGCGGAGACCATGTCAAGCAGGCCATAGTTCCCTGCGGCGCCATTGGCTTCCTTCGCCAAATCCGCCGTGGCCAGAAAGCCAAAGGCTCCGAGCCGGTAGTTGATGGTCACCAGCACCACGCCCTTCAGAGGCAGAAAGTCGCCGTTGTGGCGCGGTTCCGAACTGGCGCCGCCTGAGTAGCCGCCGCCGTGAATCCAGAACATGACCGGCAGCTTGCTCTTGTCCTTGGCCTCGGCGGGCGCGTAGACGTTCAGGAACAGGCAATCCTCGCTGGGCGTGCCATCCTCAAAGACCATGTCCTCAAAGACCCGCCCCTGGGCGCAATGCGCACCAAACTTGCTGGCGTCCCGTTCGCCCTTCCATTTCGCCGGCGGCTGAGGCGCTTTCCAGCGCAGATCGCCCACCGGCGCGGCCGCGTAGGGCAGCCCGAGGAATGCATTCACCTTGCCGTCATTGATGGTCTTGCCGTGAACCTTGCCCTGTTCGGTCTTCACTGTGAGCGAATCGGCATGGGCGAACATGGATAACCCCAGAGTGAGCCCCGCAACAGCCAGGACACACATCGTTTTCATTCCCACTTGCATCGGAAATTCCCCCGTGAAACACCTTAACAGGACGGGCTGGAAGGAGCAGGAGTTTCAAGAGAGGTCAACGGTGGAGTCATGCTTTGCCGGCAAGAATCTCCGGTGCGAGCAGATCGACCATGGTCTCACGGCGACGGATGAGTCGCGATCTCGCGCCTTCCACAAGCACCTCGGCGGGACGCAGCCGGGTGTTGTAGTTCGAGCTTTGCGCCATGCCGTAGGCACCGGCATCGAGCAGTGCAACCAGGTCGCCGGGCTTGAGCGGCTGAAGGCTGCGGTCGTGCGCGAAAAAGTCGCCGCTCTCGCAGACCGGACCCACCACATCGACGATCCGCGGCTTTCCTGCCCGCGGCGTGACCGGCACAATTTCGTGATGAGCTTGGTAGAGTGCAGGACGGATCAGGTCGTTCATGGCAGCATCGGTGATCACGAAGGTCTTGCTGCCGTTGCGCTTGACCTGTAGAACGCGCGCGACAAGTGCTCCGGCCTGCGCGACAAGGAAGCGACCGGGTTCGATCAACAAACGTCCCTCAAAGACCTCCAGCGCGCCGTCAACTGCCGCGGCGTACTCGCGCACCTTGGCTGCGGCATCAAAGTTGCCCGCGTGGTAGTCGATGCCCAGTCCCCCGCCTGCGTCGACGGACTTCAGCTCAATGCCCGCCCGCCCGAGTTGGCGCAGCAGCTTGCTCACTCGCTCCATCGCCGCGCCAAAAGGGTCCGCGGTGCGAATCTGCGAACCGATGTGCACGCTGACGCCGTGCGGCTCCAGCCAGCGGCTACCAACTACGCTCTTGTAGATCCTCAGGGCGTGGCGAATGTCGATGCCAAACTTGTGCTCACGCAGGCCGGTGGAGATGTAGGGGTGGGTCTCGGCAAAGACGTCAGGATTGACGCGCAGTGCGAAACGCGCCTTGACCTTTTGTTTTTGCGCACGGGCAGCCAGCAGTTCCAACTCCGCTTCGCTCTCCACGTTGAATTCGAGGATGCCTGCAACAAGCGCCCGATCGATCTCGGCCGCTGTCTTGCCTACGCCCGAGTAGACCACGCGTCCCACGGCTTCCGGCGCGGCAGCCAGCACACGTTCCAACTCACCGCCAGAGACGATATCAAACCCCGCGCCGTGGTCGGCCAGCAGTTTGAGAATGGCCAGCGCGGAGTTGGCCTTCACCGCGTAGCAGACCAGATGCGGACGCCCGGCAAAGGCCTGCTGAAACAACTTCAGCCGCTCGACGATCTGATCGGCGGAGTACACATAAAGTGGCGTGCCGTGGCGGCGTGCCAGCGTTTCCAGCGAGACTTTGCCGCAGTGCAACGGGCCGCCTCCTTCAGGGAGATGAAACGGACGCGGCGATAAGAGCGAAGACAGGGTCAAATTGAGCTTCCAGGTGAAGAATTTCTCTTTTGAGCGTACAACATTCGAGGACGGCATTCGATTCAGGCTCCTGCCCTCCGAAGGAGAAGCGGCCGACCAGTGCCCCGTAGTCCTGGCCATCCGCTGTCCTACAATGGCAATGTCGGCATACAGCCACCGCAGAGATCCGGCGATCAAGCTCTGGATTTGATTCCCCGCCGGAAGCGCTGGCTCTTTCTCGAACGCTCCGCTCAACCTCACGAGGATTGCATGAATAATCGCTATTCCGCTCCATCCCTGCGCGCCGTACTTGCAGCATCGGCCGCACTGCTGCTCCTTTTCCTGGCTGCGGCTCGCCCGGCAAGCGCGCAGCGTCTGTCCCAGACCGTTCGTCCGTCGAGCTACACGCTCACGCTTGCGCCTGACCTCAAGGCCGCGACATTCACGGGCGTTGAGTCGATCGATGTCACCCTCGCCGAGCCGGTGAATGCGATTACGCTGAACGCCATCGAGATCGCCTTTGAGAGCGTGACCGTGAACGCCGCCGGAAAGCAGCAGACAGCCACCGTCTCACTCGACAAGGACAAGGAGCAGGCCACCTTCACCTTCCCCGAGAGGCTGCCCGCGGGCAAAGCGACCCTGACCATCCATTACACCGGCATCCTGAACAACGAATTGCGCGGCTTCTACCTCTCCAAGACGGCCAAACGCAACTACGCCGTCACGCAGTTTGAATCCACCGATGCGCGGCGCGCCTACCCGTCGTTTGACGAACCGGCCTTCAAGGCGACCTACAATGTTTCGCTGGTGGTCGATGCTGCCGACACGGCCATCTCCAACAGCCCCATCGAAACCGACACTCCAGGGCCCGCTGCCGGGAAGCACACCCTTAAATTCTCGACCACGCCGAAGATGTCCACCTACCTGGTAGCCTTCCTCGTGGGCGACTTTCAGTGCACCTCAGGCGAGCAGGATGGCGTGGCCATTCGCGTCTGCTCCACCCCGGACAAGGTCGCGCTCACTTCCTACGGCGTCGATGTGACCAAGTACATTCTTCACTACTACAACGACTACTTCGGTATTCCCTACCCTCTCAAGAAGCTGGACCTGATCGGCCTGCCTGACTTCGAAGCCGGTGCCATGGAAAATTTCGGCGCCATCACCTACCGCGAGACGGCGCTGCTCATCGACCCCAAAACAGCCTCCATCGGCGCCAAGAAGGAAGTTGCACTGGTCATCGCGCACGAGATGGCTCACCAGTGGTTTGGTGACCTGGTGACCATGCAATGGTGGGATAACATCTGGCTCAACGAAGGCTTCGCCAGTTGGATGGAAAACAAGCCGGTGGCCGCCATGGGGCCGGAGTGGAACATCGATCAAACAGTAGCCAACGGCCAGGAAGCCACGCTGAACCTCGACGCCCAGCCCACCACCCGCGCCATCCGCGCCAAAGCCGATAGCCGCGAAGAGATCGAGCAGATGTTCGACGGCATCTCCTACGGCAAAGCCAGCGACGTGCTGCTCAGCGTGGAGAACTACCTCGGCCCCGAAACATTCCGCAAGGGCGTCCACAACTACCTCGCCGCCCACCTTTATTCGAACGCCACCGCCGAGGATTTCTGGGGCGCGCAAACGGCCAACAGCCACAAGCCTGTCGACAAGATCATGGAGAGCCTGGTCGTGCAGCCCGGCGTCCCGATACTCACCTTCGGCGAGCCGGCTGGCGGCAAGGTCACGGTGGACCAGAAGCGCTTCTTCCTGAGCCCCAGCATCCAGCCTGACCTAGCGCAGAAATGGACCCTCCCCGTTTGCATCAAGACGGGTCCCGACAAGCAGGAGTGCCAGATCCTCACCCCCGGCGAATCCACATTGCAGGCCCCCACTGGCGCGGGCTTCTTTTTCGCCAATGCAGGCGGAAAGGGCTACTACCGGACCGCCTATCCGGCGAACATCTACAACAAAATCGTGGTCAATGCTGAAACCCAGCTCACTCCCACCGAGCGCATCAGCC
>Ga0224527_1000542_pt1 | contig 24529 bp, 22 predicted proteins | sample CBST0metaG_FD_179882 | JGI IMG/M metagenome (GOLD analysis project Ga0224527, IMG submission 179882) | Peat soil microbial communities from Stordalen Mire, Sweden - C.B.S.T0 | ecosystem: Environmental > Terrestrial > Soil > Wetlands > Peat | place: Sweden: Norrbotten County, Stordalen Mire... | reverse complement strand
GTCGTAGTTTGAGTCGGCGGAGACTACATGCTCAAGGTCGGCACGGGCGGCGGCGAAATCTCCTAGCTCCACCTCTGCGAGACCGCGACGGTAGAAGGGATCGAGGGAGTCGGTGCGCTGCGATAGAGCCTGATCAAAGCAGGCGCGCGCTCCGGCCCAGTCGTGCTTGTCCAGACGCAGGAGGCCTAGCTCCTCGTAATTACCCGCCGAGGGATTCTGGTGAATCGCCATCTCCACCGCGCGCGTGCGGCGGGCGCGATCCAGGAAGCGGAAGGCGCCGGGATCGAAGAGTTCGGGCAATGCCTCCACTGCGAGATAAATGCATGCGCCGATGGGTCCCATGAAAATGATGAGGTAGAGCCAATAGAAAGTGGGGCGGCGGCGAGCGAAATGGACAAGCGCCATCGCCATCAGCACAACGCCGAATATGCCCCACGAAAAGAATCTGGAGATCATGCTGAGAATCCTAACATCCTGAGTTACAGGGTAGAAGTTGTAAAATCAAAGTGTAATGTCCCTTGTTCGGCTAATCGCCATCGATATCGACGGAACACTGCTGGATTCGAACTTCCAGGTGAGCGAGCGCAATCTTGCTACGCTACGGCGCGCCAACTCGCTTGGAGTGGAGATTGCTCTGGCTACGGGACGCCGCCACACCTTCGCGCTTCCGGTGGCGCGGGCACTGGGCTTTGATGTGACGCTGATTAGTTCCAATGGGGCTGTCACCAAGAACAGCGTAGGAGAGCTTTTCCACCGCGACCCCCTGCCGCTGGCTTCTGCGCTGGAACTGGTTACGCACATGACGGAGTTTCGCCGGAACCTGGTCATCACCTTCGACGGAGAGGATGAGGGTTCGCTGCTGCTGGAGACACTGGACGAGCTGAATGTTTCCATCAAGCGCTGGCTGGAGAAGAACGCCCAGTATCTGCGGTTTGTGCAGCCCATTGAGCAGGGTTTGCAGAGCGATCCTATCCAGGCAATGTTTTGTGGAAGCGTGGAGCGCATGATGGCCGCCCAGAAGCATCTCAAGAAGAACAAGGGATTGCTGACGCGCATTACGGCGCTGAAGACCCAATATGACCAACGCGACCTTTGTATGCTCGATATCTTGAACAGGGGGTGTACCAAGGGCGCGGCCTTGAAGCGCTGGGCGGAGTTCAAGGGCTATCATCCGGCGGAAGTGATGGCAATTGGGGATAACTACAACGACATTGAGATGTTGGAATTTGCGGGGCATGCGTTCATTATGGGAAACGCCACCGAGGAGCTACGCGACCGCGGCTGGAATGAAACGCTCGGCAATAACGAGAATGGCGTGGCAAATGCCATTGATGCCGTGCTGGAAGGAATAGAATAGAGACATGAAACGCTTGCGCATGGCCGCGATCTTGGTGCTCCTTACAGGCACAGCCTTTGGGCTTGAGATCGCCGAATTGCGCAACGGATTCACGATTCCGCACCACTCCCGCGAAAGCCGCTCAGACCAGGTACGGCTTTATCTGGATGAGCGCCGGATAAGCTTTGTAGATGTGCCCTCCGCGGAAATCGAGCGCTACACCAGCGCGCCTGATCCTGAGCCTATCGCCGAGTTTACCCCCGAAAAGGTGGCACCCGCGAAGATGAAGACAACCGGGCAGATAGTCAGCGAGGCCGCCGACAAGCACGGCGTGGACTCCGACTTCATTCAAAGCGTGATTCGGCAGGAAAGCTCGGGGAATGCCAAGGCGGTGTCTCGGGCAGGCGCACGCGGATTGATGCAATTGATGCCAGGAACGGCCGCGCAGCTTGGCGTGAAGGACAGTTTCAGTCCTGAGCAGAATGTGCATGGCGGAACGCAGTATTTGAAGGAATTACTGGAGCGTTATAACGGGGACGCTGTAAAGGCTCTGGCTGCTTATAACGCGGGTCCAGCAGCGGTGGACCGTTACAAGGGCGTCCCTCCCTATCGTGAGACACGGCAGTATGTGCAGCGCATTGTGCGCGATTACAACAAGAGCAAAGCTAGCGCGACGAAAGCGAAGACTGCGGAGAAACCGAAAACAGCGACGCTTCGAGCAGTCCACGCAACGGTGGAGAGCGCGTCTAACTGAGTCAACCCAGCCCCTTGCACGGTCTAGTAGAATGATCGCTGCAGGCTACATATCCATTTTTCAGCTCTGAACCTCGCTGATTGTCGCCGCAAGTCTTGAATACAGCATTGATTGATTGAAAGGCTCCTGCGAACTCCGGTCCGGCTCGCTCTCCCTCTATGAAGAAGAAGCAGATTATTTCCCTCCTTGTGGTTGCGGCAATTCTTGGAGCGCTGGTCTATCTCCAGTTCCGCTCATGGCAGAGCTTTGATTGGGCTAAGTTCCGGCGGTACACCGGCGGCGTCAGTTTGCTGCACATTGGCGCTGGGGTTGGGCTGATCTACTTGGGCTATGTGCTGCGAGCGATTCGCTGGGCTATCTTCCTGAAGCCGACGGCACCCACCAGCTTTCGGCGGTTAATTGCGCCGCAAGTGGTTGGATTTGCGGCGCTTGGGCTGTTTGGCCGCGCTGGGGAGTTTGCCCGTCCCTACCTGATTGCTCGCAAAGAGAAGCTGACGTTCACTTCGCAATTGGCGGTGTGGACGGTGGAGCGCTTTTTTGACCTTGCCGCCGTCGCGCTGATGATGCTGGCCCTTGTGACAATGGCTCTAGCCGGACTGGTGGACAGCAACAAGGTCGCTATGCTTAATGAAGACCTCCATCGGGGGGTGGCTTCCATTGCTGCCAGCGGAGGCCACAAACTGCCGCTGCTCCTCGCAGCCATTGCGCTGCTCGTCGTATTCTATCTTTTGTTGCGTAAAGCTGGTGGAAAACTAGCCAAAGCGGTGCGCGAGAAGGCTGAATCCTTCAAAGCCGGCCTTAATACCATCCACGATTTCAGTTCGTTCGTGCAGATCATAGCCGTCTCCGTAATCATGTGGCTGATGATTGCCGGTGCCTATATTCAGGTGTTGCATGCTTACGGGCCAGTTGCAGTGACGGCCGCCGACGGCAGCTCGCAAATAGCCAACTTGGCCACGATGCATTTGGGCGACGTGCTGATCATTATGGGCTGCAGTATGGCTGGCTCGGTGATCCAACTTCCCGGCGGCGTCGGTGGCTCGCAGTTGGCTGTGATCACGGTCCTACAGTCACACTACTTCAACGGGGCATCCACGTACATCACTCCGGAACTGGCGGTGAGCTGCGGCATCATGCTGTGGCTGGTTACGTTTATGTCGGTGATTCCTGCGGGATTGGTGCTGGCGCGCTTTGAGAAGATCTCGTTCCTGCGTCTCTCGGATGAGAGTTCGCAGGAAGAGGAAGAGATCGAAGTGGACGCGGCACGAGGGCTGTAGCGCGGGCGGCTACTCACCCGCTGGTACAATGGAGCGTTTAGCAAAGACCTCTAGTTTGACAGGAGTGCGCCGCCGAGATTTGGCGGCATAGCGCGATGAAATGTCCCTTTTGCGGTTTTGATTCGGATAAGGTGGTCGACTCGCGCGAAAGCAAGGAAGGCGAGTCGATTCGCCGCCGACGCGAGTGTCTTCGGTGCGAGAAACGCTTCACTACGTATGAGCGCATCGACGAAATTCCCTACATGGTTGTGAAGAAGGATGGACGGCGCGAAAAGTTCGAGCGTCAGAAGGTGCTCAGCGGCTTGCTGCGAGCCTGCGAAAAACGCCCCGTTCCTATTGGACAGCTTGAGCAGATTGTCAACGAAGCAGAAACATTCGTAATTGACAGCCCAGAACGGGAACGCAAGACAGGCGAAGTGGGCGAACTAATCATGAATCGGCTGCGGCACCTCGATAAAGTTGCCTATGTACGCTTCGCCAGCGTGTATCTTGACTTTAAAGATGTGCAGGAATTCATGTTGGAGTTGCAGGACTTACTTCGATCCAAGGATGTGCGCGGGGCCAAAGCGGCATTGGCCGCTGCTGAAAAAGCCAAGAACGCCGCTAAACCTGACCAGTAATCAGCCGATAGAGGTTCTCAGGTGGGAATAATCGAATGACGCATAAAGTTACGTTGATTCCGGGTGACGGAATCGGTCCTGAAGTAACAGCGGCGGCGGTCCGCATTCTGGAAGCTACGGGTTTGAAGTTTGAGTGGGAGAGCTTCGCCGCGGGCGCAGACGCCTTCGCCAAGTATCACGAGTACATTCCGAAGGAACTCACCGAGTCCATTGAGCGCACGCACGTTGCCCTGAAAGGGCCTGTGACCACTCCCATCGGTGGCGGCTTTAGCAGCATCAACGTGCAGTTACGCCGGCAGTTCGAGCTGTTCTGCAACTTCCGTCCCATCCGCAATCTTCCCGGAGTAGCCACGCGCTATCCCGGCGTAGACCTGATTGTCATTCGCGAAAACACCGAAGGACTGTACTCCGGCATTGAGCACGAAGTGGTGCCTGGAGTGGTGGAGAGCATCAAGATCATCACGGAGAAGGCCTCCACGCGAATCTCGCGCTGGGCCTTTGAGTATGCACGCAAGTTCGGACGCAAGAAGATACACGCCATCCACAAGGCGAACATCATGAAGCTCTCCGACGGGCTGTTCATCCGCTGCTCGCGCAATATCAGCAAGGAATACCCAGAGATCAGCTACGGCGAACACATTGTGGACAATACCTGCATGCAGCTTGTAACCAATCCTTATCAGTACGACATGCTGCTGCTGGAGAACCTCTACGGTGATATTGTCAGCGATCTTTGCGCGGCATTTGTCGGGGGCCTGGGATTGGTTCCGGGCGCAAATATCGGCACTGAATGCGCCATCTTTGAGGCTGTGCATGGCTCGGCACCGGACATTGCGGGCAAAGGCGTTGCCAACCCAACGGCACTCACTCGCTCTGGCATTTTGATGCTTCGGCATTTGGGGGAGCAGGATGCCGCCGATTGCGTGAAGTACGCCGTGCATTCGGTTTTCCGGGATAGCAAACACATCACCCGCGACATGGGCGGCACCGCATCCACCAACGAATTTGCCGATGCCGTGATCGAGGCCATGCAAAGTCCTGCTTGGCGCGAACAGGCTGCGCGCGAGACCAATCCGGTCTAGTAAAGCTACCGGAGTTTGCCGCAGGTTCATTCCTGACCCAGACTCCGGTATTTTGTTGTCTACGGGATCAGAAAAGGGGACGGGTTGGCGGAAGTGAAAAAAGAGAGCGGACGCTGCGCTGGCATCGACGTGCTGCGTGGGCTCTCGATTATCCTGGTGGTGCTCCATCACACGAATACACACATGGGCATCAACCATGTTTCGTTTGCGAGGATGCTGCCGAAGCCGCTCGCAAGGATTCTTTTCTGGAACGGGGCAACCGGTGTTACGGTCTTTTTCGCCATCTCTGGATTCCTGATTACCTCGAATCTGTTGCGTCGCTGGGGCACTCTGGAGCGAGTGCGGCTGGGTGATTTCTATCGGTTGCGCATGGCTCGAATTGCGCCTCTTCTGCTGGCGCTGCTGGCCGTGCTGAGTTGTCTGCACCTTGCTCATGCTCGAGAGTTCACGATTCATCCAGCACAGGCGAGCCTGCCGCGTGCATTACTCGCGGCACTAACATTTCACAGCAACTGGCTGGAGTCGGCTCGCGGATATCTTCCGGCAAACTGGGACGTGCTGTGGTCACTGTCAGTGGAGGAGATGTTCTACCTTTTCTTCCCGCTGCTGTGCATCGTGACGAGGAAGCCCAGGCTACTTACGGCGGTGCTGCTGGGATTTGTGGCTGTGGCACCTTTTGCGCGCGTTCATTATGGCGAGAGCTTATGGGCTGAGTACGGCTATTTCTCCTGCATGGATGCGATTGCTCTGGGCTGTCTGGCGGCTATGGCAGTGCCGCATATTCCGCGGCGCGACGTCATACTGCGCTGGATGGCTATCGCTGGGACAGCGCTCATGCTGCTGGTCACCGTGGTTATGAGGACGTGGAATCTGAGCCGAATCTGCCCGCCACTGTACGGGTGGCAGTTGGATAACACGGCACTGGCCCTGGGGACGAGTCTGATGCTGATCGCGCTCTCCTGCCGCAATCGCGCGGGGCGTTGGCCTACCGCTCCGCTGCGCTGGTTCGGACGCAACAGTTATGAGGTATATCTTACCCACATGTTCGTCGTGACTTGGGGCATCCAGCTCTTTGTCGCCCGGGGACTCTCCGTAACTTGGGCTCCGATGGCTTATCTGGCGATGCTTGCGCTCTCGGGAGGACTGGGTGCAATACTGGCCCGCTGGTACTCTGAGCCGCTGAATCGACGCCTGCGACGAGGGTGGCAACTGGGACGGCTCTGAGTTTCTTTTCGGAAACTACACGAGAGTTCGATTCCCGCTGCATCGTCGGCCTCTGGATTTTCATCTCAAACTCTGTAGTGTTGATAGAATGGTGCGTTCGCTGGATGGCAGCTTGCGCATCTGCTATTCATACCTTCACAAATTGAGTTCTCTGGACGTCATGACAAAGCTCTCGAATCAACCGGGCACTCCTTTCAATCGCGCACATCACCGATTCACGGTGGTAGCGGCCTGCTTTGTGTTTCTGCTAATTGTTGCCGGCGCTCTGGTGACCAGCAATGAGGCGGGTCTGTCAGTTCCGGACTGGCCCACTTCGTTTGGTTCGCTCTACCGGATTCCTCCGTTGGTGGGCGGAGTGAAGTTTGAGCACGGGCATCGCATGCTGGCCGAGTTCATTGGGCTGCTGACGATTGTTGTGGCCGTCTGGACGCAGAAGGTTGACCAGCGGCGCTGGATGCGCGTCCTTGGCTGGAGCGCGCTAGGGACTGTGATTGCGCAGGGAATACTAGGAGGTTTGACAGTGCTCTTCTACTTGCCGCCTGCTATCTCCACTGCACACGCCACTCTGGCACAGACATTCTTCTGCATCATGGTCAGCATTGCTTTCTTTACCAGCAAGAGCTGGGTGGAGAAGCCTGCACTTGTGGTGAGAATGGACGCGCGTCCTCAACTGACGACGATTGCCATGCTGACCGTGGCTGCCGTGTGGCTTCAATTGGTGATGGGAGCGGCGTTCCGGCACTCCGGTATTCGACTGTTGCCGCATATTGTTGGAGCCACCCTGGTCTTCTGCATGGTGAGTTGGCTGACGATTACGACCCTCAGGCGACATCGCGCAACGGTGCAACTGGCGCGACCCGCGGCGTTCCTGCTTGCTCTGCTTATGCTTCAAATCACGTTGGGACTTGCCAGCTACATTACGCGCGTGCTGTGGAGCCAAGGGGCTTCCTCCCCACTTGCTAGCATGGTTGTCGCCACGGTGGCGCACGTTGCATGCGGAGCCCTGGTGCTGGTCACTTCGGTGATCCTGACCGTCCAGATTCATCGCCACCTGGACCTGAGTTCCGCGCCAGACGTTGTACGAAGATCAGGCGATGCTTCTGCTACGCAAGGCCCGGTGCGGGCATGACAACTGTGCCTCTCGCAGTGTCCACGACTACGGTTCGCGGACCCGTCGATGTGCTTCGCGATTACCTGCAGATCACCAAGATTCGCGTCACTACTCTTGTGGTGGTAACGGCGTGGTGCGGCTTTTACTTTGGCCAGCACAAGTCGGGGCTGCCTGTCCTCACGGCTAAGCTGCTCTGGGCGCTGGCGGGGATTGGTATGGTCTCGGCGGGTACGGCGTGCATGAATGAGATTATTGAGCGCAAGAGCGACGCGCTAATGCGCCGGACTGCCCTGCGTCCGCTGGTGACGCACTCGATGAGCGTGGGCCATGCGATTGCAATATGGGCGACACTTACCGTATGCGGAGAGACACTGCTCGCTCTGAAACTCAACCTCTTGACCGCTCTGCTCACCTTGCTGACCGCCGCATGCTATCTGATGGTGTATACGCCGCTGAAGAAAGTCAGTCCGCTGTGTACGTTTGTCGGCGCGTTTCCGGGGGCGATGCCGGGCGTGCTGGGCTGGACCGCTGCACGAGGACACTTGGAGTACGAAGCGTTCGTGCTCTTTGCCATCGTCTTCTTCTGGCAGTTCCCGCACTTCCATTCCATTGCCCTGCTTTATCGTGACGATTATGCGAAAGCCGGAATACGCATGCTGCCCGTGGTGGAGAGCGATGGCCGCTCCACGGCGCGCCAAATTCTGATGTACGGCGCAGCTCTGCTGCCTACTACGCTTGCGCCTACGATGCTGGGCATGGCGGGACTGCCCTATTTCATTGGCGCATCGGTGCTGGGACTTTGCCTCTTCTATTTTTGCACGCGCATTTGGAGGGAGTGCCTGCCGCCATCCTCTCCGCGTTCCAAGATTCTTGCGCGCCAATTGCTCAATGCCACTGTGACCTACCTTCCCCTGCTCTTTGCGCTTATGATGCTAAACAGCGCTGCATGATCGACGTACGCCAATTGAGGATGGATTTCATTGACCACCAAGACGCAAGAACAGGCACCAGACGTCTCCGACACACTGTCTGACAACGTCATCCAGATTGATGACCTGCGCCACCAGTACGGAGATCGCGTCGCGCTGAACGGCGTTTCGTTCACAGTAAAGCGCGCTGAAATCTTTGGCCTGCTTGGTCCGAACGGCAGCGGTAAGACGACAATGTTCCGCATTCTTTCTACGCTGATGCTGCCGACGGCGGGACGCGCGTTGATTCTGGGCCACGATGTTGCGCTTGATCCCAGCGGCGTTCGGCGACAGATTGGTGTTGTGTTCCAGTCGCGCAGCATAGACATCAAGCTCTCCGCGGAAGAGAACCTGATCCACGTTGGCCATCTGTATGGAATCACCGGCGCAACGTTGAAGAAACGCGTGGCGGAGATGCTGGAGCGCGTTTCGCTGAGCGACCGCGCGAAGGACCGGGCGGAGACTTTCTCGGGCGGAATGCAGCGTCGGTTGGAACTCGCCAAAGGGCTGCTGCACAGACCGCAGGTTTTGTTGCTCGACGAACCTACGACCGGGCTCGATCCCGGAGCAAGACGCGACCTTTGGCAGTACCTGCAAGTCTTGCGCGATAAGGAGGGCGTGAGCATTATTGTGACTACGCACCTGATGGAAGAGGCGGAGAGATGCGATCAGCTTGCCATCCTGAGCCATGGGAATCTTGTGGGGCTTGGCACACCGACGCAGTTGAGGAGTGAGATTGGCGGAGATGTGATTCTGCTTGATGCGCGCGACCCAGAGAAATTGGCCGCAGCTATCACTGCGCGCTTTGGACTGGAGGCCGTGGTGCTCGACGATGGGCGCGTGCGCATGGAGCGCGAAGCTGGACACCGTTTCATTACCGATGTGGTGGAGGCATTCCCTGGCGAGATCGATTCGGTGAGCGTGAGCAAACCGACGCTGGAAGACGTGTTCATACGCCGCACGGGGCATCGCTTCTGGAATGAAGATGCGCAGGGCTTGGAACAACGCGCCGCAGCAACCACAAAGAAAAAGCACTGAGAATTGGGGCGGACATTGGCCACACAGACTACGACACATCCAACAATTGTTACGGGTTCCACCTTCGGATTGATGCCTGCACTCTCCCTCTGGCGGCGCGAAGTGGTGCGCTTCTATCGCAACATCAGCCGCGTTGTAGGCGTGGTTGCGTCGCCGCTTATCTTCTGGATCGTGCTCGGCGCAGGGTTCGGGAACTCCTTCGGCAAAACGGCCACGGGCTCTGGGCAGAACTATCTCCACTTCTTCTTTCCCGGCGCGCTGATGATGATTGTGCTCTTCACTTCGATCTTTGCGATGATGTCGCTGATTGAGGATCGCAATGAAGGGTTCTTGCTCTCCGTGCTGGTTGCTCCGGTGCATCGTTCGGTGATTGTATTGGGCAAGGTGTTGGGCGGAACTACGCTGGCGACGATGCAGGGGGTGCTTTTCCTAGTGATTGCTCCGCTGCTGGGGATTCACTTTGGGCTGGTGCAGTTTGTGCTTGTGGTGCTGGATATCTTTCTTGTGTCGTTCTCTTTGACTTCGCTTGGGTTCATCATTGCGTGGCCCATGGATTCGACTTCGGGCTTCCATGCAATTATCAACCTGTTTCTGATTCCGCTTTGGCTGCTCTCCGGCTCGCTGTTTCCGATGAGTTCGGCTTCCCGTTGGATGGCGTTCGTGATGCGTTTAAATCCGCTCACCTATGGAACAGACGCGCTGCGCGGCTTGCTATTCCCCGCTACGGCTTCGGAGGAGTTTTCTCTTACAACATCTTTTGCCGTACTACTTGTATTTACAATTGTTCTGTTCGCTCTGGCCTTTGTGGTAGCCAACCGCCGCAGCACTAAGCCGGCGGCCTAAGGATCTCTGGATGCAAGCTCTCTCTTACTTCCCTGCCATCAATGCAACACTGAACGGCACTGCGGCAATACTGCTGGTGACCGCGAAACGATTCATCGATAAGCGAAACATCGAGGCCCACAAGCGCACGATGATCGCTGCGTTCTCGACCTCGGTGGTCTTCCTGATTTGCTATCTGTACTACCATGCCCACGCGGGAGTGCTGCACTTCGCTGGACGGGGATGGCGACGTCCGGTGTACTTCACGTTGCTGACGAGCCACACTTTGCTGGCTGTCACAATCGTGCCGCTGATTCTCATTACGCTGAGCCGTGGGCTCAAGCAACAGTATGTGAAACATGTACGGATTTCGCCGCTTACTTATTGGCTATGGCTCTATGTTTCCGTGACAGGCGTGGTGATTTATTACTTGCTCTATCACCTCTGGCGCGGTTAAGTCTCCCTCGCCGGTAAGACTGCGAGCAACTCGCGCGAGGCGCGCTCACCGCTGCTGATGGCTCCATGCACGGTGGCGTGATGGCCTTCGCTGTTGCTGGCTTCTCCGGCAAAGAAGAGTGTGTCTGCAATCGGAGCGGCGAGGTCGGCCTGGCCGCCTTCGCCCCCTACTCCCACGTAGCTGTAGGAGCCCCTCGAAAACGGGTCTGATTGCCAATCGTGCGTATGCCAGCTTAGCAACTCAGACTCCAGTAGTGGCCGTGATACTCCGAAGAGAGAAGCAAGCGACTCCAGCGCCTTGTTCTTGATGAATTCACCGGGATGTCCACTGAGGCGTTCGCCACGTCGTGATGCTGCCCATCCTGTGAGGATGGCTGCATCGCCCTTTGGCGTCCACCAGGTTGGGAACCAATCCTGATGCGAGTGCACGAACCCCAAGTCGCTCAGCGCGGATGGATCGGCAGTGCTAACCTGCTTCTCCCACCACTTGGTTTGAAAAATCATGGTGACACGAATGGTCTGACCCATGTAGAGACGCGCCAGCGGCGAGGTCTTCTCTTCGAGCGGAGGATCAAATAACACTGCTCCACGCGCCTCCGGCGGCGCCTGCAAGACACCCAACGGTAGAGTGATTATTGCGCTGGTGGCTGTGAATTCAACCGGACCCGCCTCCGTTTGTGCCTCCACTGTTACCTGTTGCCGAGCCCACCGGACGGCACGCACCGGAGTGTTGAGTTTAATAGAGACCAGACTGGAGGGCAGCGCATTCTCAAGTACCTTGAGCAGCGCCCCGTAACCTTGGAGGAACCGGAAGGAACGGTGGCCCTCGATCTCCGTCTCAGCCCGGTTGCCGCGCACCAGCGAATGCACACTGATCCGCTCGGCACGTGCGCCGTGAAAACCTTCCACGTATTCCAGGCCCCAGAGACGGAGAGCATCATCATCCCCGCAGCACTCGTCGAGGTAACTGGCAAACGAGCGGTCAGGGCCCTGTTCTTCCATCATGTCCAGCAGACTCCAGATGCCAGAGAAGAAATGCTCGGAGCGAACGAGCTGGCCGTCGGACTGAACCCATTGCGCGCCGCTGGATTCGCGCACATCGAGCTTCGCTTCCTCGACCAGGTCGAAGATAGCACGGGGCCGACCGTGCACAAACTCCGCACCCATTTCTACGGGAAGCCCGTTCAGGTTGTAAGCGGTCCAGATGCGGCCACCGATCCGCCCCCTTGCTTCCAGTATGACTACCCGCAGACCGGCATCGGCAAGCACGCGCGCGGCGGCAAGTCCCGCAGCGCCGGCTCCAATCACGATTACATCAGCGGCTTCGCTCATCATGCTGGATTGGATACCTCAACCGAGCCAAAAGCAGCACTCAATTTTGAATGTATATCTGGCAATAGTCGCTCAAGACCTGTTCTGCAATGTCGGATCATCCAGAAGGACCTTGTATCCCCGCTGGAAGGATTGCAGATGTGTAAGCATCTCATTGCGAGCCCTCGTCGAGTTATGCTGGCGGAGAGCTTCCAGCACTTTCAAGTGCTGAACGACTGCCTGCTCCATGCCTTCCTTCAGCAGTAGGCTCTTGCTGATCAGGTCACGCATCTGTTCACGTACATTCTTCAGAATGTCGTTCAGAACTTCGTTCTTGGCAGCCCTTCCCATTGAAAGGTGGAATGAGAGGTCGAGCTTCCAGAACTCGTCAGCGTTATCGGAGGTCAGTTTCATCCTCTCAACCAAGATGGCGAGGTCGTGGATTTCGGCGTCTGTAATGCGCTCAGCGCAGAGTCCGGCAAGTTCGGACTCGAGGATCATGCGGGCTTCAATGAAATCAGCCAGGGCCTTGCCGTTGTTCAATGTTCCGGTATTGAGCCAGGAACTGGTGTAATACGCAGAGGGCTGCTCGGCAACATAGCTGCCACCCCCTGCACGTACCCGAATGAGGCCGATGAATGCAAGCGAGGTAAGCGCCTCGCGCAAGCTGGAACGTCCAACATGGAACGCTCTGCACAGCTCTGCTTCGGACGGAAGCTTCTCGCCCGGGTTCCAATCGCCCGCGGTGATACGAGCTGCGAGTTGCTTTGCCACTTGTTCGCTTAATGTGGCGCGAGGCAGTGGGTCTAGTCCAGTCAGTAACTTAGACACTTGAGCTCCAACGAGGTTGAGCATAGGGAAAAAAAATCGATCGGTCAATCGTATTTTCATCTTGTCTGACAAGCTGACCTGTAGTACTGTCTCCCCGGCCAATCACTGTACGCCAAAATTGCAGCCCTTCAGAAACGGGTGGAATTGATCGCTCGGCCTGATCGGTGCTTCGGAGGTTCGACTTGAGTTCCTCGACCGCTTCCCCCGTGTCCACGAAGAAAGCCCCTGCTCCTTCTCAGCCCAAACCGAATTACTTAATGTCTGCCCTGGTTGTTGCGGTAGGCGTAATCGCAGCGATCTTCATTCTGAAACAGCCGCAGCTCTCCGCACCTTGGCAACAGAGCTACAATCCGATTGGACACTGGCTTCTTTCCACGCTGGTGGCTGCAATCCCGATCGTTGTACTGCTTGGCACGCTCGCCCTCGGCCACATTAAGGCACACTATGCCGCACTGGCCGGTTTAGCCGCCGCACTGCTGGTTGCGATCTTTGGATTCCACATGCCTGCAAGTTTGGCGGCCGCTGGCGCGGTGTACGGCGCTGGATACGGACTTTTTCCCATCGGTTGGATCGTCCTCAACGTAATCTTCATGTACCAGTTAACGGTCGAGTCGGGTCAATTCACTGTGGTGCAACACAGCCTTACGGGCATCACCAAGGACCGTAGGCTTCAGTTGTTACTGATTGCGTTCTGTTTTGGTGCGTTCTTTGAAGGAGCCGCTGGGTTTGGAACTCCTGTCGCCGTCACGGCTGCGCTATTGATCGGACTTGGTTTCAAGCCTCTTCAAGCTTCCGGCCTGTCGCTGATCGCCAACACCGCTCCTGTAGCATTCGGCGGACTGGGAATACCGATCATTGCGCTCTCCAAAGTGACTGGCATCAGTGAAGTTGTCCTTTCTGCGATGACTGGTCGAATTCTGGCACCGTTCTGCCTTCTGATCCCGTTCTGGCTGATTTGGGCCTTTGTTGGCTTCGCAGGCATGATTGAAGTTTGGCCCGCGATTCTTGTAGCTGGTGTCTCTTTCGTCATCCCGGAAGTGCTGATCTCGAACTTAATGGGCCCGTGGCTAGTAAATGTGATTGCTGCCGCTGTGTCCATGGTTTGTCTGACTCTTTTCTTGCTGGTCTGGAAGCCAAAGAAGATTTGGAAGTTTGAAGGCCAGGAAGAGGAAGAACAAGAGAGAGTTGCCAACGGGCAAGTACAGCCAACTTACACCCGCGCCGAAATTACCCGAGCCTGGATTCCGTGGGTGGTCCTCAGCGCTATGGTCTTCTTGTGGGGCACACAGACCGGCAAGCTGTGGATGAATGCACCGGAAAAGGTATTCACTTCGACTGCAACGTGGGCTACCAAACCCAGCCAGATCACGAACCCGCAGTTCCCTGTCAAGATTTTGCACAACATGGTCGAGCGCGTTCAACCTGTGGTCGCAAAGCCGACCAAGGAACCTGCTGTGTTTGGACTGAACTGGCTGAGCGCCACCGGAACTGGAATTCTGCTCGCGGCTATCATTTCCGGGCTCATCATGGGTCAGAACCTGAAGAAGATCTTCTCGACTTTCTTCCGCACTCTGATTAGAGTCCGCTTCTCCCTGATCACCATCGCGGCGATGCTCGGCCTTGGCACGCTCACCCGCTACTCCGGAGTGGACGCAACCATGGGTCTGGCTTTTGCCCGCACTGGGCACCTCTATCCGTTCTTCGGCACGCTGCTAGGCTGGCTTGGCGTGGCTTTGACCGGCTCAGACACTTCGTCGAACGTGCTTTTCGGCAGCCTGCAGAAGATTACGGCACAACAAGTGAACGTCTCACCTGTCCTCATGGCTTCCGCTAATAGCGCGGGCGGCGTGATGGGCAAGATGATCGACGCGCAGAGTATCGTGGTGGCGTCCACGGCAACCCAGTGGTACGGGCACGAGGGCGCAATTCTGCGTTACGTCTTCCTGCACTCGTTGGCACTGGCTGCGCTGGTAGGCATTGTCATTTTCTTGATGGCCTACGTCGCTCCGTTCACTCAACTGGTAGTCCACTAACGCAGTTGGCGCGCAGCACCCCACCCTGAATGGGAGCTGCGCGCCAGCAGTGAGTCGTGCGGCGGAGCTCGAACCGTCCGCCATTAAGAGGTTCCCCATGACCGCAATCCTCGAAAGTTCCGCACTCATAGAATCATTCAAAGCGCGCGCAGAAGCCGTCAGCGCGAAGGTTGAGCAGTTCGCCACCAAGCAAGAGGCGCTTGATCTGATTATTCGGTTGTTGCAGCAGGAGGGGGTGGACGACAAGCCTCATTGCTGGGCCGTGTGGGCCGCGTGTCCAATGCTGGGCGCGGACGACAAGACAAGGCTTGCAGCCGCCGTGCCCGGACTTAAGTTTGATGTGACGCGTGAACTGGCTGCTGACGCCAAGGTTGGAATCAGTCAGTTCGACTGGGCGCTGGCCAATACAGGAACACTGGTGCAGGGTGCTGATGAAGTGGATAAGCGACTGGTATCCTCGCTGCCGCTACTGCACATCGCTCTGGTGTCGACGGCTGCGGTTTTACCCGATCTGCCTGGGGTGCTTACCCGCGTTGATCCGCTCAAGTCCGCATATCTCGCGTTTATAACCGGGCCCAGCCGGACTGCTGACATTGAGCGCGTGCTGACCATCGGAGTCCATGGCCCGGAGCGACTCATCATCATCATGGTGGACGATCTGGAGGTGGCGGCATGAAGCAGGAATTCAGACAATCCATACTCGATGCCCTGTCGAATCCGAACCTCACAGGAGCGCTGGGAAATTTCTCTGTGGCTTACCGCGCTGGACGGGCCAAAGCATACGAAGGCATCGACTTCGAAGCCCTGCGTACTGAGATCGCCGAGATAAAGTCCACTGCCTCGTCGCACTTCGATGAGTTGGCCGAGCAATTTACCAAGGCCGCAGAAGCGCGCGGCGCCAAGGTCTTCCGGACTAACGATCCCAAGGCAGTGAAGGACTACATTCTGCGCCTTGCGCAAGAACGCGGCGTCAAGAGCGTAGTGAAGTCGAAGTCGATGGCGACGGAGGAGATTCACCTCAACAAGCATCTGGAGAAGGCTGGAATCGATGTGCAGGAAACTGACCTTGGCGAATGGATTATCCAACTCGCCGGGCAGACGCCCTCGCACATGGTGATGCCTGCCATCCACATGACAAAGGAAGAAGTCGCCACAGTCTTCAGCGACAAGGTGGAAGACGGTCAGAAACCGGATATTCCGAAGCTGGTGAAATTCGCGCGCGGCAAGCTGCGTCCAATGTTCCTGAACGCGGACATGGGCATCAGCGGCGCCAACATTGCCGTGGCCGAAACCGGCAGCATCGTCCTGATGACGAATGAAGGCAATGCCCGGCTGGTCACAACTCTGCCGAAAATTCATGTTGCCCTTGTTGGCTACGAAAAGCTGATTGAGCACTTCAAAGACATTGCACCGATTCTTACCGCTCTCCCAAAGAGCGCCACTGCACAACTGCTTACGAGCTATGTTTCCATCATCAGCGGCCCCACGCCGAATACCGGCGGCACGCCAAAGGAACTGCACATCATTCTGATGGACAATCGCCGGAATGACATGGCGCACGATCCACGTTTCAAAGAGGGGTTGCAGTGCATCCGGTGTGCATCGTGCCTGAATGTTTGTCCGGTCTTTCGTCTGGTGGGTGGACACGTCTTCGGCAAGGTTTATACCGGTGGCATAGGCACTATCCTGACTGCCTGGTTCGGAGCGCTGAAAGAGTCGGACGAGATTCAGAGCCTTTGTATCCAGTGCGGAAGCTGTAAGGATGTTTGTCCGGGAAAGATCGATATTCCTGAACTGATCCTCGAATTGCGTCGTCGACTGGCGGTAGAACAGGGTCAGCCGATGATTCAGAAAGCCATCTTCTCAGTGGTTAACAATCGCCGACTCTTTCACACGATGATGCGCGCTGCATCCATTGGCCAGAAGCCATTTGCTAAAGATGGATTCATCCGCCACCTGCCGATGTTCCTCAGCAACATGACGGAGAATCGTTCGCTGCCTACGATAGCAGCCGAGCCTTTCCGCGATCGCATCAAGAAGATCAAACAGCCGAAGTGTGCGGAGAAAGCCGCCTTCTACGGAGGCTGCCTCGTGGACTTCGCTTATCCCGAGATGGGGGAGGCTGTGGTCAAGGTACTCAACAAGGCTGGTATCGAGGTCATTTTTCCCGAAGGACAGACTTGTTGCGGTGCTCCTGCACGTTACAGCGGAGCATATGAAGTGGCGGCGCAGAATGGTGCTGACAACATCAAAGCATTGCTCGCGGAGGACGTGAAGTATGTTGTCTCGGCATGCCCAACGTGCACGGTTGCTTTGAAGCAGGATTTCATCGCTAATCTGGAAGCGGTTGGACGCACGGCAGAGCTGCCTGCGGCCCGCCAGCTTTCGGAAAAAGTGCTGGACTTCTCCACGCTCGCTAACCAACTTGTGGAAGAGGGGCGACTCAAGTTCAAGCCGAATCTTGAGACCTCGAAGTTTACCTACCACGACTCCTGCCACTTTAAACGAACCTTGCACGCTGACCAGACTCCTCGAAAACTGATGAAGCAGGCAGGGTATGAACTGGTGGAGATGGACGAGTGCGACATGTGCTGCGGCATGGGCGGCTCCTACACTCTTAAACTGCCGGAGATTTCAGCGCCTATCCTGCAACGAAAACTAGTCAACATCGAAAAAGCAGGCGCTCCTTTGCTGCTGATCGATTGTCCGGGTTGCGTGATGCAGATTCGTGGGGGCCTTGATAAACGCGGTTCTACGATTAAGGTGGAACATACGGCGCAACGTCTAGCAGAAAGTCTGGAATAACAGGTACGGGATTCTGTCTAGAACTTGGGCAGAGTCCCGTACCGCAGTGTCTGGCTGTTCCCACACGCAATGAATTCTGGAAGCGCGCTTCAACTGGGACGGAAGCTCGCATTTGCAGGAAAGTCCGACTTTTCCTTTAGCTTTTGACTTGTCTGACAACCTGATATGTAGTAAAATTCCACACGCTGAACTCTTCCGAGGCTTCCTATGTCCGACGAGGTAGAACCGGGGAACCATCACGCTTGGTCCCCGAACGTTGTCGCTTTCGTATGTAATTGGTGCACTTATACTGGAGCCGACCTGGCGGGCACCAGCCGCCTCAAGATGGACCCCAACGTTCGCGTCATAAAGCTCCCTTGCAGCAGCCGAGTCAATCCCCTTTTCATTATCAAAGCTTTTGAACGCGGCGCAGATGGCGTCATCGTTAGCGGCTGCCACACCGGCGACTGCCACTACAGCACTGGAAATTATCATGCCCGCCGCCGCTTCGCCATTCTGCATGACCTGCTTCAATTTATGGGCGTAGAGGAAGACCGCGTCACCTTCGCGTGGGTTTCAGCCTCGGAGGGCAACAAGTGGCAACAGGTTGTAAATGAGACGACGGCGCGCGTGCAGCAACTGGGCCCCTTCGCTCCCTCGGAGAAACAGAATGGCGGCGTGCAATGAGTGAATTGCAGGAGACAGCCCGCAAACTGCTAAGCGAAGGCACTGTGAGCGTGGTCATCGGCTATGAGGAAGGACCGCGCGGTGTTCGTCCTGCATTCATCACCGCTCCCGCGCAGGCAGACAAGCTCATCTTTGATACGCGCTGCGTGCAGAACCTTGCTACCTATCTGAATCCCCGCCGCAAGCAAGTCGCTCAACTTGGCAGAGCCGCTGTGGTGGTCAAGGGATGCGATGCTCGCGCAGTGGCGGGAATGATTCGCGAGAAACAGATTGAGCGAGGCAATGTAGTCATACTCGCCATGCGGTGCGGGGGCGTGCTGCAAAATCCGGAAACGAACTCGGAACTGACGACCCAGACGGTTTCAGTACGCTGCGGCGGTTGCACGGTACGAGAGCCCAAGCTTTTTGACCATCTGCTCGGGGAGCTTCCGCCCGAGCCTCCGGTGAACACTCATCGAGTGGAGCAAATTGCCGCTCTGATGAAGATGAGTTCATCTGAGCGCTGGACCTTCTGGACCGAACAGCTTTCGCGCTGCATTCGCTGCCATGCTTGTCGCGAAGCGTGTCCCATGTGCTTCTGCGTAAAGTGCACGGCGGAGAAGAGCCAGCCACAGTGGATTGACTCTTCATCCACTCCGCAAGCAAACCGCGCCTGGCAGACGATGCGTGTGCTGCATCAGGCGGGCCGTTGCGTGGATTGCCTGGAATGCGAGCGCGCATGTCCCGAACATATTCCGCTTGGTCTGCTGGCGCGCTACGTTGCCGACTCAGTAGAGCGGCGATTTGAGTACACCGCGAGCGATGATCCGACCGTGCCTGCGCCGATTGGAGTTTACCGCACAGACGATGATGAGGAGTTCATCCGGTGACGCACAAATTTTTTTCACACCAAGGTTTGTCGTCTCTGGTTGCGGATTTACTCACAGCTCAGACGCGGGTGATCGCGCCTGTCTGTGCAAAGGACGATCCTGCGCAGGTCGACTATCAGCTTATTCAGAACGTGGAAGAGGCGAGCTTCGGCGTGCGCTTGCCTCGCCGCTCGTTGAAAGAGTTCTTCCTGCCTCCCAGCGAAGTCTTACTGCACTACAAGCAGACAAAGACTGGAGTTGAGATTCGCGAAGTTCCAACGGTTGCACCGCCGCAGGTCATCTTTGGTGCTACGCCGTGCGACGTGGCTGGACTTGCAGCCGTGGACAAGGTGATGAACTGGGATTATCGCGACGAGCTTTGGTTTGGACGTCGCGAAGCTACCACCATAGTCAGCTTTCTATGCAATGTAATGGACAGCACCTGCTTCTGTACCGCAGTGGGCTCGGGACCGGAGGCCACGACGGGCTCCGATGTGCTGCTGGTACCCGTGGACGGTGGGTATCTGGCGCATCTGGTGACCTCTAAGGGCGAGGCACTGCTGCAAAGTTACGGTTTGCCAGTTAACGAAGCGATGATGGCCACTGCACAGGCGGCGCAGAGCGCGGCTCGCGACAAAGTAACGCCGAATCTGCCAGCTATTCCCGCCGAGTTTGCGGGATGGCTTGCCCGTAATTTTGACCATCCTGTGTGGAAGACGCTTGCGCTTCGCTGTCATGGCTGCGGTGCCTGTGCTTCGGTATGTCCAACGTGCCACTGCTTCGATATTGTGGATGAACACGAGAGTGTGGACGAGGGTGTACGCCGCAGAAACTGGGATTCCTGCCAGACGGCGCTGTTCACCACGCACGCCTCGGGACACAATCCGCGCGGTAGCCAGAGCGAGCGTTTCCGCCAGCGCATTCAACACAAGTTTTCGATTTACCCCAGCCGCTTTGGAGAAATTCTGTGCACAGGTTGTGGACGCTGCTCCCGCGCTTGTCCGGGCGGCATGGACCTGCCCACGGTTGTCGCTGAACTGGTAGCCCTGTCACAAGCGAAGCCGGAGGTGAGTGGACAATGAACATCTACCAGCCACATCTGATGCGCATTCGCGAGATCACGGACGAGACCGTGGACACTCGGACCTTGAAGTTGGAATTCGAGGATTCGAGCCTCGCTGAGCAGTTCCAGTTTTCCGCCGGACAGTTTGGCGAGTACTCGGTTTTCGGCGAAGGCGAAAGCACCTTCTGCATCGCATCTCCTCCGACACGCGCCGGTTACATTGAATGCAGCTTCAAGGCCACGGGGAAAGTTACGCAGGCGCTGCGGCGTCTTGGCGTAGGAGACACGGTCGGCTTCCGTGGTCCGTATGGCAACCACTTCCCTCTCGACGAAATGAAGGGCCACTCCATTGTGTTCATCGCCGGAGGCATTGGGCTTGCGCCGGTGCGCGCTGTGATCTGGAATGTGCTCGATCTTCGCGACCAGTTCAAGAACATTACGATTGTCTACGGCGCGCGCTCGGTTGGCGACCTTGTTTACAAGCGCGAGTTGGAAGATTGGGCTCAGCGCGCAGACGTGAAACTCTGTCTGGCTGTTGACCCTGGTGGTGAAACTCCAGAATGGAAGGGTCTGGTGGCACGCATTCCAACCGCCGTTGAGCAGACGGTCAGCACAGCAGACGACACTTTCGCCGTCATTTGCGGGCCGCCGATCATGATCAAGTTCACGCTACCCGTACTGGAGAAGCTTGGCTTTCCGGGGGACCGCATTTATACCACGCTGGAAAACAGGATGAAGTGCGGACTTGGCAAGTGTGGACGCTGCAACATTGGCCCGACTTACGTCTGCAAGGACGGCCCGGTCTTCACCGCCGCTCAGATGCGGAAGCTGCCGCAGGAGTTCTAAATGAGAGAGAGCGTGAATCAGATTCGCAAGCGTTCCGTAGAGAGCAAAGCAGAAACAGTTACCACTTCCAGCGCGGCTCGCATTGGAGTTTTCCTGCTTCGTGAAGGCAACGATGCTTCAGCGGTCCTTGATTTTCCATCTATTGCCGACTTTGCTGCTCAATTGCCGGACGTAAGCGTGGTGCGCACCATCGCGGTTTCCTCAGCTATGGACCCAGAAAAGCTTGCCATTGAGATTAAAGAGGCAACGCTCAACACCATTGTCCTGGCAGCGAATCATCCCGGCTTCTACAAGCCTGCTTTTTCGCGTGCCCTCGCGCTAGCTGGGGGCGATGGTTCCCAGATCCGTCTGGCGTCGTTCGGAGAGCGCGGTGATGGCGTTTCCACAAAGCGCGCCAAGGGATTAATAACTTGCGCCGTGCAGGGTGTTCCTTTCAAGCCGAATCCTACGCACGTTGCTGCCACGTTTAACACTGCAACACTTGTGATTGGCGGTGGAGTTGCAGGCATCCAGGCCGCGTTGGAGATTGCTGAATCAGGACACAAGGTTTATCTCGTAGAGCGGACTGGAACCATTGGCGGACGCATGGCGATGTTTGACAAGACTTTTCCTACACTCGACTGCGCCGCGTGCATTCTTACTCCCAAGATGGTTGCTGTCAGCCAGAATGCAAATATCGAATTGCTTGTTCTCTCCGAGGTTCAGGAAGTTTCCGGCGGCTTCGGCCAGTTTCAGGTGAAGGTTCTCAAGCACGCTACACGAGTGGACTCCGACGCTTGTGTAGCATGCGGTGACTGTGCCCGCTTCTGCCCGGTGACGACGGCCAGTGAATTCGATATGGGCATTGCAACGCGCAAGGGAATATTCATTCCATTTCCGCAGGCAGTGCCAAACACGTACATGATCGATCCCGCGTATTGCACCTGGGTTCTGAGTGATGGCAAGAAGTGCGGTGCGTGTGCGAAGAAGTGCTCCAAGGGCGCGGTTCATCTTGACGCGAAGGATGAAACAGTTGAGCTTGAAGTCGGTAACATCATCGTGGCCACAGGCTATGACGCGCTGGATGCCCGCCGTGTGGAGCGCTATGGATACGGGACTTACCCCAACGTTTTGAATTCGCTTGAATTCGAGCGCCTCACGAATGCCAGTGGCCCAACCGGCGGCAAGATCGTGATGAAGACCAAGAAACTCAACAAGAAGACCAAGCACGAGGAGTGGGTCTTCGAACCGGACGGTCCCAAGCCAAAGGCTGTGGCCATCATTCACTGCGTCGGCTCGCGAGACAAGAACTACAACGCATATTGTTCGCGTGTCTGCTGCATGTACTCCCTGAAGTTTGCCCACCTTGTGCGCGAGAAACTGCCGGAGGCAAAGTGCTACGAGTACTACATCGACATGCGCGCCTTCGGTAAAGGCTATGAAGAATTCCACGAGCGCATCCGCGAAGAAGGAGTCTCGCTGGTACGGGGCCGCTCTGCTACCGTCACGGATCGCGACGGGCAACTCTACATTCATGGCGAGGATACGCTCGCAGAACACTTGATCACGCTTCCGGTGGACATGGTCCTGCTCTCCGTAGGTTTGCAACCCTCGCACGGTTCTGACGAATTGGCTGAGAAGCTATGCATTCCTAGAGATGGAGATGGCTGGTTCCGCGAGTTGAATTACAACTCTGAGCCGAACACCACGCAGCGTGAAGGGATTTACGTTGCTGGCGTTTGCCAGGGACCGAAGGATATTCCAGACACAGTCGCGCAGGCTTCGGCTGCAGCGGCACACGCGCTGCGCTCGATTGTTGGTGCGGAAGCAAGACAGCGCGCCGCTGCGCTACAAACAACTTTAGAAGCCGCGGCCTTGGCCGCACGCTCCTGACTGGTGAAGGGAAAAGAAACGCCATGGCAGTTCGAGCTAATCCGGAATTGATCGACGACCTGGAGCGCTTCGGCGCTAAGGATGCGATCAAGTGCTACCAGTGCGGTAATTGCAGCGCGGCTTGCTCGCACTCCGACGACCCCTACGTTTTCCCACGCCAATCCATGCGCTATCTCCAGATGGGTTTGGAGAAGCCGCTGCGCTCGGCGCTGGATCCTTGGCTCTGCTACTACTGCGGCAAGTGTTCCGAGCAGTGTCCGCGTGGCGCTGAGCCGGGCGAGACCATGATGGGCATGCGCCGCTGGTTGACCTCCGAGTATGATTTCACCGGAATCTCGCGGCTGCTTTACCGCTCGTGGGGAGCCGAACTTGCAACCATTCTGACGGTTGCGCTGCTGACAGGCATTGGCTTCCTCACTTTTGGATTCTTAGGTGGAGGTGGCAATCTCTCCGTGTACGACGGCCCCAGCGCGTTCCTTCCGCCGCACGCCATTCACGTTTTCGATTGGACGATGGGCATTATCCTCGCGCTGCTGCTTTCTATTAATTGCATTCGCATGTGGCATTTCACCATGCGTAATGAGCGCGCGGTTCCGGTTTCCCTCTCGCTTTACGCAAGTTTCCTTCTCTTGTTGCCGGTGCATTTTTTTACCCAGAAGCGTTTTCGCCACTGCGAGAATAAAACGCCTTGGACGAATCACTTGATTCTTATGCTCAGCTATCTCACCATGCTTACGCTGATTATGGTGTTTCTGAAAGAGATGCAATCGGGACCGCAGATAAATTGGTATGCACACACGTTCGGCTACCTATCCGCCATTGGATTGGTAGGCACATCGATCTTTGCGATTCAAGGCCGGATCAAGAAGGACGCGGCCTATCATCGCCACTCTCATGAATCCGACTGGATGTTTCTAGGGCTGCTACTGTTTGTCTCCGTTACCGGAATTGTGCAGCACATACTTCATCGCGCTGGACTTCCAATGGCGGCGAACATCACCTACATTGTGCATTTGATGGGCGTCGTTCCTATGCTGGCGTTGGAGGTTCCATTCAGCAAATGGTCGCACCTTGCATATCGTCCACTGGCCATCTACTTTGCTCAACTTCAACAGGCAGCCCAGGCCGAGGGAGCTACTCCCTTTGGCAGGCCGGCAAAACCGCAACCGGTCGCGTAAGAACAGGGAGGCTCGCATGGCGGAAGAACGAATTGGCGTTTACGTTTGCAACTGCGGAACCAATATCGGCAAGATCGTTGACGTTGAAGCGGTCGCCCACTCGGCGTTGGAGATTCCTGGCGTTGCCATTGCGCGCTCCTACAAATATATGTGCTCAAATCCTGGCCAGGAGATGATCGCCAGCGATATTAACGAGCATCGCCTTACCCGCGTGATTGTTGCCTCCTGCAGTCCGCGCATGCATGAAGCCACTTTTCGTGGCGCTATCAAGCGTGCGGGGCTGAACCCCTACCTGCTGGAGATGGCAAACATTCGCGAGCAGTGCAGCTGGATTCACGACGACACGGTGGCCGCGACTGAAAAAGCCAAAGCGCTTGTTCACGCCGCT
>Ga0224527_1000539_pt1 | contig 24586 bp, 19 predicted proteins | sample CBST0metaG_FD_179882 | JGI IMG/M metagenome (GOLD analysis project Ga0224527, IMG submission 179882) | Peat soil microbial communities from Stordalen Mire, Sweden - C.B.S.T0 | ecosystem: Environmental > Terrestrial > Soil > Wetlands > Peat | place: Sweden: Norrbotten County, Stordalen Mire... | reverse complement strand
AAAATATTTATCATACAGCAAAAAGAGTAGTCAATATATAGCACGCATTAAAGAAGTAACATCTGAAGTACGATAGAGAAGCATCGCTTATACGTAGAAGTTATTAAATTTGGATATGAAAAAAAAATAGTGTGAGAAAAGGAGCTTGATTCGTGAGGACAATTGGGGTGTTAACTAGTGGGGGAGATGCCCCAGGGATGAATGCAGCCATTCGGGCCATCGTACGAACAGCTAAATACCATAATCTTAAGGTAGTCGGAATTGAACGAGGCTATACTGGTCTTCTAAATGGCGAAATCAAAGAAATGCACATCGCTTCTGTCGGCGATATTATCCATCGCGGTGGAACCATTCTTAAAACTTCAAGATGCGAAGCCTTGAAAACCGATGCTGGTATTAATGAGGCAATTCATATTTTAGAAAATTATGAAATTGAAGGGTTAATTGTAATTGGTGGTGATGGTTCTTTCCAGGGAGCTCACAAGTTGGGGCGTACCCACATTAAAATTATGGGAATCCCAGGTACCATTGACAATGACTTAGCATATACGGATTATACAATTGGTTTTGATACAGCTGTGAATACGGTGCTTGATGCAATTAGTAAAATACGAGATACATCCATGTCCCATGAAAAGGTAACTATTATCGAAGTAATGGGCAGATGTTGTGGAGATATCGCTTTATATGCAGGTCTTGCTGGGGGTGCGGAAAGTATTTTGGTTCCAGAAGAAAAATATGAAGTGCAGCAAATTTGTGAAAAAATCTTGCAGGGCAAAAAGCGTGGGAAAGCTCATAATATTATTATGCTAGCTGAAGGGCGAGAATCTGCGGTAGAGTTACAAAAAGAAATCTTCATTAACACAGGTATTGAATCAAGGGTTACGGTACTTGGATATCTGCAACGCGGTGGCATTCCTACAGCAGTTGATCGAATTTTAGCAAGTAGAATGGGCGCTAAGGCTGTCAGCTTGTTTATTGAAGGAAAATCTAACCGTGCAATTGGTATAAAAGACAACCAATTGATTGATATCGATATTGTGGAAGCTCTTAGCAAGCGAAAAATATTTGATCAAGAGATGTACAAGTTATCCCAAACGTTGTCAATATAAAGGTTACTCATGAAGATAGTAATAAAAAATTATTTTCGAATAGTAAATTATGTTGTAGTGTAGGCATATAGAAAAATAGTTATCGCCGTATGTGGGCGGTAACTATTTTTTGTTGCTGCTGCAAATAGTATGTTTATTAATGCAACCTACAGTAAAAGGCGCGAGGAAGTAAAATGATTAATCTATAGACAATTACAGAGCTCTAAAAATCCTCGTACTGCCGGCGTGATCCATTTTTCATGATGATAGATAAGTTGGGTTTTTACATCAAAAGAAGGTCCGCGCCAATCTATTTCGATTAGTTTTCCGCGTTCTAATTCATCTTGGATTGCTATTTTTGGCAAAAAGGCAATTCCTAACCCACAGATTGTACATTCTTTTATGGCTCCAACGCTGGAAAGTTCCATGATTGAGCCAGCTTTTATCTCCTGTTTTTTTAGCATCGAGAGAAGTAAGGGGCGATAACCGCAACCAGATGAGGTGAGAATAAAGTTTTGATTGGATAAATTAAGGGGTTTAATTTGTTTCTGTTGGGCTAGATTATGAAGAGGGTGAACGACCATGGCCATAGATTCTTCATGGAGGGTTCGTACGATCAAATCAGGAGCTGTAATGTTATCGGTTAACACGCAGGCTACATCAATCACATTGCTTCTAAGTAATTCAAAAATTTTTTCAGAGCTTTCTGTTTGTACGCTAATTTCCACTAAGGGATATAGTTTGCGATAGGTTGTTAAAATTTTAGGCAGACGATAGACGCACAGTGTTTCTGCGGCACCAATGTTGATGGTGCCCCGGTATACATGGGGCGAAAATTCTTCCTTCGCTCGATTACACAGTAGTACTATTTTTTCAGCGTTTTGTAAGAAATTTTTGCCGTCAGTAGTTAATTGAATTCCTCGGCCTAACCGATCAAATAACTTTACTTGTAATTCATCTTCAAGTTGCTTAATTTGCCCTGTAACGTTGGATTGCGCATAACCTAATTTCAAACCCGCTTTGGTAAAATTAAGAGTTTGTGCAGCTGCGCAGAATATTTGTAATTGCCGCAATTCCATACCTTCACCTCATCAGAATCATATAAAATAATGATTGAAACCATATAAAATAATCATTATTTACTGTTGTAACTACATGATATACTATGGACAAACATAAGTCGATATAAGATTTTTTACAGAATTAATATCAATGTTGTCATAGAAACAATAGAACTATAAATGAAAGGGTTGAAAGAAAAGTGACGAATGTATTTTATCGTGCTGTGAACAAAAAACTAATGGAAGTAGAACGGGGCGAAGGGATTTATCTGTATGATAACGAGGGTAATCGGTACATGGATGCTGCTTCTGGTGCTGCTGTGTCTAATTTAGGCCATGCTCATCCAGTAGTTCTTGAGGCCATGATGAAGCAAGCAAGTAAAGTGGCATTCAGCCATTTATCCCGCTGGACAAGTCAGCCAATTGAAGAATTAGCTGACTTGGTAGCGGAGTTGGCACCAGGTTCGTTAAATAAGTTGTATTTAGTGTCGGGCGGTTCAGAAGCGACAGAAGCGGCACTGAAAATGGCTCGTCAATATTATATAGAGCGTGATGGGCAGAGTTCTAAATATCGAATTATTTCGAGGTGGAAGAGTTTTCACGGTAATACAATTGGGGCGCTGTCCATGACTGGTGATGGTCGTCGTAAAAAATATACGCCGTTAATGCTGAATTTTCCCCATATTGCACCGGCCTACTGTTATCGCTGTCCCTTTAATAAAACAGCAGAAAATTGTGAAGTGGATTGCGCCCATGATCTGGAACGTTGTCTTAAGGTAGAGGGTGCTGATTCGGTGGCAGCATTTATTAGTGAAACCGTAGGTGGTGCTGCTTGTGGTGCCATTGTACCCCATAAAAATTATAGCAAAATTATCCGTCAAATTTGTAATCAATATGATATTTTAATGATTGATGATGAGGTAATGGCAGGGTTTGGTCGAACAGGCCCCATGTTTGCAATCGATGATTTTGGCGTAGTGCCTGATATTATTTGTGCTGCCAAAGGTATGAGTGCTGGGTATTCCCCTCTCGGCGCGGTAATTGCATCGCAACAAATTTATGATACCTTCAAAAATGGTTCAGGGGTATTTGTTCACGGACATACCTATGGCGGTAATCCTCTGTCGGCAGCAGTGGCCTTGTCGGTCATCAAGGTATTACTTAAGGATCAGATTGTAGAAAATTGCCGCAGAGTTGGCGAATATTTGCTGGCGCAAATGCAGGAAAAGTTATTACCATTTTCCTTCGTTGGTGATGTGCGTGGTAAAGGACTGATGCTTGGCGTAGAAATCGTTAAAGATAAGGTCACTAAGGAACCTTACCCTGTAGCAAAGGGGATGGCTGGAGCAATTACACAAACTCTAGTGAAACAGGGTATTATCGTATATCCTGGCACTGGTAATGCTGATGGAATTAATGGGGATCAGTTTTTAGTGGCGCCGCCGCTGATCATCACGAAAGACCAAGCAGATGAATTAGTGACAGGGCTCATGAGAGGGTTTACTGAATTCGAGAAAGCACTTAAATAATATGAAATACGAGGTGAAGTAGTATGGAAAAACTAATCATTACAATTGCACCCACTGGTAATGTACCAACCAAAGCCATGACTCCTCATGTTCCAGTGGCGCCAGCAGAGATTGTTCAAGATCTGCTGGCTTGTTATGAGAAGGGGGCGGCTGTTGCCCACCTTCATGCTCGGGATGGTGAAGGTACACCAACTTGTGAGGTAAAATATTTTGCAGAAATCATACGTTTACTTGATGAAGCTGGTTGCCCCATTATCAAACAAATTTCGACTGGCGCCCGTGGGGGGAAATCAGGGGTAGCTAGAGCCGACGGGCTAGAATTACAGCCGCTTTCTGGTAGCTTAGCGACGGGATCTTCCAATTTTCCCGCAAGTATCAATGCCAATGAACCACAACTGGTAGAGTATTTAGCAAAAACCATGTTAGATAAACAGATTAAGCCAGAAATCGAAGTGTTTGATGTAGCGATGATTCATAATGCAATTCGTTTGCAACAGGAAGGATTGCTGAAAGCACCTTTACTCTTTAACTTTGTATTAGGAGTGAAGGGATCACTACCTGCAACTCCTAAGAATTTATTTTTCTTATATGAAAGTTTACCACCAGCTGCAGTGTGGAGCGTATCGGTAATTGGGCCTGAGCATGTAAATTTATCCGTTATGGCAATGGCTCTTGGAGGACATGTTCGTGTTGGTATTGAAGATAATATCTATTATCGTAAAGGTGTCTTGGCGACTAATGTTGCGTTGGTAGAACGTATAGCTGGGATTGCTAAGGCGATGGGAAGAGGGATTGCTAGACCGGATGATGTAGAAAAAATCTGGGAAATCCATTCCTGACGATTGTGATTTAGAATCGTTAGTTCAACTTATTTGGATAGAGTGCAAAACCTGTATGTAAGATGCATCACTATTGACATAAATTAATTAATTTGTTAGAATATTTTTGATATAGTAAAAAAATGAATAAATTTTAGGATGATGGTTACAGGAGAGATCGCTAGGTGCGGCGCCGAAGGAGCAAGAACTTTGTCAAACTCTCAGGCAAAAAGGACCGTAACCGGACTATACTCTGGAGAGTACACTCTTAGTAAGAGCGTCACCGATGGGGAGCCGATGTAGGCAAAACTCTCAGGTACAACAGACAGAGACAAAGGTGGATTCGTCCGCCTGCGTCTCTGTCTTTATTTTTAACCAAAAATAACAAGGAAGAGGAGAGGAATTATGACAACAGCAAAGCAGACACCTCTATATGAAACTCATCTACGCTATGGTGGTAGGATTGTTGAATTTGGAGGTTGGTTACTTCCAGTGCAGTATAGTGGGGTTTTAGAAGAACACCGGGCAGTTCGGGAAAAAGCGGGTTTATTTGATGTTTCGCATATGGGTGAGGTACTTGTGAAAGGCCCTGATGCCTTTACCTTTGTACAAAATTTGGTCACTAATGATATCTCCCGCCTTGTAGATCACAAAATACAGTATTCTCCCATGTGCTACCAAGATGGTGGGGTTGTCGATGATTTACTTATCTACCGGCAAGGTGCTGAAGAATACTTATTAGTTATTAATGCCGCCAATATTGATAAAGATTGGCTGTGGATGCAGGAGAACAAAAAGAATTTTAGTATAGAACTCACTAATCTGTCAGATAATACAGCACAATTAGCCTTGCAAGGTCCTTTAGCTGAGACCATCTTGAGCCAATTGACCGATACTAATTTAGCTGAATTAGAATATTATTGGTTTTTGCCCAAAGTAATGGTGGCAGGCAAGGAAACATTGGTATCGAGAACTGGCTATACAGGGGAAGATGGTTTTGAAATTTACTGTCGCCCTGAGGATGCTGCTGCTCTGTGGGAGTCTATCATGATGGCCGGTAAGGATCATGGATTATTACCAGCAGGTTTGGGCTGTAGAGATACATTACGCTTTGAAGCTTGTTTGCCGTTATATGGACATGAGTTATCCAAGGATATTTCACCCCTTGAAGCAGGGATTGGTATGTTTGTAAAATTGGATAAGGGTGATTTTAATGGCTATGCTGCGCTGGCAGAGCAAAAGAAAAATGGTGTAAAACGTAGGGTTGCAGGGTTTGTCGTAACAGGGCGTGGTATTGCTCGGGCTGAATATCCGATTATGGCTGATGGCAGGCGGATTGGCACAGTAACTACAGGCAGTTATTCACCAAGTTTGGATAAGAATATTGGTCTGGGATTAGTGGAAGTGGAGTTTGCCAAAGTAGGACAGCAATTTGATATAGAGATTCGAGGTAAGAATGTAGCTGCTCAGGTTATTGCTAAACCATTTTATAAAAGAGAGGGGAAATAATTATGAAAACGCCAACAGAATTAAAATATTCACGTGACCATGAATGGGTAAAAATTGAGGGGAATCGTGTACGGATCGGTATTACTGATTTTGCGCAATCTCAACTAGGAGATGTAGTGTTTGTTGAGGTGCCTGAAGTAGATAGTAACATTGCCGCTGGAGCTGGTTTTTCAGTAGTAGAGTCAGTAAAAGCCGTTTCTGATATTTATGCGCCTGTTGGTGGGGTCATTGTGGAAGTCAATGAAGCCCTTGCTGATACACCAGAAATTATGAATGAAGATCCATACGGCGAAGGCTGGCTAGTGGTCATTGAAATCGCTGATTCAGCTGAGCTTGGTGAATTACTGAGTAGTGATGAATATGAAAAGCTAATCGCCGAGGGAGGTCATTAAAATGGCGTGGAGCTATTTGCCTCATACCCAAGAAGATCGAGAAGCGATGTTGTCTGCCATTGGGGTAGGCAAAGTGGAAGAATTGTTTAAAGACATTCCAGCTCAGCTATTATTTAATCGTCCCTTAGAGCTGCCAGCTGCTATGTCAGAATTAGAACTGGTAACTTCTTTGCAGAAGTTGGCTTCTCATAATGCCAATTTGCAAGAATATACCTGCTTTTTAGGGGCAGGGTCTTATGATCACTATATACCAAGTGTGATTGATCATGTAATTAGACGTTCTGAGTTTTATACGGCATATACTCAATATCAGCCAGAGATATCCCAAGGATACTTGCAGGCATTATGGGAATATCAAAGTATGATCTGCCAGTTAACTGGCATGGCAGTTTCTAATGCTTCCATGTATGACGGTGGTACGGCTTTAGCAGAGGCGGCCATGATGGCGTGCAGCGCCACTGGTCGCAAGGAAGTATTGGTGCTGAGCGCCGTACATCCTCATTACCGCACGGTACTCAGTACCTACGGTAGGGATTTAGGTTATACCATTACAGAAATTGGCTATGAGGGTGGCACCGGGAATTTACAAGAGCTTACACAGGGCTTGAGTAAAAATATCGCAGCGGTCATTATTCAAACCCCTAACTTTTTTGGGTGTATTGAAGATGTGAAAAAAATTGCGGATCTTGCTCATGCCCAAGGAACACTATTGATTGTAGCCGTTGATCCGATTTCACTAGGTCTTTTAGAAGCACCTGGTGTACTTGGTGCTGATATTGTGGTGGGAGAAGGTCAGCCCATGGGCCTCGCGACGGCCTTTGGTGGTCCATATTTAGGTTTTTTTGCTACTACTGAAAAACTAATGCGTAAAATGCCAGGCCGCATTGTAGGGCAGACCGTCGACCATGATGGCAACCGTGGGTTTGTGTTAACCTTGCAGGCACGTGAACAACATATTCGCAGAGAAAAGGCAACCTCCAATATTTGCTCTAATGAAGCCTTATGCGCTTTGACGGCAGCTGTATATTTGAGTACCGTTGGCAAGGAAGGCTTACGTAAAGTGGCTGAATTGTCACTACAAAAGGCTCATTATGCATGCCGTGAAGTAACCAAGCTAGCAGGCTTCACTGCCGTATTTAACGCAACTTATTTTAAGGAATTTATTATCCGCTGTCCGAGACCCGTCGCTCAAATTAATGAAGAATTATTAAAAGAAAAAATTATTGGTGGTGTGGATCTGGGCATCTATTATCCAGAACTTGAAAATTGTATGTTACTATGTGTAACCGAAAATAGAACACAGGAAGATATTAGCAACTTGGTAAAGAAATTGGGGGCGATGGTATGAGAAAGGCTAAATCTTTGATTTTTGAAATGGGGAAAGAAGGCCGTTGTGCCGTAGATTTGCCTAACTGTGATGTACCGGAAGAAGACATTGCATCTCTCATTCCCCAAGAATTTTTACGAAAAGTTCCTGCAGATCTACCACAGGTTAGTCAACTTGATTTAATGCGTCATTATACAGAGCTCTCTAATCGTAATTTTGGCGTGGATTCAGGCTTTTATCCATTAGGATCGTGTACGATGAAGTATAATCCAAAAGTGAATGAAGATATTTGTCGCTATCCTGGTTTTGCGCTGCTACATCCTTTGCAACAGCCTGAAACCGTACAGGGAGCGTTAGAAATACTGTATAACATGGAACAGTATCTGGCCGAAATTTCCGGTATGGATGGAATTACCATGCAACCCGTGGCGGGTGCTCATGGTGAATTGACTGGACTCAAGCTCATTCGGGCCTATCATCGTCAGCGGGGAGAAGTAAGAACCAAAGTAATTGTGCCTGACTCGGCTCATGGCACAAACCCAGCGTCGGCGGCTGTATGCGGGCTGGAAATTGTGGAAATAAAATCAAATGAAGATGGGTCCATCAATTTAGATGCACTCCGCGCTGTAGTAGGGCCGGATACGGCTGCCTTCATGTTGACTAATCCTAGTACTTTGGGCTTGTTTGAAACCCAGATTAAAGAAATTGCCAGCATTGTTCATGATGCAGGTGGTTTGCTGTATTATGATGGAGCAAATACCAATGCCATTATGGGGATTGTTAGACCTGGCGACATGGGCTTTGATGTCGTCCATCTTAACTTACATAAAACCTTTGGCACTCCACATGGTGGTGGCGGTCCAGGATCAGGGCCAGTTGGTGTAAAGAGTAGCCTTATGCCATTCTTACCAACGCCGATTATAACCTTTGATGGCAGTAAATATGGGCTAGACCATAATCGTCCACAGTCAATTGGCAAAGTACATGCTTTTTATGGTAATTTTAGCGTAATTGTCCGCGCCTATGCGTATATTCGGGCCTTAGGACCAGATGGATTGCGTCAAGCTAGCCAAGATGCGGTACTGAATGCCAATTATTGTTTAAGCCAGCTACGCGAGGATTATTATGCACCCTTTACCCGCTTTTGCATGCATGAGTGTATCTTAACATCCAAGAAGCAAACCCAATATGGGATTCGGACCTTGGACATTGCTAAGAGACTTCTAGATTATGGCTATCATCCACCTACCATTTATTTCCCAATGATTGTGGAAGAAGCCCTAATGATCGAACCATCGGATACTGAAAGCAAGGAGACCTTAGACGGGTTTATTGCAGTTATGAAGAAGATTGCCCAAGAGGCTAAGGTGGATTCCACCCAAATTAAGAGCGCCCCCCACACTACCATCGTTGGTCGTTTAGATGAGACCATGGCGGCTCGTAAACCGGTTGTAAAATGGCAAAGGTAATTTGTTTCGCATATCCACAAAATACAAAATCCATCAGCGTTACCGGTAATGAATGTGAACAAGATTGTGCTCACTGTGGCGGTCATTATCTGAAACAAATGTTGCCAATTTCCGCCATGCAGACTAGCAGCGCCACTAGCTTTTTGATTAGTGGCGGCTGCCAAGCTAACGGGACCGTTCCTATAGGCGCGCATATTGCTGAACTGGAATCTCTAAAGCAAGGACGACGTTATAATCTTCATGTAGGATTGATTGAGGGGGCTGAAATCGGCGAGATCGCGAAGATCGCAGACTGTGTTTCCTTTGATTTTGTCGGGGATGATGAGACTATTAATGAAGTTTTTGGTATTCATCGCACCGTCAATGACTACGTTCAGTGTTATACAGCGTTACGTCAGCAGGTTAAAGTCATGCCGCATATTTGCATTGGTTTACACGGTGGCGAAATTAGGGGCGAATATCGCGCTGTGGAACTTTTGCAAGAAATTGGAGTAGATGCATTAACTTTTATTATCTTTACGCCAACGCGAGGGACGAGATATGCGGAGTGTTTGCCACCTCAGATGGAAGAAGTAGTAAAATTATTAACATGGGCTCGCCAGGTTTGTCCGTCGATACCCATTCACTTAGGTTGTATGCGTCCAGGTGGGCGTTACCGTAGTGAAATTGATCAATGGGCAGTTAAAATTGGCATGGATACCATTGTAAATCCTACACCTAAAGCCGTAGCACTGGCAAAAGAATTAGGCATGTCAATCGTGCGTCAAGAGGAGTGCTGCGTATTATGAACCTTTGGAAAATTTCTGCAGGAACAGCCTGCGTCATTGGGAAAAAGAAAATTAAGGCAGATGCTTTACCTACCACGGCTTATATCATGCTGGGGGAAAAGTGTAAAAACAACTGTCAGTTTTGTGCCCAGTCACGGGATAGTGGCGCAAGAACCGATCTGCTGTCTAGAGTGACTTGGCCAACTATTTCTAAGGAAGATGCGGCTACTGGAATCGGAGATTCGTATGAGGCAGGGACCATAAAACGCGCTTGTTTACAGGTGGTAGATGGAAAGCATAGTTGGGATACGACGGTCAATGCTTTGGAAGTATTACATGACAGTAGTGCAGTGCCGATCTGTGTATCCAGTCATCTAGAAACCGTGGAGCAGGCCAGAGAACTGGTGACAAGGGGAGCAGAAAGAGTATGTATTGCCCTGGATGCTGCTACGCCAGAATTATATGAGAAAGTAAAAAACGGTCAGTGGGCTGCCAAGTGGAGCCTCTTAATGGGGTGTGCACAGGCATTACCTGGTCATATTACCACCCATCTCATTGTGGGGTTAGGTGAGAGTGAAGAAGATATGGTCAGACGCATGACCGCTTGCATGGACCAAGGAATTACTGTGGGTTTATTTGCCTTTACACCTGTGCGTGGTACGACCTGGGAAAATCATCTACCACCAGCAATTGCCCATTATCGGCGCATTCAAATTGCTTATTGGTTATTAAAGGGTGGCTATAAACCGGATGTAATTGGCTATTATAATGGATCTATTTCAAAGTTTAAGGTACCAGAGGAGGAGTTGCTAGGGATATTAGCAGATGGTCAGGCGTTCCAAACGAGCGGTTGTGATGACTGTAACCGTCCTTACTACAATGAACGTCCTGGTGGTCTTATTTACAATTATCCGCGTAAGCTTACTTCATTAGAAGTTACTCAGGCGATTGCAGAGTGCGAGATAATTAGGGGAGAATATGATGAATTGGCGAATTATTAACAGCGGAATCGCAGATGCCGCAACGAATATGGCAGTTGATGAAGCCATACTGCTGGCGCATAGCGCGGGGAAAGTTCCGCCCACACTTAGATTTTATGGTTGGCAACCAGCGGCCGTTAGTTTAGGATATTTTCAACGAGCTACGTCAGAAATTGATTTAGATAAATGCAAAGCACATCAAGTTGATGTAGTACGCCGCTTGACGGGTGGCAGAGCCGTGTTACATGATGCCGAACTCACTTACAGTATTGTAGTTCAGGAAGATTATCCCTTAATCCCTAAAACCATCACGGCATCTTATCGCTACTTTAGCGATGGCTTATTAGCTGGCCTTACAGCCCTTGGTATACAGGCCAAAATGACGGTGCCCGTAGCGGCTTATGGGCAAGGAAAAAAGCAGCCAGCATCAGCAGCTTGCTTTGATGCACCTTCCCATTATGAAGTTACCGTCCATGGTCGTAAAATGATTGGTAGTGCCCAAGTGCGCAAAAACGGTGTTATTTTACAACATGGTTCGGTGCTGCTCCGTTTTTCTGCGGAACAGTTTGTAGAGTTATTGCGATTGCCATCAGCGGAAAAAAGGGAGCAGACGGTTGAAATGCTGAAGAGCAGGGCCACATCGATTGAAGAAGTGTTAGGCAGACCCGTAACATGGCAAGAAGTGTATGAACCTATGCCTGAGGCGTTTGAAGCAGCATTAGGAATCACTCTAGTGAGTGGTGAACTTACTGAGGAAGAACGGGCGATCAGTATCGAATTAGCTGCCACAAAATATAGTCAAGATTCTTGGAATCGGTTACGTTAAGGAAGGTCTAGCATAGTAACTCAGGATTTTGCAATTATTATTTTATATTGCCTAATACCCTTTCTATCTTGTATATAGGATGCATTAAATAATTATGGATTCAGGATGTAACCAACCCTTCGCTGTTATGCTTAACCGATCTTTAGAGTTAAATACTGGAATGAAATTTTTTTAACGCAATATATATTATAAAAATTACGATCTATTATTTCGTATGTAAGTTATATAGAAGGGCATTAAGGGAGGAAGAAGAAAATGCTATATGATGTAGCGGTGATTGGCGGCGGTCCAGGGGGGTATGTTGCTGCCATACGAGCTGCCCAGCTAGGTGGGAAAGTTTTGTTGGTGGAAAAAGATAAGTTAGGTGGCGTTTGTTTAAATCGTGGTTGTATACCAACCAAGACTTTATTAAAAAGTGCTGAAAAATGGCAGGAACTCAAAAATTGTCAAGAGTTTGGTCTGCGAGCTGATAACATTGGTTTTGATTTTGCCGCCGTTACGGAGCGCAAAGATCAAGTTGTGAGCAAATTGCGGGGTGGCATTGAGCAGTTAATGAAAAGCAACGCCATCGAGGTCGTATATGGCATAGGACGGATTGAACGCCCCAATTGGCTGAGTGTTAGACATGAAGATGAGGAAACAAGCTATCACACAAAAAATATCATTATTGCTACCGGCTCTAAGCCCATGCGTTTACCCATACCAGGACATGAATTGTCCAATGTTATTGATAGCAATCAGTTGCTGGATATGACTCATGTACCACGTAGTATGATCGTCATTGGTGCAGGGGCGGTGGGGATTGAGTTTGCGGCTATTTTTCAATCCTTTGGCTGTGAAGTTACTGTGGTAGAAATGTTACCAACGATCTTACCTAATATTGATAGTGATATCGTAAAGCGTATGGGTATTCTGTTGCGCAAACAAGGCATAAAAATGCTGAACAAAACAAAAGTAACAGGTATAGTAGAAAGCGAAGAAGGTCTTAAGGTTTCTCTTGATAATGGTAAAGACATCCAAGAAGTGGTTGTGGAAAAAGTATTAATAGCAACTGGACGTAGACCAGTAGTTGTTGGGCTAGGACTGGAACGAAAAAACATTGATTTTAGTCCAGCGGGCATAAAAGTGAATGAAAGAATGGAGACTAATATACCTGGCATTTATGCCATTGGTGATAGCACGGGACAAGAAATGTTGGCACATGCTGCTTCAGCAGAGGGTATGGTTGCAGCAGAAAATGCAATGGGCGGTAATGTTAGTATGGATTACAGCGCAGTGCCCAGTTGTGTTTTCACTACGCCAGAACTTGCCATGGTTGGGCTTACTGAACAACAAGCACAAGATAAAAATATACCAATAAAGGTTAGTAAGTTTAATTTTTCCAGCAATGGCAAGGCTATCTCCATGGGGGAAGCCGATGGTTTGGTCAAAATCATAGCCCATGCTGAGAGTGATAAGGTGTTGGGTATGCACATCCTTGGTGCTCATGCCAGCGATTTAATCATGGAAGGGGCCATCGCCATTCGCAATGGTTTAACGGCAGAAGATATTGCCCATACAATCCATCCCCATCCAAGCCTATCGGAGACGGTAATGGAAAGTGCTCATGGGATTACTGGTAGTATCATTCATCAGGTTATATTGAAGGGACGGCAATCCTAGTCCACAAAATAGTGAAGTTTTGACGTCGAACAACAAATGTAAAGATTCCTGCCAATTTTTTTATGAATTTGGCAGGAATTTTTGTATTTGTAGATGAATGAAATACCGTATAATGGAAAATTTTTAAAGGACGGTTATTATAATTTCAATATTCATGTAGAACTATATAACACATTAAGAAAATAACATATATGTTGGTGGTCTGCCAGGAACAGCAACTAGGGCATCGCTTGCTTCCTACGTAAGGGCGGAGCCCTAGCTTCTATTCCTGTCGAGTGGTATGTAGAAGATTTAATGCATCCTAGTTTGTACGATCTAAGAGTACTATACTGAAAGAAGTGTTATTCCAAATGACTTCTCATACATGAGTTTATTGAAATTTAATGTGAGGTGAAAAACTAATTGATTGTTAGTGTGAGTAGACGAACGGATATTCCTGCTTTTTATAGTGAATGGTTTTTTAATCGAATGAATGCGGGAGAAGCACTAATTCGGAATCCTTTTAATAGAAATCAAATCAGTAGGGTGATTTTAAATAAAAATAGTGTAGATTGTTTTGTGTTTTGGACGAAAAATCCGCAACCAATGCTGGATCAATTGCATTTATTAGCCAGTTATCAGTATTACTTTCAATTTACATTGAACTCCTATGGCGCAGATGTAGAGACAAAGGTTGGGAAAAAGAAAGATATCATTGAAACATTTAAAATATTGTCGAAAAGAATCGGTAAGGAAAAAATAATTTGGCGGTATGATCCCATTCTGATTAACCAAGTGTATACAAAAGAGTATCATTATAAATGGTTTGAAATACTAGCACAGCAGTTATGTGGATATACAGATAAATGTGTGATTAGCTTTGTAGATGATTATAAAGAAAGCAAAAAAAATGCAGCAACTCTTGCTCTCGAAGTCATTACAGAGGATGATATGCTAGAAATGGGGGCACGATTAGCAACGATTGCTCAACAGTATCATATCGTTATTGAAAGTTGTGCAGAAAAAAATGATTTGTCGGCTGTGGGAATACGGAAAGGGCAATGTATCGACCCTCAATTAATTAGTAGGATTACAGGCAAAGATTTTACCAATAGCAAACAAGCAACCATACGTAATGGTTGTGAATGCATTAAAAGCGTAGATATTGGTGAGTATAATTCATGTCTGCACTACTGCACTTATTGTTATGCCAACTATAATTCGAGTGCTATAGAAAAAAATAATAGTAATCATAATACTAATCTCCCATTGCTAGTAGGCAATTTGGTAGGCCATGAGAAAATTACAGATCATTATTTGTGTAAGAATCAAACAGTAGATTCTGGAACTTTGAAATTACTAGATTTATTTAGTGGAAATTAATAGCTTTTTTCTATGATATAGTGAAATTTTATGTTATGATAAAAAGTGGAGTACTAGGTTTGGAGAAAATAAGCGAGAGCAATCTCGTTATTTTTATTTACGCGAGCATAAAAATAGTGAAACTTTTTAAAATCTATATTGTGCATACAATAGCCATAAACAGTCTAGTATGGTACAATCCTAAAGCTGATCTTTTTAGACAAAGAAAATTATTGTGATGCTTATTATGTTGAATATATATATATGGAGGCCAATATGAACGATCAACAGCGACAAGAGGAAGCTCTGCGACTAGAGGTAACTCTTGTAGAAATAAAAAAACAATTGGTGGTAAGTGAAAAAAACTGTGTACAAAATGAGTCTGAACTAAAGGAAACTTTATTAAATTATTGGGATAAATGTGGTAGCGATGAAGCACAATTGGTAGAAACCGCAAATCGTCAACGTGCACTTTCTAGCATCTCCCATAGTACTCCCTTGCGGCTGAGAAAAATGTTACAATCTCCTTATTTCGGGCGAATTGACTTCATTGAAGAGGAAGATGAGAATGGTCAGGAGTATCTGGAGGAGCAAGGGACAGAGCAAATTTATGTTGGTATTTCCACTTTAATGAATGAAGAAACGAGTGATTTTCTGGTATATGACTGGCGCGCTCCCATATCGAGCATGTTTTATGATGGCGGACTAGGAAAGGCTGCTTATGAGTGCTCAGTAGGCACAATCAAGGGGAGAATCACCCTCAAACGCCAATACAAAATAAGCAATGCCGCAATACAATATATGTTTGATGCAGATTTGAAAATTGATGATGAAGTTTTACAAGAAATGCTAGGAAAAAGTGTTGACGACAAAATGCATACCATTGTAAATAGCATTCAACGGGAACAAAATCAAATCATTCGTAATAATAGTCACCGCGCCATGTTTGTGGAAGGCCCAGCTGGGAGTGGCAAAACTTCGGTAGCATTGCATCGAATTGCCTTTTTACTGTATCGAGATCGGGACATTCTCAATGAAAAGAATGTACTGATTCTCTCGCCAAACCACTTATTTAGCGACTATATTTCCAATGTGTTACCTGAGATGGGCGAAAAAAATGTACTGCAAAAAACTTTTCATGATTGCGCAGCTGGGGCCATTGCTCAACTGCCCATTAGCCTGGAAACGCGTACCGATCATCTAGAAACGGTATTGTCAAATGGGAGTGGTCCTGAACATGCTTTGCGCATTGCTAATATTCGTTTTAAATCATCGGGAAAATTTGAACTGATCATGCAGCAATACCTAGACTGGTTACAAACAAGCTTAGTTAATGACTACCCAGTCATCGAGTTCCGTGGCAACACAATATTTACGCAAGCAGAGTGGAAACAGTATTACTTAGACAACTATTCTAGTATGCCAGTGCTCATTCGGTTACAAAAAATAAAGAGAATGATTGAGCTTCGCATGCGTCCATTTTTTCATGCCATTCGCAAAGAAAAAGAGGCAGAAATCATTGCTAGTGCTGAAGAAGTTGATGAAAATGCTATTAAAGCCCTCGCTCGCATGGCTGCGCGTGAAGCCTTTGTTTCCTTCAATGAACAAATTGATCGCCTTACTCGTTTAATCCCACTAGCAGAGTATCAACGTTTATTTAAGGGGGACTGGCTGTTTACACAGTCGACAGTCAAGGAGTATTTTCCTCAAGAGTGGCAAGGTATCAGAAAGCAAACTCTTGCCCAGATCAATGCAGGTCTACTGCCCTACGAAGATATTCCAAATTTTATTTATTTTCAAGGTGTCTTGCAAGGCTTTCCAGCAAACCGGGAAATTAAGCATTTGATTATCGATGAAGCGCAAGACTATACGACTCTGCAATTTAAAATTTTAGCAATGTTATTTCCTAATTCTACTTGGACAGTGGTGGGGGATCCTGCACAAGCCGTACATCCATTTCTCAGTACCGCAAGTTTTCAAGATATGAACAATATTGTGGCGGTCGAGCAATCCATTGCTTTTCGTCTCACGCGTAGTTATCGCTCCACAAAACAGATCCAGGCTTTTTGCCAGGCCATCCTTATAGAACCAGTAACGGTTGAAGCCATTAATCGTCCAGGGGACTTACCCTTCGTGACCAAGTTGGAAAAGACTTCAGATTTAATTAAAGGGATTAGCGACACAATTGACAGAATCCACGCCAAGGGGTGGCATTCTGTGGGGATTATTTGCAAGAACACATATCAAGCAAAAAAGCTTTTTGCTGATTTGAGCGGTCATATTGATCTAAATCTTGTTATTCATGAAGATGATGAATTTCATCGTGGAATCATTATAATCCCATCTTATCTGGCAAAAGGGTTAGAATTTGATGCGGTGATAGTGATTCATGCTGATGCCATTAATTACAGTCGCCAAGAAGAACGGAACATTCTTTATACCATTTGTACTCGCGCCTTGCATCACTTAAGTTTGTTTTATATGGGCAAGCCGTCGCCATTTCTCAGTGGAATGGATGAAAATTTATACCAACTAGTGTCTAACGGTACGATTAGTAAGGTAACAAGGGATAGTTAACACTAAAATTTTAGACTACAGGGGCTGTGCTATTTTTGGTAATCAAATAGTACAGCCCCTGCTTTGAATGGTAGAGTAACTCTGGTATTCATAAATAGTGTTTTTATAGGATTTTTTATGCTTCTAAAATAAGTTCTTACATAATATTGCTGAAAAGACATATTAATAGTAATGATGAATTCACAAATAAATAATAAAAAAATTCTTCTTTCAAAAGGAAATATTATAAATATCTAGAAATTAACAAATAATAAATAGAAGAATCGAATCGGTTGCTAAAAAAATGTAGGAGTTGTCAAGATGAGAAAGTGGTTTATGATGAGTTTCATTCTAGTGATGATGCTGTCTGTTTTTAATACCAATGTCGCGTTAGCAGCTGGAGCTGAAGTTGCAACAGAAAATGGAACGAAATGTGTAGTTGTAACGATTTACGTTAACAATGCAAAAAGCACTTATGATGACGAAATTACCAAGAAAATGACCGAGAGGTTTAATGCAAAACTTACCAAGTATGATGTATATCCAGGAGAAAAGTATATTCAAAAGCTAAATAAAATCGGTGTTACGGATATTACTGTTGCTGAGCGCAGCGATATAGTACAAGTTTTTGCTGAAGATGGTATCGATTATGTAGTATATGCGGAGGTTCAACCGCCGATATTCAAACATTGGATATCCCTCTTTAATCAGGGCGTTGCCGCCACTGTTACTATTCCAGTTAAAATCATTGATGTTAAAGGTAATAGATATTTATACAATGGTAAATTTACAGAGCAAGCTGACAATAGTTCGATGCTAGGTGGTGTTGGAACAAAAGCTGCTGTCTTAATGGCGATGGATAAAATTTTTGTTAACTCCGATGAAGTGTTAGTAGATCGATTGCCACTGAAGTAGGGGCGATATCATAAAGTGGGTATTACTATAGTGACAAAAATCCTGCAAAAAAACGATATTTTTAATATCGAAGAATATAAGTATTGTCAAGATAAAAATAGAGGATAATTATAAATTATATTGAATACTATTATTATAAAAGTTTTATTCAGCTTGCAAAAACAATATGTGTCAATTTATGTTGACATTATTGCAGGATTATGTGGTTTTTTGTAGAAATAAGTCACAAATTGAATTTTGATTTTCTTTTAATAATATTGGGTATGATAAAATTAATAGAAAATCTCCGGAACAGTGAGGTAGATGGGTTAAAGGTGATAGTATGAAGGATGCAGCTTATGATGAATTTATTGATAGATTGCGCGCCGAGTGCGATATTGTAAGCATTCTATCAGAGTATGTACCTTTAAAAAAGAAAGGTAAAAATTATTGGGGTTGTTGTCCGTTCCACAACGAGAATACTCCGTCGTTTTCAGTAGCGGCTGATAAAGGTTTTTATTATTGTTTTGGTTGTCAAAGTGGAGGTAATGTATTTAATTTTTTGATGAAAATTGAAAATATTAGTTTTTTTGATGCTGTGAAAAAATTAGCACAAAAAATAAACATCCCATTGCCACAAAAAGAAAAAACAGAACAAGAATTGGCTAGAGACAGGGAGAAAGCGAAGTTATACCGCGTCAATGAAATGGCTAGGGAATTTTTTTATGCTTGCTTGACTAAAACAGCTTATGGTAAACAGGCAAAAGAATATTTACGGGTCCGTGGCATTACCGATGAAATGATTGAGCAATTTAAGATTGGTTTTGCTCCATCAGCATGGGATAAGTTAGGGCAAGCTTTTTTGGGACGTGGCGTTGAACAAGAGGTTTTACTCAAGGCTGGTTTGACAGTGAAACGGAATTCTGGCGATGGTGCTTATGACCGATTTCGTAATCGGATTATGTTTCCTATTTGCGATGCTCGAGGTCGAGTGTCAGGCTTTGGCGGGCGGGTTGTTGATGATAGTCAACCCAAATACTTAAACTCGCCAGAAACGGTTGTTTTTAACAAACGATATATTTTATTTGGTTTTGATACTACCCATAAATTTATTAAGGAATGTGGACAGGCGGTTGTGGTGGAAGGTTATATGGATGCCATTACTGCTCATTCTGCTGGTATAAAAAATGTGGTGGCCTCATTAGGAACAGCATTTTCACCTGAACAAGCTAAAATGTTATTGCATAATGCAGAAGAAATAATCTTTGCTTATGACAGTGATGCAGCAGGACAAAATGCCACCTTACGAGCGTTATCAATTCTGCGTAATATGGGTGCGAATGTTCGCGTGGTTTTAATTCCTGATGGCAAAGACCCGGATGAATATATTCGTAAACATGGCGCAGATGCTTTTAAAACACTTGTAAAAGAGGCAGTGGATTTCTTAGAATATCAAATAAAACAGGCTTTTGATAGTACTGACCACAGTAATTTAGAAGGTAAAGTAGCTGTAGTTTCAAAAATAGTACCTGTTTTGGCAGCTGCGAATAATGCTGTCGAAGTAAATTCTCATATTGCGCGTGCCTCACAGGCGTTGGCTATTGATGAAAGTGCGATACGTAGTGAAATACGTGAATTTTTATTTCAAAATAAAAAGGATAAAAATGTAAAAACGGGAAAAAATATATCCAATATAATAATTGGATATACTCCAGAAAATGCCACCGAACAAGCGGAAAGACATATTATCCGCTTAATGTGGGAAGATAAGTCACTTATACCCTATATCGAGGCCAATCTTTCTGTGGAAGAAATGCAGGGAGAAGATAGGCGTGAGATAATTAAATTAATATTTAATGAATATAATATAGGAAAGGATATTACTGATGTTGCTTGGACGATGTTATTAAGTGAAGTAGCAAATGCAGAATTATCCCGTATTATGTTGATAGATATACAATATAATGATAGTAAAAAAATGGTCGATGATTGTATTAAAAGTATGCGGTTAACGCAATTGAAGAAATCATATGAACAACATCGATTGCGGGCGGATGAATTAGAACGTATAGGTGATAGTCAGTTTATGCAGGAATTAGCGGAAAGTCAGCGAATAAATAAAGAAATTAACAAACTGCATTCATAATTTAAAAATAAACTAAGCCTTGATTGGGGTCGCCAATGGAGGAGGGGAGTAAAATGACAGAAAAAAAGATCGTTCCTAGTGAACATATAACTAAACTGGTAAATAAAGGTAAAAAACACGGTGGTGTTTTAACTTATGCTGAGATCATGGATACTCTCCAAAGTGAGGATTTATCTCCAGAAGAGATTGAGGATATGTATGAAATCTTTTCAAGCAAGGGGATTGAAATAGTTGATGATCTTCCTGATGATACAGAAAGAGCGGAAGAGCCGGAAATAGCGGAGAAGGAAGAAAATGCTGCTGATGAAGTTGATATTGATTTAAGTATTCCTGATGGCATCAGTATTGATGATCCTGTCCGTATGTATCTTAAGGAAATTGGCAGAGTTCCTTTGCTGACTGGTGATGAAGAAATTAAATTAGCCCAACGTATGGAGCAGGGTGATGAAGAAGCAAAGCGACGCTTGGCGGAGGCTAATTTACGTTTGGTTGTTAGTATTGCTAAACGGTACGTTGGTCGCGGTATGTTATTTTTAGATTTGATTCAAGAGGGTAACTTAGGTCTAATTAAAGCTGTTGAAAAATTTGATTATAATAAAGGGTATAAATTTAGTACCTATGCTACTTGGTGGATTAGGCAAGCCATTACACGGGCGATTGCGGATCAGGCAAGAACCATTCGTATTCCTGTGCATATGGTAGAAACAATTAACAAGTTGATTCGGGTATCTAGGCAATTGCTGCAGGAATTGGGGCGTGAACCACAACCTGAAGAAATTGGTAAAGAAATGGATATTAGTGTTGAACGTGTGCGAGAAATTATGAAGATTGCCCAAGAACCTGTATCATTGGAGACACCGATTGGTGAGGAAGAGGATTCTCATTTAGGGGATTTTATTGAGGACCAAGATGCGCTAGCGCCAGCTGAGGCAGCTTCCTTTATGCTTTTGAAAGAGCAATTGGAAGAAGTCCTTGATACGCTGACTCCACGTGAAGAAAAAGTTCTTAGGCTCAGATTTGGTTTGGATGATGGACGAGCTCGTACGTTAGAAGAAGTAGGTCAACATTTTGGCGTTACTCGTGAACGTATTCGTCAAATTGAAGCCAAAGCCCTCAGAAAATTACGCCATCCTAGCCGCAGTAAAAAACTGAAAGACTTTTTAGAGTAAGCCTTTTCAATTAAATTTGAGTCATGGGATGCCCCCTGGGGAAGTGCCCCCAGGGTCGCTAAAAAGTGAGAACTTGGCAAGTGAAGAAAATTATTAATTAAAAAAAGTTGACTTTATTGTTGAGATAGGCTATACTAATGAAGTTGATTAAATTCCTGGATAGCTCAGTTGGTAGAGCAATCGGCTGTTAACCGATCGGTCGTAGGTTCGAGTCCTACTCCAGGAGCCATTTCACGGGCCTATAGCTCAGCGGTAGAGCAGCCGGCTCATAACCGGCTGGTCCCTGGTTCGATCCCAGGTGGGCCCACCATTAGAATATCATATGGCCCGTTGGTCAAGAGGTTAAGACACCGCCCTTTCACGGCAGTATCGGGGGTTCAATTCCCCCACGGGTCACCAAACAGGGGCGATTAGCTCAGCTGGGAGAGCGCCTGCCTTACAAGCAGGATGTCGGCGGTTCGATCCCGTCATTGCCCACCAAACGATATCAAGATGCAAAGCAGATGCTTTGCATTTTTTAGTTTAAATAATTAAGTTGAAAGTTGAAATACTGCATAATGAGGGGGAGCAATAGTGAAGCTGGGTGAGCGGTTAGCAGCATTGGTAGCCTTCGTACCGTTAGGGGCACGGGTGGGAGATATTGGAACAGATCATGCTTATTTGCCGATTGAGTTAGTGGGTCGAAAAATTGTACCATTTGCTGTGGCGGGTGATATACATAGAGGGCCTTACCAAGCGGCGAAAGAAAATATTGAAAATTTGGGATTACAACAGAATATTTCTGTGCGTTTTGGTAATGGATTAGCAGTGTTGTCTCCAGGTGAAGTAGATACGGTGGTTATTGCTGGCATGGGTGGTAGTACGATTGTTGAGATACTCAGCAGTGAACCAGAGGTGACTCATGGTCTCAAACGTTTAATCTTGCAACCAATGATTGCAACGGCAACCGTGCGTCGGTGGTTGATTACTAATCAATGGACAATTGTGGATGAGGCTTTAGTACAGGATGATGGTAAGTTATATGAAATCCTTGTTGCTGAACCAGGGTTTTCGACGATCGTAGAACCGATCATGTATGATATTGGTATGATACTGTGGAATAATAAACCAGGGCTTTTGCCCTTACATCTTGATCAACTGATTTCACAAACAAAACGGGTATTACAAGAAATGGCAACCAATAGTAACGCTCGGCAGAGTGCTAAGTATGGGGCGTATTGTGAACGATTGACGCAATTGGAGGCTAAACGGCAATGTCTGTAAAATGTCAGGTCATCATGGATGCCATGGAAAGGTTAGCACCGAAGTATTTGGCTGAAAGCTGGGATAATGTAGGTTTGCTGATTGGCAGCCCTGCTCAAAATATTGACAAAATTCTAGTAACACTAGATGTAACCTCAGCAGTTGTGGATCAGGCTGTACGAGATGGTGTGAATTTAATTATTACTCATCATCCCATTCTTTTTACGCCAGTGAAGAATATTCGTACGGATTTGCCACAAGGGAAAATTTTAGAAAGTTTGCTGGCAGCTAAGATTGCAGTTTATGCTGCTCATACTAATCTCGATAGTGCTACTGGTGGGGTAAATGATATTTTAGCCGCTAAGTTCAATTTGCAGGATGTTAAGCCTTTGGCGGTGAGCTATCGGGATAAGCTATATAAATTAGTTGTTTTTGTACCGAAAACTCATGAACAAGTGGTAAGTGAGGCTATCTGGAGAGCTGGAGCTGGGCAGAGCGAGCGTTATAGTCACTGTGGGTTTGCGTCACAGGGGATAGGTTCCTTTTTGCCACTGGAAGGTGCCCAACCGTTTATTGGACGGTGTGGTAGCTTAGAACAGGTAGAGGAAGTGCGCCTAGAAACCATTGTACCTGAGAAAATCAGTCGGCGCGTAATTAAAGCAATGTTGAAGGCTCATCCTTACGAAGAAGTTGCCTATGATTTATATGAACTTATGAATGATAGTAATGGATTGGGCTTGGGACGTATCGGTAAACTACCAACCTCAATGTCGTTACATGATTTTACCTTGCAGGTCAAAAACGCATTAGGTATCGATTTTGTTAGTGTAAGTGGCGACCAAGACAAGGCTATAAAAAAAGTAGCTGTATGTGGGGGGAGCGGTGCTAGTTTAATTCATAAAGCTTCCTTTGCTGGTGCTGATGTATTGGTCACTGGTGATGTGAAATATCATGAAGGTCAGGAGGCATTAGCAGCTGGTATTGGAATTGTTAATGCCGGTCATTTTGCCACGGAGCAGCCTGTAGTAAGTTGTGTCATGGAGTATCTAATTGCATGTGGCAACAAAGAAAAATGGGCAGTAGATATCTGTATTGATACGGTGAATCAAGATGTTTTTCGTGTGTGTTAATTGATCATGGAATTTATTACATACTCTATAACTCTTGACCAAGTTAGCGGTTCGTGATATTATATGAGTCTAGGAAATTTAATAATGATTAACAGTATTGTGAGTAGGAAAGATGATCGCGGATGCCCATAAAGCATACGAGGAAAGTCCGAGCTCCATAGAGCAGGGTGCTGGATAACGTCCAGCGAGGGTGACCTCAGGGAAAGTGCCATAGAAATGTAAACCGCCGGTTTTGCCGGTAAGGATGGAACGGTGCGGTAAGAGCGCACCAGCAGTCAGGTGACTGGCTGGCTAGGTAAACCCCACCTGGAGCAAGACCAAATAGGGAAGTGGATGAAGTTGCTCGCTGAACCTTCCGGGTTGCGTCGCTAGAGCTGTCAGGTAACTGCCAGACTAGATAAATGATCGTCACTGCGCAAGCAGAACAAAACTCGGCTTATTGATCACTCACAGTCTAATATAAACATAACATGTAGTATTCAAATAGAATGCTACATGTTTTTTGTGTGTAATACATAGCAATGTTGATAAATAATAATAATTTCGTATTAATTATTATTATTTATTGACTTTTTGGTAGAATTTTTCTATTATATAATCATAAGATACCTGTATAAGTTGATTTGTGGTTGCTAATACTGAATTTAAAATTGGAATGATGGAGGCTGGATAATGAG
>Ga0224527_1000537_pt1 | contig 24643 bp, 20 predicted proteins | sample CBST0metaG_FD_179882 | JGI IMG/M metagenome (GOLD analysis project Ga0224527, IMG submission 179882) | Peat soil microbial communities from Stordalen Mire, Sweden - C.B.S.T0 | ecosystem: Environmental > Terrestrial > Soil > Wetlands > Peat | place: Sweden: Norrbotten County, Stordalen Mire... | reverse complement strand
CAAGAATACTCCGCGTGTAAAGCAGTTGAGGGAAAATGTTCTTCCCTCCCCGGTCCCCAAAAGCGAGGGACCGGGGGCACCCTCAACTTGGGGTTTGACGTCGTCATCGGGACCGGGGCCACCCGCCAAGGACTAGCGATTACTCAGCTTCGGGAAGAGCCAGAACATGACATCCATCGGGATTGAGGACATGATTTACGAACCAGTTCCTCTGATCGGTTGGAAGCCCTTCCACCGCCTTCAGGAACTCGGCGTGTTTGGCCCGGCAAACGGTTTGCATCCGCACCGCGTAGTCGCTGTGTGGGTCGTGGACGGAAGTCGCCGCATAGGCAACATAGCCGGGCAGCCTGTCCGGGACAAGCAGAACGGCTCTCGCCAGATCATGCGGCAGACGGTCTCCAAGCCCCCCAAGCGACTTCATTTCAGCGACTGATTCTTCGTCACACAGGCTATCTCCGAGTGTCATCAAGACGGTGTGCTGAGCATCGTTTTGAGGGATAAGATTCAGCAGGAGAACAGCCGCACTGTTGTTCCTCGGTTGCAGTTCAAAAGAACGAGCTGCAAAAACAACTTTGGCGCGGTAGCTGCTTTCGGCATTTTGCTTTTCCTTAGCCAGCGCCGCAAGAGAGCTGGCACTTGAAATGCGCGCAATTGCGTGCACCTGATCACATGGCACATTTGAGGCGTCTTGCGCATTCGAAGCCTGGAATAGCACCACGAACAGCAAGGCCAACCAAGAGCAAGTTACTCGACGCATCTGAATCGGCCTCCGGTCGTTTAGCTCGGTGGATTCTCCGCAGGAATCGGGTCTGCATTCACCCCGTTTGCTCCTGCATCCACGTCGATGGTGAAGTGCCTTTGTGGCGGAGTTGCACTCATACCCGTTGCATCCGAAAAATCGGAAAACTGGCTTGTGCAAACAACAAGGCATCCATTAGAAACAGCCCTTCCATCATGACCGACGCCCGTAAAATTACCGATACCCGCTTGATGGACTAAATCTCCTTGAGCGAACCAAGCTCCGTGCTGCCCAGGATTCGCGCCGTTAGTCGGAAGGTTATCTGTTGGTTGGATACGAATCGCCAAATGCCCGTTGTGCTCAGTCAGTGATCCGCCATAAACGCCAGCAGCAAGGGGGCTCCAGAGTTTGAATCGGACGGAGTGGTTTTTATAAGGAATGTGCCTACGTCCTTACCGTTAACATTCACTACAGCCGTGGCGTTATAGTTCCCTTGGTTTTTCACGCCTGTGAAGCTGTCGTTGTAATTTCCTTTTCCGTCCCTGGAGCGGTCCCTGATTGTGACGGTCACCTTACAGGTCGAATCATCCTTTGTTCCGCACGCATTCATCCCGGTCGGATCAGTCTTGTTCAGGGGTTTGTTGTTCACATAGGCGTACATGTTGAAGTTCTGCGGATTTGCGATGTACGCCGCGAACCTCTGCTGGTCATCACGGTTGCCGTTCTGCCAGTGAATCCAAGGCAAAGGATCGGGGCTCATGAACCTTCCCATCGCAGACGCATAGTACCGCGCTTCGAAGTAGTCGTTACCTGATTCGGAGTCTCGTTCTTTGCCGGTGAAACGGCATGAGCGAAAATACACGTTGGTCGCACAAACGACGGAGAGCGTCATAGTTGTACGATCTCCTGTCGTATGCGCAGGCTCAGTGTGCTGCGGGCTCATGAGGGAGAATGCGCTCCGAGGAATCAGGTTTCACCTCTGTATTAGGCTGAGCAGGAGAAGGAAGATGAACGGAATTACTCACTACGATTATCGACCAGTCCACTATCGCGTTGTAAGGACTCTGTTTACAGTCGGTTCTCGTCTTGCGAAGCAAGGCTGCTTTTGAGACAACAGTGTAGGGATTAAGACCTACGCCTACGCTAAGGGCAATATCCTTTCCACTTAGATTTTCCAGTTGAGGATCTCGAAAGTCCCCTTCACGGAAATCCCCTGCGGGAACCCGTAGAAGGAGAACAGGCGGGAATCTGTATGGACACCCACTTTCGAGCAGTGTGGGAGTTGTGTCTAGCGTTATCGTTCCGCCATGCCTTGTCACCGAATACGCTGGGCCATATAGGTAGTAGCTGTACACGTATACCGCAACCGAAGACCCGTTCGAGATCATCCAGTGGAGTTGAGCCTTTCCTGGGCCAGGATTGATGGTCAGCACAACATCACTTTTCGACCGAGATTCAGCTTGTCCGGTCTGATAAGCGAAGATCAAGAGCACAATGCCGGTGAGCGATAAAACAAGTCTTTTCAGCATTAGTAATCGTCCTTTGCACGTGGCGGCAGGTTCTGCTCTTTCCTCAACTTGTTTTCTACCGCTTGAGCTTCGGGTTCACCTGATGGGCGCCCCTCCATATAGAGGCGGGCATGGCCCAAGAGTTCGTGACCGGCGATGATTCCAGCAGGAGCGCTATTTGCGGGATCAGGATGTTCGGATAGCAAAACAGCTGTATCCCGGCCCAATTCCCGAGGAACCATCTTGCCACCGCCCGACGCACGGACATCGTAAGTCGTGACGCCACCCACAGTCTGATAGTCACCAACGGTGACCGTTGCAGTCGCCTTTGCGTTAATGGCTTCGTTCAACATGCCATAGCCAGCAGAATGCTTGCCTTCGAAGTTTGCGGCAGCCGCCTTATCAAGAACCAACCGCGTGGTGCCATTCTTGTCTGTGGCCGCCTTGAAGAGTCCGCGTTCCTTGCTGCTGACATTCGAGAGAATTCTTTTTTGGGCTTCGTCCCTCAATTTCTTTTCGCTATTTCCGAGGTCTACTTCGTGACCGTCCGGATCGTTTCTAGACAGCGGGTTATTCCAGACGTAGCTATACAGATTCAACGACTGGGGATTGTCAAGCTTGGCGTATGGTACAGGCTCGATTTTCGCTGCCCAATCCGGCGACAAGAAGCGCCCCATGCTGCTTGCGTAGTACCTTGCCCCGAAGTAGTCGTTTCCTGATTCGGTATCACGTTCTTTGCCGGTGAAACGCCATCGGTTCCCATACACTTCGTTTGCACAAAGGGCCGAGATTGTCATAGGCGTGGGTGCTTGCATCGTAGGTGTATCCCCAGGTACAAGGAAGATCGGACGCCTTACTTCTGCCACTTATCGAACGGCTGCTTGTCCGTGATCCTCGGCCGGTTTTCAGCCTGCAATTCTTTGGAAACCTGCTCGACTTCGCGGAAGACGCGGAGGAGGTTGCCGCCCAGAATCTTGCGGCAATCATCGGCCGAGTAGCCGCGGGCCATGAGGGCTGCGGTGATCTTGGGCAGGTCGGCGGCAGAGTCGATGCCCTGGGGCAGTTGGCCGCCGATGCCGTCGAAGTCCGAACCCAGGCCCACGTGATCGATGCCGGCCACCTTGGCGATGTGGTCGATGTGATCGATCAGCAGGGAGAGCGGCGGGCGCGGAATGCGGTCGGCGAATTGGCGCTGCACTTTTTCAATGTCGGAAGGAGTGGCCTCTTTGCCCTCGGCTTTGGCCTTGTCCTTGAGTGCCTGGACGGCCTTGGCGGCTTCCGGCTCGATGGCCTTCATTGCGTCGCGGTAGGGCTGGGAGATGAAGCCGGAGAAGAAGTTGACCTGCACAACGCCGCCCTTGGAGTTGGGCCCGCCAGAGTTGGCCACAGCGCGCAGCATGTCGTCGGTCATGTTGCGGGGGGCATCGCAGAGGGCGCGGGCCGAGGAGTGCGAGGCGATCACCGGGGCGCGGGAGATGATCAGGGTCCGGAAAAAGGTGCGGTCGGAGACGTGCGAGATGTCCACCATCATGCCCAGGCGGTTCATCTCGTAGACCACATCTTTGCCGAACTCGGTCAGGCCCTCCTTGGTGTGGGGCACGGTCTTGTCGTCGATGTCGCCGGAGGAGTCGGCCCAGCCGTTGGAGTTCGACCAGGTGAGCGTCATGTAGCGCACACCGAGCGCGTAATACTGCCGCAGCAGGGGGATGGAGTTCTCAATGGAGTGGCCGCCCTCAATGCCCATGAGCGCGGCCAGTTTGTGCTCGCGATGCGCTGCTTCGATGCCGGCGGGTGTGGTCACGAACTCGATCTGGCCGGGATGCTTGGCCGCCTGCTGCTTGACGGCGTCGATCAACTCCAGGGTGCGGTGGGCATACTGGCCCTTGTACCGCACAGGCTCGACCCAGATGGAGAAGAACTCTGCGCCCAGGTTGCCCTTGCGGGCGGATTCCAGATTGAGGTTGCCGCCGCCGAGCGGATCGGCGAGGTCGAAATGCTCATCGACAAAGCGCTGCGGCGTGTCGGCGTGGGTGTCAATGACCAGGGCGGAGCTGTGGACCGCTTCCGCGGTCGGGCGTTTTGGCGTCATTTTCGGATGGGAAGGGGCCGGGGTTTGGGCCGAAAGCAGGATAGGAAGAGCAAGAAGCAAACAAGCGACTGGCATGCGTGTCGACATAGGCTTGGGATGAGTTTATACGAAGCGATCGCGGATCAATAAAGAAGTGCGCAAAGGAATTCAGCCTGACACAAGCGCGAGCGGGCTCTACACTTCCGAGCGCAGGTCGGTGTGGGCGAAGTCGTCGCCCTTGTAGAGCAGGGGTTCGCGCTGGACGCGGGCCAGGGCGTAGCTGAAGCAGTCGCCGAAGTTGAGATTGGCGGGGTGGCCGCTGCCTTTGCCGTAGTCGCGAAAGGCCTGCCGGGCGATCTTTGCCTGCTCCACGGTGACCGGCTCGATGACGATCTCCAATTCCAGCAACAGATCGTCCAGCTTTGTGCTCTGGACGGGATTGTGAAGTCTGTCCAGGACGATTGAGGTCTCGAGGTAGGAGACTGCTGAAATGCGCAGACAGTCGGCGGACTCCAACTTGTGCGCGAGGAGCAGCCAGTCCGGTTCGCGCTTGATGACGGCCAACATTGCCGATGAGTCAACAATCATTTGGCCAATCCAGTCTTTTCGTCGTAGAGATCGTTGATCAGCTCATTGCCACTGCGGCCGTCTTTGAAGAGTGGCGCGCACTCCTCGGAGAATCTGGTGAGCGCCTCGATGCGGCTATTGCGCTTGAGCGTGGCTTGCTGCCGTTCCAGCCGCTCTTTAAGGGCGATGGTGACGGCCAGGGTGAGGGTCTCGCCCGTTCGCTGCGCCAGTTCGCGGGCCAGGCGGTGCGCCTCCTCATTTTTGATGTTCAGGCTCATGAGGTTCCACCTTTCCACCATTTATTTGCACCATCCTACCATCGAGAGTCTCTTTATGGCGGATGCCTGACGGCTGTTTCTCCTGCGAATTAGATAGGAAGTGAGCGAGCACGAACCGTATGGCCTGGTTGCAGTGTGCCTTGTGGCCGTAAGCTGCAGTGGAAAGATCAGTTGTGGGTAAATTCCAGCGCTCCAGTGAGGCTGGAGACGCGCTCGACGTTGTGGCTGCGGCACCAGGACTCCAGGCCGCGCGCCAGGCGCTCGGTGGCGCACGGATCGGCGTAGCTGGCCGTGCCCACCTGAACGGCGGTTGCGCCGGCAAGCAGGAATTCGACTGCGTCTTCGGGGGTGACAATGCCGCCCATGCCGAGGATGGGGATGGTGACGGCGCGGGCAGTTTCGTAGACCATGCGCAGGGCGATGGGCTTGATCGCGGGGCCGGAGAGGCCGCCGGTGACGTTGGTCAGGCGGGGGCGGCGGGTTTCCACGTCGATGGACATGGCCATGAAAGTGTTGACCAGGCTTACAGCGTCTGCGCCCGCGTTGGCCGCGATCTGCGCCATGTGAGAGATGGAGGTCACGTTGGGAGAAAGCTTGACGATGAGCGGGCGGGTGGAGACGGATTTGGCGCGGCCCACCAGGTATTCGAGCGAGCCGGCATCGGCGCCAAAAGCCATGCCGCCGGCGTGCACGTTGGGGCACGAGACATTCAGCTCGTAAGCTGCAATGCCCTCCGCTTGGTTGAGCCGCTCGATGACCGCAATATAGTCGCCCACCGTGTGACCGAATACATTGACGATGACCTTGCACAGAGGGTAGCGGGCCATGGGAGCGAGCTTCTGCTTCAGGTATTCGTCGACCCCCATGTTCTGCAGGCCAATGGCATTGAGCATACCGGCCGCCGTCTGCACGATGCGGGGCGCGGCATGACCGGCGATGGGTTGGGGTGAGATGCCCTTGGTGACGAAGCCGCCGATGCGCTCCAGGGAGACAATCTCTTCAAACTCGATGCCGTAGCCAAAGGTGCCGCTGGCCGCGATGACGGGATTGGTCAACTCCAACCCCGCCACATTCACTCTCATGTCCGGTTTCACGCGCAGCAATCTTCCTTTTCGGTGGTGGTGACTAGTGGTCGGTGGAAGCCCCCGGCTTGATGGCTTCGGTCAGGACGTGCCCGACCGCTGCGGAGGGCTGATTGATGCCGGCAAGCGACGCAAAAGTCGCCGCCAAATCAACGGGGGCTACTCGTTCATGATACTCGCCCGGCAGAAACGGCGCACCGTAGAAGGCCAGTGGAACATGGCGGTCGTAGGACCAGGGGCTGAAGTGGTTGGTGCCCGCAAAAGCGCTGTGACCTTCCATCTGATAGGCCCCCAAAAGCAGCATCACGTACCAGTTGCCGTGCTCGGCGTAGCTGTGGGCCAGCAGGCGGCCCAGCTCGGAGGGAGGCAGTTCGCCATGCGCGAGTTGGAGCCGGGTATAGACGCCCGCCACCTGGGGCGCGGGAGGAAGGCGATGCTGCAGTGGCAGCGGACCATCCGGTTGCGGGGCAAGACTGGCCACGGCACTGGGCAGAAGCGCGGCCACGGCTTCCTCGGCGGCCTTCTCGTCGATGCCGGCCTTCTCAAAGGCGCGGCGGTCCAGAACCAGATAGGGAAGATCGGGCCCCGGCATCAGGTATTGCACTTGCTTGCCGGCGGAGTAGCGCTGGTTCAACGCGGCATTCAGCTTTGCATAAACCGCATCCATGTCGACGGCGGCGGCGTGAATGCCCAGCTTGGCGGCTTCGCCCGGAATGGGAGCGATGCCGTGATCCGCCGAGAGAGCCAGCCAGACGTTCTTCAGGCCCACGGACTGATCCAGCCAGCTGAAGAAGCCGTCCAGATCGCGATCCAGGCTCAGAATCATCTGCTCTTCGGAATCCGAGTCGGGGCCGAACTGGTGGCCCTGAATGTCGTTGGGAGAGAGGGAGACCACCAGCAGGTCGGTAACGCCGTTCTGGCCGAGCTTCTCGCCAGTGATCAGAGCGCGTGCAAAGTCGAGCTCATAGCGGTTGGCGGCGGGCGTCCGGCCCACCAGTTCGTAAAACTGCGTGGTTCCCTCCACCAGCGCCTCGCGGCCGGCCTGGGCAACGCGGTCGCTGGCATTGAAGGCGCGGGCCCACTCCGGCAGGTGCTCCATGTAGTAGGTCGAGGTGGTGAACTGGCCGCTGGACTGGTCGATCCAGAAGGCTCCGTTGGCGGCCTGTCCTGCGGGCAGAATGGCGGCGCGATCCTTGAGCGAAACGCCGTAGACCCGGGCGCGGCCCTGGGTGGCTAGGCGCAGTTCATCGCCCAGCGTAGTGGCGCGCAGGTTCCGCGGCGAAGAGCCGATGAGGAACTTGGCAGCACTGTCGGGAGCGCCGGGCTGGTTGGCGGGAATCGAAGCAGCCGGCAGATCGACCAACTGGTACCGCTCATCTTCGACCGAGCTCACTTTGTGGTCGTTGGAGCGGGAACCATCCCACCACTCGTTCGACTCAATGCCGTGGCCGTCGGAGTAGGCGCCTGTGCCCAGGGTCGCGTGGCCGGGCGCGGTCTTGGTGTTGGCGTAGTCGTAATAGCAATCGGTAAACCACGCACCCTCGTCCATGAAAAGGCGAAAGCCGCGGCCCTTGAATTCGGCGCGGTCACGATTGAGATAGTCGCCTCGGAACTGATCGATGACCACGATAACAATCAGCTTGGGACGGCCCACGTACGCCTGGGCGGGAGATGAGACCGGAAGAAGCAGGGCAAGAAGCGCAACGGCAAAAGAGAGAAGCAGGGAATTCAAAAAGCGCGCAGTCGATTGCATGACTGGATGATAACAACCGGCGGCAAGGAGTAAATGAATGGATTGTGATTCATACGGGCTGATCGGAACGAAACTCTCCTCCCCTTTGACTGTGCCTTGGGCACATTTGCGCGGCAAGAACTAAGCCGCCAACTTGCCAACTCGCGATTTCCGCAAAGCGGAAGCCAAGTTGCTGATTTTGTTGATAAGACTCTCCATTCGTTGTTTTGTTCATCGGACGCGAAGCATAGCGGAGTTGAAGAACCTGTAGTTGTTTCTTCTCCTTCTGCGCGACAACACAACCGGGCCTGACCAATCAACACGCCTTGAGCTGCTCTTAACAAACATTCCCCTTGACATTCGACAAGAGCAAGTGGCACAGTTGTTGTCGAACATCGAGGGGAAGCAAATGCCGACTTCAACCGATCTTTTGCAGGGAACAGTAGATGTGCTCATTCTGCAGACTCTTGCCGCCGGGCCCATGCACGGCTGGGCCGTGGCACAGCGCATCCAGCAAGTGTCGAAAGATGTATTGCAAATTGGCCAGGGCTCGCTCTACCCGGCTCTGCACCGCCTGGAATACAAAGGCTGGATTCAGTCCGACTGGGGCAACTCGGAGAACAACCGGCGCGCAAAGTTTTACGAGCTGACTCAGACGGGCAGGAAGCAACTGGAGACGGAGTTGGAGACTTGGACGCGCCTCTCGGAGGCTATCGGTTTAGTGCTGGGGCGCATTCCGGAGGCGACGGCATGAACGACACACTGAAGCGGCTGCGGTTCCTGTTGCGCCAGACGCTGTTGAGGCGCAGACGTCAGAGTGAGCTGGACGAAGAGCTGCAATTCCACGTGGAGCAGACGATCGCGGCGCACCTCGCCGCGGGCATGACCGCGGAAGAGGCGCGCCGACTGGCGTTGGTTGAATTTGGCGGCATGGAACGGACGCGCGAGCAGTGCCACGAGCAGCGGCCGGGCTGGTGGATGGGCACGGTGGCGCAGGATGTGCGCTATGCGCTACGCGGCTTCCGGCGCAACCCGGTGTTTACCATCGCGGTGATTGCCACCCTGGCGCTGGGCATCGGCGCAACCACAGCGGTCTTCAGCGTGGTGGATCGAATCCTGTTCCGGAGCCTTCCCTATGCACACGACGACCGGATCGTTTCGGTTGGTTTGGTGCATTCACTGGAGACGCAGGAGTTCATGGTGGGCGGCTTCTTCTTTGATTGGCGGGACAATCAAAAGCCGTTTGGGGCCATGGCTACCCAGGGAACCATGCCCCATGCCTGCGATTTGGTCGAGAACAATCCGGAACAGCTTGACTGCCTCAACTTCGACGCGGGGTTTCTGCCTCTGCTGGGAATTTCGCCGGTGCTGGGACGCAACTTCCTGCCGGAGGAAGACCGGCCCAATGGACCGCGCGTGGTACTCATTTCCTACGGATTGTGGCAGGGGCATTACAACCTGGATCCAGCCATCATTGGTCGCCTAATCGATGTCGACGGCAATCCCGCCCGCGTGGTTGGCGTGCTTCCAAAGGATTTTCAGTTTCCTACTTTGCAGCCAGCCGACGTGATCTTCCCATTTGCGCTGGACCGGGCTGCTCAGGCGACCGCGAATGGAGGTTTCGGCACTCCGATGCGAGTGTTTGCGCGGCTCAAGCCGGGGGTGAGCATCACTCAGGCAAAGGAAGAGATGGAGCCACTGTTCGCGCACACGCTGGATACGGTCGTTCCGCCGGTCCTTCGCAAAGACATGCATCTAGGCATTCGTTCGCTGCGTGACCGTGAAACGCAGGACATGCAACTGACCGCCTGGATATTACTTGGTTCGGTGTTGGCTGTACTGCTGATTGCCTGCGCGAATGTGGCTAGTCTGATGATGGCGCGAAGCGAGGCTCGGGAACGCGAACTGGCAGTGCGGTCTGCGCTCGGCGCCTCTCGGGCGCGTCTCATTCGGCAAACACTCACGGAGGCCACATTGCTCTCGCTTGCCGGGGCGGTTGTGGGATTGGCGCTTGCAGAGGGGTTGCTGCGGGTTTTTCTCGATCTCGCTCCCACCGGGATTCCATTTCTTCAGAGGGCCGGCCTGGATCTACGTATCGCATGCTTCACGGTGTTTTTGTCGCTGCTTTGCGGCGTGCTCTTCGGCCTCCTGCCCGCACTGCAAACGCCGCGAGTGGTTGCCCTGGCGGCACGCGCCGCGAAGTCCCGCAAGCGTACAGTGCTGCGGCGAGTCTTGGTGGTGGGTCAGATCGCAGTGAGCATGGTTCTGCTCTCCGGTTCCGCGCTTCTTCTGAAGAGCTTTCAAAACATCGAGGAACAGCGATTGGGAGTGCAAACGGGCGGAGTTTTCACGGTGCAAATTCCTTTGCCATCGTTCCGCTATAACACCCGCCAGAAGCAAATGGATTTTTACCTTCAGGCGGAAGCGGCGCTTCGGCGTCTTCCTGGGATACGCGCGGTGGCAATCAGCGATTCTGTGCCTCCTGGCGGGTGGCAAGGAGACTATCGCTATTCCGACCTGGCGGTCTCGGGGAAACCCCATCCGGCTCCAGGAACGGGCGGCCAGGTGGACACGCGCAGTGTCACACCGGATTACTTCAAGGCGTTGAACATTCCCGTTGTGAGAGGCCGGAACTTTCGAGAGGAGGATCGGCATTCAGGTGAATCCCTGGTAATCGTCAGTAGGCTTTTGGCTGATTCAATGTTTTCCGGCGAAGATCCAATCGGCAAGCGCATACAGGCAGCTCGCGACCCGCGTTGGCATACGGTTGTAGGTGTGGCCGAGAACGTGAAAAATGGAGGACTTGTTGAGCCGGACAATCCGGAGGTGTATTTTCTCAGGAGCAACATTGCCGATTATTGGGGAGAGCGGGCGCCGCTGATGATTGTCGATTCGGTTCTTCCGCCTAAGGCAACAGTTCCGTGGGTGCGGTCGCAGATTGCGCAGCTTGATCCCACGGTTCCGGTAACGACGGAGTCCTTGAACGACCAGGTCAGCAAACTTGCCGACCGTCCGCGCTTCGAGACGGCTTTGCTGGGCTTCTTCGCCTTCTGCGGGCTGCTGATGGCGGTGATCGGCCTCTATGGCGTCATCGCGTTTGTGGCGGCGCAACGCACGCAGGAGATTGGCGTGCGCATGGCGCTGGGAGCTACGCGGATGAACATTTTGCGGCTGATTGCCGGGGAAGGGCTGCGGCTGACCGTGATCGGCGGGATCGTCGGCCTGGGCGCAGCGCTGGCCACGGCGCGGCTGCTGAAGAGCCTGCTCTACAACGTGGGCCCGCACGATCCGGGAACCTACGTGGCAGTCACGCTGCTCTTGGCGCTGGTTGCCCTGGCGGCAACGCTGATTCCCGCGCGCGCCGCCATGAAGGTCGAGCCGGTGGAGGCGCTTCGTTACGAGTAAATAGCGGACGGAGCCGCGACTGAAAATGAAAAAGCAGAAGGGCGGCCAAATTCGGCCGCCCTTCTGCTCATTGAAGCGCAAAATCTCAGGCAGTAACCGGCTCGATGGCTTTCACCTTGACCGGGGTCAGCCAGCCGAAGCGGTCGGGCTTGAGGCCGTTGGCGATGCCGAAGAATTCGTCGGCAATCTTCTTGGTGATTTCGCCCGGTTTGCCATCGGCAATGACAATGCGGTCGATGGAGCGGATCGGCGAGACCTCGGCCGCGGTGCCGGAGAAGAAGACTTCGTCGGCGATATAAAGCAACTCGCGCGGCAGAGCCTGCTCGCTCACCGTCAGACCCATGTGGCGGGCGATAGTCAGCACCGAATCGCGGGTGATGCCGGAGAGGGCGGAGTTCGCCAGCGGCGGGGTGTAGAGAACGCCGTTGCGGACGATGAAGATGTTCTCGCCGGAACCCTCGCTGACCAGCCCGTTCACGTCCAGGCCGATGCCCTCCTGGTAGCCGTTGGTCTCGGCTTCCATGTGGATGAGCTGGGAGTTCATGTAGTTGGCGCCGGCCTTGGCCAGGGCAGGCATGGTGTTGGGAGCCAGGCGATTCCAACTGGAGATGCACACGTCCGCGCCGCCCGTGCCCGCAATGTACTTGCCCCACGGGAAGTTGGCGATGTAGACCTCGATGGGCGAGCCCTTGGGACTGACGCCGATTTCGCCGTAGCCGCGCAGGACGATGGGCCGGATGTAGGAGGAGGCAACGCCGTTGGCTTCAACCACATCCACTGCGGCGGCACAGAGTTCCTCCAGCGTGTAGGGCACGTCCATGCGATAGATCTTGGCCGAGTCGAGCAGCCGCTGCATGTGCTCGGGAAGGCGGAAGATCGCGGAGCCTTGGGGCTGGGTGTAGCAACGGATCCCCTCAAAAACGCTGGAGCCGTAGTGAACCACATGGCTCATGACATGGAGGGTGGCGTCCTCCCAGGGAATGAGTTTGCCGTTGTGCCAGATTTTGGAGGTCGTTTGAATAGGCATGGGGGGTAATTGGCTCCTTGTGCGCGCCGGTTGCTGATACCCATCAGGGTAACGCTATCAGCTTGTCCCTGTCACGGAGCAGGGGAATGGAGGCTGTGCTGGTTTCCTTCTCGACGCAGAAAACGCTGAGGAAACAAGGCGGGAAAAGCGCCCATTGAAACCAGTTCCATCGCAATTCTCGATGCCGGAAAACTGTTCAGCGGCGCGTCTGGTACGATTTCCTGTCCGAACAAAAGTGCGAAATGAAAAGCACAAAGAAGTGGGGACGAGGATGGAGCCGACATTGGGACTTTCGAAGACTGAATTGAGCCGCAGGGAATTTGTACGTCTGGCGCTGATGAGTTCGGCGCTGATGATGGGGACCGGGACCCTTCTCGAAGGCGAAGAGACACTACCGGGCGTTGCTTCGCATGCTGCGTTCCGTTCGCTGGCGCCGGGCGCGGTGCGACCCGAGGGCTGGCTGCGCGTCTACCTTGAGAAGCAGGCAGCCCAACTGGGGTCGCAATTGCCGGATATTTCCTGGCCGTTTACGCGTCAGTACTGGGCAGAAGAGCAGGAAGGCGAGTCCTGGTGGCCGTGGGAGCAGAACGCCTATTGGATCGACGGAGCAACGCGACTGGCCCTGGTGCTCGGAGATCAGGCACTACTGGAGAAGGTGGGCCGGCGCATCCAATACACCCTCTCCCATGCCGACGACGACGGCTACCTTGGGCCAGAATTCTTCAAGGATCCCACCGGCGACTTTCATCGCTGGCCGCAGATGTTGTTTTTCCGGGGCCTGGGCGCATTGTCTGACAGTCAGGGCAAACTCGAGGGAGTGACCAGCGCGCAGATCGTCGAAGCTATGCGGAAGCACTATCTCGGCGACAAGGCTTCCTATGGAACGCCGCAGAGAAATGTCACGAACATCGAAGATCTTCTCTGGTGTTATGAACGCACCGGTGACGCGCGCCTTCTGACTCTGGCCGAGAATGCGTGGCGCGAGTTCATGAAAGTGGCCGCCGATCCGGACCACGGAGACCTTTCGGAGCTCCGCGTTTATGCCAATACGCCCATCAATGCGCACGGCGTAACCTATGCTGAAACCGTCAAGCAGCCGGCCATTCTCTATATGTATACGGGCAAGGAAGAGTATCTCAAGTTTGCCCTGGCAGGCCAGCGCCGCATCTTCGACCACCACATGTTGATCGACGGAATTCCCTCCACTTCAGAGTGGTTCCGGACAGTTACCTCGCTGGACTCGCATGAAACCTGCGACATTGCCGACCACACCTGGTCGTGGGGCGCCATGCTGCAGGCAACCGGAGACGGAGTGTGGGCGGACCGCGTGGAGCGGGCCTGCTTCAACGCCGCGCCGGGCGCGATCAAGAACGACTGGAAGTCGCTGCAATACTTCTCCTGCCCCAACCAGTTTCTGGCCACGCTTGATTCGGATCACAACGTGATGGAGCATGGCGGCCACATGATGGCCTACCAGCCGAACCCCGGAAAACGCACCGCGTGCTGCGGCGCAAACGTGCACCGCATCTTCCCCAACTACGCGATCCGCATGTGGATGAAGAGTAAGGACAACGGGCTGGCCGCGGTCTTCTACGGTGCATCGAAGGTCAGTACGACGGTCGGCGCCAACAACGAGAAGGTAGAAATCGAGCAGATCACAAATTATCCCTTCGACGAGCAGATCCAGTTCAAGATCAACGCGAGCGGCGCAGTCAGCTTCCCGCTCTCGCTCAGGATTCCCGGATGGTGCACCGCGCCGAAGCTGGCGCTCAACGGCGCTGCGATTCCGATGCCCAAGTCCGAGAAGGGCTTTGTGGTGCTGAGCCGCAGCTTCAAGCCCGGCGACGTCGTCACTCTCACGCTTCCCATGAAACTCAAAGTTACGGAATGGCCGGAAAATGGAATGGGCATCGAGCGCGGGCCCATCGTCTACGCCATGCCGATCAAGGAGAACTGGACCTCCAAGGTGGAGCGCAAGTACACCACGCCGGAGTTTCCCAGCCTGGAAGCTACGCCAGCCAGCGATTGGAATTATGGACTCGCGCTGGACAAGGCAAAGCTGGAGAGCGCGATTGAAGTGAAGAAGCGGACGGTCACGGCCGAGGAAGCGCTCGATCCGTGGACCAATCCGCCCATCAGCCTGACCGCGCCGGCCAGAAAGATCGAGGGTTGGGAACTCGAGGTCAATCCGGACAACAAGGCCCAGAAATTCACTCCCTGCCTGCCCGAAGTAAGCACCAGCAAGGTAAGTGAGACCGTGGAGAAGATCACCCTGCAACCGTATGGCTCGACGCAGTTGCGCGTTACCATCTTCCCAGTCGTCAAGAGCTAGAACGTACTGATAACACAAAAAGATTCCGCAGGCCAAGCATCGGCCTGCGGAATATCCTTGTGCGCAAATACAGGCCCTTCGACGCCGTTCGGAGCAATCAACACTCCAAACCAAGAGCTGTCATCCTGAGCGAAGCGAAGGATCTGCAGTTCCTTTGCTTTGGTCCGCATGAACCCAATCGAGTCAAACCAATAACTCCCGCCTAACTGAACAGAAACTCCTTTTCGCGCAGTTCCTTGATCGTGTCGCGCAACCGTGCAGCCTGTTCGAACTCGAACTTCTTGGCGGCCTCGCGCATCTGCAGCTCAAGCTTCTCGATATAGGCTTCCAACTCGGCCTGCGAAGCGAACTCCGGAATTCCTGCAGTCTCTTCCTCGGACACCTCGCCGTACTCGGCCTTGAGAATCTGCGCCAGCCCCATGTCCACATGGCTCACAATCGATTGCGGCGTGATGTCGTGTTCTTCGTTGTAGGCGCGCTGGATTGTGCGCCGGCGATCGGTCTCGTCCATGGCGCGGCGCATCGAGTCGGTGATGCGGTCGGCGTAGAGAATTGCCTTGCCTTCCAGGTGGCGTGCGGCACGGCCCATGGTCTGGATCAGCGAGCCCGCCGAGCGCAAGAATCCTTCCTTGTCCGCATCGAGAATCGCCACCAGCGAGACCTCGGGCAGGTCGAGCCCCTCGCGCAGCAGGTTGATGCCGATCAGCGCGTCGTACTCGCCCTTGCGCAGGCCGGCCAGCAGTTTCACGCGCTCCAGCGTTTCGATTTCGGAGTGCATGTAGCGGCAGCGCACGCCGACTTCCGTGTAGTAGCCGGCCAGGTCCTCGGACATGCGCTTGGTGAGCGTAGTGACCAGCACGCGTTCGCCTCGCTGGGCGCGGTCGCGAATCTCGGCGAGCAGATCGTCGATCTGGCCCTTGACCGGGCGAATCTCGACCTCCGGATCGATCAGGCCGGTAGGCCGGATCACCTGTTCCACCACCACGCCCGCAGAACGCGTCAGTTCATAAGGTCCCGGCGTGGCCGAGACATAAATCGCCTGCTGTACGCGGTTTTCAAACTCTTCGAATTTGAGCGGACGGTTGTCCATGGCCGAGGGCAGTCGGAAGCCGTAGTCCACCAGGTTCTGCTTGCGGCTGCGGTCGCCGAACCACATGCCGTGCACCTGGGGAATGGTGGCGTGGCTCTCGTCGATAAAGAGCAGAAAGTCACGCGGAAAGTAGTCGAGCAGGGTGGGCGGTGCCTCGCCCGGCAGGCGGCCTGAGAAGTGGCGCGAGTAGTTCTCGATGCCGTGGCAGTAGCCCATGGATTTGATCATTTCCAGGTCGAAGCGGGTCCGTTGATGCACTCTCTGCGCCTCGACCATGCGGCCCTGCGACTCCAGCTCGGCGGTCCAAGTATTTAACTCGGAAACAATCGAATCGATGGCTTCGGCCTTGCGCTCCGGCTGCACCACGTAATGGCTCTTGGGATAGATGGGCAGCCGCGCGTACTTCTGCTTGACCGTGCCGAAAAGCGGATCGATCTGCGAAAGCGACTCGATCTCGTCGCCGAACATCTCGATGCGGTAGGCCATTTCGTCGTAAGTGGGAAAGACCTCGATCACGTCGCCGCGGACGCGGAAGGCGCCGCGGCGAAAGTCGCCGTCATTGCGCTCGTAGAGGATTTCCACCAGCCGCCGCGTGATGTCCTTGCGGCTGATGTGCTGCCCCTTCTCCAGCAGCAGCAACATGCCGTAATAGGCCTCAGGAGAACCGAGGCCGTAGATGCAGCTGACGGAGCTGACAATGATGGAATCCCGCCGCTCAAAGAGTGATCGGGTCGCAGACAACCGCAGCTTGTCCAGCTCCTCGTTGATGGTGGCTTCCTTCTCGATGTACAGGTCTCCGGCGGGAATGTAGGCCTCGGGCTGGTAGTAGTCGTAGTAGCTGACGAAGTATTCGACCGCGTTGTTGGGGAAGAACTGCTTGAATTCGTGATAAAGCTGGGCGGCCAGTGTCTTGTTGTGCGCCAGGATCAGGGCCGGTCGGTTGGAGGCCTCAATGACCTTGGCCATGGTGAAGGTCTTTCCGGAGCCGGTAACGCCCAGCAGCACCTGGTGTTTTTCGCCGGCGGCCAGGCCCTCGAGCAACTCGTCGATCGCCCGCGGTTGGTCGCCCTTCGGCTTGTAGCTCGAGACCAGTTGAAAGTCCATAGCAAGATTATAGTCGGAAGGCGAAGAAAAAGAGAACAATTGGCGTGAATTGGCTGGGAGGCGCCAGGTCCCAGCCTTGTTCTTGGGAGAGATTAACGTGCAAACTTTCGCGTTTACCAGGGCAGCGGCTGGCCGAGGTGGAAAAAGCCGCCGCTGGGGCCGTCGTCAGGCAGAAGGGCCAGAGCGGCGCTGGTTTTGCCTCCCTCGCTGAGCTCCATGGGCGCCTGTTCGCCCCCCATATCGGTTTTGACCCAGCCTGGATGCGCGGAGTTCACCTTGATCTTGGTGTCGCGCAGCTCGTAGGCCAGATGCACGGTAAAGGCGTTGAGAGCGGTCTTGGAGGCGTCGTAGGCGAAGGTTTTGGCGTTGTAGATGGGCGAGCCGGGGGTGGCGTGAAGGGTGAGCGAGCCGAGGATGCTGGAGAGATTCACGATCCGTCCGGCCGGGCTCTTCTTCAGAAGGGGCAGGAGCGCTTGAGTCAGCGCCACTTGCGCAAAAAAGTTGGTCTCGAAGACCTTGTGCAGCAGGTCGAGCGGAACCTCGCCGACCGAGTGCTCGGGCCCCGTGCCGGGGAAGACGCCGGCGGCGATTCCGGCGTTGTTGACCAGAATATCGAGACGGCCGTAGTGGAAGTTGAAGTAGTCGAACGCGGTTTGGTAATCGGCCGGCTTGGTGATGTCGAACTCGAGCACATCCGCATCCACGCCCGCGGCGCGCAGCTTTTCGAGGGCCTTCTCGCCCTGGCCGATGTCGCGCGAACCGATGACGACTTTTACGCCTGCATTCTTGAGCTCAAGTGCAGTCTGAAAACCGAGACCGCGGTTTCCACCGGTAATGAAGGCAATTTTCTGAGACATGGGGGAAGCTTCTCCTGTGCAGCTTTGGATTCACACGGAGGCTGCGGAGGTGCAGGAGTTTTTGGGAGCCCAGGAGCAAGTCAGCAAGTCAGCGTGTCAGCGAAGCTGCAGCCCGGCGATAGATCGCGGGAAGGGAACTCAGCGCACTTTGAGCACGATGATGGTTTCGTCGTCGAAGCGGTCGTGGTCGCCCTGGAAGCGGCTGACGTCGGCCAGAATGGCGTCGGCAATCTCTCTGGCGGGCGCTCCGCGGTGGGAGCAGAGCAGGCCGGCAAGCCGTTCCTGCCCGTACATATCTTCTTCGGCATTCTCGGCGTCGAGGATGCCGTCGGAGACAAAGACAATCGCGTCCCCGGGCTGGGTGGCGACGGAGAATTCCTCATAGGTGACGTTGGGAAACAGGCCCAGTGGGAAGCCCTCGGCACGGACCGTGACTGACTCACCGGCCCGGCAAAAGACGGGCTGCACGGCTCCGGAGTTGGCCACCTGCAGGGTGCGGTTCTCGTCGTTCCACAATGCGAAGAGCATGGTCACATACTGCGATTCGAGCTTGCGCTCCTGCAGCGCGTCGTTGAGCGAGGCAAGCAATTCGGCAGGCTCCGGCCGCAGTTGCGCAGCGGAGCGCATGATGCCGCTCACCAGGGCCGCAAAGAGCGCGGCTGGCGCGGCCTTACCGCTGACGTCGCCCAAGACGATGGCGGTGCGCCCCGGTCCGTAGTCCACAAAGTCGTAAAGGTCGCCGCCCACGCCGCGGGCGGGCAGAAAGCGCACCGCCATATCGGCGTTGTCCATCTCCGGCGCAACGGACGGCAGCAGGCGGAGCTGAACTTCGCGGGCCATGGCGATGTCCCGTTCCAGTTGCCGCTCCTGGCTCCGGACAGCCTGGTAGAGCCGGGCATTTTCGATGGAGATGGCCACCTGCGCGGCCAGGGTGGTCAACATGCGCTCATGTTCTTCATTGAAGAAGTTGGCGCGGGTGTGCTCCAGGTCGAGAACGCCGATGATGCGCCCCTTGTGGAAGAGCGGCGCAATCAGCTCCGAGCGGGTTTCGGGGTTCAAGGCCACATAGCGCGCGTCCTTGCGCACGTCATGTACGTTGATCAGACGCCACTCCCGCACCGCGGCGCCCACCAGTCCACTGGAGATGGGAATGCTGCGCATGGGCGCTTCTGCCGAACCGAAGCGCCAGGAGTAGCGCGTGATGAGCTTCTCGCCCTTCTCGTCGACCAGCAGGATCGAGAACATCTGGTAGTCGATCAGGCGGCGCAGGAGTTGCCCGACACGTTCCAGCAGCGGGTTCAGGTCAAGAATCGAGATCAACTCGGTGGCGATTTCATTCAGCACCGCGAGCGTCTGCGCCTGTCGGGAGACGCGCGCGTAAAGGCGCGCATTCTCAATGGCCTGGGCAATGCGCGAGGCGGTAAGGGTGAGTAGCCGCAGGTGCTCGGGGCGAAAATAATCGGCCTGCTCGCTCTCGATGTCCATCACGCCGATCAGGCGATTTTTCGCGATCAGTGGCACGGCCAGCTCGGAGCGCACGTCGGGGTTGACCTCGACGTAGGATTCGGAAGTCGCGACGTCGTTGAGCAGCACCGGCTGGCGGGTCAGGGCCACCTGGCCCACCACTCCCTTGCCCATGGGTATGCGCAGACGCTCAATGTGCGCGGTGTGCCCGATCTGGAAGCGGACGCGCAACTCATGGGTGCGGTCGTTGAGCAGAAGAATGGCGAAGATGCGATAGGGAATCACCGCCCGCACCAGGTCGGCGGTACGGCGAAGCAGGGTCTCCAAGTCCAGTGTGGTGTTCAGCGTCTCGGCCAACTGCATCAGGTAGGAGACATCCGCCGGCTCGACGCGGATATTCATGGGGTCAAGATGCGCCCCAGGAGTTGCCGGGTTGGCCGGGCGATAGTCGCCCTCGAGCTCGTGCGGTTCCGGCGAAGGTGGGGGCGTGGCGTCCATGGGTGTTGATGGGAATCATAACGGAAGGCAGGGACTGGGGACTAGGGAATAGGGAGTAGGGACAGGGAACAGGGGACAGGGATCGCAGGCCGAGCAGTTGCACGGAGCCCCGCCCCTGCCGGGCCCCGATGGCGTTGACGTATGTAGTGCCACTGTACTTCGGCTGATCCCTGTTCCCTGATCCCTGCTTTTTCCCTACTCCGCTCCCAGCTCCCGCACGATGGCGACGGAGGCGGAAGCGCCGATGCGATTCGCGCCGGCTTCCAGCAGGGCCTTCACGTTGGCCAGGGTGCGGATGCCGCCCGCAGCCTTGACGCCGCAGCGTGCGCCGGCCACTCCGCGCATCAGGGCCACATCGGCAGCGGTGGCGCCGCTGGCGGCGAACCCGGTGGAAGTCTTGATGAAGTCCGCCCCCGCTCGGATGGCGATTTCCGAGGCGCGCAGCTTCTCTTCCACGCTCAGCAGGCAGGTTTCCAGAATCACCTTGAGCAGGCTGTCGTGGTCATGGGCGATTTGCGCGGCCGTGTGTATGGAGTTGTATACGCCCTGATGATTGCCGCTTTTCAGCAGCCCGATGGGAATCACCATGTCCAGCTCGCGCGCACCCAGGCGCACCAGGGTCGTGGCCTCCTGGCGAAGCGTCGAGACGAGCGAAGCGCCCAGCGGAAAGCCGATCACCACGCCGACAGGAATCCCGGTGCCGCTCAGCACGGACACCGCCGTGGAGACCCATACGGGGTTGACCATGGCGCACGCAAAGCGGTAACGGAAGGTTTCGTTGCAGAGATGCTCCACCTGGTCGCGGGTGGCGTCAGGTTTGAGCAGTGTGTGGTCGATCACGCCGGCCAGTGCCTGCCAATTCTCCAGCGTTTGCGCTGCGAAGGCGGCAGAATCAAAGTAGCCGTTGTCGAAATCCAAATCCTGGTCCAGAAGTGGGGCGGTCCCAGTCATGTGCAGTGCTCCTTGCCGGTCGATTGCCGTTCTTCGATCCACGGTTCGCCAGGCACGCTACCGCAGGTGAGTATAGTCCTCCGGTGCGCGGTTCCAAATGAATGGACGCAGTCGGGAGGCCTCCGGTTGCACCCGGAGACCACTTCGGACACCTCAGCCCGGTTTGGGCACTTCATTCCTGGCGTGCATGCCCTTTGGTTTGATCGAACAACGAACGTATTATTCCGGATGGTCAGGAGTCATCAGGCAAATGTCCGGCAAATTGCGATAGCGCTCCGCATAGTCCATCCCGTAGCCGATCACGAAGAGGTTGGGAATGGAGAAGCCCACATAATCGGCGTCGATTTTTTCCAGCCGCCGCGAGGGCTTGTCGAGCAGCGTGGCAATGCGCAGGGTTTTAGGCTTCTGCTGCAGAAAGAGCTTGCGCAGGTAGGCCAGGGTGAGGCCGGTGTCGAGTATATCTTCAACAACCAGAACGTTTTTGCCCTCAATCGGCTCGTCCAGGTCCTTGATCATTTTGACCGCGCCGGAAGAGCGCTGGCCGCGGCCATAGCTCGAAACGGCAACAAAGTCGAAGGTGGCGTCGGCCTGCACGCAGCGGGCCAGATCGGCAAGAAAGGGCGCTGCGCCCTTCAAAACGCCGACCATCACCAGCTTTTCGCCTTTCAGGTCACGGGTGATTTGAGCGCCCATTTCAGCAACGCGCTCAGCAATCTGTTGGCGGGTATAGAGGACTTCGAGCCCCTGATGGATGACAGTAGCCATGTTGACAGTATCGCGCGAAGACCTTGCTGTAAGGCAAGTGCCTCTGTGCAAATTCCGCTGGTTTTGAGACGGGAAGGCCGCAAATCGAAGCCGCGAGTCCCTATCGGCCAGCGATGCCCGATTCATTGCCGTCCCCCGTCTATACTTGAAAGGCGATGATTCCTTACCTGCATATTTGGCACCTCAGTGTACCCACCTTCGGCCTGATGCTCTGGCTGGCCGCTGTAGCTGGAGCTTTTGTCATGGACCGCGGATTTCGCCGCTCCGGAATCACGGCGGACGCCGTCGGGATGGTCGCCGTTGCAGTGGTGGCGGGCATTGTGGGCGCCAAGTTGTGGCACGTGATCGATACGCCCATCGAGTTTCGCGAGGAGGGCTGGAGCGTGCTGTGGAATACGGCCGGATTCGCGTGGTTTGGTGGGCTGGTCTTCGGCATCTCGGCGCTGGTGTTTCAGGGCTGGTGGGCGAAGATAGGCGGCCTGCGCACGCTGGACCTGGCGGCGCCGGCTGCGGCCATCGGCTACGGCATCGGGCGCATCGGCTGCTTTCTGTCGGGCGACGGCTGCTATGGGATCGCGACCAACCTGCCCTGGGGCATGAGCTTCCCCAACGGCATTGAGCCCACGCCGTTCGGCGTTCGCGTGCATCCCACGCCGCTCTATGAGCTGGGCGCGGGCCTGCTGATCGGCGCGTGGCTATGGTGGCGGGGTGGCAAGCCAAGAGGCACCGGCGCCATTGTGGGCGAGTACCTGATGCTCAGCGGATTGGCTCGCTTCCTGGTTGAATTCATACGGCGCAACCCGAAGATTGTGTGGGGTTTATCGAACGCGCAACTGGCCAGCCTGGGCTCGGTGGTGTTGGGTCTGGTACTGGTGGTGTGGGCTGCCTGGCGTCCGGTCACCGGGCCGGTTGAAGCCGCAGAGAAGGCCGCTTAGTGCCACAGTTGTAGGTCGGCTTTTGCGGAGGGAGCAGGGGCCTTCACAGTCTGCGGAAAATCTCGGCGTGGAGGGAGGCGGGGGTTTCAACCCCCGCATAAACCCAGCAAAATCAGCGTGGCTTTAGCCACGGAGGGATGTCCCTCACGGATTTCGCCCAACAATTGGCCTTTTTCCGCAGCCTGTTCAGGCCCCTGAAAAAGCCGCAAAATGGAGGGTGCCTTTAAAGGCTGCGGAAAAACTCCGATGAATGGCGTTTTGTGTCAGCGCACGACCTCAGTCGTGCCGCAAGTGACTGAAAAATAACGTGGGCTTTACAGGCTGCGGAAAAACTAGGTATGCGGCTGAACGACTCCTGTTTTGTAACAGGGCACGACTTCAGTCGTGCCGCAACCGCAATCAAATCTGCCTGGGCTTTAGCCCCGGACCATTGTTCTCTCCCAGCATTCTGGCGAAGTCCGACTAGTAGTACTAGTGACCGCTCGAACTTCGTCCCTCAATTGCTGTTGAGCTGCTTTTTGAGCCGTTCCGGCGCAAGGTGGCAAAACGCCGGAGAAAAGCCCTTCTCTGGCACGGGTTCTCCGTTTTGGTTGAATGCGAGATAGGTCTCGTCTCCATTCCGCCAAGCCGGCCAGACGGGCAGCCCCGGAGAATTCGGATCGCCGGTCTTCGCAAAGTTCGTCCAATAGGTCTCGATCTCTACCGAGAGTTTGCGGTCCGCATCGGTAAAGGGAAGCCAATTCCAACTGCGGACCTGAAACGCATTGAACACATAGGGAACTTCAAGTGCGTGAAATGCGCCCAGCGCCGCCTGCCCTTTGCCGGGAACGGCGCGATCGAACCGGTAAACGTAGGTCCTACCCCCCGTGGCGGCGCTCAAAGTGGCCATGGCGCCCAGCGGGCACGCGGCCAGCATGTCGTTGGAAGCCTGATCGATGGCCTCGTCGCGATGAATCAGCGCCTTGCCGATGTAAAGAGAAATCGCCGCATCGGTCCATCCGCCGTAGAGTGGGTGGGCGGTGTCCGCAAGCTGTTTTACCGCCGCTCCCGCACCGCCTCCGCTCTCCTGCTTCTTCGCCTGGCGGGCCGCGGCCGCGGCAGCCAGGCGGAAGGCGCTTACCTCGCGTCCGTTCAGTCCGACCAGTAGATCCACCTTCTGGATTGCGCCTGAAGCAAACGCCCGGGACGGCGTCTGAGGCAGCACCCACCCATCGACATCCCCGCCGTTAAAGCTGAATCCCTTGAGCTGTTCCTTCAGCACCTGGTTGATACGCTGCGCCACTTCCATCGCGGGCATCTTGCGGAGGTCTGCCAACGGCGAGGAAGAATTGCCTGCCAACGCCTTGGCTACTGCCGTTCCTGCATTCTCGGCTTCGGCGCGGGTATGCATGGGCCCCAGGCCGAAGGGTGGCCCGCTCTCCGAAATCACTCTGCGGAAGAGGCCGGCCGAGAGAGGAGACGCAATCAATGTTCCCGCATCCACCGCGCCCGCCGACTCGCCAAAGATCGTGACGTTGGCCGGATCACCGCCGAATTGCGCGATGTTCTTCTTGACCCAGGCGAGCGCCGCAAGCTGGTCGAGCAGTCCGTAGTTCCCCGTGGTGCGATGGGGAGATTCCGCGGTAAGTCCGGGGTGGCTGAAGAAGCCCATCACTCCCAGCCTGTAGTTGATGGTGACAAGAACGACTCCATGCGATGCCAGGGAGGCGCCGTCATAGGAGGGCTCAGAACCGCTGCCCACCCGGTTGCTGCCCCCATGGAACCAAACCATCACGGGAAGCGCGTGGCGGGCGGGCCACTCCGGAGTCCATAAATTCAGATAAAGACAATCTTCAGAGGACGGAACAGCCTCATAGGCATAGGGTGCTCCGTAGGCTGCAGCCAGGGGTGCCACAAACGGATACAGTCCGGCCTCGTCCTGCACGCAGGCGCTCCCAAATTTCGTAGCATCGCGGATTCCACGCCATGCAGCAGGCGGTTGCGGCTCGCGCCAGCGCAGATCGCCGACCGGCGGCGCAGCAAAGGGGATGCCCTTGAAGGCAGTGGTGGCGCCTTGGGTGATTCCACGCAGGCTGCCGGAGGCCAGATGCACCACCGGGCCCTGATTTTGCACCCGGGGAGTCGTACCCGCTGCGGAAAGAAGCAGCGGCGCAGCAAGAACAAGAAGCTCTATGCGCATGCAAGGATTCTATACACAGATGGGTCGTTTTTTATTCAGAGCCGTTTGATAAACGCCATGGC
>Ga0224527_1000532_pt1 | contig 24767 bp, 22 predicted proteins | sample CBST0metaG_FD_179882 | JGI IMG/M metagenome (GOLD analysis project Ga0224527, IMG submission 179882) | Peat soil microbial communities from Stordalen Mire, Sweden - C.B.S.T0 | ecosystem: Environmental > Terrestrial > Soil > Wetlands > Peat | place: Sweden: Norrbotten County, Stordalen Mire... | reverse complement strand
CAGCCCCGCCATGGAATCGTGTCAAAGACCAAGCTATACCGTGCAGTGTATGCAGGGCTGGGCCTTCTCGAACCTGTTTTGAAGATACTGTTTTCGAAATATTATACAACGACGGAAATATTGGGGTGCGCCATGATCAGAGTTGCCAAACAAGGTGCTCCTACGTCTATTCTTGAGAGCAACAGCTTTCAAATATAAGGGCTTGGTATTTTGCGGATGGCCTAAAGCTGATCAGTCCGATAGAATCCATCTGAAATGCTTCGAAAACTGCCATATTTATAGATATTCAACCACTTGGTCATACAATAAAATGCCATATTAATTCAGAATGCCTCATGCCAAAGAAACAGGCATGAGGCATATACACATGGTTGGCTTACATGAATTTATTGTACCAATCAAGCATTACATTTGGATGTTCGTTTAGATAATTATACCCATCAAACCGCCTACTGGTTTCCTCAATCCAATGCAATTCTTTGATTGGAGTTGCTACATTATCAAATGTTTTGATCAAATAGCTAACATCAGACCAAGAATCATTCCGGACTTACAGCATTAGGGTGGGAATCTTTACATGCCTTGCATGCTCAACTGGCGACAATTCGTCCATGTGAAATCCTGTGCGATTAAAAACTGCCTCTTCAAAAAGAGAAGGTCCATTTTCGATGCCGAAAGTGTCTGAAACTTTCTCAATATATGCCCTTGCCGCCATTGGCTGGAGCGCAACCATGCATCGAAATACTCCGGGTGATAATTCATGGCAACCATTGTCGAATTTAGGCCGATACAGACGCTTCGAAGGCCAATGTCCATATGCTGCGTATCTTTGCGTGAGCGCACATAGCGAATTGACCCGATCACATCTCGATACTCAATGAGGCCGAGCCCCATTAGACCTCCGCTCCCAGAATCGCTTCTTCCATGATTCCTGAGATCGTAGGCTATGACGTTGTAGCCCGCCTCATGAAGGGCTTTGTACTGTGGTAAAAAATTTACTTCAAAATCACAAATCTGGTTCCATGGTTTGATGTGGCCAGGGAACCCGTAACGATTCCCTGGCGCAAAGTGATTACAAATGATAATCTTGTCACTATCTGCAGGAATTAGCCAGCCATCGAGGCGAGTACCATCAAGAGATGGGAAAAAGATGTCCTCGTAGTTCATACCGTAATCTTTTGGGGTGCGCAAAACCGGTGTCCTGCGCGATCTTGCAAAAATATCGGCAAGATCATCAATTATTTGGTCGGCTCGAGTTACTTCTTTGTTCTCTTCCCTTTTTTCATTCTTTTCTTTTTATTTTTAGAAACTATACATACATAATATCAGATAAATTAGATTCCTACTTTTCTTAGCAATCCAATTTATTTGATGATTTAATTCAAACCAGTAAATTTTTAAAGAGCCTTTGTTCGCCAACCGAACAAAGGCTCTTTATTTAGATTGTGTTCTTAAATTATCTTGGATAAGAAATTATACTTCATTAAGTTCTTTTAAACGCTTCTTATATGATGATGAAGGATCACCATAATAGCTTTTAAAAATTCTTTTGGTAATTTTATTATTTTATTATTCAAAAGTGTTTTAGTAGTTTGCAACATAATCGGCGCCTCCAATTAGAAATACTGATATCGTTTTATCATTTTACAATTATCAAATTAATTTTAGCCCAAGTTTCGAGTAATAATGCCTAGAAGGCTTAATTTTGCTAATATCAAACTCTTTTCCAAAATTTATATATGTAAATAATTTTGTATGGCTTAATGTAAATATTCACAAAAAATGAAAATAGCATTATCTTTTCATTGTAGCAAAATTTTATTATTTAAAGCAATCCATATATTTCCTTCTCAGTTCACTACTTTGACCAACAAAAAAAACAGCGGGACAGGTTTGCCGTTTTAAATGACGACCCCGCCCCCTGCTTTTTATAGGATAGAGTAAACTAGTATTTATCTCCACCAAGTAGAATTAGGATACACCTCCACTTTTACTTAAGAACCTTCAAAGCCTTTGATGTCCGTCTATTTTCTCGCTATCCTCACGACACACTCCACGTGCATTTGGGCAGTTATGTGATATGATTTCACATATATGTTTTCCTATTCACTGAATTTATTTCTTTTTTTATACTCACTTATTGTCATACCAGTCCATATATGAAATGCTCTTACAAAAGAATTTAAATCTTGATACCCTAAGAGGTAAGCTATATCACCACTTATCATATCCGAATTTTTCAAATAATGCCTTGCAAGTAGTTCTCTAGTATGATTTAGCTGTTTTTGAAAGGTAGTATCTTCTTCCTTTAATTTTCTTTGAAGAGTTCTTGCACTACAGCCTAATTTTGATGACACATCATCTATACTTCCTTCTCCTGCTGGTAAAAGTTCTACAAGTGCACTTCTAACTCTAGCTGCATAGGTGTCATCTACATCTAATTCACTAAGTCGTCTTCTTAGTTCTGGCTCGAAATACTCCCACATAGTATCATTTTGGCTTATAAAAGGACGTAGTACATCTTCCTTTGATATAGTCAAGATGTTTCTTTGCCCTATTTTAGGTCTTACGCCAAAAAACTTTTCATAATTATTATTATCTATCTTATACTTTGTCATCACTTCTTTAGGTACAATATGAGTTTTAGTAGCATTTCTCATAAGTTGTACTAAAAATACCATTTCTGCTGCAACTAAGAACTCTGGTAATTCATTTTCTTCATTTTCAAAAGTCATCTCCAATGTTATGTTGTCTTTATTTTCATTAACTAGGAATACTAATGATCCTATAAGCTTTTTATATGTTGCTATTCTTTTCATACAAGTTAATGCATTCCTACTGCAATAAGCTGCAAATACAGGTGGATAAAATGTTTCTAAACTTTCTATTGTACCAATCTTTATTGGAGCGCACTCATCAATTGATAATTCTTTTAGTATTTCCATAAATCTAATACATTGAATAACTGTTAAAGAAGGACTTCTATGGCTAAATAAGTCTTCAGGTAAATCAGATTTTTTTAGTGCTTCTGTAGTTGATATTCCGATACTTTCGATTAAACCAGCAAATTTTCTATCTAGTATAAATCCATTATTAGACATTTAAGCTCCTTCCTTTTGTATTTATCATTTTATTTTTCTTGCTGCATTTGATATATTTGTTTTAGCATTACTTTTTTAGGTATAAAGCTTAACATAGAGAGCATAAGACTTTGGGAAGCTGTAACCCCTGCGATAACATCCAATTTACCTTTTAACATGGCATCATATCCTTCTTTTGCTACAACATATGGACTTACTGTCTTAGCAAACAAAGGTGTATTACTCATATCAGCTGTTTTGGCAAATTCTGTTTCTGTTCCCCCAGGTAATAGTGCTGTAACTGTTATGTCTGTATCATGTAATTCCTGTGCTATTGCATTGCTAAAAGATGTAACATAAGCTTTTGATGCATAGTAAACAGCTTGCAGTGGACCGGCCATAAGTGATCCTGTTGACGATACATTTAGTATTTTCCCACTATTTCTTTTTACAAACTCAGGTAAAAACAATCTTGTTAAAGCAGTTAACGTTACTATATTAACTTGAATCATTTGTAAATCTAATTCCATTGGGCGCTCATGGAAATAACCACGTCCTCCAAATCCAGCATTGTTTATAAGGTAATCTACTTGGATTTCTGCTTCTTTTACTTCATTATAAATCTCAATAGTCGCATTTGGTAGTGTTAAGTCCTTTGCAATAACTTTTACCTTAATATTATGTTTCTTTTCTAATTCTTGTTTTAGTTCATTTAATCTATCTTCTCTTCTTGCAATTATAACAAGGTCCCCACCTATTGCTGCGTGAATACGAGCAAATTCTCTTCCTATTCCGCTAGATGCTCCTGTAATTAGTGCTACTTTTTTATTCACATTTAACCCTCCTATTATTTTACAGATATAATTAATCATCATTGCATCAATAAATTTAACTTATGTTAAAATTATATTCTTTATTTCATTATATTTTAATATCATTTCACGCCATTATTTTTTCAATTTACGTCACATTGCTTCTTATTACAATAAATACTTGGACATGAGAATGTTACCACAACTGAAACCTAGACTCACGTTGGCGAGCAACAATTACAACATGCAAAAATCTATTTACAACGATACTTATTAACTTTATTACATGTATTCTAGGCGGGGCAAACTGAGAAGCCAGACTTTCCGTCATACCCTCCGCGGCAAATTTCGTAGAGCAAATGAAATTGTGAATTGTTGAATCATCTGCTAAAATTCTCCTTTTTATATAATTAGGTTTTAATTAAAATTTTTTATTTCTTTATAGCATCCCAACTCATTTCAATAATCCTTTCAACATGTGACTTAAACAATAAGTTTGCCTTATTTCAACCATATCCTTTCCTTATAAAACATGCTTCAAAGCCCAGCAAAACACTGAAAGTAATAGTGTTTTGCTGGGTTTTGTATTTTAACTATAACTTTGCCAGATGTACAATTTATAAGCATAAGATTGCCAAAAGTATTGTAGCATCAAATTGCCACCACATAGTTTATCTACTTAATGCCTGAGATAATTTTCTCAGATATTAAGTAGGGAAATAGTAAAAACACAGGTTCTGGTGCAAAATTTGCACCAGAACCTAGATTAGTACATTATAAATATCTCATTTTTTCGTTTTGGGGTATTGATTGATTTTTCTTAACTTGATGGGCATGTGGCGACACCCCATTATAAGAAATAAAATCCCTATACCAGCTCATAATTGGTATAGGGATTTTATTTTTTATACCATCATTTATCGTTATGTTTATTACAACCAGTTAACGGTAGTTTAATCGTAAATGTTGTTCCAATATCTTTTTCACTGATCACCGAGATATCGCCACAGTGTTTATTTACAACAATGTCATAAGAAATACTCAGTCCAAGTCCTGTACCATCTCCACTCGGTTTTGTGGTAAAAAATGCATTGAAAATATTTTTTATAGTTTCTGCTGTCATACCAATACCATTATCTTGAATCGAACAGCAAACAAATTGATCATCATAGTAACTATTAATCTTAATCATTCCTAGTTTATCCATTTGTTTTTCCTTAATCGCATAAGCCGCATTTATGATAATATTCAAAAGAACCTGATTAATTTGCCCTGCTGAAGCGTGTACTTCAGGTAGCTCTCCTAAATCAACTTCAATCTCAGCAACATATTTGATCTCATTTTTCGCAATAATTAAGGTATTCTTTATGCCTGTATTTAAATCATAACACTCAAATTCACTATTCTTATCAACTCTTGAGAATAATTTTAGGGCTTTTACTATCTCACCTAACCGCTTCATCCCATCGTCTGATTCTTGAATAATTAACTCAAGGTCTTCAAAAATGTAAGCAATCTTTTTTTGTTTCTCGAAAACGACAAGCTGCTGTGCTAACTCTTTCAAAATTTGTGTATCCGATTCCAATACCCTATCTTTAAGTTCACGATATTTATGAAATACATCAGTAATCTTGGTCAGATATTTTTTTAGACTATCAAAGTTACTAAGAACGAACCCTAAGGGGTTATTAATCTCATGAGCTACACCTGCGGCTAGTTGCCCGATTCCGGCTAATTTTTCTTGCTGAACTAGTTGTATTTGGGTCTGCTCCAAATTAGCCAATGCTTCCTTAATTTCTGCATTCCGCTTTGCCAGTATTTCTTCCATTAATTTTTTATCGGTTATATCTTGCCCAACCGATAAAAAATTAGTGACTTCTCCATCTATCTTTTTTAGCGGTGACAACGATACTAAAACCCAACGAAGTTCTCCACTTTTTTTCTTACTACAAATTTCACCCCGCCATTCATTACCAGAAGCTATCATTGTTTGCATATCACTATAAAATTCGTCTGATTGTAATCCCGCCATTAGAAAACTAACATCAGTACCTTTTAATTCATCTAGTGTGTATCCTGAATTTTGGCTAAACTTAGAATTAACATAAACTATCTTTTCGTTAATATCTGTAATTACAATTTCTCCAGGACCGTGCTCAACGACAAGAGAAAGCTTATGGATCTCCTCTTCAGCTATTTTTCGCTCTGTAATATCACGAATCATAACCAAAGCATTTTCATCAGAAATTACAACACTTCGGGCTTCCCTATATCGTGTTACTTGATTATGTGTTATTTGATATTCAAAGCAAGTGACTTCTCTCGTTTGAAAAGATAGTGCAACATTTTTCATATATAGCCCTGCAGCATCTTCTGGTAATACCTCGCATACTGTTTTTCCTACAAAGGATTTGATATCTCCAATGTGTCCAAATTCTCTTGCCTTTTTAAAGTCTACTATTGTATATTCGGGTGTTATGACAACCATTGCATCTGGTATAGCCTCTAGAAGTGCTTTATTCTTTTTCTCGCTAAACCTCAGAGATTCCTCTGCTTTTTTTTGTTGGGTTATATCAATAATTGCTCCCACTAAACCCATAATATCACCTATTATATTTCGACAAATAGCTTTGTGAAATATTACATGGCGGTTCATCCCTGTTGTAGAAACCGTGCTTTCATAGATCTGAACATTACCTTGTTCAAACAGTTCCTGATCTTTTGAATGATATACATCCGCTAATTTTTTGGGTGCGAGATCATACACTGATTTACTTATAATCTCATCTCTGTTCAAACCGATAAAGTTCTCATAGGATTTATTGCAGTTAGTATATATACCAGTCGTATCCTTAATAAATATTGGAATCGGAATCGAATCTAGCACCTCATAAAATTCAAATGACTTGAAGCTAGGAGTTTTAATTTTATGTGGAAGGTCTTTTGATATTTTTCTCAGTTGCATAAATTTCCTCCTTTACCGGTCAAGGAATAATATTGTCTTATTCTATAAAATTCATGCTAGTTCCTGTAAAAGTACATCTTATATGAAAATATATTCTAAAAAAACTGTTGATGAGTTCCTGAACTGAACCTACTTGAACAGACAGTAATAACAAGCCCACTCTGGAAATGGTATAATAAACTGGACACCAAGATAAGAGAGAAAAGTGGAACAGTTTATGAAACGAGCAGTATCTGACAAACAGTTCAAAATGGCAGCCGTAAAATTAGGACAAAGCCAAGATTATTCTGTTACAAAAGCAGCCAATGAGTTAAGCATTAGCGGGAGTAGTCTGCGCCTTTGGATCAACGAATACAATGAATATGGATAAAGTGAGTTTCCAGGTCATGGAAACTCACTTTTAAATTCCACCTATGAGATAAAGAAGCTACAAAAGGCAAAAGAAGAACTAAAAATGGAGAATAATTTATTAAAAAAGCTCTAAGCCTTCTTGCAGCAAAAGAATGTGTAAGATTTCAATTTTTAAAAGAAAACCGGGACAAGTACAGCATCAAGACGGCTTGTAAGGTTTTAAACATTTCCCGTTCTGGATATTATGATTATTTATGTGACTATGACCATAAAATGGACACAAATGGAAGCATAAAGCGACCAAGAGTGTTAAAAATAAAATAAACATAATATCACTAGCATTGCATAAAAAACAAAGTATTTTTCAATAATTAACAGAAACAAACATTATTCTGAATAATTAGAATTAGGAGAGAGTACTAAAAATACTCTCTCCTAATTCTTTGCAAGGTAGCTATGGACACCTACCAAACCAACTGATCAATACGTTTTCTCTATCCTAAGTAATTTTTCACAGTTTTGTAACTCTTCAAAATTCCCATTAGGAGAAATAAAACTTTTACCTTTTAGCATGTCTTTATATTTCAGATAAAAAATAATAAATACTGTTTACAGATTGCACAGTTCGGACAATTTATCTTAGCACAAGCATCATAAGAAGGTGTTACAAAAACTGTTGTCTCTGTTGCGATGTCACAACAATTCTCAAATGAACGTTCTATGTTTCTTTCGTGAGTAATTTCCTTAAATTGTATTATATCTTTTAGTATTTGAGCTTCGATCCCTTCCTCTTTGACCATATCAAGGATTTTAAGTGCATCTGATTTCAATACTTATAAAATCTAGGACTAAAAGAAAGACCTGGTTGCATTTTTTTACACCAAGTCTTTCCTTACTTTAACATTCTTCCTCTGTGCCTGCCCTAAATATGAAATTTATTAATTTTCTCCTGAAGCTGCTGAGCCATGTCAGCAAGATCATGACTGGAAGAAGAAACTTCTTCCATTGAGGCTGCTTGTTCTTCCGTTGTCGCCGATACGGTCTCAGCTTCATTAGCTACTTTTTTGCTCAAGTCATTTATCTGTTGTACGGAAGACACTATTTGTTGACCACCATCACCCATCTGAGCCACAGAAACAGAAATTTCCTTCACTTCATCTGACACCTCGACCACCAACTGAGCAATTTCACGGAATGCACCATCAGCACCCTTTACCACTTCAGCACCGCGACTTACCTCGCGCGTACCATCATTCATAGCCGAAACAGCCTTCGCCGTATCTCCCTGTATCTCCCCAATAAGAGCAGCAATTTGTTTGGCCGCTTCCTGCGACTGCTCCGCGAGCTTACGAACTTCTTCGGCAACCACGGCAAAGCCACGACCTTGTTCACCTGCACGTGCTGCCTCAATCGCAGCATTCAGTGCTAATAGATTTGTCTGGCCAGCAATACCAGAAATGGTATCAACAATTTGTCCAATTTCTTTAGATCGTTCACCGAGATTGGCAATGACCTTGGCTGAGGTATTAACAGTCTGCTCAATCAATCCCATCTGATCAATGGCCTTACCAATCGAAATTCCACTATCTTTTGCCTTATCCCCAGCCTGTGAAGATTTTGTAACAGCACTATTGGCACCCATCGATATTTTTTGAATACTAATTAGCATTTTATCCACTACAGCTGCGGTCTTCTCCACTCCATGTAACTGCTCTGCCGCTCCTTCAGCGATATGCACCATCGACGCTGCTACTTGATTGGTTGCCTCTGCCGATTCTTGTGAACTAGCAGTTAATTCCTCTGATGAAGCAGCCAAATGATTAGCACTACTATGAACTTGCAAAATTAATTCACGCAAGTTAGTTACCATAGTATTAAAACCAGTTGCAAGAACGGCAATTTCATCTTTACCATTTATTTTCGCCTGTACAGTAAGATCGCCGCCAGCAACCAGTTGAACCTGACCAGCTAGTTCTTCAACGGGTTTTGTTATACGTTTGACCGTAAATAGAGTAACTCCTATAACAATGAGCATTAATACAATAAACAGTACTATAAATAACCATTTCAAAGTAACAAGCGGCTGGTAAACAGCTTCTTCTGGCACACTGATTCCCAAAAGCCAGCCCGTGGAAGGTATTTTCTTATAAACCATCATCATATCTTTTCCATCAAAGCTATAACTAACATGACCCTGGTCTTTTGCTAGAGCTTCTTTAAATAAAGAAGACATTCCTTTTAATTTATCGTCCTCCAAGACATTTTTCGTTATAAAATCCGCATTAGGATGAGCTAACACAACACCTTTACTATCAAGCAAGAAAGCATAGCCTGCACCATGCAGTTTAATTTCTTTTACATTATCTACAAGCGTTTGTAGTAATATATCAGCACTCATGACTCCGCGAAATTGTCCTGCGCTACTTTTTACAGGCATAGCCACTGATACACACATTTGTTTTGTTGTCACATCTAAATAAGGATCTGTAAAGTTGATTTTTCCTCGATCTTGCGTCGCTTTGTACCATGGCCGAATTCGCGGATCATAGCCTGCAGGTAACGTCGATCCACTCCCATCAATCATTTTCCCTTCAACAGAACCAAAATACAAATCGGATATTTCTTTATCAACCGTCTTATAACCAGCCAGCATGGGTACCGTCATTTCAGCATCACCAAAAGTACTTTGCACTGTACCTGTTGTGATCTCAAGCATTTTCGCCTTACTGATTAGCCATCCATCAAGTTGGTTCACGTATGCCGCAGAAGTTTGACTCATTTCTTCCTGAATCCCTGCAACTACCTGTTCTTTAGTGAACAGATATCCAACAATTGATGATACTAAGAGAATGATTGCAGACAATACTGAAAATATTAATGTTAGCTTCATCTTCAAATTCATTTTTTTCTGCCCCTTTGCGAACTTTAATTTTATATAATTACAATTTCGTCAATTCTATACAAACTCCTGCAGGAAAACATTTTTTCTGTCATTTTTAGACATCAATTAACATTTTCCTACAGTCGGAATTTGGCAACAATTTCTTTTAATTCACTTGCCATATTGGACAGCGCATGGCTGGAGGCTGCAATTTCTTGAATCGCAGCCGACTGTTCTTCGGTTGCGGCGGAAATGGTTTGCGTATCATCCGCTGTTTCTGCAGCCACTGTTTTTACGCTATCTACAGAATGAACGACCTCTTCACTAGAAGCAGATAATTCTTCGGAAGCAACACCGATCTCCTGAATTTGGATATTTAATTGTTCAACCATGGATACTATAAAATTAAACCGTTCACCAGTAGCGGTTATAACCTCGGTACCCCGGCTTACTTCAATCGTTCCCTGATTCATGGCATTTATCGCCGTATTGGTCTCCGATTGAATACCACGAATGATGACTGTAATTTTTTGCGCGGCTTCATGAGACTGCTCAGCTAATTTTCGTACTTCATCGGCAACTACTGCAAAGCCTCGCCCCTGTTCGCCAGCCCGTGCGGCTTCAATGGCGGCATTGAGGGCCAGTAGGTTGGTTTGTCCGGCAATACCACTAATTAAATCAACAAATTCACCGATTTGTTGGGAACTTGCGCCCAATCTATTGACCACTTGTGTCGATTGGGTCACCGAATTTTTAATTAATTGCATTTGATTGGTCGCCTGATCGACAGCCGCGCCACCGGCACTGGCGGCCTTAGCAGTTTCACCTGATTTCGCGGAAGCACTGCTAGCATTGGTGGCAATGTGATGAATGGCTGATGCCATTTGTCGTACAACCGCGACGGCTTGTTCTATGCCCATTACCTGACCAGATGCACCAGCTGCTACATTGGTAACGGTTTCAGCAACCTGACAGGAGACCTGCGCCGACTGTTCTGAGCTCGCAGTTAACTCCTCGCTGGCTGCTGCTACTTGCTCCGCTGACTTTGCGACTTGACTAACCACGCTACGCAGATTGTTATTCATGGTCGTAAATGCTTTGAGCATATCCCCTATCTCATCGTTGGTCTTGTACTGAATGGTTTGCATTCGCAAATCACCGTTGGCAATACTTTGAGCAACTTCAGCGACCTGCCCGAGAGGTCGTGAAATGTGACGTGCTAAGAAAAGCGCTGTCACGCAAGCGAAAGCAAAAATAATGATACCCAAAATGTTAAGAAACCACTGAATATTGGCTATCGCATCAACATTTTCTTTCACCCTCATATCCATACGCTCTGTTAAAAATATAACTGTACCGTTCATCGTCTTTTCAGCGGTTTCGATTTTCGCCCCCGCTGCCGTTACAGCTGTCAAGGCTTCTTGTTGTCCTTGCGTCTTGCGGGCGAGGATGCCTTGGTCAGCAATCTGATGATATTCGGCAAGTGCAGCCTTAAGCTCCTCGACCTTCTGCTTGCCTTCTGGCGTAATCAGTTTCTTTTCAAGGCTGATCACAGTGGCATCCATTTTCCCTCGTGAAGTATCATAAGCTTGTATATATTTCGGATCTGCTGATAAAATATAGCCTCGGACTTGTGCTGACTGGTTATTCAGCTCAATATTAATATCCTTAACTTCCATCACCAGCGGCACGCTGCGACTGAGCAAACCATCATAACTAGCTTGAATAGTCTCGATTTGATAGTGAGTATACACATTAATTCCCATAAAGGCAATCACTATCATAATACATACCAATAGTATTTGTTTTCCAATTGTTATTCTCACAAAATCCCTCCTATTTTCATAAAAAACTTTACCAATTAAATTTGCAATTTGTTTGGTCGCTTCCTCAGATTATTCAGCAAGCTTACGAACCTCATCTACCACCAGCGCCCTTGTCCCCCTGCTGGTTCTTCAACAGCCGCATTCAGTGCTAACAGATTAGTTTGTCCTGCAATGCTCGCGATAACTTCCGTAATCTGTTCGATTTCTTGGAGCTTACCTTCTAGTTCCGCGATCACAGTAGCCATCTCACTGGTCTTTTCCTCAATAACCAATATTTGTCGTACCGCTTTTTCTACAGCTTCCCCGTCATCACTTACCGCACTGGTCGTTTTTTCTGTTTTTAATCGCCTTTTCATAATCCTTATCAAGTTCATTCTGGGTAACTAATGCATTAGCCAGTGGTCCTATTTTCATACAATTGTTAGGGCAAAAAAAGCCCACAGTGTTGATCAAATTCACTCCTATCATTTTACGATCACAGATATGACATTTTGCCACCCAATAATCATTCATGCTATTATAATACTCAAGCTGCATATGTAAAGTACGACACACAGTCATTTTAAAGGTTTCCGATTTATATGGTTTTCCCACGAATACATCGATACCCAAATTTATTAGTTCTTTAATAAGTTCATCTGAATTACTACTACTGCACATAATTATTTTTGCATTATGCTGATTTTTTTTTACTTCTTTTAATACGGAAATACCATCGATTCCCTCCATTACGACATCTAATATAAAGAGGTCAAACTGCTGTAATTTTATTTTACTAACCGCATCTGCTCCATTACCAGATTGCTGAATTTGATGGTTTTTAATACCGATTTCATTCAATTCTTTTTTAATCAAACAGCGTGAGAAACTTGAATCATCAACAATTAAGACCTGTATATTTTCACAAATACCATTATTCTGTTTCCCTAGTTCTTTTGGAGTTATAGGTTCCTCAACTCCAAATTTTTCATTTTCCACCTTAATTAACTCCTTGCTAAATAATTGTCGAGAACTCTTGCTATTAATACTTTCTTGCTCAAGTGCCTCCAAAATTATAGGGATAGTCATGATGAACTCTTCTAGTTCCTCTTGACTCATCTCAAAAGTTCCTAAAACTTCATCAATCATGAAATCACCTCCTTTATTTGCCTGAAATAAAAAAAATAACAGGTTACATCATATAGATAACTGATGTAACCTGGCAGTCATAGATTAAGAATCTCTTTAGACCCACGGCTTTGCGTCCCTCCCTTTCGAAAGGTTTGCCTATTTATTATATTGTTATAAATCACTCCGATAACAAGCTAACTTCTTTCTAGAGCGTTGGATTGCATTATCGACAATCTTAGGTTTAATACTCAATATTTCAGAAATATACCCTTGCTTATATCCTTTCATATATAGCATCATGATTTTGCGTTCATTATTGGTTAGACAGTTGTTTAAAAGTTGCAATATTCTTTCCATAAAGTCATTGTTACCAACAACCGTAAGTGGATCTTCCATACTATTTGTCATCACTAACGTATCTATCAACTGTATACCTTCTCCATCATTAAAAACACATTTCTCTTCAAATAAAGAGTGGGCTTCATTTGCTAGCTTATGTTTCTGACGATTGGCTTGTGTTATTGCCGATTTCATCATATTCTTTATATTTACCCTAGCAATAGAATTAAAGCTATGTTCGCTATTTTCTTCATATCTCAATACTGCTTTATACAACCCTATTAATCCCCACTGATAAAGATCATCACTTTCACCGCCGACAAGATAATATTTATAAGCATAATAATGAATCAGTCTATGAAATTTACTTACCAGTCGATTAAATTCATCGTTGTTAAGCCTGCCTGTGTCATTAAAACATGTTGTAAGCATCTATCGTCCTCAATATTCTTAATAATCATTTTAACGGCTAGCAGAAACAGGACAAAAGTACTAGCATCAGCATCATTAATATCTAATTATAGCAAACAATGTCGTTATTCAGCTGTTTGCTATAAAGATTAAAGTTTTACCGCTTTTTCTACAATTTTGTTACTAAGTCTTAACCTATCATATCATTGCAATTTTTCTATCCACAAGACTAATTAACTGTTCAATCTCAGGCTTGGTAATTTGTGCATAGGCTCCCAGTGCTTCGCCTTTTCTCCTCATTTCCGGATTTATTAGTGAGGAAAAAATGATTACTGGCAGTTCCTTCAGATCTCTATCTTCTTTTATCCGCTTAGTGAGATGATGCCCGTCCATTTGTGGCATTTCAATATCAGTGATTACCAATTGAATTTGATCTGCAACTGGTTTCCCAGATGCCACGATAGCCGTCAATTTATCCCACGCCCGTTGACCATCTTCTGCAGCAATCGTGTTATAGCCAGCAGTATGCAAGGTATTAAGTAGCAATTCTCGCAACATATGTGAATCTTCAGCAATAAGAATTTTTTTTGTCTTACGAACTGCAACCAATTCAGCAGTAGAAACTGGTATCTCTGCTAATTTCTTACTGATTTCCGGATTAATTTCTGCAAGGATTTTCTCAAAATCCAATAAAATAATTAAGCGATTTTTCATTTTCACTACACCGACAACCTGATCAGCATCTGATATATTAGGAGCTGCCTCCATTTGTTTCCATGAAATGCGATGAATTCGTGATACTTCATCAACCTTAAACCCCATAAAATAACCGTTCATTTCTGAAACAATGATCTTAGAAATATCGGTTTTTTCTTCGCTTGAAAGACATCTTGCCAAATTCAGTAATGGCATAATCTTTCCACGTAAAGTAAATATTCCATCAACATTGGGATGAGCATTGGGTAGTTGTGTAATAGGTACTAAATTTATGATTTCTCGGACTTTGGCGACATTAATTCCGTAGGAATTATTCCCGATTGAAAACTCAATAATTTCAAATTCATTTGTTCCTGTTTCCAATAAGATACCTTTATTATTTTCCATAACATATTACCTCCGCAAGTATATTTCCACTACACTATTTTATTTTTTAAACCTGAAATTTACTTACAGCCTCCTGCAGATCCATGGCAAGATTGGAAAGCGACTGACTAGAAGATGCAATTTCCTCCATAGAAGCTAATTGTTCTTCCGTGGCAGCAGATACAGTTTGTGTTTCTCCTGATGCTACTTTACTCAATTCATCAATCCTCCTTACCGAACCAACAATTTGCTCACTACCACTAGATAACTGCTTAATACCTGCAGAAATTTCTTTAACCTGCCCAGATACTTGGCTTACCAATTGAGCAATTTCATGAAAAGCAAGCCCAGATGCATTCACTATTTCCGCTCCAATCTTGACCTCTTTGGAGCCTTCGCTCATAGCCATTACCGCCTTGCCAGTATCATTTTGTATCTCCCTAATCAAAATCGCAATTTGCTTAGCTGCTTCATGGGACTGTTCGGCCAACTTCCGAACTTCGTCTGCCACTACAGCAAAGCCTCGACCTTGTTCACCTGCACGAGCTGCTTCAATGGCAGCATTGAGAGCAAGTAGGTTTGTTTGACTGGCTATACCGGCTATGGTGTCCACAATCTGCCCAATCTCTTTTGATCGTTCTCCTAGCTTAGCCACTGTTTCTGCCGAGGCGGTAACAGTTGTCTCTATAGTAGTCATTTGAGTTATCGCTTTATCCGCTGAAAAACTTCCTTCTTTTGCTTTACTAGCTGCTGAACCTGAATTTTCGGCAACTTGATTGGCATTCATGGAAATTTGCTGTACGTTAGTGGACATATTCTGTATGACATTTGAAGTATTGGCTGTTGCTAACAGTTGTCCATCCATATTATGAGCCACATCGGTGATAGCTGACGCTACCTGTTCTGCTGCTTTGGCTGATTGCTCAGCACTGGCAGTCAATTCTTCTGAAGATCCTAATAATAACTCACTTGATGTATAGATCTTCTGCATGAGTGTACGCACATTACTGCGCATTGCGGCCAAAGCATCTGCTACTTGTCCTATTTCATCCTGCCTAAGAACCGTGCGGGGTTTATCACGAAAATCACCAGACGCAAGTTCGTTACAGACAATAACCACATTATTTAGCGGTTTGGTTATAATCCTGTTTATATACCAGCCACTTGCCCCAAGCATGATGAATGCCAATACTAATATACTTACATCAATGTTCATCGCTCTTTCATATGCCGCCTGATTATCGGCATTCATCTGTTTTGATAATTCAGCATAATAATCACTAAGCGCACCTATCTGCTTTAGGTATTCATTACTCACCGGATCTACGTTAGCAACATATAAGGCGTAAGCTTCCGCATTTTTATTCTGCATCGCCAAATTAGTAACCGGTTCCCTAGCATCTTTGTATTTCTGTCTGGTTATTTCCATTTTAGCCAACATTTCTTTCGCTTTAGGATCTAATTTAGACTTCTCAAGTTCTTCAATGATTTTATTCATCCTTTTTCCGGTATCATCAATAATTCCTTTGAGTTCATTGTTTTTATTATCATCCGTTGTAATCATCAGTTCCATTACCGCACCATTCGCTCTTGCGATCATCATACGGCCTTCATTCAAATCTCTAACCTGGATTAAGCGCTCGTTATACATAGTATTTATAATTGCATTGGACTGTTTCAGATTATAATATCCTGTATAAGCAATAACTCCTAAAGCTATAGAAGCAATAAGAATTAATACTCCTAATTTATACCGAACTTTCATATTGTCAAAAATATTCATATTTTTTTGCTCCTTGTTTATTCTACTGCTAAATATATCTCTCTCGCCCTTTAAAAATCCCAATAAACTTTTAATGCATTTCCCTTCAGCCCTTTCTATTTTTTGATAGTTATTATAAGAATATCATTGCTAATTCTATATAAAAATTGCCAGGCACATCACGAAAATCATCAAAATTTTAGTAATACAACCTGACAATCATTGATACGACATCTTTATATCCATGACTTTGCGTCCTTATTTTTCAATAAGTTTGCCTTTAATTTGTAGTAGTTATTTAATGGATGAGTTGCTCCATAGTTTGATCCAATATTGCACAATACGTTCCTTTTCATTTAACAAACTCCACGAACACTCTGCAAGTGACCATTTATTCATTACAAAGTATATTGTTGCTATGTAACTCTGAGCAGCCGTTTTAAGATCTAAATCAGCCCTGAATACACCTTCCTCAATCCCGTCCTGAAGTATCTCCATAATTGAAAACTCATATTTCTCAAGACCATTTTTCGCCATTTGTTTTAATTGCATATCTCCCATATGAAACTGGTCTGAGAAAACTAACCTGGAAAGTCCTTTATTTCCTTCATTAAAGTTCAAATAGATAGTAAGTAATTCATCCAGTTTCGCTAGAGCTGATATTTGTTGTTGTTTTACGATTTCAAGTTTATTTAGCTGCTCTTGAATCAAAAAGGAGACTGTTTGATTGATAATATCCTGTTTGTTTTCAAAGTGACGGTATATGACTGTCTCAGAGGTACCAGCACATTTGGCAATTTTCGCTGTTTTAAGTTCATTGATGCCCTTGTCAATTATAAGTTCGATAGTCGCATTAATAACCGATGTTTCTATATCTTTCATTCTTTATATAAGTTCACCACCTTATTGAAAGTCAGTACTTACTTTCATACTATATAATTATATGTAAATTGCAAAACCCCTGCTATTCTTGTCGTTTTTTTTATTTTTTTGTCAAAACAAACAAAAACGCCCCACTGATTCAGCCAGGCGTATAACGTAATGACCTTATACATTTTTTGTATTACAAGGTCCTTGGAATAACTACAAATTAAAAATAATGATATACGGATTACATAATAATTTGATATGTAATTTATTTCTTTAAAATATTGTTAAAGAAACTTGCTGAAAATACCGATAATAAAGTATACTGTAAAAATTATAGATGTTCTATCACCTACTTTTGTTATAATAATCTTTGGGGGTGAGTAAAATACGATCTCTATTATATCAACATCCTTCGATTTTCTTGGCTCTATTCAGTACAACGATCTCTGTTGGGTTATATTTTGCCCATGAGTATTTTTTCCATTTTTATCCACAATTTTTAAGTGAGTTATTGATATTTAACATATTGACATCAGCTACTATAGCTATACTTGTAGGCAACTTAGTTTATAAATTAAACAATAGGGCCTATACCGACAATTTAACTGCATTGTGGAATAGACGTTATTTTAATATTCGACTAAATGAAGAACTTCAGCGAGCAAAAAGAGCAAGTTCTTCTTTCGGCGTAGCATTCATAGATGTCGATTATTTCAAAGAAGTTAATGATTATTATGGTCACGTGGCAGGCGATCAAGTGTTACTAAATATAGCGAATACGATTAAACAAATTACTCGAAATATCGGCATTGTCTCCAGGTGGGGCGGCGATGAATATGCTATAATATTTCCTAATGTTAATCAGGAAAGTCTGCATTTAGTAGCGGAACGTATAAGACATGCGGTTTTATGCAGCGATATTTGTTATAACTGTTCTATAAGTGTTGGGGCTTCATTGATTGATGGAAATATGGACATCAATCAGATATTGAATTTAGTTGATATAAAGCTATACGAGGATAAAAAGAGAAAAGAAGTTAGACTTAAAGGATATCCCGTAATAAAAGCCAATTACTATTAAAATAGAAAGTTCAAAGCAAAATATAAACATAACTATCACAGAAAGACTTGGTATCGGCACAGCGGAGCTGGTACTAATCACAGCTTCTCTTATATTCATTTTTCTTAAAATTCCAACTAAAAAAACTTGACAATGGTATTTTATAAGTTTAATATTTTGTAGAAATAAGTGGTTTTTTGTAGGCAAACTTATTGAAAGATAAGGACGCAAAGCTATGGGTCTAACGATATAACGTCTACGACTGCCAAGCTGCTTCGACTGGTGTATTCCAATCGGCAGTTTGGCATATTTTTTTAATGGAGGTGTGATCCGTTAACCTATTTGCATAAGCTAAAAATTACAGAATTTGTTAGATTGGAGAATACATATGTTTTTAACGATTAAGAATAAATTAATGATCTACATTGCCATACTTATTGCAATTGCCATAATAGCAACTGCAATTCCTGCTTATTATATGATGTCAGAAAATATGGAGAAGTCTCATGAAAAGAATGTCTTGCAATCGTTACATGGTTTTAGCAATATGATCGATATTTATAAAAAAGACGCAGCAAAGCAAGCAGAATTAATAGCGACTTACCCTGACCTAAATAAGGCTGTTGAAGATAAAGATGCTACAGTTATTAAGCAAATGCTTACACCCTTTTTAAAATCTAATATTGACTTCATAACCATTACTGACGAAAAAGGTACTGTTCTCTTTCGTAGTCATGACACTAAAACTGGTGACAGTGTGCTAAATCAAATGAACGTAGAAAAATCTCTGCAGGGAACTACTTTTTCCACTATAGAATCAGGAACTGCTATCCGTTTAGCAATACGAGCAGGATCTCCCATTAAAAATAGCCAAGGAAAAATCGTTGGTGTGATTTCTACAGGTATTAATGCTACCAAAAATGAAATTGTTGATACAGTAAAAGACAATTATGGAACAGAGGCAACAATTTTTCATATCGATGAGCGCGTTGCAACTACAGTCTCTAAAGATGGTCAGCGGGTAGTTGGTACAAAGCTTGATCCAAAAATTGCAGAAAAGGTACTGGGGCAAGGTACTTTATATGTCGGACAAGCCTCAATACTGGGTATAGAACACATTGCTGGCTATATGCCACTGATTGGAGCAAATGATAAACCGATTGGCATATTGTTCACTGGAGAAAATATTTCTACTTATCATGCTGAGCGTAATAAATTGATTATGACAATTTTTATAGTCGCTTTAATTACTCAAGCTGTCGCTATGGGTTTTACCCTTCTTTTGGCAAAGAGTCTGTCCGACCCAATTAACAAATTGGTTAAGATTGTTACTAAAGTATCCAATGGCGATCTTACTGAAGAGGTCTCGATTCAATCTCGAGATGAAATTGGTATTTTGGCCTCTAACTTTAACATAATGGTTAGACATTTAAGAGAATTAGTCATTCAAATAAGCAATAAAGCTGAAACACTAACGGCTTCCAGCCAAGAGCTTACTGCAAGTTCTGAGCAGTCTGCTCAAGCAGCAGAAATGGTTGCCTCATCTACTATCGAGGTTGCCTCCGGATCAGAGAAGCAACGGACATCAGTCGCTAATACAGTAGATATCATGAATAACATGTCAGTAACCATGCAAGAAATTGCTGATAATGCGAGCGTAACAGTAGATATTGCGAACCAAGCATCCACATCAACAGTAGATGGAACTAACGCAATAAAAACAGCGATAACACAAATGGCTAATATTGAACGGACAGTATCTGATTCAGCTCAAGTAGTTTCTAAACTGGGAGAACAATCCCAGGAAATCGGGCAAATTGTAGATACAATTGCCGGGATTGCGGGACAGACGAACCTACTGGCTCTCAATGCCGCTATTGAAGCGGCACGTGCAGGAGAACAAGGTAAAGGCTTTGCCGTAGTCGCTGATGAGGTAAGAAAATTAGCTGAACAATCTGGAGAAGCGGCTAAAAAGATTTCTTTTTTAATTAACCAAATTCAAACTGACACAAATGAAGCTGTTCTCGCGATGAATGAAGGAACTCGAGAAACCAAGCTTGGTACTGAAGTCGTCAATAAGGCAGGAAATGCTTTTATGAATATTTCCAATTTAGTTAATCAAGTAACAAGTAAAACCAGGGAAATATCTTTTTCCATACAGCAAATAACTAATGGAAACCAACAGATTAACGCAGCTATAAAAGATATTGATCATGTAATCTCAAACAATGCTGAACAAACCCAAGCTGTATCAGCCGCATCAGAAGAACAATTGGCCTCCATGGAGGAAATTGCCGCTTCTAGCCAACATTTGGCTGAACTCGCTCAAGAGCTAACACGTACAATTGATAATTTTACTTTTGATTCATAATTCATGGTCTTCCCTATTTTTTTAGTCGCTACATTATTCGCTACATTTATACTCATATGAATGAATTTCATTGACACGTCTTTAATATATATCAACAAATATGCAAGTCTCCGCATAAAAAAGGGCTGTGTTGAAACTTTAGTTTCAGCACGGCCTCTTGTCTAATGGAATGATAAAATGTCACAAATCTTAAAAATGGTTATCGCTTATTTATTGGCAAGAACCGTCAAAATGGCTATCGCCAATAAATAAGCGATAGCCAACGAAAAAGCAGCGGGACAGATTTGCCGTTTTAAATGGTGACCCTGTCCCCTGTTTTCTATAGGATAGAGTAAACTAGTATTTATCTCCACCAAGTAGAATTAGGATACACTTCAGAACCTATTACAACAGACTCTCCAATCTTAGGCATTGAAATAGGGATTTGCCGTTCCTGCCCCGCGTTTATTACCCGCTCAATCGGCTCTGTCCAATCATGCAAGGCTAAAGTAAATGCAGCCCAATGCATAGGTATCATGACCCTGCCATTAACATCAATATGAGCTTGTACGGTTTCTTCCGGCATCATATGAATAGTAGCCCAACGTTCATCATACTGACCGCATTCCATTAGTGTCAAATCAAAGGGGCCATACTTTTTACCTATTTGCATAAAGTGAGGTCCATAGCCGCTATCGCCGCTAAAATAGATTCTTGCGTTTTTACCAATGATCACCCACGAGCACCACAATGTTGCATCACGATCAAATAGGCTTCTTCCTGAAAAATGTCTAGCTGGCGTGGAAACTAGTTGCAATCCTTCAAACTCTGCTTCAGTCCACCAGTCTTGTTCTTTGATCACGGTTTTCTCAATGCCCCATCTTTCTAAGTGACTCCCTTTTTATCTTTCGAAATCTTACCTCCCCAATTTGGGTAAAAGGATAAAAGGATAAAGCCAATTAGGCTAATTCCTACCAAGGCACTAAGAACAAAATTCATATGCTGTTACCTCAATTACAGATAGGCTTTAAAGAATTTTGTTAATTTTTCTATTGCCTGACTAAAATGAAGTTCTTGATCGTACAAGCTAAAATGGGTTCCACCGTCGATAATCACTAATTCTTTAGGCTCTTTTGCGTGTTCATAAGCTAGTTTAGACTGTTCAAGAGTTGCTGCCTTTGAGCCTACAATAATAAGCATCGGAATTGGAGAAACCATATGAATGACATCCAATGCAGAGTACTGTACCATTTTATCATAAGACCATAAGAGAGTTTTATTCTGCCAGTTTGGGTGTTCTCCACGAGAGGTACAGTAGTAATCTAAACCTTCTCGCGCTCCTGGAAAGGTTGGATCTTCAGGAAGCATGGGAATATATTGCGGCTCTCCTCCAGAGGCATAAGCTATTCTTGCCTTTCCTGCTTCTTTAAGTAGAGGAACCCAATCTCCAGCGAAGCCGCTCGTTACCATCCCGCGTAAGTCAAAGTAAGCACTGACCGTTCCGACAGCCTTTATTCTTTTATCTGTTGCTGCAGTATATGCTACATAGCCGCCACCTGCACAGATACCGATAGCACCGATTCTTTGTGGATCAACCTCACTCAGTCTTGACAAGAAAGTTACCGCATTCTTAATGTCTTCTGATTTTGCAAATGGATTTTCATCAAACCGCGGTTGGCCTTCGCTTTCGCCATATGAGGTATTGTCAAAAGCTAGGGCAATAAACCCCTTCTCACTCATCTTTTGGGCATAAAGTCCTGAAGTTTGTTCTTTAATGCCGCTCACAGGTGTCACAGTCACAATAGCAGGATATTTTTCTCCTTTCTTCATATCCTCGGGTAAGTAAAGATGACCTGCAATATTTAGTCCATTGCTTTTAAAACTTACATTTTTTCTCATAATATATCTCCTTTTTATATAATTAGGTTTTAATTGAAATTTAAATAAAAATAATCGAATGATCGTTTATTTTTATTTAAATTTTTTTATTTCTTTATAGCATCCCAACTCATTTCAATAATCCTTTCAACAGCAGCTTCATTTAGTTCGGCATAACCATTGAGATGCTCCTTAACATATTGCATCATAGGGCTATAAGAATGAATAGCTAACAAATTGGTATCTACTTGTTTTAAAATTTTTTGTTGTTTTCCTCGTTCAAATAAATCAAACATCGGTTTAAACAGATCCATTCCTTCTTCTCGGGATATTTTATGAATCAAAGGTGAGTTTTCAAATTGCTCGATAAATAAAAAATAATCCCTATTATTTTGAGTCAAAGTCACAAGGCTCCTTAATATTGATTCAAGACCACTTTTTACAGGAGTGGACTCATCAATATTACGCAATAGTCTCTCACTCATCTCCTTTTTAACTGTAACGTACAGTTTATTAAGCATATCCTCCTTATTCTCAAAATACACATAAATCGTTGATGGCGATAAATTGGCTTTTTTAGCGATCTTTGACATCGAGGTTTGGGCAAAGCCGCTTTCATTTATGAGCTGTATCGCTGCATGAAAAATGGTTTCGCTTTTATTATCATCTTTATATCTCATATTTTATATAATAAACGATCATTCGATTATTATCAAGCTAAATCTTTACAATGTATACTGGAAATCATCAATCTTTGTTCTTTTTGCATCTTGTTTGAATTTGCGAATTCCACGGAAGATAATCTTCTAGAATTTGAGGATATTGTTTAAATGGAAGTCCGGGTAAATCCTGAAGGAGAAACTCCAGATAGCTATACGGATTTAACCCATTGGCTTTCGGCGTTTCGATTAGGCTGTATACGGCAGCACTTGCAGTAGCTCCTTTAGGACTACCACTAAAGAGCCAATTTTTTCGGTTATGTTCGTAAAAGTATAACCGAAAAAATTGGCTGTTTTGCAATACCCCTGGTGGAGCTAAGTCTTCTGCCATTATATATAGTCTCATTCAGACGGCAATGGAAAATGGATTAAATCCACAGGCCTATCTGGAATATGTGTTTCAACAGATCCAGAAAAGCGACGAGGTAGAAATTGAAACACTGCTTCCATGGGCAACGGATATTCCGTTGCGTTGTAAGATACCAATTGCAAAATCATAATAGAAAACCAATTTCAGGAACCACTTGGTGTATTATTTTATAAGACACCAGGTGGTTTTTACTTGCTAGGTGGACTTGAGTTGACGCTTACACTATTCCAACTAATTCCTTGTAGATTATTACCTCTTTTACTAAATATGACGAAATAAATGATTTGGTGGAGCCACCCACACCCTACCAAACCCACACAAAGCAAAAAAGCCACGAAATTCGTGGCTTGATAAGTAAGTGAGATTTAATTGGTGGAGGCGAGCCGTGGCCTTGCATATCCACCCTATTTTCGCTTACCGATACCGCTCTGCATAACAGGTCAAACAGTGCAGAAAAAGAGCAATGTACCCTCCCTGATTACTCCCATACTTCTAGAAACCAAATTTCTTATGGTATTATAATGTATCTACTACATAATTTATCGAGGAGAGACCATCATGAATGATCCAGATGCGACTCCCCCATCACTTAAACTCTAAGGCGACCCATGGTTTGATAACAATCACTTACTTGCAAATTGGACTGTTGAGAGCAAAGTTTTACTCAAACAAGTTCTGCAACAACTCTATCATGAAAGCAATCCTTATCTGAAAGCATCTTGCACCCACATTAAAGGCATTGGCATGATAGCTGGTGGTTCCCTCTAGCTACTAGGTGGACTTTATGGTTTAGTGTCACTGGCAGGTGGCATGAGAAGGCCTTGGATTTATATACTGACGACTTTACACATCAAGAAAAGTATTGAATACACCAAAAAGCAGATCGCTCGCTGATTGACC
>Ga0224527_1000528_pt1 | contig 24836 bp, 18 predicted proteins | sample CBST0metaG_FD_179882 | JGI IMG/M metagenome (GOLD analysis project Ga0224527, IMG submission 179882) | Peat soil microbial communities from Stordalen Mire, Sweden - C.B.S.T0 | ecosystem: Environmental > Terrestrial > Soil > Wetlands > Peat | place: Sweden: Norrbotten County, Stordalen Mire... | reverse complement strand
CAATTGGTGCAAGAGGCCCACACCGTCAGCCACTTCCAGCGTGCCGTGCTGAAGATTGGAGATTACCTGATCATTCTTGCGGTGGCCCTGGTCGTATTGATATTGGCCGTGGCGCTCTTCCGTGGAGACAAGGTTCTCACAACTCTGGAATTTTGTCTGGTGCTTTTGGTGGCTGCGATTCCGGTGGCGATGCCCACCGTGCTGTCCGTGACAATGGCCGTCGGCGCACGTCTGCTGGCAAAGAAAGAAGCGATTGTTACACGGCTATCGGCGATCGAGGAACTCGCCGGTGTGGACGTGTTGTGCTCGGACAAGACTGGCACCCTAACTCAAAACAAGTTGACGCTGGGCGATCCGTTTACCGTCGGCAATATTCCCGCGGAGCAGGTGATTCTGTGGGCCGCACTGGCTTCGCGGGCGGAAGACAAGGACACTATCGACCTGGCCGTGATAGGCGGCGTGAAGAACGACCAAGTATTGAAGGGGTATCAGGTAGTCCATTTCCAGCCCTTCGACCCGGTGCATAAGCGCACCGAAGCCACCGTCAAGTCAGCAGACGGAAAGCAGTTTTTTGTGGCCAAGGGAGCGCCACAGGTGATCCTTGAGATGGCGAAGAATGCAAACGATGTTAAGGCTGCCGTCGAAAAGGCGGTCAACGAGTTTGCAGGGCGCGGCTTCCGCTCCTTGGGTGTAGCCCGCGCGGATCAGGAAGGCAATTGGCAGTTTACCGGCGTGTTGCCATTGTTCGATCCACCGCGCGAGCAGGCCAAAGCAACCATCGCGAGCGCGCGGCAGATGGGCGTGGACGTCAAAATGGTGACGGGCGATCAATCGGCTATCGCACGAGAAACTGCGATGCAACTGGGAATGGGCGCGAACATCCTTGATGCCAGCGGATTGGGCGACACGAAGCATCACGAGACGGCACAGTCGGCGGAGGCCATCGAAAAAGCTGACGGCTTCGCGCAAGTATTTCCTGAACATAAATTCCATATCGTCGATGTCTTGCAGCAGCGTGGGCACATCGTCGGTATGACCGGCGACGGAGTGAATGACGCCCCAGCGCTCAAGAAAGCCGACTGTGGGATTGCTGTTTCCGGCGCGACAGATGCGGCCCGTGCGGCGGCATCCATAGTGCTTCTGACCTCCGGCCTGTCTGTGATCATTGACGCGATCAAGGAGAGCCGTCGCATCTTCCAGCGGATGAATAGTTATGCCATCTACCGCATCGCCGAAACGCTGCGCGTGCTGCTGTTCATGACGCTGGCGATTCTGGTGTTCAACTTCTATCCAGTTACCGCAGTGATGATCGTGATGCTGGCATTGCTCAATGACGGAGCCATCCTGTCCATCGCTTATGACAATGTTCATTACAAGGACAAGCCTGAGGCTTGGAACATGCATTTGGTGCTGGGCGTCTCGACCGTACTGGGCGTAATTGGGGTCGTGTCCGCCTTCGGATTGTTTTATCTTGGCGAGCGCGTCTTTCACCTCGACCGCGCGCACATCCAGACGCTGATGTATCTGAAGCTGTCCGTGGCTGGACACCTAACGATCTTCCTCACGCGAACGCGGGGGCCGTTCTGGTCCATCCGCCCGGCGCGAATTTTATGGGTAGCCGTGCTCGGCACGCAAATCCTGGCGACCCTCATTGCGGTTTTCGGAGTATTCATGACACCACTTGGCTGGGGTTGGGCGGCGTTTGTCTGGGTCTACGCACTAGCTTGGTTCCTGGTCAATGACCGGGTGAAACTGCTCGCCTATCGGATGTTTGATCCGACGAAAGCTCCCTTGTTGGGCAGGACAACACCCGATCTCACCCCGCAGATTGCCGCACGCGCCTATGAACTCTATCAAGAGCGGGTCCACGGTGAAAGCCAGCAGGATCAGGACTGGCGCGAGGCGGAACGGGAGGTTCGAAAAGATCAATCGGGAAATGTGAAGGTTGCGTGAACTTCCTCTCGAAGAGTCTGAGTACCTGATTGTGCCGGAAACTGAAGGAGTGAAATGTTGCACGAACTCAAGGCGTTGATCGGATCTACCGTCACCGCGAGCGATGGCGAGACGGGAAGCATTCGCACTTTCTTCTTCGATGATCAGTCCTGGAAGGTTTCCTACCTGGTGGTAGACGTGGGAGGCTGGCTTAAACGGCGCGATGTGCTGCTACCCGTTGCCGCGCTCGATGAGCCCAACTGGGCAAACAAAACCTGTTCCACTCAACTGACCAGGAAGCAAATACACGACAGCCCGGTCGTCGAAACAGAGAAACCAGTTTCACGGCAGCAGGAAATTGCCATGCGTGAATACTGGGGCGCGCTTGCATGCTGGGTGAACAGCGAGGTCTTCCTCTCCTCCGTACCCGCTGGAGCGAAGTACTCGGTATCCACCGTCGAGGACTCGCATCTGCGCAGCACCGCGCATATGCTGGGGTACCAGGTGTGGGCCACCGATGGTGACTTTGGAATTCTTGAGGGCTTTGTCATGGATGAGACTAGTTGGCACCTCGGCTACCTCGATGTGAGAAGTGGAGCCTGGCTCCAGAATCGGTCGGTGTTGGTCCCCACGCGCTGGGTGCAGTCCGTTTCGTGGGCCGACTTCCGTGTCAATCTGCATCACACGAAGACAGGGGTATAGATCTTGGGCCTCCTGTCATTCACCCAAGAGGGAAACGTCTTTATGTCTGCAAAAGAGCAAGCAATTCATGATGAACGGGAAGGCACCCCAACTTCGATGTTGCATTGTCCACCGCTGTAGCCGCCAATGGTGAACGGGTTGCGACAGCTTCTGTTCCCAATGGCCCACTCACGCCGGGGATGCTCAACAAGATGAATCGGTACTGGCGCCGCGGAAGCGTGTTCAGCGATAGCTAATCGAGAAAGAAATGATGAGCGGAGAACAATAGAAATGAAGACCAATGCCAGAGCTGGACAGCCGGCTCAGAGTTCTGACCTCGCCAACGTGCCAAAGTTGATCACCGCCTACTATGAGGATCAACCAGATCCTCATATTCCGGAGCAACGGGTCGTCTTTGGGACGTCGGGACACAGAGGCTCCTCCTTCGAACGATCCTTCAATGAATGGCACATTCTGGCGATCACGCAAGCGATCTGCTCGTACCGGCAGCAGCAAGGAATCGATGGACCACTTTTTCTGGGGATCGACACGCACGCCCTCTCGCGGCCTGCTTTGGAAAGTGCGGTTGAAGTGCTAGCGGCAAACTGCGTTAACGTTATGCTGGCGGAGAAAGACGAGTACACGCCTACGCCCGTCATCTCACACGCAATCCTCACTTACAACCGTGGCCGCAAGACTGGACTGTCCGATGGCATCGTGATCACGCCCTCGCACAATCCGCCCGATGCGGGTGGTTTTAAATACAACCCACCGCACGGAGGCCCGGCGGAAGGGGAAGTGACTAGCTGGATTGAGGCAAAGGCCAATGAGTTCCTCGCGGCAGGTCTCCGTGACGTGAAGCGCATTCCTTTTGAGAAAGCGTTATCATCTTCGACCACGCACAGGCATGACTACCTTACGACTTATGTTCATGACCTCGATAGCATCATCGACATGGCTGCTATCCGAGATTCTAGAATCACCTTGGGAGTCGACCCGCTGGGTGGAGCCGGTGTCCACTACTGGGAGCCAATCGCTGAACACTATGGCCTGAATTTGAAAGTGGTAAATCAAGTTGTCGACCCGACATTTCCTTTCATGTCGCTCGATTGGGATGGCAAGATCCGCATGGATCCGTCGTCTCCATATGCGATGCAGTCCCTCATTCGCTTGAAGGACGACTTCGATGTTGCCTTTGCCTGCGACACCGATCACGATCGCCATGGGATTGTGACAAAAAGCTCGGGATTGTTGCCGCCAAACCACTATCTGGCGGTCTGCATTCACTACCTGTTTGCCAATCGTCCGCAGTGGGGAAAGGATGCGGCAGTTGGCAAGACGGTAGTCAGCAGCAGCATGATTGATCGTGTGACGGCAAAGCTCGACAGAAAGCTTTGCGAGGTTCCGGTCGGGTTCAAATACTTTGTCGACGGTCTTTTGTATGGGCGACTCGGTTTCGCTGGTGAGGAAAGTGCCGGAGCTTCGTTTCTGCGTCGTGACGGTACGGTGTGGAGCACGGACAAAGATGGCATCATCGCTGCACTCTTGGCGGCAGAAATCACGGCACGCATTGAACGCGACCCCGGCGAAATCTACCGGGAACTGACCACCGAGTTCGGCAGTCCTGTTTACGAACGCATCGAAGCTCCCGCGAATGCTGGGCAAAAACAAATTCTCGCAAGGCTCTCACCACAACAGGTCCAGTCGCGGGATCTGGCCGGTGAAGAGATCCAGACAATCCTCACCCGCGCACCCGGAACCGGAGACTCTATTGGTGGCGTTAAGGTGGTTACGGAAAGTGGCTGGTTCGCGGCACGGCCCTCTGGCACAGAAGAGATCTACAAGATTTATGCGGAGAGCTTCCAAGGGACGGATCATCTGCACCGCATTCAAGCGGAGGCCCAAACGATAGTCAGCGACGCGTTGGCATTGTCGATTCCATTGGCGAAAGCATGAGCGACCAGATTCGCACTAGCCACCCGATTTACAACCTTCTCCCCACAGAGATCGACGGATTCGATTCCCTGGCAGAGCTTGCATTGGATATGCGCTGGTCGTGGAATCACGCCACCGACGGATTGTGGAGACAACTTGATGCTCGCCTTTGGGAAATTACATCGAATCCATGGGTCGTGCTGCAAACGGCCGCGCGCGACCAGATCGAACGCGTGTTGGCCGATCCGGTTTTCCGGAAGCAGTTGGATGATTTGGTTGAAATCAGCCGTCAGGCGGCGAAAGCGCCGGCATGGTTTCAGCGTAAGCATCCAAAGACTCTACTCACCTGCGTGGCGTATTTCAGCATGGAATTCATGTTGAGCGAAGCTCTCCCCATTTACTCGGGCGGGCTCGGCAACGTGGCCGGGGATCAACTCAAAGCGGCCAGCGATCTTGGCGTGCCAGTAGTCGGGGTGGGACTGCTCTATCAGCAGGGATACTTCCGGCAGGTGATCGACAGAAATGGAGAACAGCAGGCTCTCTACCCTTACAACGATCCCGGACAATTACCGATCATGCCGGTGCGACAGCCAGACGGAGAGTGGCTGCGTTTAGAGATCGCGTTGCCCGGATACTCGGTCTGGCTGCGCGCCTGGCAAGTCCAGGTCGGACGAGTGAAGCTCTACCTGCTCGACAGCAATGACGCAGCAAACTTCCCTGCGCATCGCGGGATTACGAGCGAACTCTACGGGGGCGGCCCAGAGTTACGCCTCCAGCAGGAGATGTTGCTGGGAATCGGCGGATGGAGGTTGCTGCGCGCATTAGGACTCAATCCCGAGGTCTGTCATTTAAACGAGGGGCATGCGGCCTTCGCCGTTTTGGAGCGCGCCCGGAGTTTCAAGGACGAAACCGACTGCTCCTTTGAAGTGGCACTGGCCGCAACACGAGTCGGTAATCTGTTCACCACGCATACAGCAGTGGAAGCCGGATTCGACCGCTTCGCGCCGTCCCTGATTGAGCAGTACCTCAGTCGTTATGCCGAAACGAGGCTCGGCATCGCGCTGCATGACTTGCTCGCCATGGGACGACAAAATCCGGACGATCCGTCAGAGACCTTCAATATGGCCTATCTCGCAGTTCGCGGGAGCGGAGCTGTGAATGGAGTAAGCCGTTTACATGGGAAGGTGAGCCGACACATCTTTCTGCCACTGTTTCCGAGATGGACAGAATCTGATGTTCCAATCGGGTCAATCACCAATGGAGTTCACACGCCCACTTGGGACTCGTCAGCGGCTGATGATCTGTGGACGACAACTTGTGGCAAGAAACGCTGGCTCGGAGAGGCAGAAAATCTGGAACAAGATATTCGTCATGTCTCCGACGCCAAGCTTTGGCAATTTCGAAACGCAGCCAGCGAGCATCTGGTTGTGCACGCTCGCGAACGTTTGTCCCGCCAACTCGCCTCAACCGGTGCGCCCACTGAGAAGATTGAAGCGGTGAAGCATCTCTTCGATCCTAATGCGTTAACGCTTGGCTTTGCGCGACGCTTTGCGACTTACAAGAGACCGAACTTATTGCTGCACGATCCAGAACGTCTAGTGCGTTTGCTCACCAATCCTCAGCATCCAGTGCAACTCATCATCGCCGGCAAAGCACATCCGGAAGACAGGCCCGGGCAGGAATTGATCCATGCATGGATGGAGTTCATTCACCGAGCAGAGGTGCGATCGCACGTCGTCTTCCTGAGCGATTACGACATGCGGTTGACGGAGCACCTGGTCCGCGGAGTCGACGTCTGGATCAATACTCCACGGCGGCCCTGGGAAGCTTGCGGAACAAGCGGCATGAAGGTTCTCGTCAACGGGGGCATCAATCTATCAGAGTTGGATGGCTGGTGGGCAGAAGCTTACACGCCGAAAGTCGGCTGGGCGTTGGGAGACGGACAAGAACATGGCGACGATCCGGCTTGGGACGCCGCCGAAGCCGAAACCTTGTACGGGATTCTAGAACGGGAGGTAGTACCGGAGTTCTATGCGCGCGACGAGAATGGCATTCCCACCGCATGGGTCAGACGCATGCGCGAAAGCATGGCACAGTTGACGCCGCGCTTCTCCGCCGATCGCGCGGTCCGGGAATACACCGAGCAACATTATCTTCCCGCTGCAGCAGCCTATCAGGAGCGCGCCGCAAACCAAGGAGCAGTCGGCAAGCAACTGGTCGATTGGCAACATGCGATCGAGCAGCAATGGGGAGGACTACGTTTCGGAGCGGTAAAGGTGGAGACGAAAGACGGCCAACACATTTTTGAGATTCAGTTATCTCTCGGTGATCTTGCCTCGGATGCAGTTCGGGTGGAGCTATACGCCAACGGAGCCGACTCGGACCACTCCTTCTGCCAGGAAATGACATGCATACGTCAGCCGCGAGGTGCAGCTACCAGCCATATCTACAGTGCGCAGGTCCCTGCCACACGTCCGGCCTCTGACTACACGGCACGATTGATACCACGCCATGAAAGTGTGGCTGTCCCACTGGAAATGTCCAGAATTCTTTGGCAACGGTGACCCGTCTATTCGGATGAAAGGATTCATATGTCTCCAGGTGTCTCTTCGCTCATGGATCGCGCGGCTTGGAAGACCCTCCAAGCCCACTATATGAAAGTGAAAGAGCTGTCTCTCCGCAAGCTCTTTGACGATTCCCTCCAACAAGGTCAAAGCATGACTGCCGAGTCCGTCGGAATCTTCGACTACTCCAAGAACCTCATCGCCGATGAGACGCTTTCGCTCCTGCTGCCGCTCGCTGAGGAATCTGACCTGAGAGCTAATATCGACGCCATGTTCCAGGGAGAAAAAATCAACGTCACGGAAAAGCGGGCCGTGTTGCATGTTGCCCTACGCGCTCCTCAAGGCCAGGCGATTCGGCGCTTCCGGAATTTCAGGAGCCCATCCCATGTCTGAAGTTAGTTACTTGAAGGAACCAGTGAAAATGTCTCACCGTGTACTGCACGATTACATCTCTGATATCTCTGAGCACGGTGACGTTCGGGGGGGATCTCCTCTGCCGTTGGGAACCCAGGAAATTGGACGAGGTGTTAATTTCTCCCTTTTCAGCCGTCACGCCAGCCGCGTGCGACTCGAGTTGTTCGATCGTCCCGACGACGCATCGCCGGCTCGGGTAATCGATTTGGATTCAGTGCACAACCGCACCGGGGATGTATGGCATGTATGGCTGTCTGGCATTGGTTCTGGTCAACTCTATGCTTACCGCGTGGATGGGCCTTATGAACCCCACGCGGGACAGCGTTTCAATTTCAACAGGCTGCTCCTCGATCCCTTCGCAACAGCGATTTCGCCGCTGCGGCCGTGGAATTTCGCATCGGCCCGCGGATACGATCCGACCTCCCCTGAACAAGACTTGTCTCTTTCAAAACTGGACAATTCCGTCTCAATGCCGAAGTGCGTATTTGTGAACGATCCCTTCGAATGGAATGGAGACCATCCGCCGCGGCATCCGTGGTCAGAGACCGTCATTTACGAAACCCATGTTCGCGGCTTTACCATCCACCCCAAGTCGGGCGTGGACCACCCGGGAACCTACAGGGGCCTGATGGAAAAGATTCCCTATCTCAGGACCCTGGGAGTAACCGCCGTGGAACTGATGCCCGTCCAGGAGTTCAATGAAACTTCTGTCACGCGCAACAATCCCAGGACAAATCAACGGCTCACAAATTACTGGGGATACGATCCCGTGGTTTTCTGTGCGCCCAAGGCTTCCTACAGCAGCGCGGGAGGTTTAGGCCAGCAGAAACTGGAGTTCAAGGAAATGGTCCGGGCCTTTCATGGCGCCGGAATCGAAGTGGTCTTGGACGTGGTCTTCAATCACACGGCGGAGGGAAACGAACTGGGACCGACGCTCTGTTTTCGTGGGATGGATAATGCGATCTTCTATACCCTGGCCGGCGACAAACGCTACTACAAGGATTACACCGGAACCGGTAACACCGTTAACGCTAATCATCCCGTGGTGCGAGACCACATTCTGGCCTCGCTCCGCTATTGGATGGTGGAGATGCATGTAGATGGTTTTCGGTTTGACTTGGCATCGGTGCTGGGCCGGGATGAACATGGCAAGCTGTTAGCCAATGCTCCCCTTCTCGAAAGGATCGCCGAGGATCCAATCTTGCGAGACGTGAAAATCATCGCGGAGGCGTGGGACGCCGCCGGTGCGTATGAAGTGGGCAGTTTTTCGGAGCGGCGCTGGGCGGAATGGAACGGGCGCTACCGAGATGACGTCCGGCGTTTCTGGCGCGGCGATGACGGGATGCTCGGTTCGTTTGCGAGCCGCATCTGCGGCAGTGCCGACATCTATGCCAAATCCGGCAAAGGTCCCGAGGCCAGCATCAACTTCATCACCTGCCACGACGGCTTCACACTGAACGACCTGGTGAGCTATCGCGATAAGCACAATGACGCGAACGGTGAAGACAACCACGACGGGAGCAACGCCAACTTCAGCGAGAACTGCGGCTTCGAAGGCGAGACGCTGGATGCCGGAATTGAGGCTTTGCGGAAGCGCCGGATCAAGAACTTCCTGCTGACACTGCTGATCTCGCGCGGCGTGCCCATGCTGCTGGCTGGAGATGAATTCCGCCGCACCCAAGGCGGCAACAACAACGCTTACTGCCAGGACAATGAAACGAGCTGGGTTGACTGGGGCAATCTCGAACGGCATCAGGAAATTTACCGGTTCGCTCACGGCATGCTCGCCTTCCGGCGCGCGCATTCGATTCTGAGTCAGGAGCACTTCTACACCGACGATGAGATGCGCTGGTTCAGCCCGCAATTGGGATTACCCAACTGGGCAGATCCAAAGTGCAAACAGTTCGCCTGCCTCATCCACGGAGATGGACAAGACAGGTTACACCTGATGTTCAACGCAGGCACCGATGCGGCCAACTTCCGCTTGCCGCCGCTGCCAGCGGACTTCCGCTGGTGTCTCGCGGCAGACACCTCACGCGCGGCACCCCAAGACTTGCCTGTACCCGGGGAAGAAACGCTCGCAGAACATTCAACCTATTCCGTAGCGTCCTATTCAAGCGTGATCCTTATGGCAATGAAGCGAAAGCCACCACCGCAAACAACTGGCAATCTAAGGCAGTCATGAAACGCGCAACCGAAGCTACAACGCTGTTTTTGGATGTCGGCGATGTACTGCTCAACGATGGATGGGATCATCATGCACGGAGGCGAGCGGCAAAACACTTCAAGCTTTTGTGGACCGAAATGGAGGCGCGCCACCGACTCACGTTCGAGACCCATGAAGAAGGAAAGCTCACCTTTGAAGAATATTTAACTCGATTAGTCTTTTATGAAAAGCGGTCGTTCACCCGAGCGCAGTTTCGGCGCTTCATGTTCGCGCAATCGAAACCCTGCCCCATGATGATCGAACTTGTCTCCCAGCTCAAGGAGCGCTACAGGCTCAAGATCGCAGTGGTCAGCAACGAATCGCGCGAGCTGAATGTGTATCGGATTCGCAAGTTTAAGCTTGACGGCTTTGTGGACTCTTTCATCTCTTCCTGCTTCGTTCACATTCGCAAGCCCGATGCTGACATCTTTCGACTCGCTCTGGACATCGCACAGGCACCGCCCCGGCAGGTCCTCTACATCGATAACACCCCAATGTTCGTTCAGATCGCGGAAGGGTTGGGGATTCAGAGCATTCTCCACACGGATTACGCATCTACTTGCGCAAAACTGGCTTCGTTCGGATTGCGGAATGACTAAGGATACTTCCATGAAACCAGCGAATCCACGCATTCTGACCATCAATGGCGGTTCCTCGAGCATCAAGTTTGCGCTGTTCGAGGTGGGTGATTCCATGCAGCGGGTTCTGGATGGTGGTCTTGAGCGGATTGGACTTCCGGAGGCAAGCTTCAGGGTAAAGGGCATGGATCAGGCGGACAATTTTGTACGGCCAGTCTCGGCGCCGGATCACGCGATGGCAGTAAATGTCCTGATGGATTGGGTCGAGCAACGCACCTGCCGTACGGCACTGTCGGCGGTCGGGCATCGCGTCTTGCAAGGTGGAGCAAAGTATTACAAGCCGCAGCGAATCACAGCAGAACTGGTTGCGCAGCTTCACCAACTCAGTCCATTCGATCCTGACCATCTGCCTGAGGAGATTCTGCTGACCGAGGCTTTTCATCATCGATTCCCCGATCTTCCGCAAATAGCGTGCTTCGACACGGCTTTTCACCATGATCTACCACGCGTGGCACAGATCCTGCCGATCCCGCGCCGTTATGAAGCAGCGGGGGTGAGGCGGTATGGGTTCCACGGATTATCCTACGAGTTTCTGATGGGAGAACTGGCCCATCTGGCCGGGACGGAAGCGGCACAAGGCCGTGTCATCCTCGCGCACCTTGGCAATGGCGCCAGCCTCGCGGCCGTGCTTCACGGAAAGTCTATCGACACGAGCATGAGTTTTACTCCTACCGCAGGAGTTCCTATGAGTACGCGGTCAGGTGATCTCGATCCCGGATTGGTCTGGTATCTGTCACGCGCCGAGAAGATGAGCGCAAAGCAATTTAACGAGATGGCCAACTTCCACTCTGGACTCCTTGGGGTTTCAGAGATCAGTTCCGACATGCGCGACCTACTCGAACAAGAAACACAAGACGTGCGGGCGGCGGAAGCTGTGTCGCTTTTCTGCTACCAGGTGAAAAAGTGGATTGGCGCATTCGCGGCGGCACTGGGTGGACTAGACGCGCTGGTCTTCGCCGGTGGCATTGGAGAGAACGCGCCTCAGGTCCGCTCCCGGATTTGCGAAGGGCTGGAATTTCTTGGAATCGAAGTTGAAGAAAAACTAAATGCCGCGAATGAATGCGTGATCTCCTCGGCTGCTAGCCGGGTAGCGGTTCGCATGATCCGCACCAACGAAGAACTCATGATTGCCAAAACAGTTTGCCAGGTTCTCGGGCTTGGCTGCGATAAGGGGAAATGAACTATGAAAACTAACACTCTCACTCCGGAACTGCTCCACAAACCATCCGAAGCAGTGAACAAAGACGTTACAAAGACCAACACACTCAGTCCTGAACTCCTCCACAAAATGAATGCCTACTGGCGCGCCGCCAACTACCTGTCGGTAGGCCAGATTTATCTATACGACAATCCGTTGCTGAAGGAACCGCTGAAACTATCACATGTAAAGCCGATCGTGGTTGGACACTGGGGCACGACGCCGGGCCAGAACTTCATCTACGTGCACTTGAACCGAATCATCAAGAAGTATGACCTGGATATGTTCTACATCGCTGGGCCCGGGCACGGCGGCCCGGCGCTTGTGGGGAATGTCTATCTCGAAGGGACCTACAGTGAGATATATCCAAACGTCACCCAGGACGAAGCCGGACTGAAAGAGCTGTTCAAGCAGTTCTCATTTCCTGGCGGGATTTCCAGCCATGTTGCTCCGACGACGCCGGGTTCGATTCATGAAGGTGGTGAACTTGGATACTCGCTCAGCCACGCATTTGGCGCCGCGTTCGACAATCCCGATCTCATCGTGGCTTGCATCATCGGCGATGGTGAAGCAGAGACTGCCTCCCTGGCCACCTCGTGGCAGTCCAACAAGTTTCTCAACCCGATTACCGACGGAGCAGTGCTGCCAATTCTCCACCTCAATGGATACAAGATCAACAATCCAACCGTCCTGGCCCGGATAGAGCCTGAAGAACTGGAACAGTTTTTGCGAGGCTGCGGCTGGACACCCTACTTTGTGGAAGGCGGTGAACCGGAGAAGATGCATCAACTGATGGCCACCACTTTGGAAAAAGCGATCGAGGACATTCGGCAATTCCAAAGCAACGCACGAGGCAAGAACGACCCTGCTCGGCCGCGCTGGCCGATGATCGTCCTCCGGTCACCCAAGGGCTGGACGGGACCAAAAGTCGTCGACGGCGTGCAAATCGAAGGCACGTTCCGAGCGCACCAAGTGCCGCTCCTGGTAGACACCGAGCATCCGGATCATGTTAAGCAGCTTGAAAGCTGGATGAAAAGCTACAAAGCCGAGGAACTGTTCGATAAGAATGGGCGACTCATACCGGAATTGGCCGAACTGGCGCCGCAGGGCGACCGCCGGATGGGCGCCAACCCCCACGCCAACGGCGGCATTCTGCTACACGACCTGCGTATGCCGGACTTCCACCTCCACGCAGTGGACGTGCAATCCCCCGGAGCGGTAAACGGCCAGGACACTCTCGTCCTCGGTTTGTTCCTGCGTGATGTGGCCAAACTGAATCAGGAGCAGAGTAACTTCCGTATCTTCGGTCCCGATGAGACAGTCTCAAATCTGCTGGGCGCAGTTTTTGAGGTCACCAACCGCCAGTGGGATGCCCGTGAAGTAAAGAACGACGAATTCCTCGCGCCCGCCGGCCGGGTGCTGGACTCGATGCTCAGTGAGAACCAGTGCGAGGGCTGGCTGGAAGGTTACCTTCTGACCGGACGGCACGGCCTCTTCAACAGCTATGAAGCCTTCATTCGAATCGTCGATTCGATGTTCAGCCAGCACGCCAAGTGGCTGAAGGTATGCAGAGAGTTGCCATGGCGGCGGCAGATCTCGTCGCTGAACTATCTGCTTGCCTCTCATGTCTGGCAACAGGATCACAACGGATTTACGCACCAGGATCCCGGCTTCCTCGACCACGTCATCAACAAGAAGGCAGATATTGTCCGCGTCTACCTTCCGCCCGACGCCAACTGCCTGTTGTCGGTCTTTGATCACTGCCTGCGTAGCCGGAATTATGTCAACGTCGTGGTTGCGGGCAAGCACGCCCTCCCACAATGGCTGACCATGGACGCGGCGGTCGTGCATTGCACGGAAGGTGTCGGCATATGGCAATGGGCCAGCAATGACCAAGACTCCGAGCCGGATGTGGTGATGGCCTGCTGCGGAGACACGCCGACGCTGGAAATACTGGCCGCCGTTTCCATCCTTCGCAAGAATTTACCCGATCTGAAAATCCGGGTGATCAATGTTGTCGATCTCATGAAGCTGCAGCCCAGCACGGAACATCCACACGGTCTGACCGAGAAGGATTACGACTCGCTCTTCACGAAAGACAAGCACATCATCTTTGGCTTTCACGGATACCCCTGGCTGATTCACCGGCTGACCTATAGCCGAACCAACCGCAATCTGCACGTGCGGGGATACAAGGAAGAGGGCACCATCACAACTCCCTTTGACATCAGGGTGCAGAACGATCTGGACCGCTTCCACCTGGTGCAGGATGTCGTCGATCGCTTGCCGCATCTGGGCTCCAAAGGAGCCTATCTGAAGCAGCAGATGCGGGACAAACTGATCGAGCACAAGCAGTACATCGACAAATACGGCGAAGACATGCCGGAGATTCGGAACTGGAAATGGAACGACACCAAATGAATACGCCCTTGCTTATCAGTACCGCGCGTCTGATGGTCGCCAGCGACAAGGGACTCCTGGCGATGGATGAAAGCAACCCAACTTGCAACAAACGATTTGCTCAGTGGGGGATTCCCCAGGACGAGGAGACCCGGCGCGCTTATCGGGAGTTGATAGTGACTACCCCAGGTCTCGGGGAGTCCATCAGTGGCGCGATCCTCTACGACGAGACGATCCGGCAAAAGAAAAAGGATGGCACTCTGATCGTTAAATCGCTCATCGATGCACGGATCATTCCTGGCATTAAGGTTGACACCGGTGCAAAGAACATGGCCGGTCATGCGGGAGAGAAAGTAACCGAGGGACTGGATGGACTGCGCGACCGCTTGGTTGAATATTTTCGAATGGGCGCTCGTTTTGCCAAGTGGCGCGCAGTGATAGCCCTGGGCGATGGTATCCCCAGCCGGGGCTGCATTGAGGCCAACGCGAACGCGTTGGCCCGCTATGCCGCGTTATGCCAGGAAGCCGGATTGGTTCCCGTGGTGGAACCGGAGGTGCTCATGGACGGAGCACATACCATGGAGCGCTGCCGCGAAGTAACAGAGGAAGTCCTGCGCACGGTTTTCAACCAGCTTTACTCCCAACGCGTGATGCTGGAAGGATTGATCCTGAAGCCCAACATGGTGCTTCCAGGATTGGCTTGTCCCAGGCAGGAAACAGTGGACGAAGTGGCTGACGCCACGGTGAAGTGCCTGTTGCGAGCCGTCCCCGCGGCTGTTCCGGGAATTGCATTCTTGTCGGGCGGTCAATCTGGCGAACTAGCATCGGCCCGCTTGAATGCCATGAATGTCAGATTCAAATCGCAACTGCCTTGGGCATTGGCCTTTTCATTTTCCCGCGCTCTCCAGCAACCGGCTTTGGAGATTTGGCATGGCGAGCAGAACAACGTGCCGGCGGCACAGCAAGCACTCCTTCATCGAGCGCAGTGCAACCAGGCTGCACGCCGTGGTGAATACAACGCTGCACTCGATACGGACGGTCGACAGAATGCGTAGGATCGCGAATCGTCTCTGAAGCTTTGAGAACCAAGTAAAGCCGAAACCAAAATCCTGTTAACGCGGAAATGGAGCCGGGGACTCTGTTTGTCTACTGCGAGGGAAACGTTGAGTCCTCCCAGGCTCAGCTTCGCCTTACGTCGCACAACCCTGGAGTTTGGGAGTCTCTCGCGCAGTGGAAGCTGGCTGGTCACGCCCCGTCTGAAGTAATTGTCGTCGGTGCCGTTCCCGAGTGCTGCGGTCTCGGCGAAGGTATCAGTGCCTCAGTGCAGAATACCTGCTTGCTTGCGGTCGATACCATCGCTCGATTGCTGACAGAGCGCTCAGTTGATTGTAGACGTCGTTGTGCTCCGGTCGAGCGAAGTCTCTGGTGGGTTATCCAAAGATGAATGGCGCTGAGTCCGCCGTCTCGTGGTACTCGATCAATATTCGGCAGATAAATATTTGATCATCCAGAAAGGGTTTCGCGCCGGGGGAAGGTTCTATCGTTCCTTGTTGGACTGCCCGCCCCAGGCTCCGCACTTGCCCTCAGCCGCGAGGGCCTACCGCGCTCGAAAGATTGGTTAGGTCAGCTCTGCTCTTTCGAGCGCGTGGCCGGAAGTAGAACAGGCGGTAGAGGCTTGGAGGCATACCGCCGCGTCTAATCTCTGCTATGTTCGCGGACCAGCTTAGACTGCTTTTATCACTTTGGTTTTGCACTCCTGATGAACGCATTGGCATGTTGATTTTGTGGCGTTCTTTGCATCCGCGCAGGCATCACTGCAATGCTTCTTTTCGGGCGCAGGTGCGCAATGGCAAGCAGGGTGGGCACATTTTGACGCTGTATTCACGAAATCTCCTTTTGAGTCGCGCATTCTTCCTTGTTGAGGATGTGAAGAGGATACGGAGCAGGAAACCCGCCAGCCACATCCATAAAGTGTGTGTACTTCGCTGAGCACCTCACCCCCACACGCTATGAGGAGCATTACACCCCCTCATTCAGCGGTCTGTGCGTTTTTGCTCACTTTGCGAAATATCGCCCAACAATTTACGGATGCCATACGAAAGCATCGCAGGGAGCATGGTGCGTCAAGCGCAGGAGAGAAATTCGTGCCTGATTTTCCACCGAAGCGGACGTCGGACGTTTCTGTCAATTCGCTTGAATTAATGACGAATTCTGATTTTCAGAAATTAAAGAACTGCTGCCGCAACGTGGATTCGTAGGCTTGCTTCGCGGCCTTTGCCTTTTGTCTCGCTGCTTCCTCGCGGAATCCAGCGCCTTGTCATGCATCGACTTCGGCCATGAAGCCGAAAGCGCGGCTACGAGCGAAGGATAGGTGGTGAGGCCTTGAAGAAACTTAGGTTGAGTTGCGCATGGTCAGGCATTGTAGAAGGTGCCGCAAAACTAGAACGGCTATTGGAGAGGCCTGGGTCACAACCGAGAATGCCTGCTCACCCCGCACAAGTCCACACGGCTCAGGGCCTTCACCGGAGCATTACGATAAAGCGCAGTCTGCCAGTTGAGCAATATTGACCAGTAATACGCCTTCGAGGTGTGCCATGGTGCTTCGCAGCGGAGCGAAAGTCAAGAAATGTCATGTCGTATGTAGTTTCCAACTCCGTCTGCAGAGGATTGGGACACCAAGGAGAGTAGGCGCTATGAGAATCAAGATTGCTTGTGCAGTTGCGATTGCACTGATGGCGAGCGGAACTATTTTCGCTCAGAGCGGTATTCAGACCAGTACAGATCCGAAGAATCAACAGTCAGCAACATCGGCACCGCAGGCTTCCGGGCATACGGATGCCAAGGGTGATTTGCCTGGAGCAAAGGAAAACGAGGGCCAGAGCGGCGGGACCGCGCAGGCGCCGCGCAAGGAGGATCGGCCTGGAGCGATGGGATCGCCAAGCACGCCAGATGAAGGCAGGACTCCAAAGGGCGAGACCCCAGCAACGGGAGGGATAACGACCGGGCAGGAGGGTTCATCTCAGAACGACGACGCCCTTCCCGCAACTGACCCATCGATCGCCAACACGGGGAATGTACCCAGCAAGAACACCGATTCGAAGAAGAGCACTGTGCCAGCGCAGAAGAAAGCAAACGACGGCACGCTCAACCCGAATTAGGAGCCTCCGGACGGAAGTGAATGACCAAAGCGAGGAGTTTTCAAAAGAGTCATTCAGGGTCTTCTCGTTTGGTTTTGGCAGGGCTCATACCAGAACTCGCCTCCATGGGAACAACAAGGTCGTCGAGAATGTTGGTAAGAAACAATGAGCGGCACCGCACAGCACGCACCGGTTGGCTCCGCGCGGCAGTATTAGGCGCTAACGACGGCATACTTTCGACAGCGAGTCTGGTGCTCGGTGTCGCTGCCGCTCACGCCACGCACAGGGGTGTATTGGTTGCTGGGGTTGCCGCCCTGGTGGCTGGGGCTATGTCAATGGCTGCCGGGGAGTATGTGTCTGTCCACTCGCAGGCAGACACCGAAAAGGCGGACCTTAAGCTTGAGCGTGAGGAACTTAGAACGGACGATGAGGGCGAGCACAATGAACTCACGGCAATCTACGTCGCCCGCGGTCTCGACCCTGCCCTCGCCAAGCAGGTGGCCCATCAGTTGATGGCCCATGATGCGATCGGCGCGCATTCCCGCGACGAACTTGGCATATCCGAAGCTTTTCGTGCGCACCCGAGTCAGGCTGCGTTCGCGTCGGCTGGCAGCTTCGCACTAGGAGCACTCATGCCTCTGTTAGTAGTTACCATCGCCTCGCCCTCAAGGGTCATTTCTCTTATCGCCGGAACTTCGCTGGTGTTCCTTGCGCTTCTGGGTGGGTTGGCGGCACGCGCAGGAGGGGCAGGAGTGATGGTTGGCGCTTTGCGTGTCACGTTCTGGGGAGCCCTCGCTATGGCGCTGACTGCGGGAGTGGGATCCCTGTTTGGGACAACTGCATGACGAAATTCGCAAAACAGTGTAATCGAAACAGGTTTTGATCAAGGTTAGCGAACGCTAGGTATTCGCGAAAGGGAGATTTGTATGTTACGAAGAGTCGGAGATTTAAGAGGTTATAAACTGGGAGCCCGCAACGGGGAAATCGGAGAGGTTAAAGAGCTCTACTTTGACGATCTGAATTGGACGGTTCGATACCTGGTCGCCGATACAGGCGGCTGGTTGAGCGATCGTCGGGTCCTTATTTCGCCTTACGCGCTGGGTGAGGTAGATATGGATGGCGGGGTAGTTCCGGTAAACCTTACCAGAAAACAGATTGAAAACAGCCCATCGCTGGATACCGATAAACCGGTCTCTCGCCAGTACGAGTTGCAGTACTATCCCTACTACGATTGGCCTGCCTACTGGAATGGCCCCTACTTATGGGGCCCCGTCACCAAACCTGGAAGCGGGCAAGGTGGATACTTGGCAGCCGCTCGCCAAACCGAAACCGATGATCCTGATCTTCGCAGCACATACGATGTATCGGGCCATTCCATCCAGGCACGCAACGGAGAGATCGGTCACGTCGAGGATTTTGTAGTCGACGACGAGACATGGACCATTCGCTACCTGATTGTGGATACACGGGATTGGTGGCCAGGCAAGAAGGTGCTGATCTCAACGCGCTGGATCGAACGAATTAGTTGGTCAGAATCAAAGGTCTATATCAACCTCACGCGTGAAACTATCCAGCAGAGTCCGGAGTATACGAAGGAGGCGCTCATTACGCGCGACTATGAAATGAAGTTGCATCGGCATTACGACCGTGAAGGATATTGGGAGGCTGAACTTGCTCGTAAGATCGCCAGCTAGGGAAGTTCGGCAAAGGTTGCGGTGGCAGCAAGCGTTTTGCTCGGATGTTGGGTTCAATGAGCATTATTGATCAGCGCGGCCATCGAACGGGCATGTAGCCGTGTCTACTGCTAGCCTCATCGTTTCAGGAGTCAGCTATGGTGGATAAACGGTCGCGTTCTAGTGCTTCGCTGGATTTATCGACGATCGTCGGCCCCGATTCGGTGAGTCAGGACTACCGGCGCGGACAGGCCGTCTTTCTGCAGGGCGACAAAGCTGATGCAATCTTCTATATCGAGCATGGCGAGGTAAAGTTGACCGTCATGTCTACTGGTGGAAAGAAAGCAGTAATCGACATCCTGAGCCATGGAGACATGTTTGGCGAAGAATGCCTCCCCAGACTTTCTCTGCGGAGGTCCACGGCAACGACGCTTCAGCTCTCCACCATTACTCGAGTGAACCGGGCAGCCATCGTACACATCATTCAACAAAGACCTGAGTTTGCCAGACTCTTCATCTCCCATTTACTGTCGCGGATTGGCCGGATCGAACAGAATCTTGTCGATCAAGTGTGCAGTTCCAGTGAGAAGCGGTTGGCCCGAATCTTATTGATGTTGGCCGACTCGACGCCGAGAACGAGAGACGCGCCGGGCCTCGCGAAGATCGATCAGGAAACGCTCGCAGAAATGGTAGGCACCACGCGCTCCAGGGTGAGTTACTTCATGAACCGATTCCGAAACAGGGGATTCATCGACTACAACGGAAAGATACGTGTGCACGAAGCCCTGCGAACCTTTCTCGCGGATGAGGAAGCAGACTAAAGGATATTCTGGCTGCGCTTACATCACCTTGCTTGATGAATTTCGGATTCTGAATCTCCGGTAGAAAGCTTTGCGCAAAATCGAAAGTCGGGATTCAGAACTTACTCGCTTGCGGCGGACGTTCACCCGGTGCGTACATGGTTGTCTCTTTGCGATTTTGAGGGATGTGAAGTGCATCAAGGGGTTCGAGTGACGACTCCCGTCGAATGTAGTCTTTGGCGTGGCACAACTCTCACAGCCGATTATGCGAGCAGCCCCAGTTTAGTGAGTCCTCGCCGATCAAATCTGGTCAAAACAGCACAGCCAGACACCCGGATACAGACTCTCCACACACCGTACTCACCGAGACCACGAGCGTACCACCAAGCATCCAAACAGTTACATACCGCCACCAAGGAGAGAATCAATGTCCAAAGAACAGACTAGTGGGAAAACGACGACAGGGACGATCAACGCACAACCCCGCCTTCATCAACATGCGGGGGAACTGCAGCACTACGGGACGGTCAATCACCAGCTGCCGCTCGAACTGGTAGAACCGGTCCGTTTGGAAATGACGGAACAACTGAACCAGCTGCTTGCCGATACCATTACGCTCCGCGATCTGTACAAGAAGTCGCATTGGCAAGTTGCGGGACCGACTTTTTATCAGCTCCATTTGCTCTACGACAAGCATCATGGCGAGCAGGACGAATTGGTTGATGCGATTGCTGAGAGAATTCAGTTACTGGGTGGGGTCAGTTTGGCGATGGCGGCCGATGTTGCGGAGACCACGCAGATCGAACGACCTCCTCGCGGACGAGAGGAGGTTCCCATTCAACTTTCCCGGCTGCTGGAGGCTCACAAGATTGTTATCGGTGAATGTCGTACGCTCGCCCGACGAGCTTCCGCATTGGGGGATGACGGCACGAACGACCTTGTCGTAAGCCAAGTTCTACGCACAAGCGAGCTTCAAGTGTGGTTTTTGAGCGAGCATTTAGTTAACGTGCCTTTGGTCATGGCCAGGGAGCCGTCAAAGACTGCTGACGCGGCGTAGATTCAGCCCTGTCGTCAACGGTTACCCGCGCTCCGGCCGGAGGGTGTTCTCATGAATTCGCCTTTACCGAGTGGTGTCGGCTGTGCGGCATGGAGAACAGAAGTGCTATTCCTCCATGCCCTTCACTTACATCGGTGGCTAGCGGGAACCTGGGCGGTCATGTGTGCAAGCGAACTCCACAGAGTGGAATTCGCTACCGAAGCGTACCCCGGCAACGTGCGACCATAGCGGATGCTCACAAATTCCGATTACTCGCAGACTGCTGGTAGACAAATCTGAACAACGTCACTCTCCTATCTGCCAACAGTGAGCAAAATTGAACATATTGTCCTTGCGATTGGTGTAATGCTCTCGGAGAAGTTCGGAACGGCGAAATGCCAACAGCCGTTCATACGACCGAGTTCTCTGCACCAGAACATCGCATTGTTACTGTAATAGTCGGCAGCAATGCATTTCGTCGAGGAGCTTTGTCTTCAAGGCCGCATGAGTCCAAGTGGAGGAAGAGATGAAGCTCAACAGTCTGTCAGAACGATATCGGCAAGATCGTCCGGAGGTATTACCATGAGGAATCGCAGCTCATTTTCGCTTTTGATATTCATAGTGACTCTAGGCATCGGCGTAGCCATCGCGTATGCCGCGAATGGAATATCGAATATTTTTGCAGGCACTTGGATAATAGGGATTGCGTTTGTCCTGGCCTACGCTTTCTCATCCTCAATTCAGGTGGCGGATCAGTGGAGCAGGGCGGTTGTTTTGCGGCTAGGCAAGTACCGTTCTCTCGAAGGTCCCGGGCTGTTTCTCATCATTCCAATGATCGAAAATATCCCCTATTGGATCGATACTCGCGTTCTCACAAGTTCTTTCAAGGCGGAAAAGACTCTGACAAAAGACACTGTGCCGGTGGATGTAGATGCGGTGTTGTTCTGGAAGATTGTCGATCCCAAGAAAGCAGCACTCGATGTAGCTGACTACCAAAGTGCTATCAATTGGGCTTCGCAAACAGCGTTGCGCGATGTCATCGGCAAAACCATGCTTTCAGACATGCTCGAGGGCAGGGACAAGATTAGTGACGCGCTACGCAGGATCATCGATGAGCGCACCGAACCGTGGGGCATCAATGTCATCTCGGTGGAGGTAAAAGATGTGTTGATACCTGCGGGCTTGGAGAACGCGATGTCGATGCAAGCCCAGGCCGATCGGGAACGCCAGGCCCGCGTGATACTGGGAGACTCCGAGCGTCAGGTGGCGCAGAGCTTCGGCGAAGCGGCCAAGACCTATGCGAACGATCCGGTCGCCTTGCATCTTAGAGCGATGAACATGCTGTATGAGGGCTTGAAACAAAACTCTACGATCGTCCTCGTTCCCAGCTCAGCTCTCGATACCATGCAACTGGGTGACCTCGCTGGCATTACGGCACTGACCATGAAACTGAGTCAGGAACGCGCGAACAGGGAAAAGGAAAGTGCAGATACGTCCGCTCCTGCGCCACTTGTTGAACTGCCACGGGCAGCGTAGACACGCGCCCGTAACCCAAGGTATCTCACCGATGGTTTGGTAGCCATGTTCGCCGGGGCACAGTGAAAGCGAGGTGGCGTCGAAGGCGTGGAAGCAGTCACTGGGCTCCCCGGGTGACTGCGGATGCCAGATGTCTGAGAAGCTGCCGGTGCTCGTCAACGGAACGATCAGTTGGAGCCGACTTTCTTGCGCCGCGTTGCGGCGCGTCTTCTTGCGTACTCCCGGGCAACCACCGCGACGAGTACAACCACCACCATGGCAATGGCGATCAGCCTTACATTCGATGGCACTAGATCCATAAAACCTCTTATTCAATGGCGCCCACTAGTCATATCCGTCAGTGATGGTTTGCTGGGCGATGTCGCGAGTGGGGTAGTTTACCGTGAGAACTTCTAACCTTTTGCTCAGCGGTTTTGAGCCAGCACCGGGAGCACTCCAGCGCGGCTTTGTTTTGCTGGTTGAATTGCACTCGCGATGAGTTCTGCGCAGGTGTCAAGGCCAATCGTGCTATTCAGACAGACGTGGTAGAACTGGCGATTGCTCGAATCGCAGCCATAATAAGTGTTCGCATAATGAGTCCTCTCGGTATCGATTTGGTGCAGCAAGCCCACCAAGTCGCGTTCGTGCGGGTGGCGTTGTTTCATACGGTCCAGTTTTTCGGGCAGCGGCGCGTATACGAGCACATGTAACGCACGACGGACTTGACGCAGTACACACTGCGAACTCCTGCCGACAATTACGCAGTTTCCTGCGTTTCCCGCCGTCGTGATGATCCGGGCGGTCAAGCCCTGCAGGGTGTCATTGTCGATCTCGATCTCAGGCGAATCGCCCAGATAGAGTGCCGATCCGCCATGACGGAAGCCACTCAGTAGTTTCTCCCACCATGCGCCGGATTTCCCGTCCAGTTGCTCTGCCGAGGCAAAGTCAATGTTCCCCATCACGGCCACTTGCTCAATGAGCTTTCGATCGAGCAGCTCAAAGCCGAGGAGGTTGGCCACCTTCCGCCCGATCTCCGATCCTCCGCTGCCATACTCTCGTGTAATCGTGACCACATTGAACATAATTTCCTCCTGCTTTTCGAATCAGCTATCGTGTCTTCTTGATGGAGGAGGAATTGGCGAAAATGAGCGCTGATTTTCAATCGGCGCCCCACTCTCACCCTCCTATCACCTCACAACAATAACCATTCGTGATGAGCAGTTGTGCCCGGTACAGCTACCTCGGCGGTCACCTTTGACACAGGCGTATCGTGTTGGTGCTCGAACCGGGCGAATGAGTCCGTCCGTCGCAGAGTGAGGATCTTGCCCTGCTATGCGGCGAGGGCATCGACCGCGTGAATTTCGTACTGGGCAGGATGGGTGGTTGCAATGATGTCTTTCGCCTTTGCAACTTCAGCAGCCGTCCCGTGGGCGATCAGCACGAATTCATCTGATTGGAGCGCTGTTTCGTACTTCAGAATGCTGTCCTTGGGTATTCCTATGCTGAACAGACCTGCTCCCAGCGCGCTTGCGCCTCCAACCACCACTGCGCCTTCCAGCCCCGCGACGATCCAAGCGACGACGGGGCCTGCCGCTAGGATCGGTCCGATACCCGGAATGACGAAAAGGGCAGAACCGAACAGTAGCCCCCAGAATCCTCCCCAGAAGGCGCCCATCTTCCCCCAATACTGCATGCGGTCGCCGGTGTTGTAGTAACCCACGACCTCCTCATCGGTGTGGTATCCCCTGCCCACGATTGATAGTTTGTGCATGTCGACCCCGCCACGCTGAAGCTCCTTCACAGCTTCTTCGGCGCCGGAATGCGTGTGATAAATTGCGACCACTGAATTCTCTTTTGACATGTTCTACTCTCCTCGGGAGCGACGGTCATTCTCAAATGAGCAGACTGCGTCCCAGGTCCTGATACTGACAGCGGCAGGCTGGAAAAACTGGTCACTATTGCTCACTGTCGCTGGATATGAACGCATAACGACCACAGTGACAGAGCAGGGAATCGAGCAATGACCGGCGATGTATTGTTTTATATTCTTGCCCGGATCGCGCAATCGATTTCAGTTGGAATTTCCTTGAAGAGTGAGCAGGTCTGTTTCAGCTTCGAGTGTCGGAGGTCGCTGAATTCCTGACCTACTCCCATCATCAGGAGTTCCGCAGACTCATTACACAGGTTGAGTGATCGACCGAAGTTCCTGTAAATCCTCTCCAACTCAGCTTGGATAGCTGCTGTCGCTTTCGCCTTTGCTTGTGAATCGTGGTGAATCGCCATCGGCATAACCTCACGTATAAATACGCTGCTTTCAACCAATCCGGCTTGACGTCCGAATCAACTTCGGACGTCAAGGGCATACGATATGAGTGCATGTTAGGGGAGAGACGATTCGTGTTCCAGGTCGTGCAGCCAATATGGCGGCAGGCCGTAATGAGAGTAAAGGAGTTCTTCGTACTCACGGGTGATCGCCGCGGATTCGTCGTACGCAGGCCCTCTTTGGATCGCATTGCGGGAAAGGCCGACATAGACTGTCGAGTCTGTCCAACTCACGCGCTTAATCCATGCTGGTGAAACCAGGACCTTCTTACCCGGCCACCAGTTGCGTGTGGCTACCTCCATGTAGCGGATAGCCCAATCTTCATCGTCGATGACAAATCCTGCCACATGTCCGATTTCACCATCGGTTGCCTCGATCTGATAG
>Ga0224527_1000524_pt1 | contig 24940 bp, 24 predicted proteins | sample CBST0metaG_FD_179882 | JGI IMG/M metagenome (GOLD analysis project Ga0224527, IMG submission 179882) | Peat soil microbial communities from Stordalen Mire, Sweden - C.B.S.T0 | ecosystem: Environmental > Terrestrial > Soil > Wetlands > Peat | place: Sweden: Norrbotten County, Stordalen Mire... | reverse complement strand
AAACACGTCGTGCCTTTGTCGGCGTGGCATCGATCAGCAAATCCGCAGAGATCCCGAGCCCAAACTTCACACGGCGAACCATGCTCAGAGTGAGGCTCCGTTTGCGCGTTAGAATTTCAGAAACTCGTGCACGGCTGCCAATCAGAGGCTCTAAATCTTTACGGGACAACCCCTGTTGCTCCATACGAAACTGGATCGCGGTGACGGGGTCTGGAGCGTCAATCGGATGGTGCTTTGCTTCATACGCGTCTACAAGGGTGGCAAGTATATCCAGTTCATCCCCCTCAGCACTGTCGGGGGATGCGCCGATGAGCTTTTCAATCCGCTTTACTGCTAGCTCATGATCTGCTTCAGTCCGAATTGGATGGATCTGCATACCGACGCTTGTCATATTCCACCTTTCCGACGTTAATCTGGTTGTACTCTTTATGCGTGCCCACCCAAATGATGAGGAGCACCTGATAGTCATAGTTGATCGCAACGACCAGTCTGTAGTCGTTCCCTTTGATGTTGAAGACGACACGTTCTGAAGAAATGATGCTTGCCGAGCCGTATTGTGCTTTCAGCTCTGCCGAACTCTTCCAAGTGGCCTTCGCGGCTTCGGCGTACCAAGCATCAAGATGGTCCTTCACCATCTTTTGGAGCTTACGGTCCACCCTGTTTCTGACAAAACCGTTTAGGGTGCCACGCGCTATCACTCTCACACTCCTCATGCTACCCTGATCCCACTGTGGGAGCAACCACAAAATATTCGAAATTCAAAATATTTATGATATATTTCATGAAAGCAGCTCTTGCTGAAAGATTGTTTTCATGAAAACAATAGTCATTACTTCGCAAAAAGGCGGAAGTGGCAAGACCATGCTGGCCGCACATCTGGCCGTTGAGGCGGAGCGAACGGGTGAAGGTCCGGTGTGGTTGATTGATACCGACCGCCAGGGCACGTTGAGCCGTTGGCATGAGCGGCGGGCGGCAGAGACTCCTCAGCTCGGGCAAGTGCCCCTTGCCCAGATCAAGAGCGGTCTGGCCGCATTGGACAAGAACCACCATGCGGCTTTTTGCGTGATCGACACCGCTCCCACAATCTCGGATCAGACCGCCAGCCTAGTCACGTACGCCGATCTTGTGGTAATCCCGGTGCGGCCTTCACCTTCCGACCTTTGGGCAGTGGCCGAAACCGTCGAGCTGGTACAAGCTGCCGGGAGGCCGTTTCTCTTTGTCCTTACCCAGGCAAAACCGCAGGCGAGCATCACCGCTCAGGCGGTTGCTGCTCTGTCACAGCATGGTCGTGTGGCGCAGGCCTTCATCGCCGACCGTGTGGCCTATGCCGCCGCTATGACCGGTGGTAATACGGCCCCCGAACTCGCAGCCAAAGGTCCAGCGGCCGAGGAAATCGCAGCTTTGTGGAAAGAGCTGAAAACATGTTTTCATGAAAAAATGAAATCAGAAAGGGGGCCAGTCAATGGCTAAACCTCAACCCATTGCTTTGGATGGAGCGGACCTTTCTCCCGCCAGAGTACGTTTTCAGACGGCCACGCGGCAGCGCGGTGTTGTCCCATCCGCCGATCTTGTGCCGCTACAGTTCAGAATGCCTCCTGCATTCGTCCGGGCTTTCAAACAAGCCGCGCTTGACCGCGATATGAAGCTGAATGAATTGCTGAATTGGTGTTTTGATGAAAGCATGAAATCAGCAAAATAATAGAACACAGAAAGGGCCGAGCATGAGCGGTAAAAGAAACAGCGAACTTTTGCCTCTGGCCGACCTGCTGCCGGGATTCGAGATGCTGGCGGATGAGTCTTCCAGTGCCACTCCCAATGCACTGACGGTGCAGGGAAAGCATCACTTCACCCGTACCAAGCAGTTTGATGCCCTCGCGGGTATCGGTGAAGACCCGACCCCGGATCTGGGGTTCATGGGGCGACTGCTAACGCTCTGCTCTCTGCCGCGCACTGATCCAGGGAACCGGCAGCAGTACAAGCGCCAGAATGGCCCTTACAAGCTCATCATGATTGCCGGCGGGGACAACAAGCTCCCTTTTGGAAATCTCCCTCGTCTGCTTCTGGCATGGGTTTGTACCGAGGCTATCAAGACGAAGGATCGGAAATTGATTTTGGGGCCATCCCTGTCTTCCTTTATGCAGGAACTCGGGATCAACAGCGACAGCGGCGGTAGCCGGGGAGACCGGACACGGCTCAAAAGCCAATTAGACAGACTCTTCAATTGCCACGTGGACATGATCTACGAGACCAGCAAAGGCAAGGTTTCGACGGGTGGCCGCTTGGCTCCTAAAGCCGTTCTGTGGTGGGATTATCATCGGCCACAGCAGGACACGCTTTGGAAAAGCTGGGTGGAATTGGGGGAGGAGATGTTTGACGAGATCATCGCGCATCCTGTTCCTCTCGACATGCGGATACTCAAAACGATGCGCAGATCCTCGCTGGGTCTCGATCTCTACATGTGGCTGTCCTACAAAACCTTCACCCTTTACAGCCAGGGCAAAAAGTCCGAACGCCTCTCGTGGGAGCGCCTTTACCTCCAGTTTGGTGTCGATCCCGCGAAAGCCAACGACAAGTTTGTCGTTCGGGACTTTCGCAAAGATTTCTTACGCGAGATGAAGAAGCTCAAACTCTGCTGGCCCGAACTCAGGTATGCCGCGCCCAAAGGCTGCTTCGAGGTACACCCCTGTCCGCCGTCAGTCAGCCCCAAGCAGATAGGCGGATGAGCTGTGAGCGCTATGTAGACCTCATCTTGAGGTGCGCGTCATAGTGGCGCAGTGTAGAGGGATGAAGTACGAGCGAACGGAAGAGTAGGCGAAGTGATGTAGCTGGCTTCACTAACGTTCGTCCATGCCGGAGGTGAAGATTATGCGCTTGAAATCAGCTCTTGTAACTTCCATCTTGGTACTTCTTGCCAGTGTGTCCCTCGTCTTAGCCCAGTCCACTGCCACTACGAGGCCCACTACCGCGCCGCCTACGGTCGCACAGTCGCTTGTGGACCGAAATCGCGCTGTCGCGCTCCGTGTCTTTGAAGAGATTTTCAATCAGCGCCGCCCCGAGGCCGCCGCTGAGATCTACTCGCCTGACTTCCGCAACCACGGCATCCACAGCGATGCCTCGCTCGAGGTAGATCAGGGCTGGGCGCGCGGTGAGCTCCGGGCTTTCCCCGACCTCCGCATGACGGTGGTAAAAACCGTTGCCGAGAACGACCTCGTTACCATTCTCTGGATCTTCCGCGGCACCCAGCCCGGAACGGGTACGGCGGCTTTCCCCCTACGGGCACCTACATGGAGTTCCGTGGCATCACCATTTTCCGCATTGTTGACGGCCGCATCGTAGAAGAATGGACGACCTTCAACCAGTGGAGCGCTTATTCCCAGGTCCTTCAGCATCTGCGCTGGTGGATTATCGCCGCCGTATGCCTATTCCTGCTGGCTTGGCTCTACATCGGTCACCTCGTCTTCAAGTGGCTCAGGCGTAGCCGCAGACCCGTAGTTGTGGGGTGATTGGCGGTGCTTCACGTAGCGCTCACGATAAGTTCTGCACATAAAGCCTGTGAAGATAATGAGTTTTCCACGCTGAAACACCCTCACTGCGGGACAAACGGGATGGTTTTGCTATTTATTTCTTTATAATCAGCAGCTTAACGTTCGCTGAAACGCCCTCACTGCATTCTTTTCCACGCTGAAACACCCTCACTGAACTCCGCTGAAACACCCTCACTAATACATGTAATAGATACATATAAAAGCAAGTAGTCGCTCAGCTTGCCGCTGAGGAAAAACTAACAAGGAGCGTCCTTCGGACGGACCTGCTGCGCATTCATTGGAGGGCGCTGCGCCCCTCCAAACCTCCCCGCAAACTAAAGGTGCGCCTCTACGAGGCGGTCAACTCGCTTTGCTCGCATACGGTGGGAGGGCGTTGAGCGCCCCTCCCACACCCTTCCCGCCAAAATACAAAAACTTGCTGTGGATGGTGGGGCCAATCCAGCCTTTGAGCCTGAGTGTAGAACCGTGCTGAATCAAGCAGAAAGCCCTGGTGACGAGCCCGAAGACGTTCAGCCTATCCTTTCCCTATCCAAATCCAGTCTGAGGACATTTTGCCATTGAACTATGGGTTATGAATCCGTCGCTCTATCGCTATCCAAAACAGAAAACCAGCGGTGGCCTGCGGCGGCTTTTCCCGCTCAGTCCGGTCCGGCCGCCCGCGCTTGCGCGCTCCCCCGTCCGTTCGGGTCCTGCATCCGTCGCGCCAGGATCGTGCGTTCTGGCACGCCGGATGCAGGACTACCTCCGGCCGAGCGGCCGTACCTTCCCTCGCTCTGCCCCTTTGTCCGGAAATCTCTGCGCGGTTCGCTGCGCTCTTGTGAAGAACCGCTTCGAGCGTTTCCGAACAAAGGGGACAAAAACATGTCATTTCAAACACAGAATCAACCGCAAAAACCTTCCACTCAGCAGATTGTCGCCACCGCCGCCGACAGGTTGCTTGATGCACTCCGGCAGGGGAGAAGCGAAGCCATGGCCGACTATCTCCGCGTCATGGGCCGGTTTCATCACTATTCCCTGAACAATGTTTTGCTGATTGCCCAACAGCGCCCGGCCGCGTCCCATGTATGCGGCTTCAAGACGTGGCTTTCCCTTGGCCGACACGTTCGCAAAGGGGAGAAGGGAATCAAGATTCTCGCCCCCATCGTCGGCAAGAAAAAAGCCGACGACGGCCTGCCGGAAGACGGGCGGAAAGAGCAGACGCGGGTTTACGGATTCAGAACCGTTTTCGTCTTCGATCTGGAACAGACCGACGGCGAAAATCTTCCCTCCGCGCCCGGCGTCCAGGGAGACGCGAGCGAGCATTTAAAGGCGCTGCTTGCGTTCGTCCGGAAGCAGGGAATTACCGTCGAGTTTTCCGAGCGGATAGCGCCGGCTTTGGGTGTCAGTTGCGGAGACAAAATCCTGCTTGCTCCCGGCCACTCGGAGGCCGACACTCTGGCCACTTTGGCGCACGAATACGCGCACGAATCCATGCACAAAGACGACCGCAGAACCACCACGACCAAGACCGTCCGCGAGACCGAAGCCGAGGCGGTTGCCTTCGCCGTTTGCTCCGGGCTGGGGCTCGATTGTGGCTCCAGCTCCAGCGACTATATCGGCCTCTATGACGGCAACGCCGACACCCTCATTGCCTCGCTCGAAATCGTCCAGAAAACAGCTTGCCAGATCCTCAACGCCCTCACTCCGGCCAACCGGCCGGAGTGAAGGGAATCAAGTGCCGTTTAGGCTACCGCCAGAGAACGATGACCGACAGGCTTCACTACCGGAATCAACTTGATTTCTATGTCGTATCCAAGACGGTTCAGGCACCCCATCAGTTTTTGTTCCGATAGGTTGGAAAAATCCCCGCGCAGAAGGCCGGAGACCTTAGCTTGCGAAATTCCCATCCGGCGGGCCGCCTCTTCTTGGGTCAAGCCGAGGCGATGGATAGCGCGGGTGATTTCTACGACCAGGCCGGATTTGATCTTGAGCTGTTCGGCGTCGGGCAGACCGAGGTCTGCGAAAACATTGCCGGAGCTGATTTCTACTTCGATACCGTCAATGCTGCGATTGGCCATCTCGTATCTCCTGTGCTACCGCCGAGGCAGCTTTCAACCTGGCGTGAATGATTTCCATCTCTTTTTTCGGCGTCGAAATGCCGCTCTTGCTCTTCTTCTGGAAGCAGTGCAACACGAACACGGCCTCTTTGAACTTGACCGTGTAGACGGCACGGTAGGTTCCAGCCGTATCGTCCTCGACCACTTCCAGAACTCCGGCTCCCCCGAAGCCCTTCAACACCTTTGCCGCGTCGTGCTGCTCGCCACACTGAGCAAAATTCAGCGCATGGCCGAAGAACTTCCGCACGCTTACCGGAAGCCCCATCAAGTCTTTCTTGCTGCTCCCGATCCAGATCAGCGGCTTTTCTGATGTCTGCACTGCATGATTATACCTGAACTGGTATGAGCTATTACGAATGAATTTCATCTATCTCCAGGCAGCCAGAACGTGGCTCCTGTTCAGGCTTTCAGTAGCCAGAAAACGCCGTTACGCTGCTTTGCAGCGGCAGAATGATTGACACGTCACCCCCAAACGGGAACTGTGGAGCGCCAGCGGGCGCTCTGATGTTTACCCGTGTCAACATGTTCTAAATCAACGTCTTGCATCTTTCATGAATCCGTAGGGATTCCCGCGTTTACATTCGTAAACGCGCCGGGTGCCTATTAGCTCCAGGCGCGTAAACGTGTTGATTCAGCAAGACTTGGGCGTAAACGCGAAAAATTAGTTCTTGACTGTTTGAGCCTCTTATAGCAAGCTATTTTGCAAGGCGGGTTCCCCATGAATTCTTCCCGCACGCTCTCTCCGGCCGGTTCCGTCGCCCCTCCGAGCGAGGAGGCGAAGCCCGGCTTTCGCACCAAAACCATCGCCACGCGGATTACGCCCGAGGAGCTGGCCGAGGTCGAGGCCGCCGCCGAGCGCGACGGCAAGAGCTTGGCCGAGTGGTTCCGCGAGTTGGTTTTGAACTCCGCGCGGCAGCGCCCGGCCGATCCCGTCGAGCTGCTGCTTTCCGAAGTCGCCGCCACTCGCTACATGCTTCTGAATCTTTTCCACGCGACCGCCCAGGCCGACGCGGAAGGGAAGCATCTACTTCCTGATTCTGTTCTCAAAATCCGCGACACGGCCGACCGCAAGAAACTCCGGACGGCGCGCAAGATGCTGGAGGAGTTTTTCGCCCAGGGAGACCAGGGGGCAAACCAGACCAGAGGCCGGCCGTGAGCCGCCCGCTGCGGTTCCCGCGCCGCCCTCTCTGGCTTCTGATTGTTCTACCCCTGGCCGTCGTTTTCGCCCTTCCCGTGTTTCTGGTCATTCCGATCTGGCTGGTTCGCTTCGGGGTCAATATAGATTCCCCGGAAAAGGCCTTTCGGGGGATTCTGTGGGGCTTCGCGGCGGTGCTTGTGCTGCTGGGAGTTCTCAGTTCAAGGCGGGGGCAATCCCGCTACGAAGAGCGCCACGGGCGGCGCACCAAAGGCCCGGAGCTGACCCGCCCGGCATGGCTGAAGCTGTCTTCCAGGGAGGACGGAATCCGGTTCAGGCTTCGCTTCGAGCGCCCGCCGTTCGACGGGCTGCCCTTCGGTCCAGGCTACCGGGTTCCGCGCCGGCTGGAGTCGAGCCATATTCTACTAATGGGCGACACTGGCAGCGGCAAATCTTCCGCCATTCGGCAGATTCTTCGCCAGGTCGAGGAGCGTGGCGAGAGCGCTATCGTCTACGATCCGGCGATGGATTTTGTGGGCGAGTTCTACTCGCCCGCACGCGGCGATCTGATCTTGAACCCGATTGACGCCAGGTGCCCGTACTGGGGGCTGGGCGACGAAATCGAGCGCGAGGAAACGGCCACGGCCATAGCTGCCGCGTTCCTGCCGGAAAAGGAATACGAGAATGATTTTTTCACCAAAGGGCCGCGCCGGGTACTGGCCCACCTGCTGAAGAAAAAGCCGCAGCCCAGGGACATTTTGAAGTGGATGGCCGAGCCGGAATGGATCGAGCGCATGGTGAAGGGAACGCCCTTGGCAGCCCTGCTCGATCCGGGTGCGCCGGCGCAGCGCGCGGGCGTTCTCTCCAGCCTAAACATGGTGGCCGATTGTCTGGAGTTGCTGCCCGAATGGGACGAAGCGAAAGGAAAAACCTTTGCGACGGCCGAGTGGTACGAGGACCGCACACGCTGGGTTTTTCTGACTTCGCAGCCGGCCTACCGCGAGAAGATTTTGCCGCTCCATTCGGTGTGGCTGGACTTGTTCATTTTGCGCATGATGGGCTATTGCGCGAACCAGGCCGCGCGCCCGGTCTGGTTCGTTCTGGACGAGTTGGCGAGCCTGCATAAGCTGCCCCAGCTCCACACCGCCGTCACCGAAAACCGCAAGTACGGGAACCCGGTCGTGCTGGGCTTTCAGGGGCGCAGCCAGCTCGAAAAACGCTACGGCCAGGATGCCGAGGCGATGCTTTCGCAGCCGGCGACCAAGGTGTTTTTCAAGACCTCGGAACCGCGCGCGGCCAAGTGGGTTTCCGAGGCTATCGGCGAGATCGAGGTCGAGCGGCTGAAGGAGTCGCGCAGCATGGGGCTACTGGCCGGCAAAAAGTCCTATGCGATGGAGATCGCCACCAAGCCGCTCATCATGGCTTCGGAAATCTCCGGGCTGGAGCCGTTGCGCGCGTTTATCAAACGGGAGAACCAGGTCGTGCCGGTTCGCTTCCAGTTGGCGAAGAAGCGCGGCAGGCAGCCGGAGTTCATCGAGCGCAGGATGCCGGCGCTCGCGCCCCGGCCCGTGCTGTCGATACCGGCGGTTCCGGTGGAACTGCCCCGGAAGCCGGCCCAGGCCGCGCTTCCGTTCGCCGATCCGCCCGCCGTCCAGCCCAAAAAGGTTTATGTGTGGGATGAATCAAAGGGAATCGACTGACGATGTTTTTCTGTAGCCTTCACAGAAAACGGGCAACGGACATGCAAAAGCGGTAGAATGCTACTACTGAGGTGCACCTAATGCCTACCATTGAGAAGCTAAGCATCGCCCTACCCACGGAGATGGCCATCGTTGTCCGGCAGGCTGTCGATGCGGGGGAATACTCCTCTCAGAGCGAAGTCGTCCGTGACGCTCTTCGCGACTGGACCTACAAACGCAACTTGCGCGCCCAGGGGCTTCAAGAACTGCGTAAGGCATGGCTGGAGGCTGTTGCGGACGATTCTGACGGGGAAGACCCTGCGCCGATCCTTGATGCTTTAGAGCACAAGTATGATGTGTTGGCAGAGGCATCGGAACGATAATGCGTCTACGATTTTCCCCTTTTGTGAAGTACGACCTTGCGGAGATCGCTGAATATATTTCGCAGGACAGCCCGCGCCATGCCGCCAATTGGATTCGCGTGCTGCGGTCGCGCTTCGCAGAGATCGCCAAACAGCCGCTGCTCTATAGGCTCAGACCGGAGCTTGGCGTCGATGCCCGGTTAGCTCCGGTTGGCCACTACGTCATTCTTTTTCGGGTTCGCCAGGATACTGTCAGGATTGAGCGTGTCGTCCACGGAAGCCGCGACCTGCTCCCAACCCTTGAAGAAGTCGAGCAGTAACCTCAACGACAAACGGCGGGCCGGAAAAACCGGAATAAGGGCTGATTTTAGGACAGAAGCCAGGTAGGAGCATTTCCCATGCTCACCATCTCGAAACCGCTTTCGGCAGGCCAAGCGCAGAGCTATCATGCGCGGGAGTTCGTCTCCAAAGAACAGAACTACTGGAGCCGCGACCAGCAGGGTTTCAGCGAGTGGCAGGGGCAGCTCGCCCGGCAGTGGGGCTTGGAGGGGCCAGTCGGTTCCGAGCACTTCGCCCGGCTGAGCGAGGGCCAGCACCCGGAGACCGGGGAGCAGCTCATCCGGCATCAGCCCCAACGGACCTATGACGGCAAAAACGGCCGGGAAGTGACCAGCGTCGAGCACCGGGCCGGTTGGGATGCAACCTTTTCCGCGCCAAAGTCGGTTTCGCTCACCGCCCTTGTGGGCGGCGACGAAAACGTCCGGGTAGCCCATCGGGAGAGCGTGCGCACCGCTCTGGCAGAACTGGAGCGGTACACACAGGCGCGCATCGGCAACATTCATGCACCGGAGACGACGGGGAAATTCGTCGCCGCGACCTTCGAGCACGACACCGCGCGGCCCGTTGCGGGCTACGCGGCGCCGCAGCTCCACACCCATGCGGTCATCTTCAACGTCACCGAGCGGGAGAACGGCCAGGCCCGCGCCTTGCAGCCGCACGAAATCTTCGCTTCGCAGCACTACGCGACCAGCGTCTACCGCGCGGAGCTGGCCACGCGGTTGCAGGGTTTGGGCTACGAGTTGGAGCGCGGCAAGCACGGGCAGCCGGAGATCAAGGGGTATACGAAGGAGTATCTGGAGGCCTCCAGCCCGCGCCGGGAGCAGATCAAGGACCATCTCCGCGAACAGGGACTCGACGGCGCGGGAGCCGCCCAGGTGGCGGCCCACCGCACGCGCGACCGCAAGGAGCTGCTCTCGCCCGAGGAGGTTTTAGCGCGGCACCGCGAGCTGGCCGCGCAGTTCGGGCATCAGGCCGACAAAGTAGTGGCCCAGGCCCGCGAGCACGGACAGCGGCACGCATATGAGCCCGACATGAATCGAAGCACGGGGGCCGCACAGCGGGCCGTGACCTATGCCCGCGATCATCTCTTCGAGCGCGGAGCCGTGCAGGACCGCCGCGACATTTTGGAGGCGGCGCTCAACCGCGGCATGGGCGAAACGACCCATGCCCAGGTGCGGCAAGAGTTCGAGGGCCGCGCGCAGGCTGGCGAGTTCCGCCAGGTCGATCATGCCGGAGCCGGCCGGCGGTACACGACCGCCGCCATGGCCGGCATGGAGCGGGAAATCGTCGCGCGCATCGAGGAGGGCAACCGGCGTGGTTCCAGCGATCCGATGCTGGTTTCGCCCCAGGCGCGCATCGCCGCCGAGGACCGCCATCCGGAGCTGAACGCCGGGCAGCGCCAGGCCGTCGATGAAATCTTTCTCTCGCGCGAGAAGGTAGTAGGTTTGGACGGTCTCGCCGGCACGGGCAAGACGACGACGCTGGCCGTCATCCGCGAAGGCGCGGAGGCGGAAGGGTACAAGGTCGAGGGTTTCGCGCCCACCTCCCGCGCGGCGCAAAAACTGGCCGAGGCGGGCATCGAGACTTCCACGTTGCAAAAGGAACTGGCGCGGCGGCCGGGGCCGGATACCGGGGCGCGGCGTCTTTATGTGCTCGACGAATCTTCGCTCGCCTCCACCAAGCAAATCCACGAGTTCATGAACCGGCTTCATCCGAACGACCGCGTTCTGATGGTCGGCGACCGGCGGCAGCATGAGGCGGTCGAGGCCGGGCGGCCCTTCGCGCAGCTTCAGGAAGCGGGCATGAAGACGGTCAAGCTGGAGCAGATCGTCCGCCAGAAAGACCCGGAGCTGAAACAGGTGGTCGAGCAGCTCGCGCATGGAGAAGTGGGGAAAGCCGTACAAGGGTTGGAGCGGCAGGGCCGCGTTCACGAGGTGAAAGACCCGGCCGAGCGCGTTACGGCGATCGCCCGCGAGTACGCGCGATCGCCGGAGAGCACGCTGGTTGTTTCGCCCGACAACCGCTCCCGCGCGGAGATCAACCGGGCCATTCACGCCGAGATGCAAGGCCGTGGCCTTGTCGGCAGGGAAGAGCATCGCGTGAAAACGCTGGTTCCGCGCCAGAACCTCACCGGCGCGGACCGCGCCTGGGCCGCGCGTTACGACGTCGGCGACATGCTGCGCTACTCGCGGGCGTCGAAGGAAACCGGCATCGGAAAAGGAGAGTATGCACGGGTGAAAGAGATCGACGCGCCCAACAACCGGCTGACGGTGGAGTTAAAGGACGGCACGGAGCGGAGCTACGATCCACGCCGGCAGCAGGGCGTCTCTGTTTATCGAGAGGAGTCGCGCAATTTTTCCGTGGGCGACCGCATCCAGTTCACCGCGCCGGCCAACGACCTGAAGGTGGCCAACCGCGAGTTGGGGACCGTTGAGGCTATCGGCCGGGACGGGCGGATGAGCTTGAAGCTGGACGGCGGCCGCGAGGTCTCGCTCGACCCGCGCCAGCATCCGCATCTCGATCACGGCTACGCGGTCACGAGCCATTCCAGCCAAGGGCAGACTGCCGAGCGGGTTCTCATCAACGTGGATACCGAGCTGGGCGCGCGGGATCTGCTCAACAACCGCATGGCCTACGTCTCCGTTTCGCGCGGCGCGCACGATGCGCAGATCTTCACCAACGACCGCGAGAAGCTGCCCGCTGCGCTGGGACATGAAGTTTCCCACGAGAGCGCCCATGTGCCGGAGCAGTCCATCACGTCGCAACAACAGGAGATCGCGCCTCGGCACGAGCAGGGACCGGGCCTTGGAATTGGTCTCTAAAAACCACCTGCCCAAGATATATGCGGAGCAGCTCAACCGGGCTGTGTGTCAGGGCTGCCGAAAGCACTGCGTCAGCGGCACGCGGGCTGGATGGCCAAAATTATTTTGGTCCCGAATCAGGTAGACAAAAATCTGTGAACCTGCGGAGAAAACCTAAGCTTGGGCGTTTTAATCGGGATCGAAGGGGTTCTTTTTTCTCCATTTCCCATTCAGCCCCTGAATATGGATCTCCGCATTCGGATTGATTTCTTCGGCTCGTTCAATTGCATCAGCTTGCGTTGGCTTAACAGCGCTGGCGCGCTGAGCATGTTCTTGTTTAACTGACCATCCTTTTTCGTGTTGCTCGATAAACAACTTCTTAGGTTTGCTCACTACTCCTCCGTTTTCCGGCGCTTCTCGAAAGAAGCGCCGGAACTGTTGAGTTGGTTAATCAGACGAACGGCGAGAACGGCGGAACAGGCCCATTGGGATAAAGGCGGTGAATTATCTCAAGAACTACACCAAGTCCTTCATCTGAAGGCCAGCTCACGACAGCGTTGTTGTACATACTTTGTACAGGTTGAGGTGGCTGTGGCATTGGCTGACCCGGAATCGGCGGCCGACCGGGAAAGAAGGGGGGTGTATTTCCGATGGGTTGAAGCTGTTGGGGGTTGAAGTTGATTGCGCCTTCATGCTGTTCTTTGACGCGAATGATGGTGTCGAGCTGGGCATCAGTGATGCCGTTAAGGGTAATAGACCCGTTGTTCATTACGTTGCTCCTTGAAGTTCTCGGTAAAACGGGAACGGGTTGCAGGTTTTTGTTGACAACCGGGAGCAGGCCGATAATGATTACAGATCAAACCAGTCTGCGCCCGCTCGTTGGGTTCAGGAGCAGTCACTGTCAGTGCTTTCCTAGGGCGATCTGGCAGAGGCTGAGGTTCAAACGCCGCCTTTTTGGGCGGCGTTTTCCATTGCCCATCTTGAGTTACGCTGGCTAAAAAGTAGCGCTGCCTATTGTGTAAGTCAATTACAAACCACAATATCTTGTATTTTGTTTAAGTTCCTTCACCTAACCGCATAAATACAGGGATTTTTCGGCGGAAAGCGTGAAGCACTTTGTGTTTATTGGATAAAAGCTTGTGGCGTGCGAGTTAAAACGCGTGCCGTCATGGCTTATCAAGGCTCTGGTACAGCTTGGCAAAACATGCGGCTAAAAGGGGAGCGGCGGTTTGCTTTGTATCCAGCAAGCACTCTATGCTGCTGGCCGGAGATCGGCAAACTGCTGGCGAAAGCGAAACATCTGTGCTCTTGCCGCACCAACACTGCTGGCGTGTTTAGCGCTGGCCTTGGCGTAATCCTTGCCTTCTCCAATGGCCCAGAGAAAGTTCCACTGTGTAGGAGTGACATGGGATTGAATTTTGGCCAAGGCTTGCCGAGCCTCCAGGTAGAGGACCGTATCGATCGGCTTAGGTGCCAGTTCGGCTTCATGGGCTTTACGAATGGTTGCCCGTGAACGTTCGCGGCGTGAAGCAGTAGCGCGGAGGCGCTTTAGGTGGTGCTCTTCGATGGAAGTGTAGGCACAAGGGTCTGCGACGAAGAGGTTCATCTCCTCCTCAATGCCCCAGCTATAGCTGTCGATGGTGGAATTCCGGCTCGAGCGAGCCTGAAGACGGGCATATTCTACCCATGGAAGCGGAATATCCTGCATGAGTCCTTCTTTCTGTGCAAACCTCTGTGGTTTGCGGACCAACAGTTTCGGATTCTGGAAACAATGGCCCCCGCCCAAGACGCTGTGCCTGGGCGGGGCAGATCGACTCCAAAATCATGGTAAATAATTGTCGCATAGTTTTGGTTAAAAAATGCATTGTTTTGCTGGGTTTACCCCATTTGTACCCGGTAAGCTTCCGACCACTCCCTCCTCATGGTTTCGATTAGATTGTGAGCTTCCTCATTCGCTTTCGAAAGCCGACTCTGGGTCCGCGCCAGCGACAGCAGAAGAAGATCTAGCGCTACCGTTGGACCATCCTGATCGGTGATGGAGGGGGGCAGATGGTCTTCGTCCTCTGATGGAGCGGCTAGGCCCATTTTGCTGACCGGGTCATACAACTTTGTAAAGAATGCATGGGCTGTATTGATCGTCAGGATAATGCGCCCGAATTTATAAGCAACGTCATAAAACGGCCAGTACGGATCATGCTTAAAAGCAATAATGTACTGGGACTCCTTGATGCGCTGAAATGCCTGCTCATCGGTTTCCCCGTCTCTTTTCAGGGATACAGCAAGTCCTCTCAGGTTGGCATCCATTTGAGCCTGTTCTTCCTCAGAAAGCGGCTGCAATGGCTTAGCCTGAAGTGTATCTGCTTCACTTGCTTTCAACTCACTCATGCTAGGCTTCGCAGGCACCTTGCGGGCGTTCTGCGCAGCTTGAAACTGGCGAATCTCGTCGTTCATTGAGGTGATGTCGTCACCGATCGCCTCTTTGATTGCGTCCTCAACATATCCTTTCCACCGAACGCCTTGTTTGTTGGAAGCAACACCGAATGCTTCGTCGAGCACGCCCGGGAAGTCGATCTGAACCCTGTACCAGTTTGTAACGCTGTGACGTGTGGTGATTTTGGGCATACTTCCAGCGAATACTTCCCGGTTGTTCCGGAGGATGCTGACTGTTAAACCATCGAACATTCGGAGATCGTTCTTGAGAGTTTTGCGGGAAAGTGCCGACCACTCTTCAATTGGCAGCTTGTAAATTTTGATTTGGATTGGAGCGGTTTCCGGTTGCTTTTCATTGAGCCGGATTTGAACGGTTTTTGCCACGGCCAGCCGGCTTATTTTGGGCTCGATATCAAGAAAGTGGACGTGACGAGCATTGGACATGGAGTACGTTGGATCGAAAGCTTCCAGAACACGATTGTTGATATAGATCTTTAGCCCTGCGGCGATTTGCCTGCGGTACACACGCGCCATCTCTTTGGTCGCATGCTCGACCAGAGTTTTTACCTTGTGGTAGGTGAGCCGATCACAAGAAGGCATGTAAACCAGGGTTCCAGAAGGGCCGAGTTTTTCATACAATTCAGATTCTTCGTTTGCTAGGCGAAGCTGCTCATCATGATCAGTGGGAAAGGTCATCCAAGAAGTGAACAAGGAGGTAAGCTCATAAGCAAATTCCGACTGTAAGGCGGGGTCGGGCAATTCCACCAAATTGCTCTTGTCCCTGCCGATTGCATCAATGTCCAGGGTCATGTTGTAGATTGCTCTTGGCTCCTGCCATGAATAGAGTTCCATTATTGGGCTCAAACTGAGCGCGGCGGTTTTCATGCCCATGCCAAATCGTCCGATGCCCGAACGGTTACCGAAATTGAGAGATCCGCCGAAGGCGGTTGCTGCTTTTAAGACGGAAGGCGACATGCCCTTACCGTTGTCGCAGACTGCCACATCGATTGCGCCGCCGTCGCGTTTCGCGGCTTGTCGGAAGAAAATGCGAATTTCGCTGGCTCCTGCTTGATAGGAGTTGTCCACGTGTTCGCAAAGCGCTGAAGTGGTGTGATTGTATCCGACATCGCGGAGAGACTGGATGAGTGTCTGTGCGAAGAAGAGTGGCACGGTGGAGTTTTCTTTGATCATGCGGTTCATCACGGCTTTTCCGCCGCGAGGCGCATCGTTGCTCCAGCTTTCGGTTACTTGGTCAAGTGATTGAGCGGGAGATTGAGGAGCGGGTGCTTCTATCTCATTCTGCATTTTGGTTTTCCTTTTCTGTGACGCCATCTGTTGGCGTCTGGATTGAAAGCCGCAACAGCAGCTCTCAATCTCTGGGAGATGAGGAAGGCGAAGTGTTACGCGCCGCTCAAGAAAAATTTTTCAGCAGCTGCCGAAAGTGAGCAATCTGCGACCGGCGGAAGAGTAACATATTTTCGGCTTCTATATGTGATAATGTCCTTTATCAGATATAAAACCACCTGAGGAACCGGCCATGACCACCGCTCTCACCCCCCTTCGCCCGGCCACTGTTCTTCCCGCCTTGCCCGCCCTGATCTCTGCCGCCGGCGGCCGCGCCGGCACGCGCTTTTTGGAGTTCTTCGCGGCGCAGATCCGCAACCCGCACACCCGGCGCGCCTATGCGCGGGCGGTGGGCGAGTTTCTGGCGTGGTGCGAGAGCAAGGGCGTCTCTTCGCTGGCCGCCGTGCAGCCTTTGCACGTGGCGGGTTGGATTGAGATGCAAGCCCGCGAGGTATCGGCCCCGACCGTAAAGCAGCAGCTCGCGGCCATCCGTCACTTGTTCGACTGGTTGGTCATTGGCCAGGTGGTGCCGGTAAATCCGGCGGCTTCGGTGCGCGGCCCGCGCCACGTGGTGCGTGTGGGAAAGACCCCCGTGCTGGAGCCGACCGAGGCGCGGGTATTGCTGGATAGTATTGATGCCACTACTCCGGCGGGCTTGCGGGACCGGGCGCTGATTTCGCTCATGGTCTACAGCTTCGCCCGCATCGGGGCGGCTCTGGGCATGAAAGTCGAGGACGTGCTTACTCAGAACCGGCGGCTTTGGGTGCGGCTCCATGAGAAAGGCGGCAAGGACCACGCCATGCCCTGCCATCACAATCTCGAACAGGTTCTTCACGAGTACATCGAGGGGGCAGGCCTGGCAGCAGACCCCAAGGGGCCGCTGTTCCGCACGATTGGCCGCGGCACCGGCCAGCTCACGCGCACTCATCTGCCCCAAGCCAATGCCTACGCCATGATCCGCCGGCGCGCCCTGACGGCCGGGATCAAAACTAAGATCGGCAACCATAGCTTTCGGGCTACCGGTATCACCGCCTATCTCAAAAACGGCGGCACGTTGGAGAAGGCCGCCGCTATGGCCAACCATGCCAGCACCCGCACCACCCAGCTCTACGACCGGCGCAGCGACGAAATGTCGCTCGACGAGGTCGAGCGGATTTTGATCTGAGACGGGGAGAATTTGGGATACCTTACCCACAGGGAGCCTTGAGAAAACACGTCTACAGGCTTCCTGACGCAATGTTTTTCCAGCGTTGGAGGGAGAATTGCGACCGGAGGCCTTTTCGCACGCTGTGCCCTCCGGCTTAGAAGGCCGGTACTCTAAGCCGGTGTCTACACGGCATAAAGGCTTCTACAAGAGGCGTCATAGTCGCCGTATCCTGGTAGGAGTTTCAATCGGTTGCGCAGAGCTGTGCGCCGATTGGAAAGCCTTTGGTTCAAATTCAATAAAACGGTGAATGCTGAGGGGTTTGCAGCTTGATCCGCCTGCCATTGAGCCATCAGGGTTTCCGTTTTAGAGACGACATCCATGTGTCCAGCGTCTAGCGGATTGAATGGCGGCGTTGCACCAAGCGGCAACTTGTGGACATGCCGCTCACCGAATTGACCTCTCGGCTGGAACTGCTCGATGACGAGATTGATGGCTTCGCTGTTAAGCAAACCTGTGAGGTAAAGCGCTTCCTCTCGTGTAGAAACAACGACCCAGTAAAGTGTTTGATCGATAATAAGTTTGCTCCTGTCCATCAGCGAAATATCAGCGCAGGCCGCGCAAACCAATTTTCCGCCAGCTCCCATGACGACCAACCACCCTTCTTCTGGGAATAGTTGAATCGAGAGTTTCCTTCTTGGCGTATCGAGCATGGCGAAATAAGCTTCGCTACTGCCGCCTGCAACTGTGAAGAACGCCTTGAAGGCCTTTGCCGTAGAACGTCCGCTCGTCATAATTGAGACCGAAGAAGCGGGAGCCCATCCGGTCTCGTTGCGCTCCAATGGGAGAAAACCCTTTGCGGGCGGGTCGATCCTAAAAGGGGTCAGGTGGTGGGAAAGTAGGATGTTGAACAGAAACCTGCCGTGCACGCCTTTGGCTGCGATAAAGAAGGTTTTGTGGTTTTTGGCCTCATTCACGAGATAAGCCAGAGGGCCGCCTGGTCTGATATGCGATAGGTCGAACCTATCGCCGTTTGGCGTAATTTTTTGGAAAACAGCGGTTCGTGGAAAAACGTCTGCCCCTTGACGAAACGGGGCTGGATCGAAAAAACCGGTGTCGGCAGCAGAAATGGGTCTGTCAGACCATGCAGTCCGATTTCCTTGCGAAATTATATAGATGGCGACCGGAGACAGTCCGGTTTTCGTTACCTTTTGTCCTGTGAATGTTGCCGGTGTGGTTGTGGAAATATTGGGAAGTTTTTTTTGCCCGAAAAGAACTATTGCCTCGTTCTTGAATGTACCGCTTTCGATTAGCCAAATCTCATCCGGAGCAAAAGGCACGTGTTTTCGTGATGTAAGATATTCGCCGCGGCGGAAGGGATTGTGGTGATGGGCGCTCAGTACACTCTCAGGAAGGATACAGCCGACGGCAGCGCCAGGAGCGAGATAGCGGCCAACCGCGTGGAGTAAGAAAATAGTTGCTAATTCGACATGCAGATGCGACGAGCCGGCAGGCTTGATGCCGTGCTCCTCGGCCATCTGCACCAATGTTTCCTTGTAGGGGTTGTCAGCCACCTTGCTCATGGCCAACCAGGGTGGATTGGATACAAGACCGTTAAAGGCACCGGACACAAGACCAGGGCGATAACTGTTGCTCAACACGAACGCCCAAATGCCGTTACGCCCGCCCCGTTGTAGTGCTTCCAATGTCACGAGTAGTTCGGCGACAAAAGTGACGACCGCGTTGTGCTTTTCCTCGTCGAGAATTGCTTGGGTTTTCAGGCACGCTTCTTCAGTGATTCTTTCGGGCACCGTGTTCCAAACGGCCGGCCCTGGGGCCTTGGCGGCTTCCATTGCCACATCATATGCACTTGCGAGAATGGCATCGAACAGCGATGCCGAATCTGAGGAAACCAAAAAGCAGGGAAGGCCGACTTTGCGGCCATCCAAATCGAGTTCGTGTGTCTCTGCCCCGTCTTCATTGACTTTTCTTGTTACCGGGGTTGAGGCAAACAAGGAATCTGCGTGATAGATCGGGATGGTGACGTCAAACGCGCCAGCCTGATCGATCCAGTCCCGCGCCGCGAGTATCCAGGACACCTTCGCCAGCATGACAGCCAATGGGTCTATGTCGAAACCGGTGATGGCTTGAGAGAGTCTTGAGATACTCTCCGGAGACGGTCCGACGCCGACGGATTCTAGGCGCGCCCGCGTTTGTTTGACAGCTTCGACCACCATGGAGCCGGAGCCGCAACACATATCGACGAGGCGAGGGTCGTCAGTCGGTGGTATGCGCTCCAGAACGTCCTTTACAACGCTGTGGGCGAGCCACGCCGGGGTCCATTCCTGACCGAGTAGCAAACGCTGTGAGCGTCGGGCGAGCTGAACCATCAGGGCGCCAAACAGATCCTCGGCGGGCGCTGCTCTGAAATCATAAGCGGATAAGTCCTCTTGGATACCTTTTGCGACTGGGAGAAGCTGCTTAACGTTCTCGTTTTCATTTAACCAACCAAAATAGTCGTATTCAACGAGGTTGGAAAAGCCCTTGAGCTTGAAAAATGTACCATCGAGAATGCTCTCCAACTGAGCGTCGTTGCTGACGAGCGCATTGCCTTCGAGGACGTTGGCACACAGAAGTTTGGCCAGCGTGAGAATGTAAAGTTCGCCGATATAGGTCTCTAGGTCGAATGCTCCGCCGACGCCTGACCCTCCGAGGTAGGAAACGAAATCGGACCAAACTTTCTCGATCAGGTGCGCGTAAGATGCATTTGATGCGAACGCAGAAGCGACCAGAGCGCCGATGCCCTCGATATGCCGCAAACAGAATGCGCTGTCGAAGCCGAGATCGAAGGCAAGCGTGTCGGCTCCGAGCACACGGCTGCCGAGACGCCCAAGGTAACGGCACAGGAAGTGCCCCAAAGCAGTGGCCTCATCAGGGCCGGCGGCTGACAGGTCGATGTTTTCGATTTCTTCCAGTACGACATGCATGGGGCCGTAGGATTTGGCTCCGGAAATATCGGAGAGCGGCAGCACTTTCTTTAAGCGGTAGGCCCGCCAGCGCACCGTGTCGGAGAGAACGCCAAGGATAAGCTCGGTGGGCACGCCCTCGTTGAGTAGGCCGGCACAGTATTCCCGAACCTGATCCTCTCCATGTAACGCCAGTGCAGGGTTCGCAAGATCCTTTTCGTATTCAATGGCCGTGGAGCCCACCAGGGTATCGATAAAGCCGCGTTTCGCCTTACCGTCCTTGTCAGACCGAATGAAGGTTTCAGAACCTTTTGCTTGGTAACCCACCCACCACGGTCTCAGCTGATCCTTTGAGGAAGGAAACATGTCCGGCAGTTTCGCAGAAAGCATGTGACGGATTGGACTTTCCCTGTCTTTGCCAATCATCTGAACCGCTTCTTTGAGAAACGCCTCGGCCGCGGTGGTGTCGAAGTTCACCATCATTTTGGCTCCTTTGTCTTCTTGTGATTTTTTCGGCGAGTCCTTCCGTCTTCGGCAAGCTGAGATAGCGCTTCTCTTTCCTGCTTGTTTGCGGAGCGCCCCAAAAGGGCGGAGACTACTAGTCGATCTACGTCTTCAATTCCCTTGCTGCCATCTGCCAGGCATCGCCCCAGAGTGGCCAGACGATGCCATTCAGCCGCGCTTAATTTAGGAATCGGCAACCGCCGAAGATGTGCTGCTTCGACTTTTAATGCTCCTCCGCCCATAACGGAGGCTCCGTATTCCAAAGCGGCACGGCACCAAGTCGAGTTAAGAAGAGCGAGGAGGGCATAGACGTCCAACCCGCTTTCGTTTACGCGTAGCGTCGCGAAGTTTGCGTCTACCAGGACGCTTCGGTCAGCGACCAGCCAGGCTTTTGGAGTTTCCCCGTTCACACGGGGCATGATGAGGTCTGGCTGATGGCGGGGAGTGAAGTCGGGCAACATGTACCAGAACCGTGGAGCGATCCCCTTAGCAGAATTTCCCTTGCGGACGTTGGGGGAGACCGCGGAAAGCTCATGTAACCGCCTCGGTTTTCCGTCCATCCCGAAGTCTGCGCGTGCAGCCTTGCGGACGAAAGCAGCTAATTCTTTGGGCATTGAAGCGTAGGCTTTGCGCGCGGCACTCCCGCCCGTCTTGATGTCTTCCGGGAGGGCCGTTGTCCGTAAATCGAGAACACGGCCCGCTAAACCAGTTGCATGAATCACGAAACCTTCGGGCAGTTCAGATTGCCGGCGGACGACCGGCCGCAGGCACGCCAGGGGAATCTTGACCTCACGGATACCGGGAATGCCATTAAGGGAGATGAGAGCCTCGGTCCCATCGTTCGAACGATGCGTGGCATAGAAGAAGCTATTGGCGCCCGTGCGCAAACCCTGCCCTATCGATACGCCTAGCGATTCCAAGGATACGAACGATCTGTTTGCCGCGGCGCGCACCCACTCCGCTAAGGCATGAGGAGGAAAGCAGGCGCCAGCTTGACCAGTGTCTTTCTCGCCGACAGCGGAGAACCATTTTTGTTTGCAGCATGCAGTTTTCAAACTTTCCGCCACATGCCCCAGCGACGACGGAAAAGCCGAAATGAATTTCTCTTCAAAGCCAGCACCGGAGTCCAAAACCTTCTTTGCCTTGGCAGCAAAGAGTGCTTCTGGTTTTTTCTTTCCAAGGAATAGTCGAGCGATAGGACCTTCCGGACCGGCCGCTTTTCCGGACACCCTCGCGCGGACGAATATGTCATCATCACGCCAACCGAAGGCCCCGTCCTTGCGCTTCACCCGGCGGGCAACCAGAAGGGTCGTCTTGACTTGGGCGTCGTCGAACCACGCCGCGTGCTCGTCCTCCACGACATACTCAATGTGGAACCAGCGCAAAAGAAGGTAGTGGACGACAGAAGCGTAATCCCTGCTCATCCAGGATTCGGGAACAACAAGGGCGAGACGTCCGCCGACCGACACCATGGCGGCGCAGAGTATCCAGGAAGGTACCGCAAGGTCCGCTAGGCCCGAATAGCCTGACACGATGGCCTTGAACAGAGCCCTGTCCGTTTCGTCAAGGGCTGTCATGCCGTCAAGAGCTTTCAACAGCCCGTTCCGGACTTCCATGGCACTCGGAAGTTTAAAATGCTTGCCGGCACCCTTGGCCATGCTTTGGTAGCGCACGTAGGGAGGGTTAGTTATGACAAGATCCCACTCGTGACGGGGAAGCTCCGCAAGGACGGTTGGAGAAAACGCACTGCCTAGGATGCACTTGGCCTCGGGCAACCGTTTGGCGCAAACCGCACGCGCGGCAGGGTCTATATCAATGGCGCCCAGGTCTTTAGGTTGTGCCCCGAGAGCAAGGCATCCGGCTAGCATGTCACCGCTGCCGACCATTGGATCGATTATTGCGCCGGCCCTTTCAGCACCCGCAAGCGCTCCCAGTAGACGCGCGAGGCCAACTCCCGAGAAATACTGTCCGAGACGTTTACGTCTATCCGCCGCCTCAGAAAAACCTTCCTGGGTGGCTAGTAGGGTCTCGGGACTCACGCGGCTTCTCCGGTCGTATCCAGCGCCCTGCTGTAAAATTCACGGGCATCGATCTGGACATCCATTCCCAATTCGAGGCAACGCGCCACGAATCGAGAATAAAGACGCTGGGGTTCTCTTTCCTCAGGGCCGAGTTCCAGTGCCTGTGTAAGTATTTCGTCGACCACCTCTTGCGAGTCTAGTCCGGAGACGTCATTTGCAGCGCCCTTTGAAAGGAGAAGAAGAGGGTCTCCCTTGACCGACACCTCAGAAACGACTTGTTTGAAGCTCGCCTGAATTTTGTCGAGGACACTAGTGGCGTCAACACGCAAACCGGCTCTTCCGTAGGCTGCTGAGAGAGCCCGCCAAACATCGGCTTTGGCTGAGTGGAAAACGACCGTCGCAAGTCCGTCAGGTTTCAGCACGCGGGCAATTTCCGAGAATACGTCTCCCATCATGTGCCCGTAATGCGAGACCTCTTTACCTTGAGCTTCGCTGACGATGATTTCACGCTTGCGGTCAGTTGTCTTGCCTAACCAGAGTTCGTTGATCTGGTTGATTTCGGCATAGGGGATATAGGCCCCGAACGGCGGATCTGTGAACACATAGTCTATGGAAGAATCGGGAAGGGAAAGCTTCTCACTGCTCTTGTTGGCTATCTGAACGATACTCTTACTCCCGTGAAGCAGAGAGAACGCATCGCGAAAAGATTTAGCCTTGCGTTCCACTCCTTCGACGACATTTTTTTCGACGGGAAGACCGCTTACGTAAAGCACACCGCTTTGCGATCCCGTGAGAACGAGATCTCCTTGGCCCTTCTTGACCACGACACGGGTCATCAACGTCGAGTGCGTCGAGTTATAACTGAGCACCAGCAGTTTGAGCGCGTCACGGACGTCTTCAGGAAAGGTCTGGGCTAAAGCCCACATTGTCGCGACGGCCGCGAAGTTCCGTCGCGTGTAGAAGTGGTGTAGATGGGTGATGCCTCGGTGATAGCCGGCCCGATGCAGATCCCCCCATTCAAGAGGGCTCACAGGCACTCCGGAGGGAAGAGCGACGGACTCGATGCGCGCGAAAAGATTGCGGTCAATCTGCGTGGGAGCGCGTTGCCACTTAGTTTTGCCGCTCACACCGTAGATTCTCGCCAACACGCGCTTTTTCCGTTCCACTTCCTTTTCTAGCAGATCGTCATAGACGGTTTCGATTGCGCGAGAACAGGCATCTATCTTGTGCGACTTCTTACAGCCAGGACATTTGAATTCGTTTGCAAAACGAAGTGGGTCGCGCAACACTGCGGCATCCCAGTAAGACGTTTCGGTTCGACAGGATGGAGATGGACAGATGAGCACGTCCGACCAGATAGCGTGCCGAATCCTGCCAGATTCGCCATCTGGACCTTCCGCGGCATACATCCACCCGATGGCCGCGCGGGCCTTCTCGCAAAGTTCGGCGGCAGCTTTTGTGAACCGCTCTGGATTTGGAGGCGCACAGAGGGTGGCGGAGATGAATGAGCCCAAGGTTCCTATTTCATACAAGATTGCCTTTCGCGGCCCCCACTGGGGAACAACGCCGAGTCCTTTGGCCATCGACTTCATCAACGTTGTCGGCTTGTCGCAAAGCAAGGCCGCAACTCCCGTCGTTCCGCTTCCGCCAAAAGTGTCGAGTATGGTGGCGCCGGGGTCCGTGTGCGTTGCGATGAACACGGCGATAGCCTCCGGTGAAATTTTCGTCGGATACGAAAAAGCGTTATAAAGCGGCCCTGTCCGCGTGGATGAGAGCGGCTTGGCATAAAGTTTTCGGAGTTGGTCAGCAGCGTTTTTCACTTGGTTTTGCTTTTCTCATCTTCTGATGATTTGAATAATTGCTGCTGCTGTGCGAAATGTTCTTGAGCTAGGTACTCCCGGATAAGGCGGGCAATCAGCGTGGATTTTTTGAAGCCGCGCTCCTGGCAATAAGCATCGAACCGTTCAGCTTCCTGACAGGACATCAAAACCTGCACGCGTACCGAGTCCGCCATCGACCTCCTGCCTTCCGTGTGGTTCATTGGAACTCACTGTGACACACAAGTCAACACTTGTGTGTAGTTGTGTGACTAAAAATGGTAATGTCCCTCATTGACGTACAACTAAACCAACGTTTGGGCTCTGTACCTTCCGCGCCACGGGCATTACCGCCTATCTCAAGAACGGCGGCAAACTCGAAATCGCCCAGCAGATGGCCAACCACGAGTCGGCCCGCATCACCGGCCTCTACGATCGGCGCACTGACGGCATTTCCCTCGACGAGGTCGAGAAAATCGGCATCTGAAAGCAAAAGCCCCGCCTTGCGGCGGGGCTGACGTTACACAATCCCGATCTACGCATTGCTCGCCTGTTTGCGGGCGTGTAATGAAACGTTCTTCACATTTTTCGTTTTGCCAGAACGTGTATTCCGTGCCGTCTGCGAGCTATAAACACGTCGTGCCTTTGTCGGCGTGGCATCGATCAGCAAATCCGCAGAGATCCCGAGCCCAAACTTCACACGGCGAACCATGCTCAGAGTGAGGCTCCGTTTGCGCGTTAGAATTTCAGAAACTCG
>Ga0224527_1000515_pt1 | contig 25046 bp, 24 predicted proteins | sample CBST0metaG_FD_179882 | JGI IMG/M metagenome (GOLD analysis project Ga0224527, IMG submission 179882) | Peat soil microbial communities from Stordalen Mire, Sweden - C.B.S.T0 | ecosystem: Environmental > Terrestrial > Soil > Wetlands > Peat | place: Sweden: Norrbotten County, Stordalen Mire... | reverse complement strand
TCTTGACGCCATCACATTTCCATAGCGAGTACCGCAAATAAGGGTTTTATCTGGATCTACCTTCTTTGACTTAGCGACAAAAACTTTTTCCATCATGGCCTTGGAGATACCCATAGCATTAATCGGATAAGCTGCCTTATCAGTGGATAAACAAATAACTTTTTTGACACCACATTCTATTCCTGCCGTCAAAACATTATCTGTACCAAGTACATTCGTTTTAACTGCTTCCAAGGGGAAAAACTCGCATGATGGTACCTGTTTAAGTGCCGCCGCATGGAAAATATAGTCTACCCCATGTATCGCGTTTTTGATGGACTGCAAATCTCTCACATCACCAATGTAGAATTTGATTTTATCATTTTTATAAAGCTTTCGCATATCATCCTGCTTCTTCTCATCGCGTGAGAAGATACGGATTTCTCCAATATCAGTATTTAGATAACGGTCGAGCACTGCATTGCCGAAAGAACCGGTACCACCTGTGATCAATAAAGTTTTATTTGTAAACATAATGTATTTCTCCTATCTACATTTATGATATCGTTTTACTCGTTTCTACCGCGGGAGAATATATGCACAGTCTAAGACAGCATGTTCGAAACTATCAGTGCCTCCATCTATTAATGTTGTGTATTTAAACATTAATATTTCGCCTACATAGCTGAAACGCCTTTTCTACTATCTCTATAAATAAGTTCTTCTCATATTTATTGAGTGCTAAAATCCACATAATTAGTAAATAAATAAGACCGAATATACAGGATTTTATCATAAATAAAAACAAGTTTTCAACGGGGAAGGTATATTGTAACAAAAGCCCTATGCAACTCGTAATAAGCAAAGGGATACACATTTTTATATGACATTCCCTGAAAAAATGAAATATATTGATTTTTAGAACATTATAATACACAAGGTTCATTCCAATAATTAGACCAATAATATTTCCAATAAGTATTGCAAAACCCGCGCCGATTGCTCCCCAACGTTGCGAAAACAGTATGGAAAGAATAATACTTATACTAGCAACGGTACAAGAGCAAAATGCTCTATATTTAATCTCATTAACAGCTACAAGTGCAGTATTACCAATTTGCTGAGTAAGTGTAATGATGCAAGGCGCGATAAGAAGCAACGTCACGTAATAGGAATCCGAAAAATTTCCGCCCATCCATAACAGCATAAATTCCTTACCCATCGTCAAGAACCCTACAATTAATAATCCAACTAAAACAAGCTGTATTCTTCCCACTCTAATCATGAAATTTTCAACTTCATTTGGATTATCATTCTTAATAATCATTCGTGTCACTTTGGGCAAGAATAGACCATTCAACGCATTGGCAAATGTCCAAGTATATCCTTCCATGGTCATAGCTATCGAAAACAATGATATTTGTATACTCCCAGCAAAAGCAGCTAATACTGTAGGCGTAATATTTAATACAAATCTCTGGGCAACTGCGATAATCCCAGTCCAAATCGAAAAACTAAATATTTCTCGTATCAGTATCTTATCTTTCGATTTAAAATTAATTTTCATTAGTCTGTTTTTGTATATATACCAAAGTTTAAAAACTATTGTTATAGTTCCTGTAATTGCATTTACAATGACTAACGAGTATAGTCTATACCCCAAAAGTAAAACTACAACCATTGTTACAACAGTAAGTATTTTATTGATAAAGTCAGCAAATTTTTGAAAGACAAATCTTTCATTTGAAATAAGGATACCGTTCAATGGCATAAATGGAAATGAAGCCATGCTATATAAGGCAGCTATACAAAATACTACACGAAATTTTAATAACTCTGCCGAAGTTAATTCTGCATAGATGACATCGGCAAAAATAAAAGCTACTACTAATACTAGGAATATTACTAAATCAATAATAATATAGATTTTAAAAGTTATGCCCAAGAAATCTTTTTTTTTGCTATTATCATTCTCAGCATTATATTTTGAAAGAAAACGTGATACAGCTTCACCAAGACCAAAATCAATGGTAAAAAAGCTTATGAGTGTTAATGCCAATGAATACAGTCCATAATCCGATTGTCCTATCTGCCGAACCATCCAAGGTGTATAAATCAGCCCTGCAGCTATATTGAAGAAAATAGCTACATATGACATTATTGCTCCCTGCTTAATTTGTTTTGATGAGACTACTTCGCTATTTTTTTCTCTGGTCATCTAACACCTCTAATCCAATCAATATTGCAAGCGCTTTTTTTGATGGCACACCTGCTATAAGAAGATTATCCACACACGACTTGTTTACTAAAGCACAAGCTCCTAGCGCACAGCCTTTTCCGCTCTCTATATCACCCACCATGTTGATCGAGTTCCAACCCAAGTTCCATCATTAACTGTTATTCGAAATTTCAGCCCCCTCTCACCGCTTCTTTCAGCATCTCCTATTTCATGCGATCCTGTCAGAGAGTTACATCAGGTGCTGCGACATCACAATTACTACCGATTATAACAAAACCGTTACCGTGAATATCAATCCTGCCCCAACCTATGTATTCTCTCCAACCACCAAGTCTCCATATATTAGGGGCTACAATTTTTGTCCCCCTACCAAAATTCATGCCCGTCCAATTTAAAAGTTTCTTTTAATACCCCAATAATGAAGGTTAGTTCCGCAAAAGATGTTATTGAAACAAAAAAATGCACTCCTTCTTTATAAAGTTATTTATTGTTCCTCTCCACAAAACCAATTGTTTTTAATAATATTTGCTCTACTGCAAGGACCCGTTGCAAATTTGATTTGATTGCCGGATAACAGGCCATCTGCCAACTTCAAGAGTCTTTCCGCAGCCACCTTGGCATTCCATGTATTTTTCAAGGTATAATAAGCATTTTTCCCCATTTTCTCACTGAGACTTAAATCTCTTGCAAATATCATCACTTTGTCACATAAGTCATTGGTGTTACCATTTTCATATATTAGCCCATTCTCTCTATGTTTGATTAAAAAAGGAACAGCACCAATGGCATGGCTTGCCACAACTGCACACCCACTATTCATTGATTCATTAAGCACAGCACCCCATCCCTCATTAAAATCACTCGTAAGCAAATATATATTGGCTTCTTCCATATGCCTGCGCACCTCAGACGGTGCCATTGCTCCTAAAAATTCAACCGGATGCTTCAAACCCATATTGTCAGCCATTCTTTTGCTTTTTTCGAAGTCTTTGCCATTTCCTATCATTTTTAGATGGAAATTAATATCTTCTCTGTCTAATCTTTGCGCAACAAGAAGGGCGAGTTCTGGGTGCTTAAGACCTATAAACCTTCCAACCCATAAAACTTTTATACACTCTCCATGCTTGCTTTTTATAAGTTTTTCAATATCATATTCCTTTAATTCCGGAAAATATCCCCATTCAATGCACTTTTCAGGATTGAAGCCGCAAAGTTCTAAATCAGAAGAGGTATATGCACTTGCACACATTGTATAGAGATTTTTGTTGCGATATTTTGTAAATGAAGCATTAATCTTTTTGCGAGTTGGTGGTATAAATCGGCGATATGTACCCTTTTTAAACAACCGTTCTGAATATCTAAAGGTTAGGCGATTATTCTGCATACGAATATCAACAAACTCATTAGGTGCGGAACCTAAAATTATAACATCGCTTGTTCGAGCCAAATTCCTTGCCTTTTCGTATTCTGCCTCACTGTCATATGTTCGCAATATAAATGGATAAGCCTTATTCATATCAACATAACCCATTGCTACTCGCTCAGCCGAAATTGGCTCTGTTGCCACAAATGTGAATCTTTCTCCAATTAACTCGACCATAGCTTTACAAAATGGCAATTGATGATGGTTTAAAAAATTAGAATAGAATGTTATTTTCATATACTCCTCCCCAAAAGTGTAGTTTCCTGGATAATGAGGTCTAATATAACAAGTCATTGTTCCAGCATTTGGAGGCCATCCCTCCAGTAAATTAATCCTTCGGTAATGTATATTCTACTACTCATTTGGCATTAGTTTATTCATTACTGCCAAAAAAATATATAATCCGCATAGTCAGCATCTGCCAATCTATATATAAACAAAGCAATAGCTAAAACAATAGACAGAAAATTAAATATTGCCTTAGTTCCTTTGTTTTTTTCCGAATTAATCGCATTAGGCAACTGGATAATGATACTTGGAGCATAAAAAAAACTTATTCTTTCCAACGCTAATGTTATATAACGCATCAAATAAATAGTTAATCCAATTCCTGTCATATTAAATGCTATATTATTTTTACTTTCATTAGCAAAAATTGATGAAGGAATAATCGTAAGTATATATATTAAAATCGGAATTAATCCACCTAACTGATTACCTATATAGTCTCCATATTGCATATCAAATACCTCATTACCGATATTCGTAAAAATTTGTGCAAAAGATATACATATAACCATTGCAATAATATTAGCCAAATTGTTTTTCCAATTTGGTTTCCTATTTGCTATAAAATAAAAGGGGAAAAAGACTAATGCCGTCTTATGAAAGCTCATTGCCAACAATACAGTCAATAGAAATCGAAATATTTTTTTTTCTTTAATAAATTCAACGCTTAACAGACATATACTCATAGCAAAAGCCTGCCGAAATGCTGTTAACTGGAATCCCATTGTCCCGAGGCAAATATAAAACAATATAGCTTGAAAAGGATACTCTGAGTTTTTATATATAAACCTTGAAACACAATACACACAAAATACAGCTTCAAAAATTAAAATAAACTGTGCCCATGGTACGATAGTAGCCAATAATTTATTTAAAATAACATAGCCAGGCTCAAACCTAGATATTAAAAATATTTCTGTCCATGAAGTAGTGTTTATTATTTGGTTATAAAAATCATAATATAATCTTAAATCATAAACGACTTCGTAATCTGGATAACGTAAACCCATAATTAGTGCAATCATTGTTCCTGAAATAATAAGAAAGTTTTTTTGCTTTCTCTTCTCACGTAAATTTCCCATAAATATTTTAAGAATCAGTAGAAATAGTACTAAAGATAGCCAAATAATCAACTTTTCACTTCCTCCTGATTATATAAATCGATATACGCCATAAATTTTGCCTGTTTATCAAATTTATTTACACGTGAAATACAAGACTGTTGCAATATACCATGATTGCTAATGTTTATTATAGCAGCAACTAATTCATCAACATTTCCTTTATCAACCCCTATACCGCAAGCATCATCTAAAGCCTCAGGACTACCACCGGTATTAAAAGTTATTACTGGCGTCCCGCATGCAAGTGCTTCAAGATTTACCGTAGGAAAATTGTCTTCCAATGTGGGATTTACAAACACATCGGCTGCTGAATACAACTCTGCAAGTTCTTTGACATTATTGGTTCGTGTAACGCCAATAATGCTCTGAGGCAAATTTGCTTTCTGTTTATGGGTTAGACCAACTAGCACAATTCTAAATTTTTCATCCAAATCGTTCGCTAGTTGAAGAAAATATGATAACCCCTTTCTCCTACCCCAAGAACTTGCAACACCTAAAATTATAAACTTATCCTGTAAAGTATTTTTTTCTCTAAAACTGCTATCTGTTGGTTGAAAAACATCTAAATCAATCCCATTATGAATTACTTCCACAGGATAATCTTTCAAAAAAGAATGCTTTACTAAATCCGCCAACCATTGTGAAGGAGTAACAATGTGCATATTTCTTACGATTGTGAATAGCTCACGTTTCCTTTTCCACGATTCCAGTGAATGATCAAATAACCAGCTCACAGGATACGATTTTTTTTGGGGACATGCACCACAGCCAATTCTCCATTTGTCACATTGGGCATAATCGAAGTATGCGCAATGTCCTGTAAATGCCCAGCAATCATGCAATGTCCAAACTACGGGCTTGTCGAATACAGCTAAATACCGAAACAGTATCTCAATATTCAAATAAAATCCATGAATATTATGCAAGTGAATTATATCAGGGTTTATGCGTTCTAGTTCCCTTATAAGTTGCCTTGTTGCTAGATGAGAAGCATAACCGTGCCATCCTAACAAGCGCGTATGCAATTGGTGTGTTCTGATATTAAAATTATTGCCAATTTTTATTCCAAGTGGATAATCAGAAAGACCAACTCCATACAGTATATAATTTTCAATCTCATTCTCCGTCATGATCTTGCTTATGTCTGTTGCAATACGCCCGGTACTGCCTGTACCACAAACAGAGTTAATCTGTACAACTTTCATATCTTTCACTCCTCTAACAAATGCTATATATTTTAGCATCGCCACACTATAGCTAATTCATAGCATCAACACCAGGGAGGATACATATAAACTAAATGGGGTAGTCGGTTAGCTCCAATTGCCATTGGCGGCAAGTCCCATAAGTCCAGTGTTGGAGAGGCTTGAACAGAATAAGAATAATAACCGTGGATATTAAGTATGCCGCTAAACCCTTGTAATATCTGCATTTCCATAAATGAGGTGGAGCTAACCGACTACCCCGCTAAACTAATCTTGGTAAAACCTTTAATTACGGTATTATGCTCATAATATTTTTTAGGACTTCACGTTGCACTAAATTAATATCGTGATGTATCTTCGCATATTTATTCATTTTTATTGCATATTCCACAATGCAGCTTTTATTTTCGAGTATATTACTTAACAACATTCTTATTCCATTTTTTTCTGTTACCACTAATGCTGAGTTTGTTTCAATTAAATATTGTATAGACGCAACATCTTTTGGTCCTATTGCCATTATGCAACTTCCAGATTGCATACAATCAATAATTTTAGTTGAAAAGGATAGTCTAGTTATTTTCCTTTGCTCCTTCGAAAATGATTCAACGTGTAATACTATATCTGAGTTACTTAAAACCGATTTTACTTTCTCATAGGAAATTTTCCCAAATACTTTGGAACTTTCCCCACGATTCAATGCCTTACTAATCGAATCTCTTAACTGTGTTTGTGTAAAAATGTTTAACTTGAATTTTACTGACTCTTTATTTACAGTCTCAATTTCGTTAACTAACTTCGTTAAAGCTTCCCATCTACCATAATTTAAGTTTCCTGTGTATGTTATAATTATCGGATTATGATATTTTTCTTTAATTATGCTACCAGTTAAATCACAGCCTTTATAAAGCAAGTTAAACCTTTTATTAAACATATTGTTGTATTCTGTACATAAAGGTTTTGAGCCCCCATACAACAAATCTGCTATTAGAATTGATTTATTCAACCACTTTCTCATGAAGAACTGATACAGATTCTTCATCGGATTATAAGTCTTATATGAATACATATCATCTCCAAAGAATAAAACAACCTTTGCACCTGTTTTTACTTGGCAATATGCTAATAACTTATGCATATAATACCCCATATGACCATGCATATAAATAACATCAGGCTTAAACTCAAATAAAAACTGATCTAGCCTTTCGTTTTTCCACGAGCCAATGCTCCATAACCATTCTCTTAAAAATAAGAGGAGTGTTGGTTTAAACCACTTAAAATGAGAATATTCATTATTATTGCTACTGTTATCAGAACCGTCTTCCGGTTTATAAACAAACCCGACACCCATACCTAGAAATATATTTAGAAAAATATCTCTTTCTGTAATTTTAAAATACCTACCACAAATTAAGTTGTCTGGTTTTTCATTTCTACAAAATATATTTGCGACATCGCTCTTATCAAATTTTCCAAAAAAATTTGTAAAAGTATTGCCTGTACATACCGAATTGTCCCATGCATTCACAGACAAAGTAAGCAATCTAGTATTAGTCTCCATTATGAACCTCCTTCCTACAACATACAGAGTACACTGGCTACGGAATAATATTAGAGTCAAGTGTCAGCTCAATCAACTTCGGATATAACTGTATCCACTAGTAGAGGTATGGTACATATTTCCTATTCCACACCTCTCGTGGTAATGCATATAACTTTTTATGCAGGAGACAAAAAGGTAGCATGTCGATTACAAACATCCTTTTTATGGGGAAACAAAGAGAAATTGTGCAATTTTGCAGAGAAAGTCCACTGTATAAAAATTAATGTGTTTTTGAAATAGGGGGTGCGGAATATAAAGTGCATATGATGAATCGCCTACAATATATAATACCTACGATTGCGACATTGGCAATATTGGCTACTAATCCAGCGTTATCGAGAGTTGATTTGATTTATATTAATTGTAGTAGTAAGATAGCCTACACATCTGGTTCTCCTGCAAACTCTTCTATTGCACCTACTTTTCCTAGCGGTGGGTTGGCATTGGCTAATATTGCAGTGGCGACTAATCAGGCAAGCATAACATCAAGGAATATAAAAGATCTCTCAGTATTTAAAACTAACTTTCAAAACATGGGTACTCTATCAGTAAAAGATTTTGGCGCTAAAGGTGATGGGGTTACAGATGATACTGTAGTAATACAAGCGGCAGTTAATGCCGCAATGGCTATTCATGGTACAGTAATTATCCCTGAAGGTACTTATATGGTCAAGGCTACAGGTGATTCTGATACTTTCCCCAATGGCACTGTAGATGGAGGTATTATAATTACTTCTCCTCTAAAAATAGTTATGTCACCAAACACTATACTAAAAGCGATTACAGGGGATAAAGTTGGTTATGTTATTTTCAATATCAGAAATGCCACTGACGTATCAATACAAGGTGGAAATCTAGTTGGAGAACGAGATACACACAACGGAACAAATGGTGAATTTGGAATGGGTATCTACATTATAGATAGCCAAAATATTTATATTAAAGATTGCAATATTTCAAATTTTTGGGGCGATGGTATTTGTGTTGGTTGGGGTTCAACAATAAATCAATGCTCAAATATTCATCTTGATAATGTAGTCTCTACCAACAATCGAAGACAAGGAATGTCTATTGTAGACGGTACTAAAATTTATATTAACAGCTCACAATTTTCCAATACGAACGGAACTGCTCCACAATATGGAATTGATATTGAACCAGATGGCTCTGCTCTACCTGTTACTGATGTATTAATAAATAACTGCCTGTTTGAAAATAATTCAGGCGGTGATATTGTCATGGGTGGTGGCAATGGTTGTAGCCGTATAAAGGTAACAAATAATACATTAGAATCTTTAAGTTCTATTAATCTAACTGGATCAGTTGCAAATAATACTCATGCTTCCCAGGTTAATATTAGTAATAATGTCTCGAAAGCTATTGGATTAACTTTTGCTGACCATGTTATCGTCAATGGAAACAGAATAAATACAGGTAGTCCTGTTTCTACAAGTACAATAGGATTATCAAGGACTAATGGGGCTATTATTATTACAAATAACATTATCTGCAATAGCTACACCGGTATTGCATTTTCTGATGTAACTATTACTGATGTTAAAATTCATAATAATATATTTAGAAATTTGGTATTTAGAGGAATTTACAACTATACTGGCGCAACTAATTGCGAAATAACTGACAATCAATTTCTAAATATTACTAGTACTTCTGGTAGTTTTATTACAGGTTCATTTACAACCTCAAAAATTACCGGTAATACGTTTGACACATCGGCTGGCGGTGGAATAACTAGCAAACTTACAAATTGCAAAGTGTCGCATAATGTATTTTCTAACATTACAGGTTCATCTGCCTATTTGTTAAACATGAATAATTCTTCGGGAAGTATTATTGACAGCAATATTTTTAATAATACAACTTCACAACTTGCGATCTATTTAGGTACTACACCTGCAACTACCAATATAATAAGTAATAATGTTGCACTGTACGGAGCTAATCCATTTTATATTGTATCTCCTGTTAATGCTGTAAAAAATAATATGACAAAGCATATGACCACGCTTAGGAACTGCATACTCGATTTTCTCTTCGTTTTTTAATATGTTAATATGTTATTGCTCTTTTTCATAAGAATAAGCTGTACACAATCCGCTGCATTTTGTTCATAAATAACATTATCATCATTTTCAGTAGTCAAACGCTCATCTGCAAAGACTATTACGCTAATCAATTTTTATACTTTGCAAATAATGCGTTATTTAATAAGCCACCAGTATAATAGTTGCCATCTTTTTGAATAAAAGTGTGTCCATGAACAAATATCATCCTAGCTTTTCCCTTATTATATTAACCAACTTACAATGGGTTTTCTCTATCTCTAAGTTACACTGTGCAAGTTTTGAACAAACTGCTTCTCTATTCTTGCATAATATTGAGAAAGCAATTATTGCTTTCTCAATATTAAAATCACTCATAGGTATTGCATAATCTGATAATCCCATATCACGCATAATACCTTGCCCCTTGTTTCCACCATATGTAATTGCAATTGATGGTACTCCCTCAGCCAGCGAAAAAATAACGGAATGGAATCTTGTTCCAATAACATAATCAAATTTACTATATATCGCTTTTAAATCTCTGCAGGTATAATCTTTGTCACCGATAATTGCATATTCACCCTTCAATAAATTACATACTATGTCAACTATACAACTTCGATCGTTTTCATGTGTAGTTTCAGAAAGAGTATGCTCAACAAATACCGGAAAATAATTTTTCGAATAAAGCCATTTGCTAAAAGTAATCACACTTTGAATATAATTTCTATACTTCTGAACAGGGTCACTGCTCGTTGGAAATCTATAAGGTCGTACTGTTATAGCCACTAATTTACGGTTTGGGTGCTGTTCTCGTAAAACGGAAATCTCGTTATACTCCTTTTGGCCTTTAGTTAATGCAAAACCCAAATCAGGGAATAAGTAGTTGTTTACACCAATCTCATCCAGCATTTTTTTTGAAATACTCTCTCGAACAGTCACTAATTTGCACTTTCTCAAGACTTTTCGAACCAATGGTTTCACACAAAATCCACGGAAAGGTCCAAATGAATTTGGCATAACATAGACCTGTTTATTGAAATTATGAGCTAATTGTATATGAAACAACTGATAGTAAATCGTGTATAAATCTGTTATCTTGCCCGCGGAATGAATAAAACCGCCACCTTTTACAAAGCAGATTTTACATTCTTTCATAACATCAAGCGTTTTTTTTTCTTCTTTGGATAATAATGGCAATATCAAAATACGTGTAAATCGTGACAATATCAATAAACTCTTAATCAAATCTACAATTGATACTAATCCCCATTTCAGTATCAATGTTTTATTATATTCATAATTATTTTTAGCTTTAAATTTTCTGCTAGGGTGTTTTAGAATAGGGCTTAGAATATGTATACCGATAGACTGTGATTGCCTGGTCGAATTCTTATCACTTGCTAGCATATAATATGTTCCCTCGCAACCAGCTTGCCGAGCTAATTTCATCGTATTCCAGACAAGCGCTTGATCACCACGATTTAAATCTGTGTTTGAAGGAATAATCAGATATTTTTCCATCGTATTAATCTCCTAAAGTGTATTATGATATATGTTCTGCAATTTAGGCAAAACATTATCAAGAGAATATTTTTTGACTGCATCTAAATTTTTTTTCCCAAATTTCTCTCTTAATTTTTCAGATCTATAGAGTTTTTCAAACGCATTGGTAAAGCCTTCGATATTTTCTGGTCTGACCAAATAACCGTCTTTCTCGTTTTCGATTAAATCTCTATTACCTCTTATGTCTGAGCAAACAATTGGCAAGCCACAAGCCATAGCCTCCATTAAAGCCACAGATAATCCTTCTCTAAATGAAGGAAAAGCAAAAATATCTGTAACTTTACAAATCTCGGCTATATCTGTACGATAACCCATTAATTTAACTTGCTTCTCTAAGTCCAATTTCTTTATCAAGTCTTTCAGATAATCCGCCAATACCCCTCGTCCACATATCACATAATAAATATTTGGATTATTTAACCTTGCTATAGTTCTAATAATGATCTCATGATTTTTATTCTTATTAAGTTCTCCTACTGAAAGCACTAAAAAAGCATTTTCAGATAGACCTAACGCTTTACGTTTTTCTGACCTATTAACAACAATCTGACTGATTTTCTTGGTATCAATTCCTACACCTGGAACATATTCAACTTTTCCTGCTCTAAATGACTTTTTAGCTCGATTGTAGTCTTCTTTATTTATAGTTATAAGTAGATCAGTATATCGTGATAATAATTTTTCTATTGGATAATATACTAACCAATTTATTAATGGTGCACCTTTATAAAAGTGAAAACCATGTGCTGTGTAAAATACTTTCACATTCTTAATTTTTCTGCAAGTAAGTCTTACACAAGCAGAAACAACTGGAGTATGTGTATGAACTAGATTATATTTTTCACTCTGTATAAGCATTTTTAGTTTTTTATAAGCTGAATAATTTTTCTTATTTAAAGGAGATCTCTGAAATTCTAAATTATGGACTTCACACCCCAATTCAATCAACTCTGGAGCTACTTCTTGAACTATATTAAAAGCAACATCAACACGGTGTCCTTGCTCGATTAACCACTTAATATGTGGAATTAAAAATGCGTTTACTGTATTCGATATCGTTGTAATATATAATATTTTCATTTTTAATTCTTCAGCCCCTTATTGTTTTCTGCTACAATTGGAACCTTTTTCATAAAATATTCTCCTCGTATAATAGTATTAAGTTCATCTAATATTAATTTTTTACATTTATATAAATATTATCTACAACCTTTGAGAATCGGTTCTCTTTCTAAACGAATTTTTTATCAGTAGCCAAATAATTATTCACATAGACACCGTAAGTCGCGCGATTACGATAGTGACTAAACAATATAAGCTGAACATGACTACGACCGTCAGAATTGTATCAATTGGACCTTTACAATAAAATATAGAGCGTTAGCAATATACGCATTTGACATTTGCCCTGTCGACTAAGAAATCAATAAGTGATATAACCGTCCGTCTAGCATCGCTATGCTCACTGACCCCCAACATAAGTTCCAACCTATATCCTTAACCACTACAGCACCCTGTCTCCCATACCACTAATAATGAATTCAGCTCTATATTGCGGAAAAAAATTTGAATTTGTATCAATTCCTCCATCAACTTTCCTGATTTCAATCAGTTCTTTATATTTCCCTTTATCAAATATCTTTCTGCCTATCGCAAATGTATTATCAGAATTTCTATTAAAACTACTTTTAAATTTGTATAGGCTGTCCTCGCTACTTCCTACTCCTCCACCCAGATGGAATGTCTTATATCCATTCTCACTGCCCCAACAAGCCACTTCATATAATAGCAGATTGGTAGGGGCTAGATGCTGATATTCTCTACTAGAAGCTGATAGATGGTAATGTATCTGCTTATTGGCAAACAGTATGATGGACATTGCAATTTTTTCACTTTGGTATACTGCGTAAAACATAAGCGCGTTATATTTAAAATCATTCAGTATGCTATTATAAAATTCATCTCCGAAATAGTAATAGTATGAAGCATTATCCTTATCCATCGTAGCATTATACATTTGGACGAACTCTTCATATAGCTCTGCGTTACGTCCCCAGTAGATTTTAACGCTAGACTTCTGAGCTTTCCTCACCATATTCCGATTCTTACTATTCAAGTTATTCCAAATTTGCTCTCTTGAATCTAAGGCAATTGAAATGGTTTTACTCAAATTCATAATGTCATAGACATCCCCCAATGCTTTACTATTTCGCAACATTGGTTGGAACCTGACAAATTCACTGATGATACCACTATCTTTGCAAAATGTGCTGTATTCCTTGTCCAATAGTTTTAATCTGTTCTCTGTAATTTCCCCTTCCACTAAAAACCCCCCATAACCATAAGGGGTTGCCAAATCAAAATATGTATCTTTGGGAATCTTACCAACGAACTTCTCATCCTGCCCTACGTCCCTTTTCATTACAACATTCATAGCTCTCATCTTGCCATCGTCATAGTAGAATACATGTGGCTTACCATCTCCATGCAGTTGGAATGCCTTTGAATACCCCGACAGATAATAAGCATCGTATTCTTTAAAACTATGTACTATAGCATCCCATTTCTCTGCTTCATCTATTGGAATTACTGATAACATAAACTCACTTCCTCTTAGCCACTGGTATGTATTTTCAGCCCTTGTATCGCCTCTACCACTCTCTCCATATCACTTGCACCATATCTCTGGTCACATGGGATGGAAAGCGCTGTGCTATATATCTTTCCTGTATTCTTTAAATCATCTATCTGCTCCGGTACAGGCCAATGTATCGGACAATATATCTTCTGCTCTATGAGTTTCTGTCTTATTGCATTTCTCTTTTCCTTGATATACACCGGAAAAGATAGTGGGCATATATTTTCTGGAAGACCATCAAAGACCGGTTCTATATACTCAAGCCCCTTTAAGCCGTCTGCTAGTAACTTAAAATTGAATTGCCTTTTTTCTATGAGCTTTTTTACATCCAAGGCACTTATTAATTCCTTCGATAGAGCATCTATATCGTAAGGAGCCAAATCGTTTTCTAAGAATTTTTCTGCCTTTGTAAATAAGTCTAAATACTGTTTCTTTAAGCGTTTATCATTACCATTCATATAACGTGCCTTTACCTGAAGAGCCTCTTTTCTTATATCTGCAAAGGTGTCATTACGCTTTGGACGACAACTTATTAACTTTTTGGATGCTATAAATCCTCCGCTTGGTAATCCCATCCATTTTCTTAAACTTGCCACATAGTAGTCATTCTCATTAAATCTCCTATAATCGGATAAAACCGTATGTGTAATATCCTCAACAATTATCGTAGAGTTAGCTTTAAATAACTTAACTACATCTGAAAGACTATTATTAGTAGAGAAGCCATAGTACCCCATATGCAGGAAAATTCCTATGCTATCATAGGCCTCTATTCTCTTCAAACTTGGTGTCAAGTTGTTACCGATGTCGTAAAAGTAACACTTGTATCCTTGCTCAATAAAAGGTAGTATTACAGAATCACAAATATAAGCTGGCAATAAAATAGTTTTTACTTTGGCTTCCACTTCCTTTAGCATAAGCGATATTGCGCCTCTGCCGGAGTGGGTTAATATTGTATTTCCAAACTTATTAACCCACTCCGGCATTTGATCTTTATATTCAGTCCCTGATATGCTTTCAGTCCAAAATTCACTGCCTATTTCCATTTTAAACCTCACGAGTATTTAATATTGAATATGAAAAGACACTATGATAGTTGTCACTTTTGAATATCCTATCTCTCATAACCCCTTCTTTTTCAAATCCGCATCTTTCAAATACCTTTTGTGACGCCACATTATATTCATTAATATGAGCACAAATACAGTGAAGCCTTAATTCTTCAAATGCATATTTCACAATGGCTTTAACAATGTCAGTCCCATATCCTTTTCTGTGATAACTCGCGCCAAGTTTAATATGTATCTCAGCGGTGCCATTTTTATAGTCAATGTCCGATACTATAACTGTTCCAATCACTTTATTTTCTTCTTTGTCTATAGCCATACAACGCAAAATATGAATATTGGGCTTTATAGCCTTTATCCATTCCTCCTGAGCTAATTCAGAAACCGGGAATGACCATCCCCCAAGAAGATGCTCAATTTGTCCATCGTTGATGATGTCTAAAAGTACTTCTCTATCGGATAGTTCTATAGCTCTTAGTTTTACTTTTTCACCAATAATGTTCACTATTATTCCCCTCTCATCTTCAATTGTTGCTCCCTATATTTATCAAAATCAGTTGGTGCATCTACGCCGCGCTCACCAATATCTTCCCTTTTTACTATTTTTATTATTGTTTCAAAAACAATCTCCACATCACCTAGAAAGTTTATTGAGTTTACATACTCAACATCATAAGCAAAACGCTGATCCCACACTGATGTATTTCTTCCATGAACTTGTGCTAGCCCTGATAATCCCGGTCTAACATAATGCCTTTGCTTTTCAAAGTCATTGTAGTAAGAAAGATATTGTACCGCTAATGGTCTAGGTCCAATTACTGACATATCTCCTTTTAGGATATTCCATAACTCTGGCAATTCATCTAAAGATGTAGATCTTAGTAGTCTACCAAACTTTGTAAGACGAACACTATCTGGCAAGAACTCTCCATTCTCATCCCTTTCATCTGTCATTGTCCTGAACTTGCATAGTATGAAAATCTTCTCGTTAAGCCCAGGTCGCTTCTGCTTGAAGATAATAGGACTACCAAGCTTTGCTCTAACTAGGGTAGCCGTGATAATAAGCACTGGACTGAGGATTATAATTGTAAGCAACGAGCAGCAGATGTCTACTAATCTTTTGAAGTACTTTTTGTAAGGACCTGACTTGACAAGCGGCATTACTCCTGGTTTATTATATAGTTTATTTTCTTGGTTCACTTCTGCCTGCATTCCTATCTCCACAACCTCTTAATTATCTTGACTATCCTAGCCAAGTCATTTTCAGTCATCTTAGTATCACTTGGAAGACATATACCACTCTCAAAAAGCTTCTCACTCACACTGCCACTTGCACACTGACTAATAAAATCACACTCACTATAGTAAGGTTGAAGGTGCATTGGTTTCCAGATAGGACGTGATTCGATGTTTTCCTTTTCCAACGCTAGCATAATATCAAGGGGTTTTACAGACCCACTCAACGTAATACAAGAAAGCCAATAGTTGGGTTGGTTCCAACCATTGCTAGGCATCATTGCAACTCCGTTTAATCGCTCTAGTTCTCTCTTATAAAACTCAAATATATCTCTCTTCTTCTCAACCCTCTTGTCCAAAACTTTAAGTTGCCCTCTACCAATGCCTGCTACGATATTAGACATACGGTAGTTGTAACCGAGTTCACTGTGCTGGTACCATCTGGCTACATCTCTACTCTGAGTAGCCCAAAACCTTACTTTAGCAATCCTCTCCTCTGAGGATTCAATATCATTTGCTACAAGCATTCCGCCACCGGATGTTGTGATGATTTTATTGCCGTTGAAGCTAAAGACCCCATACTTGCCAAACGTACCTGTGTATTTTCCTTTATATCGTGTACCTAATGACTCCGCAGAGTCTTCGATCAATGGAACATTGTACTTATCACATATTTCCAATATCTTATCTAGATCTGCTGATAAACCATAGAGATGAACCACGATAACAGCCTTAACTCGTTCCCCATATTTCTGGAACGCCTTCTCCAATGCAACTGGACTCATGTTCCAAGTTTCCTCATCTGAGTCAATAAAAACAGGCGTTGCATTTTCGTATACTATAGGATTCGCTGTAGCTGAAAAAGTTAAGGATGGGCAAAACACCACATCTCCTTTTGAAATTCCAGCGGCCTTTAAAGCCATATGAATAGCAGTAGTTCCCGCTACTAATGCAGCAGCTGCTTTAGCTCCTACCTTAGTAGCTAGCTCATTCTCAAATTCATCAACATTTTTTCCTAGTGGTGCTATCCAATTCGTGTCAAAAGCTTCTTGTATGTACTGTTGCTCGTACCCTTCATCGCTCATATGCGGTGATGAGAGATAAATTCTTTTGTTGCTAGGTGCAATATCAGTTTTCACTACATTTCGCTCCTTAATCATATATGTCTATCCCATTTTTCTAAGCCTACTTTGCCATTAGCTTACTTTGCTTAGCTGCCAAACTTATTTTTTTATTTACGGTCTAACTTGACCCTGGTGATATAAAGGGGACATTGAAAATACATGCCCCTCAGAAAACCAACAGTTATGTTTTTAATCTTTCAATTCTCGGTCAATAATCTTAATAGAATTTATCCGAAACCCCAGGACCATTGATATTAAAGGATTCCGAGACGTATCCCTTTCCAATCGCCAGCGCTCATATCCCCTTTAAAAATATTGATAAACTTCGGTATCTCGTCTAAAGATGTGGAGCATAACATCTTACCGAACCTCGTCAACCGTATTTTCTCAGATAACAGATTTTCGCTATCGTCTCTTTCGTCTGCATTTTTCTGAATTTATACATCATAAATATCTTCTCATTCATCCCCAGTCGCCCCTCTTTAAAAGAGCGCTGGACTCTAAATTCACTCTGACGATTAAACATTAATTCCAAGTGGCGCAATCCAATTAGTTTCGAAGGCTTCCTTTTATATATTCTTGTTCATATCACACCATTGCTTGAGTCGATTTTCGGTATTAATCAAGCAAATTATCACGCGCGCTATGAGTATCGTCAGCTGGCGACTATTTAATATTGAATACTAGGTTCATTGTATCTTTCCACTTCACTAGCCAATACACTTGTACTGGTAGTCGCGGCCGCACACTCTTTCATGCTGTAACTTTGATATGTTGGTACCAACTTGCCTATTCTTTGGATAATTTCATCCGGCTGTCTTACCGATTGTAAAGCAATCAATCCTTGCTGTAATTGTTCTTCATCCACCGCCTTCAAATTAGCCACAAATATTTTTTCATGCTTGGTAGACGTTGTACCCTCTTCTGCCGTCAACAACTCTTCAAATAGCTTTTCTCCTGGACGAAGCCCCGTAAACTTGATTTTAATATCTTTATCAGGCACAAGCCCAGACAGCTCAATAAGATCACAGGCCATCTCGAAAATTCTAACGGGTTTACCCATATCAAGCACAAAGACCTCACCGCCATTTGCAAGAGCACTGGCCTGCAATACTAAATGCGAAGCCTCGGGTATAGTCATAAAGTAGCGTTGCATCTCAGGATGAGTAATGGTAATCGGTCCCCCCTTGGCAATCTGCTTTTTAAATAACGGAATAACGCTGCCGCGACTCCCGAGCACATTACCGAATCGTACCACCACAAACTTGGTAGCACTTTTTTTGCTGATATTTTGAATAATCAGCTCTGCTACCCGTTTGGTTGCCCCCATAACGCTAGTGGGGTTGACAGCTTTATCCGTTGAAATCATGACAAAGACTTCCGCGCCCACCCGATCGGCAGCTTCAGCTACATTTTTTGTGCCAAAAATATTATTCCGTACAGCCTCGATCGGCTGTGCTTCCATCAACGGCACATGCTTATGCGCTGCTGCGTGAAAAACGACTTGCGGTTGAACCTCATCAAAGATCAAATCAATCCGTTCTCTATCACGAACATCAGCGATAATAGGTTGAATTTTAATACTTTTATATTTTTCCTTTAACTCATAATTGATTTCATAAATGCTGTTTTCACCTTTGCCTATTAAAATTAATGAACTAGGTGACATTTCAGCAATCTGCCGACACAATTCCGAACCTATCGATCCGCCGGCCCCTGTGATCAAAACTCGCTTTCCTGTGAGATAACCTGTAATCTGCTCTACGTCAAGCTGCACTGAATCCCGTCTTAACAAATCTTCCAGGTCAATGTTGCGTAGTTGCTGTAATGTTACTTTGCCATCAATCCATTCATAGATGCCGGGAATGGTTTTTACTTTGCACTTCGTTTTCTTACATTCAAGCACAATCTCACGGAGTATCCTGCCGTCCGTGGAGGGAAGGGCAATAATAATCTCTGTAACCCCATACTCGCTCACAGCCCATCTAATATCCTGCCTGTTGCCAAGCACCTTGATACCAAGCATCATGAGGTCTCGTTTAGAGGGATCATCATCAATAAACCCGGCGATTTTCTTCGTATCATAATACCGCCGCTGAATCTCGTGGGCAATCATGGCCCCGGCATCTCCCGCCCCCACAATCAGCACGCTGAGACAAGAATCCATTTTGCCTTGTCGCCAATAGTACAGAACCCGAATAAATAATCGACTCGCCCCTACCAAGGAAATAATAAGAAACCAGGATAATATATAAACACTGCGTGGTAAATTTGAACCAGTAACAGACATATAACCCATTAACGAAACCGAACTAACTGTGGCCGCGCCTAGGATGGCCAACAATTCATGAATACTAGCATATTGCCACAGGCGATGGTACAAACGAAAAAAATAAAAAATTCCGAACTGAATAAGAATACTGTCTGGCAAATAATGCATCACTTCAACATAATAAAGGCTGCTTACACTGCCTTCAAAACGAATGAATAGCGCTATAAACGGAATCATCATAACAATCGCCATATCGGTGACCATTAATGTCCCAGATATCACCTTGCGTCGCATGTATTCCCACCTCCCAACACCTACTTTGCCTATGCTTTTTTATCACTACCATAATAATAATAATAATAGGAATGTTCCACGTCGATTTCCACGCGATTTAAAATAACTCCTAGCAAACGAGCATTAGCTTGCAGTAAGAGTTCCTTCGCCTTTTGCGCCATTTCTGGCTTAATGGTACCGGCATTGAGTACCAATACAACGCCATCCGCCTTTTGCGCCAAGACACAAGCATCTGTAACAGCCACGACCGGCGGCGAGTCAATCAGCAGGTAATCCGCCACATTCTTCAGCAAATCAAGCACCGCCTGCAAACTCTTTGAACTTAATAACTCCGAAGGGTTTGGTGGAATTGGACCACTAGTAAGCAGGCAAAGATTTTCAACATCCGTGTCTTGAACAAGATCCCAAACAGGCAATTCCTCGACAAGCACATTAGTCAACCCATGATTCTTTCTACCAAAGATTTTATGCTGCGTTGGTTTTCGCAGATCACAATCTATCAAAACAACTTTCTTCCCAGAGTTAGCCAACGCAACAGCCAAATTGGCAATAGTCGTCGACTTCCCTTCACTAGGACCGGCGCTTGTAAAAATAATAACCTTCAGTTCACCATCAATCTTTAAAAACTGCAAGTTCGTTCTGAGCGTCCGATAGGCTTCAGCCATCGGCGATTTTGCCTGTGTATGTACAATCAATTGACGTTTATTTACAGCCATCTTAGCGTCTCCCCTGCTCTTTCATGCTAACAAATTTCTTAATTTCCCCCCATACTCCCTCTACTGGAGCATCTGTATTGGCATCAAAATCTGGTATACTGCCAAGAACAGGCAAATCCAGATAGTTTTTCACATCATCGGCATTGGAAATGGTTCGGTTGAAATATTCCAGTGCAATCACCCATCCAAAGCCAATGAATAAGCCTAAAATTGCCGAAATCAATACATTCAGTATTTTCTTCGGCTTAATTGGCTTTTCCGGTTTAATGGCTCTATCAATCATCTGCACATCCGTCGGCTGCATGACTTCGCTGATGCGGGCTTCCTCATGACGCTGAGCAAGCATGGTGTAGATTGCCTCATTCACTGAAACATCACGCATAACTCTCGCCAGTCCCTGCTCTTTGACTGGCAACGTAGTCAATCGCTGTTCCCCCTCATCAATAATCTTTTGAATGGCCCCCTGCTGTGCCGTAGCGGCTGCAATCTCTGCCTCTGATTGAATCTTACCTTTCAATAACTCCAGATGAATCGGATTCATCGAAGGAGCCTCGGCATTCACAATTCGGGTCGCTTCGACATTCAGTTTCTCCTTGGTTTCGGCGATGGCCGCATTCACTGCCAGCACCTGCGGATGTTGGTCAGTATAATTTTGTCGTAATGAGACCAATTGCACCTCTAGGTCGGCTAGCTTGCCTTTGTACTGCTCTATCAATGGGCTGTCAGCCACAAAACTATCTTTTTCCTGACCCAGCTGTTGATTAACGCTACCCAACTTCGCCTGTACTGATGTAAGATCTACCGAATTTTCGGCCGCCATTTTATTAATCTCACCTAACCCAGTAAGTATGGCCTTGGTTTCATCAGCTGGCGAGACAATTTTCTGGCTAGTCTCATACTGCTGCAATGCATCTTCCGACTGTTCCAGTTCTTTCTTTGACTCTTTGAGTCGTTCCCCGATAAACTCACGAACTGTCCCTTGTTCAGATCGCACCAGCGATGTCATACGCTCATTAAAAGTGTCCACCAAGGTATTGGTAACTAATTGCGCTTCTTCTGCCGAACGCGCATCCACAGTGACATTCAGTATCTCGGTATCTTTCACAGGCATCGTATTAATAACTTTCAACATGTCTTCATAAGTGGGAATTTCTTCTTTATCGCCTTGCGTCTTATCAATCACATCCTGTACTACTGTACGACTTTTTAAAATTTCCGCATAGGTCAACATCAATTGTTTGGTCTCGTTTGCACCCGTAGTGGGCAAGTCCGCCAGTAATGAATCAGCCAGCCCTTTAGGTTGCTTCACCCGCAACCTGGCTATCGCCTCGTAGGTAGGCGGCACTAACAAGTTATATATGATAGCCAGAACTACCGCTCCAACAAAGGTACAAAGTATCCGCTTCCATCGTTTCCTGATAATTTTAATAATATCGCGTAAATCTAGGGTAAAATCATCATCCATTCCTGTTCCTCCGGTAAATTCAAATAGTACTACTCATCTACAATGTTCATGTTTATAGTGCGCCCTTGTAAAGACCACTCCTACCTCAGTATTGGTTATTCCTTGGTATACATTTACGGACGTTTGATTAGGATAGACTTCGTATTTACTGGCTAGTTCCTCCATCGTATGTTCCTTGAGTGCTTAAAAAACAACTTTGGCTTTAAACTAGGGTTGCATTTTTATCGTTATATTGACCCCCTTTTAGTCCTCTGTTCTAAGTTGATCACTTTAAAGAAAAGTCTAGTTTTTCGGGTCAATTATACTCGTATAATAAAGACCTGTTATCACTGGCAAAATTTGTGTACTAAAATCGATCCGGCCATTATCACTAAGGTAAACGACATCGCCGTCGACAAGTTCATAATTTTGCGTCATATCGCCCTTGTTCAGCAGATTTAACAAATTGGCCTTGATAGGATCACCGGTCTGATCTTTGTGATAAATAAAGATCTTTTTTTTGGCAGCCGACTTGGTATAACTACCAGCGAGACCGATAGCATCAAGCAATCTGTGCTGTCTTTCAATTTCGTATAGGCCGGGTTTCGCAATTTCACCTAGTACATAGACACGAACTGTACGAAATTTCTCCACATTCAGCGTGACTTTAGGATCTTTGATATATTTTCCTACAGACTTAGTAATAATGGCAGTCAATTCAGCCGGCGTCATCCCTTCGGCCTTTACCTCGCCAACCAATGGAAAAGCCACACAGCCGTCCGGACGAATAGCATACGCTATCAATTGTGACTGTTGCGATTGGTCCGCCTGTTGGTAGTTCCACACCGTCATGGTCAAAATATCCCCTGGTCCTAGACGATATTCTGATGCATAGGTAACAGGAATCCCCAGCATACATAGCAGCGTTAAGATCAACAAAATAGTACGTATTTTTATCATTAAATTGTAACCGGATACCCCTATCTTTAGACATGAGGAGAATGATGGCTCCGGTGTTCCTCCTATTTCCGTATTTGTATGGTTGTGTAGGATTTCTATCATGATACTTACTTTTTAATTTTAAAAGCTAACTGCAATTTCTTTCGATTAGGTTCTTAGTTTTTTAGACTTAATAGCAAATTGAATATATTTTTCTAGGGTTTCAATCAACAAATTTATCTGTTCTAAATCAACATCCTCCAATCTAGAAGTACCAAGCGTGTCTTCGATAATGCTACGGAGTTGAAATGGGGCATAACCAAGATCCAACAACTGCTTCCGCAAAGCATCAATACGCGTTAATGAATATTCCACACTTCACCCCTCATCGTCAATTCAATTAATAAATAAGCCAGATGATTATCACAAGAAGTTTCGTTTTACATATTTTGTAAATTCAAATGTATTATACGCTTATTAATGTTTTACTGGCAAGAATTTTTTCTCATCATTATGCGACATCGCTCACATAAAAAGCCGAGTTATTTCCATAATGCAGTGAACCATTGTCTAATTCGACCGTTGTTTCCCGGATAAACCACCTCAGTAATCTCCGAAACTGCTATTTCATTTCCCACTAAGCTATTTATTTTCTGAATAGCTGAATTCGACTTCGGCATCCGATTCCGCAACCCATGGGCATCTGAACCCATGAAATGGACCATGTTATTCGTGAGCAGCAGTTCGGCTGTAAATCTAGCCCTTTCCCCCATACGTCCCATAAGACTCGGAGCATTAACCTGTACAAGCACGCCGTGCTGAATCCATTCGGTTAACATCCCGAGATTTTTAGCAATTTCAGGGTGACGCTCCGGGCGGGGCAAAATTGGAATTTACTTAGTCAAACACAATCGAAATAATAATAATCACCCTCAAAATTCTTGCTGAATGCTTTAGTATGGCTATGATTAGAACTTTCGCGTTGCACCGCACCATGCAGGAATAATCCACTTTCTGGCTGCGCCATCGCGAATAACCTTAGTCAAATTTATTGCCCTTTATCAAATTTTGATTTTGATTTTTTATCTATTTGTTATATTATGAAACATAACAAAAATGCCAGGCTGCACTTATAATGGAACCTGGCAATCATAGATTTTTACATCTTTAGACCAAAGTGCCTATTCGGGCGTGACAGAGCCGCCATTCTGTTTTGAACTGGAGCATCGGCTCATTTTGACCCGAAGTATTCAATTTAAGTACTTTGTTAATCAATCATAGCGTTTAAATCTTTAGTAGCAATGGTATCTTACGTAATCCTATGGAGAGAAGCAAGATGATTAATTCCCAATATATGTAAACTACGCGTTTAGTATAGCACATTGAGTTTTCATGGTAAATAAAAACTTTATTACCATTTCAATTAATTAATTACCAATTATTATATATATGTATAAATTATTACATATATATATATATATAGGTTGCAATAAACCTATTACAAGGAATTAAATTGCAAATTCAATATAGAACCATCAATTACCTAAATTCAAATCGCAAAAATCATGGTATTATGTTAATCGTAAATACTAATAGATTGGCGGTCGGATTAATGGATAATATGTTTTAAGGTGATATCCAAAGTCCTCAAATTCTAGCCATTAAAAAAGCAATGAAAGAGACCAAAAATATACGTTTATATCAACGATATCGAGTCATATATCTTCATTTGCAGGGAAATACAAACAGGGATATTGCCAAAATCGAAGGTTTCTGTGAACACACTGTAGGTACTTGTATATCCAAGTATAAAGCCAACG
>Ga0224527_1000511_pt1 | contig 25194 bp, 18 predicted proteins | sample CBST0metaG_FD_179882 | JGI IMG/M metagenome (GOLD analysis project Ga0224527, IMG submission 179882) | Peat soil microbial communities from Stordalen Mire, Sweden - C.B.S.T0 | ecosystem: Environmental > Terrestrial > Soil > Wetlands > Peat | place: Sweden: Norrbotten County, Stordalen Mire... | reverse complement strand
TTCTTGGGCTCGGCGGTAGCTGCGACGTACTCATTGATGAGGGCCTGACATTCGGCTTCGTAAGCGCCGAGATGCTGCCAGAGCTTTTCCACATCGGCCTTCTCGAAGTTATAGACCGAGAACTGCTCCTCGTCGGGCAGGCGGACATCGCCGTAGGTGACGTCCCCAGCGGGACCGCGGACCCAGATGATGTCATATATGGAATCAACGTCTTGGAGGAAGGCTGCGATGCGCTCGAGCCCGTAGGTGAGTTCTGCACACATGGGATCGAGATCGATGCCACCGACCTGCTGGAAATAGGTGAACTGGGTAATCTCCAGACCGTCCAGCATCACCTGCCAGCCGACGCCCCAGGCCGCAAGTGTGGGAGCTTCCCAGTTGTCCTCTTCAAACTTGATGTCATGACGCGCGAGGTCAATTCCGATCGCTTTGAGGGACTCAAGATAAAGCTCCTGCACGTTTATGGGCGGGGCCTTGAGAATGACCTGAAATTGCGTGTGCTTGTAGAGGCGGTTGGGGTTTTCGCCATAGCGGCCATCTGCAGGACGCCGCGAGGGCTGCACATAAGCAACACGGTAAGGCTTGGGTCCGAGAACGCGTAGAAATGTTTCGGGGGACATGGTTCCGGCGCCAACTTCAACGTCGAGAGGCTGCTGCAAAACGCAGCCCTGTGCGGCCCAGAAGTCCTGGAGCTTGAGGATGAGTTCCTGAAAAGTCAGTGGCTTGGCTGTCATGAATGAAGTCCGATCTGAAGTGCAATTGTAAATGGTTGAACGGGCAGGTTCAAAGTTTCAGAGTATCGAGGGCGCAAAAGCAAAAAGCACGGCAAACGCCTCCCTCCTGGCCAAGAACGTAGCCAGGAGCAACCGACCGCTCACTTTGTGTCGTCCGGATTGATCATTTAGGACGGCTTTGGAGGAATTCTTCAAGAACGCGGTTGAACTTCTCGGGATCGTCTACGAAGAGAGCATGGCCGTCACCGTCGAATCGCTCAAGCCGGACCTTGTCGCCAAGCTTTGATTTCAGAAATTCGGCAGTCTGCTGCGTCTCTGGCTGAAAGGCAAAGAGCACAGGACAGCTCATCCTGTCGAAGGCCTTCGAGTAATCCTTCACCGCGATCATGTTGTAAATGAGAACGACTGCTGTATCCGCAGGAACCTGCATGGAGGCATTGATGACACGCTTCAAGTACTCCTCTGGTTGTGGCTTGCGATACATGCTGCGGACAAATCCATCAGCCTGCCTTGAACGATCCTGCTGAAGCAGGTTCATCCATCCAGACATTGCGGTAAACATCTCAGGACTGGGCTTCTCCGGGATGAAGCCATCGACGAGAACCAAGCCGCCGATGTTGTCCGAGCCAAACTGCTCGGCATACTTCAGCAGCTCAGCACAGGCCATGGACCAGCCGACAAGAATCGGCTGCTTTAGATCGAGGTGATCGACCAGCTCTTTATAGTCTCGTGCACGAGTTTCCGGAAGATGGCCAAAAATCGGTTTGTCGCTCTCGCCCTGCGAGCGGGGGTCAATTGCAATTACATGGTATTTCCGCGAAAACTCGTCGATCTGCTTCTGCCAGATCCAAGCAGGCATTGTCCAGCCGGGAATGAATACGATTGGACGCCCGGTGCCAGCTTCAAGGTAATGGATACTGATGCCATCGGAGGTCTTGAAGAATCCGCTCTTCGTCTGCGCGGCGAGGCTCGATGCCGACACTATGCACAACAGCAGGATGGCTAGTCTGTATCTCATTGTGCTCTCCCTGTGGCGGACCGTTCTTGGCTCCGGGGGATGGATTATACCAACAACCTGGTGGGAGCTCGACAGCGAGACCTTCCCCGAGGTTTCAAGGACTTGAAGACACGAACGATGATCGATCCGGAAACTCGGATGGGATGTCGCTCCTGAATGTGAATGTTTGTTAACTTGACCGTCCATTTCGGGAGAATACACAACTTATTGGCTTCGGTGGAGTTATCGTTCGTGAGCCGTTCACTTCACCACTGGAGTCATTCATGAAACGAATTGCTTTGGCTGTTCTGCTGCTCTCGAGCATGTGCTTTGCGGGGAAGAAACCGAATCCCGCCGACTACCCGATTAACGTCCATGTGACCGGATCGAGGCTGGAGGGCGTAGCTGGCGGCAGCTGCACCCAATATCTGGACGGCGAAATTGATGGACTGCACTACTCGCTCAGCGGCGGGTGCGACAGGCCCACCGCCGACATCTTCGGCGGCTTTGCTACGCTCAAACCCGGCGGGTACAAGGCGAAGCTGGTGGAGGATGACCGCTCGACCCCATTCCGGGTGATGCAGACATACGAGCTTTTATTCCCCGACGGTACAACGCGCAAGTTCGGAGTGTATGGCGTAAGCGAGTAGCGTACGCTGCGGTTGAAAGGCTAGAACACCCTTACGTAATTCTTGCCCGGAAGTTGTCGAATTTTGTTGTTCAACTCCAGTTCGAAGAGTGCAGAGAAAATTTCTGAGCTGGAGAGGGCGGAGTCGAACTTCTCGATGAGTTCGTCAATGTGGATGGACTCGTCCATCTTGATGGCACTGAAAACCTTCTGTTCCGCAGCGGGAAGTTCGGTCGCTGACGGTGGGGGATCGAAGAGCGACGCAGTTTGAGGAACAGGGAGTTCGGCGCTGTGCGCCTGGAGTCTGAGGCGAATCTCCGACGGAAGTTCCTCAAAGACGTCCTCCCAGGTGGCTACGAGTTTGGCTCCCTGCTTGATGAGTGTGTTCGGGGTCCATGCCTGTTTGTTTGTGACGTTACCAGGGACTGCGTAGACTTCCCTGCACTGCTCAAGGGCACAACGGGAGGTGATGCGCGTGCCGCTGTATTCGCCCGCTTCAACGACGAGGACGCCGCGCGAGAGTCCGCTGATGATGCGATTGCGCAGAGGGAAATTATGCGGCGTGGGCCCGGTGCCGAGGGGAAACTCACTGACCAATGCGCCGCCAAACTCCAGAATCTGCTCGGAGAGCTTCTTGTTTTCGCGCGGATAGATGACATCTACTCCGGTTCCGAAGACGGCGACGGTGCGGCCACGCGCCTGCACGGCCCCTTTGTGAGCAACAGAGTCAATACCGCGAGCCATGCCGCTGATAATCACCAGACCACAATTGGCGAGATCCTGCGAGAGACGCTCGGCCATGCCCAGTCCGTAGGGCGTGGGGTGGCGAGTGCCTATTACGGCAATGCCCACGTCGAGAAGTATGCGCGGGTCGCCGCGAACGTAGAGCACCAGCGGCGGGTCGTAGATTTCAGCCAGGGGCGATGGATAGAGCTCCGATCCCATGGAAACAAGAGTGACGCCCTGGGATTTGGCAAGTTTCTTCAGTTCTTCGTCCGCCAGGCGGAGGGACTCTCCGAGGGAAATCGATTGGGCAGACACGGCGGGAAGGCCGGTAGCTTCGAGTTCGGTGAGCGTTGCACGAAAAATATCCTGAATGCGCGGGATGCGCTCGAAAAGGCGGCGCAATCGAGTGGGTCCGAGTTGGGGCGTGAAGGCCAAGGCAAGCATCTGGCGATCACGGGCGGAGACGGCGGGGTGAGTGGATTCCGGCATAGTTTTTCGAATTCAGGAAAGTGTAAAGGAGGATGGGAGGGAGAGTCACTGAAAAACGGTTCTCGCGGACGGGGCTTGCAAGGGAGAGTACGATCTGTAATGGTATTGGGCTGACGACACCAACTTATGCGCGCATTGAAGATTGCTGGAATTTCATTTCTAAATACCGTTCCACTGATGTGGGACTTTGAACATAACCCCTCTTCGGAGATTCGGGAAAACTTTGAGATTGAGTACATGGTTCCTTCGCTCTGTGCGCAGAAGTTGCGCGAAGGCAAAGCGGATATCGGCATCATCCCGGTGATTACTACGGCAACGATTCCGGGACTGGTTGTACTGCCGGATGTGGCGATCGCCTCGCTAAACAAAGTGCGTTCAATCCAGCTGGTGAGCAAGCTGCCTATAGGAGAAATTCGCACGGTCGCGGTCGATACGTCATCGCGAACCTCGGTGGGACTGACTCAGGTGCTGCTAACGAAGTTCTTCGGCGGCCATCGCGAGTTGACGCCAATGGCTCCGGTGCTTGGACCGATGCTCGAAGCCTGCGACGCAGGATTGCTGATTGGCGATCCGGCGATGGTGGTCAAGACCGAAGGACTTTACTCCTACGACCTGGCTGAGGTTTGGCGGGCGAAGACCGGACTGCCCTTTGTGTTCGCGGTTTGGACGGTGCGCAAGGCAGCTCTGGCCGAGATGATGCCGGGATTGGACCTGGGAGAAATTTTTCGGCGCTCACGCGATCACGGCTTGCAGGATGAGAGCGTGAGGGCGATTGCGCGCGAGTGGGCTCCGAAAATGGGCCTGAGCGCGTCGGAGATTGTGAGCTATTTCCGCGAGAACATTCACTACACACTGGACGCGGAATGCAGGAAGGGATTGGCACTTTACTTCAAACTAGCTGCGGAATGCGGTGTGATTGAGACGGTACCGGAGTTGGAGTTTTTGTCGGTTCCGATAGATTGTTAGCGTCTACTGAATCTTTTGGCACCAGAATTGCATCTATCTAGTAACAGTAAGCTTGAACGTTGTAGCTTCTGATGAAACCGAACTGGTGTAAATTGGAAGCAGCTCTTTGATAAGGTCAAACCTTTCAGGCCCGCAGCGAAACTGTGGCGGGTCAAGCTGGCAGCTTCTCCGAATGAATTCGGACAGGAGCGCCAAGACGCAAAGTTCTCCGCGACCGCTGATCAAAACTGGCGTGCGTTAGCGGAGCCCGACCGAGACTCAAAAACTGGAGTCTCGGCTGGGTACAAATTTTGGGGGCGTCACGGCTTCGACGGAAACGGTTGCGGCCAGGAGGCATGCAGGGGTTCACGCACCCTTAATCGTGTGAAAAAAAACACAGTTGCCAACACTGAACTGGCTTACGCAGCTTAATTAATTAAGTTGCCGTTCTCCGCGGCTTCGCCTACGGGCTGCGGTCAGAACGTCGCACAGTAGGCTGGCTCTACACCCTACGTCTGGGGGATGGAGCGAGACAAACAGGCTAGCCAGTGGCGTTTCTTGCCGATTCTTAGCGTTACTGGTGAACGTTGTGGTTAATGACCACGGCTTGAATCGAATAAGCATGTAGTTCTCCTCGCTTTCAGCGCTTTCGGACAGGGGTTCAACTCCCCTCGCCTCCACCACTTAAACCGATTTATTATCAATAGCTTAGGAGTATCGAGTCCTTGTGTGCCAATAGCATGCAAGACTGTTGAAAAACTCGGCTCGAAATCTTTCGGAACATAAAACGCTCGGTGCGATCCCTGGCACAAAGCCCACCGACAACCCAAACCCAGGCCGGATGACCAGCGATGGGCCGCAGAAAACGGAGAGCAGTAAAACGGTAGCAGTAGATACTGAAAGAGAACCTCAGTAGACCAGACCTCTCCGCAATGAAAGCCTCGATCGATCCCCAAAACCCCGCATGCTTCAGGAGTTTTTCAACAGTCTCGGATCGTTTGCGCAATGTGCGCAAACAGGGATCAATCGTGAGCTGAGATCGCGCTTCTCCTAATGAACTGCAATAGAATATTCGAAAGCATTGGAATCGGAATCAATCCCGAATAGCTCTTAGGAGTAGCTTCAACACTGGCATGGGGCGCTCTCGCGAGTGACCATCCCCCCGTAAGCGTTCCCAATGATTGGTGGCCTGCAATGTGCGTACCGAGCGTCATCGAAGCCCTTCGAGCTGCTACACGTTCGCGCCACGCAAGGATAGCCTCCAATCCTGCGATGTTGCGGCTCTTTGAACCCGACTACGCCATTCCCGAGTATCAAGCACATCTAGGTCGCCTGCTGGGGCTTTTCGAACCGCTTGAGCGCGCAGCGGAATACGTCGGTGGCAGGGAAAACCCTGTGTGTACATTGCAACGGTCGAACGATCTTCGCGAGGACCTGTTAGCCATGGGAGCCGTTGCCAGAGATATCGATGGACTCGAGCGCTGTGCCCGGATTCCGCCGATTACAGCGCAGGGCTTACGCGGGTACACCTATGTGCTCCTCGGCTCCATGTTGGGCGGCAGAATGATTGTCAAGCAGTTGCGCGCAGTTCTTGGCCAAGGTGCAAGCTTTTGCTTCTACGGCGGTGGGCATGGCGAGTTTGAGACGGCTTGGGCATCGTTCCGCGAGGATCTCGAAGAAAATGGCAGGAGCGATGTCGAAGTAATATGCTCCACCGCAGCAGCGATATTCGACGCCTACGCGGATTGGCTATCGGAGCCGCCGCTCCGCAGTGGGGGCGCATGATGGCAAGCTTCGATGCGGGCGATCCACCGCTTGGTCTTGATCGTTGCGCTCAGGAGCAGGTCCAAACCATTGGCAGCATTCAGCCGCATGGAGTTTTGTTTGCGCTCTCCGAGCCGGATTTCGTTGTGCGTCATGTCAGTACGAACGTCTCGGCGTTCCTCGGGCTTTCTCCGGAGCTGGTTTTGGGACAGTCGTTCAAGGGCGTTTTGGGCTCGCAGCAGTTCGAAGCATTCCGTTCTCGGGTGCAGAGCGCTGAGCTACTGAATACCTCTCTGGTTCATGGCAATGCCCTCGAAATGCATATCAGCGTCCACCGCCAGGATAGCGTGCTCATTGTGGAGTTTGAACGTCCACAGGGAGCACATTCGCTCGACTCGATTGACATTGCCGAGCACTTTCAGACTCTGCTGGCGCAAATGGACGCGGTGTCTGATATTTCGGAGCTGGCGCGCTCGGCCGCAACCGGGATTCAGGAGCTCAGTGGCTTCGAGCGTGTCATGATCTATCGCTTCGATGAAGAGTGGAACGGCGAAGTCATCGCCGAGGTTGCGGGATCCTCGCCTGTCTCTTACTACGGTTTACGTTTTCCCGCAGGTGACATTCCTCCCCCGGTGCGACAGCTCTTCCTGATAAATCCTGTGCGGGCGATTGTGGACATCGATGCCGCACCGGTGCCGATCATTCCGGAGATTGGGCCGTTGACGGGAAGGCCGCTGGATCTGACACGCTCGGCTCTGCGTAGCGCCTCACCGATTCACCTCGAGTACTTGCGCAACATGGGCGTGCAGTCGTCTTTGACGGTGTCGATCATCGTCGAGCACCGGCTCTGGGGTTTGATCTCATGCCATCACCCAGCGCCGCGCCGCGTTGCAAACTCAACCCGATCAGTCTGCAAAATGATGGCGTATGCGCTTGCCTCCCATATCGCTTCGCAAATTAGAAACACCGCTCTGCAGTCGCGGGTGATGGCTCACAACCTGCTCGATGAAGTCGTGACCGGGATATCGGCGTCCGAATCATTGATTGAAGCTTCAGCGCGTCTGGAAGGCGCTCGCTTGCTCGATCTCTGCGACGCTGACGGGCTGGTTTCCAGCATCGACAGTGTCCTGTCGTCGCATGGCACAACCGTGGAGACAGAGCTGCTCATCCCGATTGTCAGCAAGCTTCGGAGGCAGGCGTTGAATGGAATCGCGGCCTCCAGTGAATTCAAAGAAATGATACCTGTTGCTGCATCCTATGAAAGCCAAATAGGCGGAGCGCTGTATATCGGTCTCGAGGGTCGCACTGGAGATTACCTCCTGTTCTTGCGTCGGGAGCTTGTGGAAACCATTGCATGGGCCGGAAATCCTAACAAGGCTGTCGTCGCCGACGAGCATGATCGCTTGCATCCACGAACCTCATTCCTGGCGTGGCAGGAGACGGTGCGTGGGCGCAGCCGGCCATGGACAGAGATCGAATTGGACAGTGCGCAATTGCTGCGTGACCAACTGCTCCGGTTGCGATATGCAAGAGAACTCGCAACATCGAACGAAGCGCTCGGGTGGGAGATAGCCCAGCGCAAGAAAGAAGCGCTTCAGCGCGAGTTTCAACACTCTCTAATTCGCGCGATACACGAGGCGTCGCCCGATGGGATTCTTGTTGTGGACAGAGAAGGTTTTGTAGTCTCGCACAACAGAAAATTCATGGAGAATTGGCAGATTCCCCCCGATATCGCCGAAAGTCTACGCGATGCCGATCTGAATGTCCTGGACCATCAAATCTTGTCAATAGTCCCCGAGCGCGTAAAGGAACCCGAGGTTTTCTTGAGACGGGTTCGAGAGCTTTATGACAATCCTGGTGCAGACGACCACAGCGAAATTGATTTGAGAGACGGCAGGACACTCGAGCGAGATTCCACAAGCCTATGGAGCAAAGATGATGAGTCTCTGGGGCGCGTGTGGTTCTTTCGAGATATCACAGCTCGCAAGCAGGCAGAAATAGGTTTGGAAAATGCCAAAGCTTCGGCCGACGCTGCCAATCAAGCGAAGAGCCGTTTTCTGGCTAACATGAGCCACGAAATTCGTACGCCGATGAATGGCGTCCTCGGCATGATTCAACTGCTGATGGAGACAGACCTCACCTCAGAGCAAAAACGATATGCCAAGACAGCTCAGAGGAGTGGGGAGGTATTGCTGACCCTCATTGACGACATTCTTGATCTCTCCAAGATAGAGGCGGGAAAGATCACCCTCGAGAATCTGAATTTCAGCCTGCAGCAGACTATAGCTGACGTCATCCAATTATTGGTGGGCCAAGCGAGCGCGAAGGGGGTTCACCTCCACTCGCGCGTAGGGCCGCAAATCCCGCCGTTCCTCGGAGGAGATGCCCACCACCTGCGTCAAATATTGATCAATCTCGTGGGCAATGCCATCAAGTTCACCGCGCAGGGCGAGGTGAGGCTGGAAGCAGCTCTGGAGAGCCAGGGGGAAGGCGCTGCGACGGTTCGCTTCGCCATCACAGATACGGGGATCGGGTTGCGTCCGGAGCAAGTCGCGACACTGTTTTCGCCGTTCACACAGGCAGATGCATCGACAACTCGCAAGTACGGTGGTACAGGACTTGGACTGACAATCTGCAAGCAGCTTGTCAAGTTGATGAATGGAGAGATCGGGATCGAGAGCCGGGAAGGAGAAGGCTCTACCTTCTGGTTCACCGCGGTCTTTGAAATAGCGTCTGACCCAGCCCTGGTGCCCACTGCAAAGCTGGACTCGGCAGAGAAGAAACCCGCAGTTGAAAGAAGCGGCGACCGCATTGGCACGCGACATAAAACACGAATTCTGCTAGCCGAAGATAATCTGACCAATCAGGAGGTAGCGTTAGCGCAGTTGGAGAAACTTGGGTACAAGGCTGACGTGGTTTCCAACGGCGCCGAGGCCATCGAAGCGTTGCGGCATGGCCGATATGATCTGATCTTGATGGATTGCGAAATGCCCAAGATGGATGGCCACGAAGCGACGCGTCATATTCGCGAGTCGGGCAATTCAGACATACCAATCATCGCGGTCACGGCCCATGCGATGTCAGAGGAACGGGACAGATGTCTAAGCGAGGGAATGAACGATTATCTTTCAAAGCCCGTGGATCTAACGCGCCTCGCGCAAGTGCTTACGAAGTGGAGTTCCGGAGCAGATCTGCAAGCTAAACAACCGCTGGAGACCAGACAAGAGACGGATTCCTCGGAACAAACGGCAGTCATTTTCGATTCCGAGGCTTTTCTGAAGCGGCTCATGGGAGACAGGATCTTGGCTGGCATGCTCCTCAAAGGGTTTCTTGGAGATGCACCAAACCAGTTAGACAGTTTGAGGAACCGGGTTGAAGAAACAGATGCGCCGAGCGTTCGGTTGCAGGCTCACGCGATCAGGGGAGCAGCGGCCACCGTTGGGGCTGAACTATTGCGTGCCGTCGCAGCAGCGATGGAGGATGCTGCAAATATCGGGCAGTTGGAACACTGCAGGGAACTTCTGCCGCGCGCTACTGAGGAATTTGATCGGTTCAAAGGCACTTTAGAGCGGGATGGATGGGTGTAGATCGATCCACGACACCGTTTGCGGCAACAACTGCACATTTGCATCGCAAAGATTGCTACTCTCCCATTTCGTACGATTCAGCAGTCTCCGGTAATCGGTCTTAAGTAATGCAGGAAACCATCCGCTATTAGTTACGTACGCAGATTGGCTATAGGAGTCTCCGCTCTGGAATGGGGTTGATGATGGCCCGCATCGAGGATCGAGCTTTGCTTTCTTGGCCTGACTCTTGCATTCGGGAACAGGTCCGGATCATTGGGAGCATTCAGCCTCAGCGACTGCTAGGTTGCGCTCTATAGACAAAATCAATTTTGAGAGGCCAACAATGATCGATTTAAACGACGAGTTAGCGGTAGAGTATCTGGCGGAAAGCCGCGAGCATCTGGCCACAATTGAGGCGGATCTTCTTACTATCGAAAAGAGCGGCGCGGCCGAGGTCGATGAGGATCTGGCAAATCGCATATTCAGGGGCGTCCATTCGATCAAAGGCGGAGCAGGCTTTTTCGATTTAATAAAGATTCGCGAGCTGGCCCACCAGACGGAAGACGTACTATCGCTGGTCCGCTCCCGTGAGATCGTGGTCACATCAGACTGCGTTGGTGTTCTTCTGCAAGCCACAGACAGGCTTCACAGGTTGCTTCAGGAGCCAGGCGCGAGCAATCAGGCTGACATCGCGGAAATCATGGCCTCTCTAGCCAAACTGAGTACCAGCCACCGCGCCTCTACTGAGCGGAGTGGCGGGGTCGTGACTGATCAGCCGCGCCCGAGCCAAAGGCAGCTACGGATTCTTCTGGCCGAAGACGATTTCACCAGTCGGCTTGTGTTGCAAACCTTTCTTTCGCGCTACGGCGTATGTCATGTCGTCGTTAACGGCAAAGAAGCAGTGGAGGCATTTCGCAGCGCGTTTGAAGGAGGGCAGAGATACGATCTGATTTGCATGGACATTATGATGCCGGAAATGGACGGCTGCGAGGCGGTTCGGTACATGAGGAACATGGAAAGAGCCAGTCACGTGCTCTCAAGCGACGAGGTGAAGATCATCATGACGACAACGCTGACCGAGATCAAGGACGTGATTCGTTGCTTCCGTGAGCTCTGCGACGCGTATCTCATGAAACCCATCGATCTTGAAGACTTGGGTCGGCAGATGAGGTCCTACCAACTAATCCAGTAACGAGAGGTAGTGTTATCGGCGTGGCCTAGGCTAACTAACTCTGTGGACGAAGAACAGGCCGTAATGTCCTTTCCGTATTCGATTGTCACAAGCGTAAGACTGCTGAGAAAGTGCCCTGGTTCGCTGCTCTGTCCACTCGCGTGCTCAACGCTAATGGAATAACGAAGACAGAGACCAACAAGCGATTAATGCGGGAATCTGCGGGCATACCGACGGTATTACAGCCATAGATCGTGGTATCACGGAAAGGTAAGCCTAAACTCTCGTGGAAAGTAAGTACACGGCACTCTAACCCCTCCTCCAACTAGCAGCGCATACTCCAATTCATCCCGAGAGTGAACACGCTGCACCCTCCCGAAATCAGCTCTAACTCTAACTGTTGTGGTTCTCGACGTGCACTTATGTCGAACAAAGCATAAAGCACATTAGATACCCACGATATGTTGTCGGTACTAACGCACTGTGATCCATCCAACGACGGAGATTAGGAATTACTCATGAGCAAATCGAACGGCCACGACACCACCAGCAAGTCCACGGCTCTGCCTACCGGGCATCCTTCCTTTAACCGGATCCCCTCCCAGACGTCCCCCTCCGCCGGGCAAGTGAATAGGGATGTTGCTGCCCGGAGCACTTTGGCGACGAAGAAAATGGCCGACGAAAAAGCTCGTGCTCGCACATTGGCGCGCGTGCAGGCGGTTTCCGAGAAGTTGTCCACCGCGACGGAGGAAGTCGGCAGCGCGATTACTGAAGCCACCAGCGCCGTGCAGGAACTTGAAAAGACGATGCTGAGCATTGCCTCCCAAACTGAAGAGGCGTCTTCGGCAGCGGAGGAATCCCGTACCGCCATCAATCAGATTGAAAAATCGTCGAACGATGCCAACAAGAAGGCAGAGATATCTCTCCAGAAGGTGAACGGCCTCCGCGACCTTGTTGCCAGCACCACCCTCGACATCGAAAACCTGACCAAAGGCGTAAACGATGCAGGCGCCGCCAATATGGAATCGGCCAGGATGATTGTGGAGTTGGAAAAGCAATCAGAGGAAATCGGAAAGATTGTTCATGCGGTTGTACGCATCGCCGATCAGACCAATCTTCTCGCGCTTAACGCCGCGATTGAAGCCGCGCGAGCAGGAGAGCACGGAAAAGGTTTTGCAGTAGTCGCCGACGAGGTTCGCAATCTCGCAGAGATGAGCGAGAAAAGCGCCCGCGGGATTCAGGAAGTGGTCAACGAGATCAAGACGCAGGTGAAGGTTGTTGCCGCAGACACGGAAGCCGCCGGCAAGAAGGCTGCAGACGAAGTCGAGAAGGCCAAAGGCGTCACAGCCAAGCTGAAACAGATTGGTGATGACTTCAAATTGTTGCAGGACGGGGCAAAGGTCATTAGCACCAACGCGAGCCAGGCACTTGCAGGAGCCAACGAGTACCTTAAGGGAGCAGAGGATATCAGCAGTGCTTCTGAGGAAGCTTCGTCGGCGTGCGTTGAATCGCAGCAAGCGGTCGCTGAACAGTCCAAGGCCTTTTCAGAAATGTCGGAAGCCGCAGACAGTCTGTCGGAGCTGGCCGAAACCTTGAAGACTTCGACGAATGCCCAGAAATCGGCGGAAGAATTGGCAGCCGCCGCGGAAGAAATGTCCTCGAACGCCGAAGAGGTTAAGGCTTCATCAAATCAGATCTCAACTGCGATCGAGCAGATATCGAAGGCGTCCGCGGTTTCCGCTAAGGCCTGCGAGCGTTCGCTGGCTGCGGGTCAGCAACTTGACCGCAATGCCAGACAGATGAGTGAGGCAGCCACCCAGGGAGCGGAGAAGGGTGCCGCCATTCAAAAGATGCTAGCAGAAAATGGTATCGCGATCGAGCAGATGATCGAGAACATTCGCGGAGCAGCGGATGCGTCGATGGTCTCGGCGAAGAATGTGCAAGACCTGGAAGGGCGTACTCGCCGCATCGACAAGATCGTGGATTCCATCATCATGGTCACGGTGCAGACGCGAATGCTAGCGGTAAACGGCAACGTGGAAGCTGCCCGCGCCGGAGAGTATGGGCGTGGCTTCTCGGTGGTGGCTGGAGATATCCGGTCTCTCGCAAACGAGAGCAGCGACAACGCAGACCAGATCAAGGAATTGGTAAAGGGTATTCAGAGTCAGATCAGCAAAGTCGCAGCAGATATTCAGCAGGCCGGGATCATCTCAAAAACCGAGGCAGAGCGCGCCAAGATCAGCACCACCAATCTTGAGAAGATCGGCGTCGAGGCCGATTCAGTGCTAGCCGATCTGAAGGCTATTGCCACAGGCGCCGAGGAGTCCCTGGTTGCCCTGCAGCAAGCGGTGAAAGCCGGACAGTTGATCAATGAATCGTCCGAGGAGATTGCCAGGGCTGCAACGGAAGCCGCCACTGCTGCCGAACAGGGTCTGACTGCGGCGCAGGAAATTGCCCAAGCGGTCGAGGAAATAGCCTCGCAGGCCGACGAACTCCAGAACGGATAACGGTTTTTCATTCAAGCACTCAGGAGAAGACAGAATAATGTCAAGCGAACATATCGCTGCTATCGCTGGCGCCAAGGATGAAACCCAACTTGTCACCTTCATGCTCAAAGACGAGGAATTCGGCTTTGACATCATGTCGGTGCAGGAGATCATCCGTCCGCCGAAACTTTCAAAGGTACCGCGAACCCCGGCCTACGTGGATGGCATTGCGAATCTGCGCGGGGTCGTGTTGCCCATCATCGACATGCGTCCTCGCTTCGGCATGGACCATGCGGAAGACACCGACAGCACACGAGTCCTGGTGATCGACGTAGATGGCGTAAAGATTGGACTCCGTGTCGACCGTGTCAAACAAGTCACCAGTTTGTCGAAGTCGGACATTGAGGAACCGCCCGCGGCCATTCATGGCACCAGTACCGACTACCTCACGGGAGTGGTAAAACTCGACTCCGGAGCCCGCTTGATTATGGCGCTTGATGCGGCCAAGGTTTGCGATCTGAAGCTGGACGGCGCTCGCTCAGCAACTTCCAGCTCTGGAGCAAGAGACAGCGCCAACTCTGCCAGTCAGAGCTCTGAGCTGGACGATCTGCAGCAACTGGTTTCTTTCCGGGTTGCTAAAGAGGAGTTCGCATTCCCCATGGATCGAGTTCGAGAGATCCTGCGTGTGCAAGCTCCGACCAAGGTTCCGGATGTTCCCGACTACGTACTAGGCGTGCTGACGGTCAGAGGAAAGCTGCTGCCCATCGTCGATCTGCGGCGGCAGTTGCGCCTGGAATCGATGGCAGACGAGTACATCGCTAAATGTGCGAAGGTCCGTCGTGGATATGAGGACCGGGTCGCGGCGCTGAAGGCCAAGGGCGAGGATTCCAAGAACGAATGGACAACCTCCATTTCCGAAGTCTTTCATGGTTGGGTTCTTGAATTCAGCAGTTCGAGTCAAGTGCTGATGGATGGGATCGCCACTCTGCGTGCACTTGACGAAAAAATGATGCGATCAGCTTTACAAGGCCAGCAATTTGAACACAGCGGCGACTCTGCCGGAGCTCGAGCATGCCTTCAGGACATGGCCGCTCATGCTGCGGAGTTGGCCTCCGCACTGGCTGAGTTTGAACAACAGATTGCCGCCAATATTCAAGACGACCAGCGCATTGTAGTGGTCGATGCTGGCGGGATGTTGCTTGGTCTTGTTGTTGATCAGGTCAGCGAGGTTCTCCAAGTTTCCAAGAAATTTGTGGACCCGCCACCGGCGATTGCCAGCGGCGATGGGCACGATCTTTCAGGAATCGCCAGATTGGACGAGGGGAAGAGGCTGTTGTTGCTGCTTGACCCTACGCAGATACTGAAAGAGGCTAACCTTGAGCGCCTAACCAATTCCGATCACGAGAATACTGCGGAGGAGAATACCGTCCTTCAAAACGCCCGGAGCGAGGTTAACGTGACAGCCAGTGATGAAGTCCAGTTGGTCACCTTCATCTTAGGCAATGAAGAGTTCGGCATCCCCATTGCCCAGATACAGGAAATTGATCGTCTTTCGAAAATCACCAAGATCCCAAAGACGGCTATTTTTGTCGAGGGCGTAACGAACCTTCGTGGCGAGGTGGTTTCGGTGGTGAACACGCGCAAGCGCTTCGACCTGGAGTTGCGCGCGGCCGACGATCACACGCGCATCATCATTGTCGATCTGAATGGCGTCAAAACCGGATTGATCGTGGACTCGGTTCGTGAAGTTTTGACATTATCCCGGGCCGACATTTCCGTCCCTCCGGACACTGCACAATCAGACCACGAACAGCAGTTTGTTTCCGGCATTTGCAAGGTGGACAACGGCAAGCGAATCATCTTCCTTTTGAATGTTGAGGAAGTACTTCCGGCAAACCAATCTGTTGCGTTGCTTCGGTCGCCGAACTCCCAAGCCATTGGCGCGGCCACAGAGACAGCAAATCCAAGCACCAGTACCGAGAGCAGCCCTAACCCCACCATTGAAACGCCAAAGGCCTCCAACCCGACCCGCTCCAGAAAAGGCGTCAATCGGTGACACCAGTCAGAGGACTGGCGCTGTTAGCCAGCGCCTGTCCTCTGACTGAGTTCCCGGTTAGAGCTGATGAGAGCAAGAGTAATACCGATGTCTAGAACTAAGAATTGAGAGCTGCATATGGGCCTGAAAGAAGCGATTACACAGTTGTCGAGTCCGGAGGAATGCGAGCGCATTTACGCTGCGGAAGATATCGGATTAGCCGGAGAGATCGAAGGGGTAGATCCGCTTTGTCAGCGGGTGGTTGAAGAGCCTTCACAAGCTGTTCGGGAATCGATCTTTGCGGCGTTGGCACTGATTCCGGGCAATTTGGTGATCGAGCGGGCCGCGCAGTTGCTATCCAATGACGACCCAGGGATTCGCAACCAGGCATTGGCGTTGCTGCAATCTCGGGGTGGTGCGGTGGTGCCGGAATTGCGCGGTCTGCTTACCTCGGAGAGTCACGATCTGCGCAAATTCGCGGTGGACGTACTGAGTCAGATTGAGATTCCAGAGAGCGAAGAATTGCTCCAGATCGCGCTTGCGGATAGAGATATAAACGTGGTCATCACCGCGCTTGAGAATGTCCGCCATTGCCACTCCCCTGCTCTACTGCATTCTGTGCTGCAACACGCTCTCTCCGGCAATCACCCCATGCTGGTGATGGCTGCAATGGAGGCATTAAGCAGGGTCGGCGATGCGGAGTGTTACCGGAAGATTCGCGAGAAGTTCCCAACGTTAGCAGGCACGCCATCCCTCTACCTTCGACCGGCACTGAAACTCTTGGGCGCGAACGGCGTGAACGGGGATCTGCTGGAACTGCAGGGCTTTCTGACTACATGTGAGCCAGCCCTGCGAACAGCCGTTCTGGATGCATTGCACAGCCTTCTCCGACGCAACGGCGCGGTTGGAATTCCAGAGATGTGGTGGCGAAGCTTGCTGGCCAGACTGCCTGAGACTGTGGTAGCGGGCGAGCGGTATCAGACTCTCGTGCTATTGGGACACCTGGGACATTGCGCGGAGGTGTTCGAGGTTCTGACTGCTTATCTCCAGTCCCCTGAATCGGTCGACCGCCTCGGAGCCATTGAAGCCCTGAGCAAAAACGGATTTGCCGATGCGAGAAACATCCTGCAATCCCGTCTGCCTTTGGAACATGACCCAGAGGTCAAGCAAGCCCTGGAGGATGCGCTGAGTGTGAACGGGCAATGAACTCAGCACAACTATCTCTGGAACAATACGGCAGGTTATGCCGACTCATCTACGATCGATTGGGGCTTTCGTTTGATGACAAGAAGATTGACTTCTTAAGCAAGCGAATTTCCAAACGCATGGAGTTTCTGAGTCTTGAGACTCCCTCCGACTACCTCATGCGTCTCGCCTACGGCGAGAACTCCGAGTCGGAGATGCAGGCTCTAGCCAACCTGATTACTACCAACGAAACCTACATGTTTCGTGAGTATGAACAACTGGAAGCTTTCGCCCACGCTTGCCTGCCGGAAGTGATAGCTCGCAAGGAAAAGCAAGGAAACCGCAGTCTGCGCATCTGGATAGCAGGATGCTCTTCGGGAGAGGAAGCATACACCGTTGCCATTATCGCGCGGGAAGTGTTTCCCGCAATCGCGGCGTGGGACATGCAACTTCTGGCCACCGACATCGACGAGCAGAGATTAGCAATGGCCACGGATGGAGTTTACGACAAGCGTTCGATGAAAAACGTTCCGCCGGAATATATCGACCGGCACTTCACGAGGTTGGGTGAAAACTGGCGGGTGAAGCCACGTACGCGCTCGATGTTAACAATCGAGCACCTCAATCTCCACGATCGAGCGCAGATGCGAAAGATGCGCAGCTACGACTTCATCTTCTGTCGCAACGTGTTGATCTACTTCGACGATGCGTCGCGCAAAGCGGTGGTGGATCACTTCTACAACGCCCTCAATCCCGGAGGTTTCCTCTTTCTGGGGCACTCCGAGTCGGTAGGACGGATTTCCAGTGCTTTTCGTCTGCGGCGAATGGGCGAGCACCTCGTATACATGAAGCCCGAGTGAGGAATTATGAGTAAAAACGTATTGATCGTGGACGATTCGGAGTTTGTCAGGAACTATCACTCCGCCATTCTGCGGGACGCCAGCTTCCAGGTGATAACGGCGGGCGATGGCATGGAAGCTTTGGAAAAGCTATTTACCAATCGTTGCGACCTTGTGCTGACAGACATCAACATGCAGCGCATGGACGGCTACGAGTTCATTCGGCGCGTGCGGGCGGAAGAGCGATACCAGCAGCTTCCTATCGTCATCATCTCCACAGACGACAAGGCCAAGGACAGGAAGAAGGGATTTGAAGCTGGCGCGAACCTCTATCTCGTCAAGCCCTGCTCGCCGGAAGTAATGCTGGAAACACTCAACATGGTGATGAATTCGTCGTCCTGAACTTTGACGATATTGAGAACTACTAGAACCGGAGCCCCGCTATGGGTCGTACTGAAAAAATCCGCGTACTGATCGCCGACGACTCGGCATTGATGCGGCAGACGCTGCGCAAGATCGTCGATGGCGACCCTGAACTCGAGGTGGTAGGCGTCGCCCGCGATGGCGAAGATGCCATCGTCAAGGCGCGAGAACTGCGCCCAAGCGTCGTTAGCCTCGATATTAATATGCCCAAACTGGACGGCGTAACCGTCCTCCAGATGCTGCTAGCCGAGCGCATCTGCCCGGTTGTGATGGTGAGTTCGCTGACCCAAAAGGGAGCACTCACTACCTTCGAATGCCTGGAACTTGGCGCTTTCGATTTTGTTGCCAAACCGGACGGAACTGTCTCCAGCAATCTTATTCTGCTAGCCGATGATATCCGGTCAAAGCTAAAAGCCGCGGCCGCGAACGGTACCCTGAAACGGTTGGCCTCGCATCGCGAAAGACGGTCCACGGCACGACCGACACCGTCCCGAAAGACAGAGGCCTCTTCTGCCCACGTCGGCTACAAGGCTGTAGCCCTCGGTATTTCCACGGGCGGGCCGGTAACTCTGATGGACGTTTTGCCGCTTATTCCTGCCGACGCCAGAGCCGCGCTGTTTCTGGTTCAGCACATGCCGGGATCCTTCATTCACACCTTTGTTGAAAGGCTGAACAAAGCCTGCCATATCGAAGTAGTGGAAGCAGAAGCTGGCATGCAGGTCCGGCCAGGAGTTTGTTACGTGGCACCAGGTGACCATCAACTGACTCTCTATCGCAAGAGCACCGGTGATGTAGTGATCCGCACTCCCTCTGAACCGCGAACATTATTCACGCCCTCAGTCGATGTGATGATGAAGGCCGTTCTCCAGACCTATGGGGCAGATACCGTCGGAGTGCTGATGACCGGCATTGGCAATGACGGTGCGGAACAGATGGTGGCAATCACCAAGGCGGGCGGCCACACCATTGCGGAAAGCGAAGAAAGCGCTGTGGTGTATGGCATGCCGCGGCAGGCAATCGAGAACGGTGGAGCTTGCGTAGTCGCGCCCTCGTGGAAGATTGCCAGCGAGATCTTAAAAGTACTCTGAACGGAATATTCGGGCGGTGACGTCCGGTGCGCTACTACTCTGGAGAACTAGATGGCTTTTCAAGTTGGGTCCACGAGTGATCGTGTGACCATGGAATTAGACGGAGACAATTCGGTGAAGCATGCGGTAGCGCTGCACCAGCAATTGCTGGCCGCCGGAGTGCAGACTAAGACAGTCACGGTCAACGCGCAGCGCAGCGGCGCTGTCGATATCACGGTCATCCAGATCCTTGCGGCGCTGCAGTCCTGCTGCCCTGAGATGCGCATTGAACGCCCCTCGGAGGAGTTCCTGTCGTCTCTCGATCGCTGCGGAATGCGGCGGCTCCTTCGCTCGGCACTGCGTCAGGAAAAGAGGGGAGAAGAAGAGCAGCCATGAAGACAATTCTCGCGGTTGACGATTCCTCAACCATCCGGCAGATGGTTAGCTTCACTCTGGAAGAAGCGGGCTATAAGGTGGTGTCTGCTGTCGACGGCGTCGATGCGCTAAAGCAAACCTCCGAACAGCCCATGGACCTGATCATCACCGATCTGAACATGCCGAACATGAACGGAATCGAACTCATTCGGCAGGTGAGAAGTTTGGCCGAGTATAAGTTCGTGCCTATCCTCATGTTGACCACAGAGTCGGCACCCGAGAAGAAACTAGAAGGCAAGGCCGCAGGTGCAACCGGATGGATCGTGAAGCCATTTACGCCTGAGAAGTTGGTGGCAGTTGTGCAGAAGGTGACTCGCTGATGAAACACAACGAAATTCTCGCTCGCATGCGCAGCACATTTCAGACTGAAGCCGCGGACCTGCTCGAAGAACTCGACTCCTCGTTGCTTCAACTGGAGTCAGATCCAGCGGATGGCGAGCTGATTAACCGCGTATTCCGGGCCATCCATACGTTGAAGGGCTCGGGAGCAATGGCGGGTTTTGAGCGCCTCTCACATTTTGCGCATAGGGTCGAAGAGGTATTCAACGCCGCCCGCGACGGAAGAGTGAAGATTTCGCCGGAGCTGATGGACATCGCCCTTCCGTCTTGTGATCTGCTGCGTGCATTCCTTGCGGACGCAGACACAACACCCGGCCTTGAAGCTGAGACAGAGAAGCGTCTGGTCAATGGGCTGAGTGCATTCGTCAAGCCTATTGAGTCTGTCGTCCAGACTGCGGAACCTGGCACCGCCCAGGCAGGGCAAGGACGGCTGCGTAGAATTCGATTCATCCCCGGAGCGCGTATGTTGTTTTCGGGAGCCGATCCCGTTGCGCTGCTCGAAGAGTTGTGCGAACTAGGGTCCGCGCATGTGACTGCACATGTGGATAGCTTGCCTGTTTTTGATGAACTCGATCCCGAGCGGTGTTACGTCTGGTGGGAGATCGAACTATTCTCGGCAGCATCCGAGGAGACCATTCGCGACGTATTTGTCTTTGTCGACAACGATTGCAGCGTAGAAATCGATAAAGATAATGTAGAAGAACTCGGCAAGCCCCCGGTTCGCGTCTCTCCTCGCGACTTCGAGTCATTCTATGATGAAGCGGACGAACACCTCCTTGCAATTGAAGAGTACCTGCTGCAACTGGAGAAGTCAGTCGATTCGACCTCAGATTTTGCCGAGTTGTTCCGTCGCCTGCATAGTCTCAAGGGCGCTTGTGCCCTTTTGCTAGGCGAATCTGGCAATCTGGCTCCTCAACATCCGTTGCGGCTGTTGCATCAGATGTCCCATGCCGCGGAAGGTCTGGTACAGCAGCAGCGAGACGGCGAAAGCACAGACGCGCAGCAGATGGGAAGCACCTTGCTTGAGGTGTGTCCGGCCATGAGACATCTACTGGAGTGCATTGACGGAAGCCAAGCCGCCGACATTGATACCAGTATTCTGGAGCGGCTGGGAATTAGCATTACTGCTCTCCCCGTCGCGGTGCCGCGAGACGCGAAGTTGGTTGCCTTTCTGGATACCGCGAGCCAATGTGTGGACAACATGCGCGCTTGCTTCGCGAATTTGCAAGCAGGCGAGAGAGGTCCGGGGAGTGTCGCGACATACCAACGTGCGCTGCGTACCCTGGATGGTGCTAGTAACTATGCGGGCATGAAAAAATTGCAGGCACAGTTGCTCGAACATAGTGCAGCGTTGGAAGTGTTGTCCACCACCGAGGCTTCTGTTGCGAAAGGTCAACTCTTACTCCTCCAGTTAGACAAAACGGAGCAACTGGTTAATTCCATTCGCACGGGGAAAGGCGACTCCGACGTAAGCGATCCCGCTCAAAAACCAACTTCTGAACATCGATCGCGCGCCAGCGATACTGGCCCCCAAACCATTCGCGTGGACCAGGAAAAACTCGAGCGCCTCGTTCGCAATGTCAGCGAACTGCTCGTAGCTCGTGGAGCCATTCACTTGTTGGCCCGCAAACTCGACAGCGAGTATGGACTGCGTGAATTGGCGACCGAGGCAAAAGATGCAAGCACCAGCATCTCGCGCATCTCCGAGGAACTCCAGGATGCAGTCATGTCGATGCGCATGCTTCCAGTGAAGACGGTCTTCCAGCGTTTTCCTCGCCTGGTTCGCGACTTGGGACGCAGTTTGGGAAAGGAAATGGAAATCAGCTTGCATGGCGAAGATACCGAACTGGATAAGGCAGTGATTCAGGAAATCGGCGATCCCCTTGTGCATCTGGTTCGTAATTCTGCCGACCACGGCATTGAATCTCCAGAGACGCGCGAGGCAAACGGAAAACCGAGATGCGGACAGATCACCCTGCGCGCCTACAACGAAGGCAGCCAGGTGGTCATCGAGGTGGAAGACGACGGCAAGGGATTGCACACCGACGTACTGAAGGCGAAGGCCGTCGAACGCGGAATCATCACTGCCACCGAAGCCCAGAGCATGAGCGATGACGCTGCGTGCCAACTGATTTTCAGTCCCGGCTTCTCCACCGCCGAAGCGGTGACTGACGTCTCCGGGCGCGGGGTTGGAATGGATGTGGTTGCCAGTAATGTGCAGAAACTCAAGGGGAGCATCGCCATTCAGAGCCGCCGCGGACTAGGTACAAAATTTGTAATCAAGTTGCCCACCAGTCTGATGATTTCCAGAGGTCTCCTCACCAAGTGCGGGGACTCAGAGTTCATCCTTCCGCTCGACAGTGTCAGCATCGCGCGCAAGGTCGCAGCCAGCGATATTCATCGCTATCGAGATCACTCCATGATCCATACCAGCGAAGGCACTTGCCCCGTGATCACCCTGCGCGAGCACTTAGGCTTAGAAGAGTTGGAGATGGAAGATGACGAAAAGTGCATCGTCTTAATGCATACTGCAGGACGAAAATACGGTCTGATTGTGGATCGCCTAGTCGGAGAAGAACAAGTCGTCGTGAAGCCACTTAGCGGGTTCCTGGAGAAGAGCTCAGACTTCCTCGGTGCCACCATCATGGGAGACGGGCGTGTCGTTCTGGTGCTCGATCCTGCCAGGGTTGCGGTATGAATATCTAGACTCTTCGCAAATCGCGTGGCGTGACCGCTCGAAAATCATACGGCGCCAGATTCTTCGACGAATATTCGCGCCCTATTCTCATCGTCGTCTCCCGGATGGTACCGCGCGGAGCTGGAAAATGGTTCCGGGCGAGTTGTCGGCTACTTTGGCGACGGCACTATGATACCTGCCCGCACGGCCCCCCCCACGAACCTCATAGACGTAAACGCCTAAAATGCGACTGCCCTATCTGGGCAGACGGCATGCCCGACGGCGAACTTTGACGGAAATCCCTCGACACGCTGAACTGCAACGCGCTGCCGGAATTCTGCGCGAGACGGAAACCAGCCGTTTCGGGATAGCGGAGGAAAGCTGCTGCCCTGAGCTGTTGAGAGCGCACCCTTGGCTCAACTCGCGACGAATATTTGAATAATTGCCATGGAGCAACTAATTCCCGGACATTGAGCAATAGTGAACAGTATTTCCATTGGCGCGCTGGCAGATTTCACGCTACGGGGAAGTATCAGCAACTCGCTTCAGATAGTGGAGAGCGAGAACGCTGAAACTGATCGCTGCGAGAATAGAACTTCAGGAGCGAGTGACCGTGGCCAATAGGGCGGGGCTCAAAAGCTCCGGCTTCCGTCGCTCAGACCTCCGGGAGGACCAACTCTGGGTGTTCTGCTCGCCTAAATAAGTGAGGTCTACTTCAATGCATGCACCTGTATTTGGTGAATTCCTTGGCACGTTGGTGCTGATTCTTATCGGTGATGGCGTGTGTGCGAACACCGCCCTCAACAAGAGCAAAGGCGGGAACAACGGCGCTGCGTACTTGATGGTAGCTACGGCATGGGGTTTTGGTGTGTTATTCGGCGTTACCGCAAGCTTATCGGTCGGCGGCTTCGGTCACCTGAATTCCGCAGTCACGTTCGCCTTGGCACTGGCCGGGAAATTGCCATGGGCTCAGGTTCCCGCTCTCGTTGCCGCGCAGTTTGCTGGCGCTTTTGTTGGCGCTGCCATGGTGTGGCTTGTTTATTTGGCGCATTGGTCTGAAACGCCAGATCAGGCTGCAAAGCTGGGAATCTTCTGTACCATTCCGGCCATCCGCAACCTACCGCTGAACGCATTGACCGAAGTGATTGCAACCTGCTTGCTGATCGTCGTCGGTTTTGGCTTTGGAGCTAAGTCTCTGTCTGCAACGGGTCTGCCCGCAGGCTTTGGTCCCTATCTGTGGGGCGTGTTGGTCTGGGCGATTGGAATGAGTCTTGGCGGCCCAACGGGTTGGGCCATGAACCCGCCGCGTGACCTTGGCCCCCGCATCGCGCACGCGGTTCTTCCCATCGCTGGGAAGGGCGGATCCGACTGGGGATATGCCTTGGTTCCGGTGGTCGGCCCGATGATTGGCGCGGGCATTGGCGCCGTGATCTGCAAAGCATGCGGAATTCTCTGATCAACTGCTTGCCTTGCCTGTGGAGGATGGTCTACCGGCGCAGGCGACCTGCGACGCCCGGGGGTCGAGAACGTGGCCTTCGCAGCTTCTCACACCTCACTCTACGGCTTGACCACGAGCTATTTGACGTTCCGTTTGCTAAGCTGCCTTTGGCAGTTCGACAGGCGCTGCAGCCGTGGAGGCATCGCTGCTCTCCTTTTCTCTGTTCGCACGCTCCTGGCTCAGTTTCATGGTCAGCGCTGTTATTCCTGCAAGATCACCCAGTTGCATCGTATCGAGGGCTGAGCTTGGGACGAGGACGATTGTAGAGTTTTGTTTTAACCCCTCATAAAGCATGTTCATGGCTCTAAGATGCAAAGCTACTGGGTCGTTCGCATAGGTCAAGGAATGCGCGTAAAGTATCCGTCGTAGCGTGCAATAAAGCAGAGTGTCGCCGGAGGGCAGGTGTCACATGTGAAACCGCACTCAAGACAGACGAGTTCCTGCTCATCGTTCATGGGACTGCCGCAGAGGTGGGGGAAGCAAGGGACATTATCAAAACCACGCATCCGTCAAGTTCTCGCTGCACTGTGGCGCAGGGGCAATCGCCGATTAGCATTCCACGCAAGTCGATGGGCAAGGCTTGATCGAGGGGCCTTTGCCCGTTCCTATACATGGACTGCTGAGCTCTGTTAAGCAAATCGGCCGACAAAGGATTGAATGGAGAAACGATGAGCGACCACCTTCGCCTGAGCCATCCTGCTCACAGATTTCTAGCTACGGAAATCGATGGTTTTGACTCCCTGGCGGAGCTCGCCCTGGATCTGCGCTGGTCGTGGAACCATGCCACTGACGGAGTGTGGCGCACGCTCGATCCGCGACTGTGGGAGCTCACTCATAACCCATGGGTTGTCCTCCAGACGGTGTCGCGCGATCAGATCGAACAAGTGCTCGCCGATCCTGCATTCCGCAAGAAAGTCGACGATCTGCTGGAAGCCAAGCGTCAAGAGACGGAGACGTCGGCATGGTTTCAGCAAAAGCACCCAAAAGCTCCCTTGACCTCCGTCGCGTATTTCAGCATGGAATTCATGTTGAGCGAAGCTCTACCCATCTACTCGGGCGGGCTTGGCAACGTTGCCGGTGACCAACTCAAGGCCGCTAGCGATCTGGGCGTGCCGGTTATCGGTGTGGGACTGCTCTATCAGCAGGGATATTTTCGCCAGGTGATTGACAGAAATGGCGAGCAACAGGCC
>Ga0224527_1000509_pt1 | contig 25233 bp, 20 predicted proteins | sample CBST0metaG_FD_179882 | JGI IMG/M metagenome (GOLD analysis project Ga0224527, IMG submission 179882) | Peat soil microbial communities from Stordalen Mire, Sweden - C.B.S.T0 | ecosystem: Environmental > Terrestrial > Soil > Wetlands > Peat | place: Sweden: Norrbotten County, Stordalen Mire... | reverse complement strand
GATTGCTCGTTCCACAGACTGGTCTTATTACCATCAGCGCTAATTCAACAGGGATTGTGGATAAAATTTTTATCTCAGAAGGGGGCCAGGTACATAAAGGGGCTTCCTTAATGTTGATATCAGGAGAACATGCCAGCAGGTCTTTAGGCGACACTTCAGCTAGTGTTAGTGCGCAGTTGGAACATGAGGCTGTCAGCCTTCGGCAGGACATCTGGAACACCCAGGAACTTGAGGTGCAGCAAGTCAGCGACAACCGGCTCCAACAAAGGATGCTCAGAGGACAGATTGAGCAGCTCATGGCACAAATAACCATTGCATCCAGACAGACGGCAATGGTCAATAATCTGAAGTCGAAATGGGCACCCCTAGTGTCGAAAGGGTACATTTCTTTGCTTCAGTTTGAACAAGAACAATCCCTTGCCCTGAGCGACGAGAGTCAATACAAATCACTCATCCAGCAACGCTACAGTACTCAGCAACAATTAAGTGCGCTGAACGATCAATTAGCTCAACTCCCCCTGACAACATTAGTCAAAATAAATGAACTGCAGCGTCAACTGTCACAAATAGAACAAACGCTGGCACAGAACGAAGCCACACGTGACAGCGTTCTGCGTGCTCCCTCAGACGGTATCATTTCATCTCTTCTGGTCAGACCGGGTGAGACCGCGCAGGTAGGGCAAGCATTACTTGCTATCGTACCCAATGATGCCTCATTACAGGCACAAGTACTTGTGCCCAGCCAGGCGATAGGTTTCGTACATCCAGGAACAGAAGTAGTACTGCATTATCAGGCATTCCCTTACCAGAAATTCGGGCTGCAGAAAGGTAAGGTCCTCACTGTTTCTCGTAGCGCGCTATCACCAAACGAGGTCACATTACTACTGGGTGGTGGTCAGAATTTATCCACCGACCCACTCTACCTCGTCCGAGTGGATCTCACCTCACAGAAGGTACGCGCCTATGGTCGTGACGAACCACTTCGACCGGGCATGGCTCTCGACGCAGATATGTTGCTCGACCGCCGACTGATATTCGAGTGGCTTTTCGAACCACTGCTGGGTATGGGCCACTGGGTGAAAGCATCATGAGTATTCGCCGAAATGAACGCGCCGAGGAAAAATCTGCTAATCGTCCCTCTACTGGGTCAGATATTTATCATAAACAGGAAGCTGATAAACTTAGTTTTTTTCGTAAGAAACGCTTGCCAAATATATTGCAGGCAGAAGCAGCAGAGTGTGGTTTAGCCTGTCTTGCCATGATTTCCTGCTACCACGGCCACCATGTTAACCTCGCAGCTCTTCGCCGACGGTTCACTATGTCACTAAAGGGCATGACGGCCAGACAGCTTATGGAAATCGCCCATACAATGGGGTTTCAGTGCCGCCCTTTGCGGCTGGAAATGGAGGAGCTCTCGCAGTTGCAAACACCCTGCATCCTTCACTGGGATCTCGATCACTTCGTTGTACTCTCCGGTGGCGATAAACGGCGAGCCGTAATCCATGACCCGGCGATAGGTGTTCGCCAGCTCAGTCTGGAGGAGTTTGCGAAACATTTCACCGGGGTGGCCATTGAATTTTCGAGAGGCCCAACATTCAAACGGCGTCGCGCTGATCCGCCTGTATCGTTGCGCGCGCTGGCAGGGTCTGTAAGAGGACTGGGAAAAGGGCTGATGTTGATTGCCGGTCTGGCTCTTGTTCTGGAATTTTTCGCCCTGCTGGCCCCGCTTTTCATGCAGATGGTTGTTGATCAGGTTCTTGCGGATGGTGACTATGATTTGCTGACGTTTCTGGGACTGAGTTTTCTGTTGCTCCTGATACTCGAAACACTTGTGTCCGGACTGCGCAGTTGGTCAGTGATGTGGCTCAATACCCATTTTAATCTGGGCTGGACCGGAAATGTTTTTCAGCATCTGCTTCGGCTGCCTCAGTCCTATTTTCAGGCCCGACATCTGGGGGATATTGTATCGCGTTTTGATGCAATTGAGACCATCCAGCAAACCCTGACAACACGTTTCGTTGAAGTCGTTCTGGACGGATTTATGGCGTGCATTACAGCCGTTGCACTGTATCTTTACAGCTCTTTACTTGCAGCGATAACGTTGACGACAATTATATTCTATGCCGCCCTCCGTCTGCTTTACTTTCGCATTTATCGGGAAGCAAACCTCAGCCAGATTACCGCGAATGCCAAACAGCACAGCCGGTTCCTTGAGATAGTCCGCGGTATCCAGACTATACGTCTTTATAACCAGGAGTCCGTGCAAACTGGGCGCTACCTCAATGTCACTGCAGACGCGCTCAATACCTCAGTAGCTATCCAGAGGCTGGATATGTTGTTTACCGCGCTGCAAAACCTGACCTCTGGAGTACAAAAGGTTGGCGTTCTTTGGTTGGGTGCATGGCTGGGGCTCAAGGGGCAACTCACGGTCGGGATGCTCACAGCATTTGTGGCTTACAGTGATCAATTTAGTGGCCGTGCAGCCAGCCTAATCGATTATGGCATTGAGTTGCGTATGCTTCGTCTCCAGGCTGAGCGGCTGGCGGATATCGTTTTGACGCAACCAGAACCCCATACGTACTCTGTCCATACCGGGGCGTCACCCGAACCTAGTGTTACTTTTGAAAACGTCAGTTTCCGTTATGCCGAAGGTGAGCCTTGGGTACTCAGTGAATGTTCCTTTAAAATCCACTCAGGCGAATGTGTTGCTATCGTCGGTCCGTCAGGGTGCGGGAAAAGTACGCTTGTTCACCTACTGCTGGGACTACTCGACCCTCAGCAGGGAACTATCCAAATAGGTGATATGGACTTACGGCACCTAGGAAAAGCGAAATACCGATCGATGACCGCAAGTGTCATGCAGGATGAGCATCTCTTCACTGGTTCAATCGCTGAAAATATCAGTTTATTCGATGAGAATGCAACGCGGGATACTGTAGAGGAGGCCGCCCGTCTGGCGGGAGTGCACAATGATATTGTCGCCATGTCAATGGGTTATAACAGTCTAGTTGGCGACATGGGATCGGCGCTTTCAGGAGGGCAACGACAACGGATCTGCCTTGCCCGAGCGCTGTATCGCCGTCCCCAGATCTTGGTGATGGACGAAGCAACCAGCCATCTTGATGTCAGTCTTGAGCAGCAGGTGAATCAGGCCATCAGATCACTGAAAATCACCCGTATCATCATCGCTCATCGCCCGGAAACAATAGCCGAAGCCGACCGGGTGATAGAGCTTGTTGGAGGAGCGGCCCGTCCGCGTATTCTTCCATCAATGCGGACAGGCCAAGCCGGAGCGGGGACGGCTTCTATTCCCGCATCATCAGTCTGAATCTACTGTAAGGAATATCTATGAGAACGCTAGATGTTATTGAAATTGATATGGTTGCAGGGGGAACTCGCAAGTCAATTGGCGCACGTCCCTTGGAGACTTCCATCCATCACGCCCAGGCACACAAAAAAGTACATTCTGCGAAAAAAACAACCCACCATTCCTCACTAAACAAGTCAGTGAAGGTACATGAAACTCTGGCGAAAAATACCACTATATCCGAAAGCGACGGAGATGGGGGTGACGGTGACGGTGATGGTGACGGTGATGGTGACGGTGATGGTGATGGTGATGGTGATGGTGATGGTGATGGTGATGACGACGACGGCTGGGATGGCGATGATGGCGATGACGTAAGTTGGGATGAGACTCCTGATGGTGATTCATCAGTTCCACAGCAATCCAATCCTTCCACGACCATATCAACCGACCCTAGCAACTCCAGCATAGTCGACTCAGTCACGGTATCTGATTCGTTTACTAATGGCGACAAGGCATTTGCAACGCTGGCAGATGTCAACGGACAAAGCGTCGTAACCGAAGGTTTTACTACTGTTGAAGGCGTGACTTTTTCAGCAACCGAAACTCTCGACAAAAGTTTGGATTCAATGGGTGAGCGGATTTCCTTCGCACACACCTTCTCAGATGGGATCACTATAGGGGCAGCTGTCGATCGCACCGGAACCAATACATTCTCTGCTGGCATAAAACTTTCGGGTCGTTACTAAGCGTTAAACGGACTGCGTATAGGTCATATTCCGAAGTTGGCCTGTACGCAATCGGGGAATTAAGAAAGAAAGGATAAAAAATGAAAATCGTAGATTCTTTCCTGATAATACTGATCTTTTGTCCTGGAGTACGGGCCGAAAATTTCATTCACGTCTCTGATGCATATGGTTTCACTGATGCCCTACAATCCGGTTATGCAAAAAAAATTGACTCTCTTGTGGATTCAGTTACCGACCCCAGACAAAAGCAAATATTCCTGGCGGGTCAGTTGAGGGTCAGGGCAAACCTTGACGGATCAACATTATACGCGGCTCAATGCTACGACCCGACTAAAGTTGTAGGAGCGTCACAGCTCCCCATGACATGCGGGCTGATAGTCGCCGGTAACGCGCTTAATAATGGTGATGTGGCGACCTGGGCACATATCACAGGATCCATTAAGGAGAAGGTGACTCCAGAATATATAGAATATTCCAATACTGCTATTACACTGGAAGAAAAGGCCAGAAATCTGCCTCTGCAGAACACCCCCATAAAGGCAAACTACACTATCGATATTTTCTCCTATGTGAAGGATTATTCCTCTTTTGAGCAGTGGCCATATATCACCAAGGTCTCAGCACCGGAAAACCAGTCCGACATTATCCCAGTCGTTTGGCATGGCGAAACCAGCCAGGGGAATTCAACCGCTCTTCCATACATTCAACTTTTAATCGACGGTAAACAGACCGAAGGTCTGCTGGATACCGGCACCAGTGGCAATCTTGTGCTGGATAAAAAAACAGCACGGGATCTTGGCATTACCCATATCACATATGGCTGGTCACGACTCGCCCACCTTGGCGGACGAGAACAGGATTCTTCATTAGGCAATGCACAAACGGTGACGGTGGGCAGCACACAGTTTCAGAATGTGCCCGTTGCGATCGCAGACACCGGCGACGTCCCCGTAACCATTGGGTTAAATCTACTCAGGCAGCTTGGCATTGTTTCATTTTCTGCACAACAGCTTGTTATATCATCTCACGCGCCCACTTCCTGTACAGCACCTCTCGCGATGGGAGCGCCTCTTGCAGGAAGTGCCGGTTGGGTAGTCTATCCTGTTGAGGTTAATAACAACAAAAAGTATGCAATTATTGATACCGGCGCCCCGATGCTTTTCTATGAAGCACGGGATAATGTCACACTTCGTCATCCGGCGCTCGGACTCGCGTCATCCTTGAATCCCTTGTTCTCAGTGGCCCCCAAACTAAGCACACGCAGCAATTTAAACATCGCAGACACTCGTTATTTAGACCAGCCCTATCCCGTTATTCAGGGGGTCGGCACCTTTGACTATGGAGTAGGGGCAGCGTTGCTACAGCACAACACGATAACAATGGATTTCAGAAACGGGCATCTATGTATAAATCCGACAAACGAAAATAAATCTATTTAAGAGCACAGTATCTCTGTAAAAGCAAAGATCACGGGATGGTCAGGATCACAGTGTTAGTTGTCCGACACATAATCTGAGCGATCCCATTAACGGATCCCGATACCATAAATTATGAATTTTCTGTATCAGACGGAGCAGATATGTCTTCTTCAGAAATGACTTCAATAAGGATAATCAACCAGTTTTCAGACATGCCTCAATTGTTTGAATGCATTGCGGGAAACGAAGGATGGCGCTATGGCATCTATCCTGGCCTACTCGGCAATGTTTATCCATCATGGTATATCCATCTCTGTGGCAGCCGGGACCTACGAGATAGATCCTTCCACGATAATGTCCTGCATGCCACTCCAGGATTGAAAGCTCTTGACGATCTCTGGTCCTTAGTCAGGGAAGAGCTAGCACCGGATTATGGATTGATACGAGCTTACGCCAGTGGCCATACAAATGGTCAAGAAGGAATACCTCATTATTACTCAAAGCCATCCGACCATGAATTGGTGGCGCTTCTGTGTCTGAATCAAGAATGGAAAGATGCCTGGGCAGGTGAAATCGTATTTTACGATCCAGCACATGAATGCGTTTCCGTCCGCCCTCGTCCAGGGCGTCTGATTCTTTTTAACGGCTCCATTGCCCGGGTATCACGTCCGCCCGCCAGGGAGTGTCCTACCCTGTGTATGACGCTTTCTTTTCATATGCGACCCTTGCGTTTTCTGAAAGCGGCTCAATCCCCTGGCATGTGAGGTTCACACTATGCGTTTTTGTACCGGTTTCAAATGGCTTGCCCTTATCACATTGCTTAACGGGGGAATATCCGCAACGAATGCGTTCGCTCACACCCCTGGATTCAGTAGCGTACGTGATGAGCCTTTGCAAATCCCGATCACGGACCCGAACGGGCATAGCTGGATGATGTCGGGCCATATCTGCTTCCCTGATTCACCTCCTCGTCCGCGTTTGGTGGTGATTAACCATGGATCTCCGCCTTCGGCGGCAGCCAGGCCCAGTTTGAAGTTGGCCGGATGCCGAAGCGAAGCGGTTAGTTGGTTCCTTCACCATCACTATGCCGTGGCTTTGGTCGCTCGGCTTGGCTATGGCAGCACTGGTGGCCCTTGGACCGAAGGTTACAACCAGTGCGAAAATGCGGACTTCTATCGGGCGGGTATTGAAACAGCACGTCAGATTAAAACAATGGTCGACTTTTTGCGGACTCGGCCCGATCTGGAGCCTGATGGCGTTATCGTCGTAGGTCAATCCGCCGGCGGCTGGGGGACACTTGCTTACGATAGCATCTCGCACCCTCATGTATCCGAATTTATCAATATGGCCGGGGGACGAGGTGGACACTACCAGGAAAAGGCCGGGAATAACTGCCATCCTGAGCGTCTCATCGAAGCGGCCGCAAGGTTCGGTAAAACTTCCAGTACACCAGTACTCTGGATCGTTGCTCAGAACGACAGTTTCTTCGGTCCCTCACTGGCCCAGGCAATGTCCCAGGCTTTCGTTCAAGCTGGCGGAAAAGCAAACTATATTGAGGTAGGCGCTTTTGGTGAAGATGGGCACCACCTTTTTTTCGGTAAAGGGGGATCTGCCGTATGGGGGCCGCTGGTCGAAAAATTTACCAGTCTCGCACCATAGAATATGACTTCCCAGGTCAGCGACAAACAACGTGAATGTCAGCCCTGCTGGCTGAGCGATTCATGAGAAGAGCCTGTGATGCAATACCTAAAAACATCGCACGCGGGCCAAAACACTGGAGGATATAGATTCATGACCTTGGCATCCATCCAACAGACGATCGCCAGAATAGGATTCTACACTCAGGAAAAGGATATCCCGCTTATCAATAAACAGGGAGGGAAATACCATTGGCTCTTCGATTTGCGCCGTGTCTTTATGGAAACCAGTACTCTGCAAGCTATCGCTCAGGAATTCTGGGGCCGATATGCTTCCCGCGGTCCTTTTCAACTTGCCGGAATGGAAACTGCTGCTATTCCCTTGCTTACGGCACTGATGCTGACGGCCCCCGATGATCGTGGTCCTGTGAATGGTCTCATTATCCGAAAAAATCGTAAAACATCGGGATTATGTCGGGCGGTTGAGGGTGAAATATTGAATCTGCCCATTATTCTGGTGGATGATACGATCAACTCTGGAAATAGTGCAGAAAAGGCCTGTGCCATGCTATCTCTGGAAGGGCATGAGGTCAGAGACATGTTCGTGGTCATTGACTTCCTGTCCCAGAAGGGACGGCATTGGAGGCGGGCTAATGGGGTTTCTATACAGACGCTATTTACCTTGAAGGATTTCGGCCTTCAGATTAGCTCTACACGGACTGCAGCAATGCAGTCCTATCGGGAGTTATGGCGAACCACCACTCCGGGTGGAATTGCCTATCATATTGTGCCTAAGTCTGCCCCCCTTCTTGTGGAAAATAAAATTTATAGGGGGTGTGACGCAGCAAAGATGCAGGCATTTTCCGCCGAAACCGGTGGCCTTATTTGGGAGTACGAGGCAACGGGAGCTGCGAGTTCTCGCAAGGGGATCTGGTCAAGTCCCGCATGGCATGATGGAAAGCTCTATTTCGGTGCCTACAACGGCACACTCTATTGTCTGGATGCCACAACGGGCGAGGAAATCTGGACCCGCCCTGAGGGCGAATGGGTCGGCGCCTCACCACTCATTGTTGACCGGCACAATCTGGTCTACTTCGGCATTGAGTACGCCCGCCCTTGGGCTCAGGGAAGCCTGGGAGCCTATGATATGGACACCGGTGAGAAGATCTGGGAGCATCAGGTTGAAAAGTTGCAACACGGATCCCCTGGCTACTGGCGCGGGGGTGACCTTGTCATATGGGGAAGCGCGGACCACGAAATGCTGGGTCTGGATGCCAGAACCGGTCGCATTGTCTGGAGGTTCCCCACCCGTCGTTCCGTCAAGTATGCACCTGCCATTGACGAAGAACGCCGGCTTACGGCTTTCGCCTCATTTGACAAATCGATTTACATCCTCGATGTGGCCACCGGTGAGAAACGTGGCGAATGGGTGACTGGTGAGATTTGTTATACAACCCCCCTTTTTGTGGGCAATAAGCTATTCTGTGGCTCAGGAGATCGAGAACTCTATATTATTGACGTGGATCACATGGTTTTAATCAGGCGTATTCCACTTCATGCACGTATCTATGCGTCTCCCCGAGTCGTGGACGGACGGGTCATCGTTGCCACTAATGGCGGCCGTGTCGTTGAGATTGACGCTGCTACGCTGGAGATCCGGGGGATGCTGCAACTGCCGGACGCCGTGACCAATGCAGTGGTTGTTTCCGACGATCAAAGGCGCATCATTGTATCCACATACATGAATCACCTCTACGCGTTTGAACGCACAGTTTCTAAAGAACATCTCATGAGCCTGGCGGAGAAAACCGTGACAGCGGAGGTTGATGTGGACGATTTTCCGGTGATACAAACTTCGCGATCAAGCAATCTCCAAAATTTTGAACTTGTCAGAACGGATACTGATGTCAGCCACATGTTGGACGAAATAAAAGCACATTCGGAAATGTGGATAGCAAATAATGAGCGACAGGATGACACGCTGGCCAGAAAGAAAATGGAGCACATTTTTCTGAGATCAGCATCGTTTGTCAACCTGAATAATAAAAAACCGGAAGATATCCACGAAAGCGAACCGACGCCGGTGGCGGTTCACTACCCTTCAGTTATGCAATGGATTGATATATTCGCCAGACAGGAGGATAAGCGTGTCGCCAGGGTGGTATTGACCAGACTCGGGCCTGATGCGCGGACCTGCCTACATACTGATAATGGTGCATATTATCAGGCAAGAGATCGTTATCATCTTGTTTTATCCAGTACAACCGGAAGCCGGATGATGTGTGGTGATGAAGAGGTTGTTATGCAAGAAGGCGAGCTGTGGTGGCTGGACAACAGGCAGTGCCACTCAGTTACCAATACCTCTGACAAAGATCAGATCCACTTGGTATTTGATCTAGAATACCCGGAATGACAGATGAATATCACCGTGGGAATACGAAAAAAGCCTAATTCAGGTATCCGGTTTCTGAATCGCGTAGGGTTTTGGTCAAAGACGGATATTGTGGCAAGCTCAAGGGCGGGGTTCCGGTTTTTTCTGCCCGTCTGTATCGCTATTTTGCCACTTTCTGGATGTACTCATTATCCAGAAGGAACAATCAATACCTCTCACCGGTATATGCCGGATCTGGACCAGGGACTCAGCCCGTCCCAGCAAAGAGCTATTTTAAGAGGAGAAGAACCTGACTGGTCAGAAAAATACCCCATAGACCCGTATTTACATAAAAATAAAAAATAGACGGTCTGTGTATGTATATGCCCACCAATACCCTTGTCCACGAAAATGAACACAGGTAAATCTTTTTTAGCCTGAAATTAATTCTAGCGGTTGACGGGATTTATTCTTTAGTTTTCGAAAAGAGTTTAGCGTTGTTCGCCGTTTGTCCATCGTCAGAATATCGGTCTCTGATTAAGATTATTCTGACGGTGAACATTGATGGCACAACCGATTTTGCATCCGGGACATAAGCTGTGGCTCACGCTGTCATTGCTGGCCGCCGGCTGCACCAATAACGGCACTTCCGATTCACTTCCCCGAATTCAGTCCTCTCCCAGAGTTAACGACATCTACCAAAATCGGTCACCGGAAGTCGTGCGTTATGACCGCTACACGTTGGTCAGCACCCGCCCGGATGATGCTCAGCGTGACCCGCTCAACCAGATGGTCGAAATTACCATGCCGGCACAACTGGTCCGCACAGTTGGGGATGGCTTCAGATATGTCTTACTAGAATCCGGTTATTCGTTGTGTCCGGTCTCGTCCTCAGTCTTCGCCGAACTGTTAAACCAGCCGCTGCCCGCAGTGCAGCGGACCATTGGGCCGGTTCGTCTCAGTGAAGCCTTGCAGATCCTCGCCGGTCCCGCGTGGCGGTTGCGGGTCGATGATGTGAATCGTGAAGTCTGTTTTACCTTGCGCGATGCTTATCGTGATTTTGCGCCACAACATCAAGCGGCCTATTCGGCCACGGTAATGGCGGGTTCAACCAGTCCGGCGCCGGTACGGCAATCCGGCAATCCGTTTTCCGGTTCGTCAAGTCAATCATCCCCCGTTTCGCCATCTTATGTCTCAGGGGCGTCTGCCTCAAATCTCACACCCCATGCGCCACTCAAACCTGAAAATATGTCGGTGCCGTCGCCGGTACTCATGCCAGTTACATCCGTAAAAAGCATTGCTACCCAGCCACTGGCTCCGAAATCAGCCACCCCGGTGCTGGCAAAACCCTCTGTTGTGCATTCACCCATTAAAACCCGCGTAATAGAAGCCGCACGACCAGTCACAATTACGCCGGTGAAAATGGCCGCACCGCTTAATCCCACCACCGCATTGCCACCGGCACCGCCAGCGATACCTCTGCGCCCCGTTCCCGTGATGAAGCCGGTGTTTACGCCAGGTGCGCCGGTATCGGTGACGCTTTCGGGACCTTTGTGGCGGGCGGAGGTGGGTTCAACGCTGAAAGAAACGCTTAACCGCTGGGCGGCACAGGCACCCTGCGACAACGGTGGAAACTGGGTGGTTATCTGGCCAGTGGGGCTGGGCTACCGCATTGATGCGCCGCTGGAATTCCACGGCAATTTCGAATCGGTGCTGGTCCAGGTCTTCAATCTTTATCGCCAGGCGGAAAAACCCTTATTCGCACAGGCCAGCCGGCTGCAGTGCCTGGTGTCGGTCAGCGATCGGCCCGGGGGGAACTGACATGGGTTACGCCATATTCGCCTTTGCCCTGGTCTTTTTCCTGATCGTGGGCAATGTGCAAATCCATACGTCCTCTCAGACGGATCAAAGCAGTAGCGTCTCTGCGGACCATTTAGCGACGGATATGCTCCGGCTGGCCGGTGCGGTAAATGACTGGCGTTATAGCCGCACCTTGTCCGACGGCCCGCTCACTGTCAGCCAGTTCGGCATGGTGCCGGCCCCCGACAGCCGTATCAGCGCCGCCATCAGCGGCGGGCGGCTCTGGATTTGGTCAGCCGGAACGTCCGGCCTGGCGGCTTCCCTGGCCACACAGTCTGACGATTCAGCATTGGCCTGCACCGTTTCGGGCGGACGGCTGAAAATGTCCGACGGTACCGATATGAATCTGTCGCTTCCCGCCGGCGTGGCGGAAGGCAACGTTGTTTATCTCAACTAAGGAGAGCCGGATGCTGTTTAATCCACTGTCTCGCCCAGTTCGCCACGCCGCCTTGATGGCCGCGGTGGTGATGCTGGCTGGCTGTACGCTGAAAGAAATCGACCGGATGGACCGCACGGCGCGCGGCAACGCCGATAGTGCGCAACGCATTAACGATAGCCGTTCGGCGCTGACTCAGTCGGCGGTGACCTGGACTGACAAACCTTGGGTCAATCTCAAGCCAGTCGAGCCCGGGGTAACGCAGAATGCCAAGACGCTGCCGGCTTGCCAGATAACCATCAATCGTCCCGATGGCATGACGCTGCCTGAATTGGGCCAGCGCATTACTGCGCTGTGTGGTCTGCAAGTGACTATTACGCCGGATGCTTTTCAGTCTTTGATGGGCAGCACCGGCAATCAGGTGGCTACTCAACAAATCGCCGGCACTCTGCCGCCGCCGGATGATAACGGCAGAGTGCCTTTGTCGCAGATAGGCGCACAGGCGGCAAAGCCGACCACCGTCAATTCTCCGTCGAACACTGCCATCACTGGCCTGAAGTGGCAAGGCGACTTAAGGGGATTGCTGGATATCGCCGCCAGCCGTCTGGGGCTGTCATGGCGCAGTGAACCGGGGAATATTATCTTTTATCAGTTGGATACCCGCACTTATCAACTGGTCATTTTAAATTCCAAAATAGACAGCACGGCGACCATCAATTCCGGTTCCGGCAGTCAGTTGGGCAGTAACGGCAGCAGCACCTCAGGCACCTCGGGCGATATCGATTCGGCACAGAAAACCGCTTACAACCTCAGCAGCAATCTGTATGACGACATTCGCAAAACCATCGAAAATATGCTGACCCCCTCCAAGGGACGCTATTGGTTGTCGTCGGCCAGCGGCACGCTGACCGTCACCGATACTCCCGAGGTTTTGGACCGTATCGGCCGTTATATTGAATATCAAAACAAGCTCCTGAACCGGCAGGTGCAGCTTAGCGTCCAGGTGTTGAGCGTGACCCAGACCCGCAATGAGCAATTGGGCCTTGACTGGGGGCTGGTCTACAATTCGCTGCACAGCGCGGGCGCCACACTCACCGGAAATTTCACCAACGCGGCGGACAACACCGGGTCGGCGGGCGTTTCCATTTTGAATACCGCCACGGGCAATGCCGCCAAATTCTCCGGTTCGCAACTGCTGTTAAAAGCGCTCTCCGAACAGGGTAATGTCAGCGTCGTAACCCAGATTAACCGGGCTACCACCAACTTGACGCCGGTGCCGTATCAGCTTTCCGACCAGCAAGGCATTTTGACCAGTTCAAGCTCAACGGCCACGGCCAACGTGGGCGTCACGTCTTCCATGCAAACCAGTATTTTGACCACCGGTTTATTTATCACCATGTTGCCCGACATCCAGGAAAACGGCGACGTGCAGTTGCAGTTCGCCTTCAGTTATTCCAGCCCGCCGAAGATTGTGTCGTTTGTCAGCAAAGACGGTAACACCCGCAACGATGTGCCGGAATTTCAGCAACAGGCATTGACCCAAAAGGTCAATATGCGCTCCGGCGAGACGTTGGTGTTGACCGGCTCCGATCAAGTCTCCACGACAACCGACAAACAAGGCACCTTCACCCCGGGGAACTTCCTGCTCGGCGGGGGGCAGACGGGTACCGCCACGCGTACCACACTCGTCATTCTTATCACCCCGATTTTGTTGAGCTGAACATGAAACCAAAAAAAACGACTATTTCACCGGGAACCCATACGGTTCTTTTGCAGGGTCGCTCTGGTTGGGTGGTGGGCCTGCGCTGGGTGGCGGAAGCTGAAGCGCACACCTTTTTACGGCGTGAAAAGCGGGGCGATACCCATACAGTACAAACAGGCAGCAAACCCGATCGATTGATGGGTTTTGCGCGCCCGGGTCACGTCAGGTACGGGATTCGGCTATACGCCTTGGCTGTTGCGTTTCTTCAGCGTGAAGGAGGCAACAGTTATGGGATTTATCAACTGGACCCAAAGAACGATCGCTGGTTATTCCTCGCGTCCGTTCGTGGCCAGCTCTCCGTCATGGGCGATGTGGTGGGCTCAGTCAGGGAAGTCGAGACGGCACGAGACCGCTTTCTTGAGTTCAACGAGCCAGACGATGTGCAGACCGGCTGGCACTGCAGCGCTACACCGGAGCAGGCTGTTTCATGGCAAACGCTGACCCGTGCGCTTTCCCGTCAGCAACAGCACGCTGCGCGATTACGGGAAATACCGTCTGTCAGCAAAATCGGCGCGTTGGCGGTACTGGCGATAGTCCTGGCAGCGGGCCTGTGGTACTGGCGCAACGACGCTATGCTTGAGGCCCAGCGGACAGCCGCGCTGGCAGCCCTGCGTGCGCGCCAGGCGATGGCTTCGGGAAAACCGGTCGTTTCAACGCGAACGGCACATCCGTGGGCCAGATTGTTACCCTCGTCCGTTTTTCTCAACCAATGCTGGTTTACCCGCGAGCCTTTGCCCGTTTCGGTGGCCGGCTGGCGGCTGACGGCCGGCGTTTGCCAGCAGGTCGGTCTGCGGTTGCGTTATGTGGCCACCGCCGGCAGTACGGTGACTGATTTCGCGCGGCGCGCGCTGCAATTATTCGGCCAGAGCGCCCAATTCGACCTTCAAGACGGCGGCCAGAACGGCGATGTTTTGATCCCTTTCACCGCCATCACCGACCCTTCATCCTGGCGGGATGAAGCGGTGCCAACGAAAGACGAGCAGCTCATGCGTTTCATTTCCCACCTGCAGCGCCGCAATATTCACGTGCAATTCACCGAGATCCAGCCGCCGGCAGTGCTGCCAGGGGCAACGAAAACGTCGTCGGTCCAGGATTGGCGGGAGTTTACCTTTACTGTCAATTCGCGCCTGGCACCGGAGTGGTTGCTTGCCGGCTGTGACGATACCGGTCTGCGCCTTGCCAGTATGGCTTTCACCTTAAGCCCGCAGGGGCAGTTTGACTACACCATCAAGGGGAGTCTGTATGCACAACGCTAGCCCCGTTCGCCTGCTGTGGTTGCTGTGTTTTACCGCTGCCATGAGCCACTCGTGTTTGGCTGCGGGCGATCCCTTTTCGGCCGGGGATGACAATGTCACCATCGGTCAACTGGAAGCCATTCAAGCGCGCAATTTTCTCCTTGAGCAGCAAGTGCAGACCGCCAAGCTCAAACGTCAGTTGCGCGAAAGTGAAAATGACGCCGGTATCATCGACTCGCCGACACCGCTGCCGTTCATCCCGGCCAATCATCCTGCTGGAGAAGCGCCGGCTAAACGGACGCCAGCTTCTTCAGTGGCCGAAAAAACCGCATCTAGCGCTGTTCGATTGCAGGAAATATACGGGCGCGGGACTCAACTGCGCGCCCGTATCCTGCTGCCTCAAGGGGGTGTCACCGAAGTCGCCACCGGCGACCAGATCCCTGGCACAAAGCTGCGCGTTACGGCAGTCACAGCCGCAGTGGTAAAGCTTAGCGACGGTACGGAACTTTCATTTTGAACCGGGGGAAGCATGCAACCTGATAAAGAAATTATGGATTTTGTGCTGATTGAAAAGGTGCCGGATGGCAAAGGCAGTCTCAGACTGGTTATCGACAACAACCGCCGGACCGATCCCCGCGTACAGCGGTGGGTCATGGACCAGGTTAAAACCTGGCCCGGGGCGTTAAAAGAGTTTGTTTCGCTGAGTGAACTTAACGCCAGGCGTGAGCAGCAATCCTTGCATTCTGAGAATGCGCTGACGGCCAATGATCGGGATAAGGATATCAGCGCCAACCAGCAAAAAGTCGTCCGTTATATGGCGCTCGCCAGCCAGCTGGGTTCGTCTGATATTCATTTCACCATCAGTAACGACCGGAGGATCACCGTCATTGAGATGCGTATTCATGGTGATTTGGAAGTCGTTGATGAACTGACGCACGAAGAAGGTTGGTCGCTGGTCTCCACCATTTACCGGTCCATGTGCGATCTCAGAGATACCGATTTCATAGCCAGCCGGGATCAGAAAGGTCGGGTCGAGGCGAGTTTTGCCCGCCGGGCCGGGCTTTTCGGCGCCCGTTATCAGCATATGACCACCCCAGATGGCCTGTACGTTGTTCTGCGCACCATTCCAGATGACAGTCACCAGGTTCCCACCATGACACAATTGGGTTTTTTGCCCGAACAACAGGCCTTGCTGGCGCAGATTATGCGCATCCCGGAAGGGATGGTGACACTGTCCGGGCCTACCGGGTCGGGTAAAAGCACCACGCTGCGAACCTTAAGCCGCCATTGGTTGGACAGGACTCAGGGGAAAAAACGCCTGTTGACGATAGAATTTCCCGTTGAGGGCCGAATTGCCGGCGCAATACAAACCTCGGTAACACCGGAAAACAATACCAAAGAAGCTATCGTCCAGGCATGGGAAAATTCCAATGCTTCGGCTTTACGCTCCGACCCGGATTCCATCACTATCGGCGAGATGCAGGAAAGAAATTCCGTGATGGCGGCAGTGCATGCCGTGGAGTCCGGTCATCTTGTTTTTGATACCCTGCATGCGCCCAGCGCGGCGGGCATCATTACGCGCATGGGTTTGATGGGCGTCAATGTCCGCATTATCGCCGACGCCCAGATCATGATTGGTCTCATCAGTCAGCGTCTGGTGCAAATCCTTTGTCCATACTGCCGTATCCCCTGGGCGACGATGTCTTCTCAGTTGCCGTCGGCTGTCCGGGCGCGCCTTGAAAAATATTGTAATGAGCCCGGAGTGTGTCGCCCGGAACAACTCTGGTTTCATAATCCTGACGGCTGCGCGCATTGCCGGCGTACTCTTGAACTCACCGGTCGCGTTGTCAGCCGTGGTGTGACCGGGCGCACCGTTCTGGCGGAAGTGATCCGCCCGGACGCCCGGTTTATGGCGCTGTACCTGGCTCACGGTACGGCGATTGCCCGTCAGCATTGGCTGAAAAATCTCGGGGGTATTAGTCGGCGTCGGCATCTGCTGTATCGGCTCGCCGAAGGCCTGGTCGACCCGCTGGATGGCGACCTGGTCTGCCCGCTGGATGAAGATGAATTGTTGAGCTGTGAGGTGCCTGATGCCTGAGCGCATTTTCCGGCCATTGAGAAAGATGAATCCGGGGCAGCGTCTTCGGTACGAGCTGGTCCGCCGCACGTTTACCGGTCATTACCGGCAGCCGTTTTATGAAACCCTGCGTTTTTTGCTGGCGAACAAAAAACCGTTGGAAGATGCGCTGCGCATGATAGGCGAGGTGCATACCGACTTTGGCCGTCACTGGCATCCCTATAACGATTTGGTGGAAGATTGTCTGGAGGCGGTCGCGGACAACAGCTCGGGCCGTTCGCTGCAGGATGTGCTGGCCGCCTGGGTGCCACGGGAAGAGGCGGCGCTTATCAGCGCCGGTATGCAAAGCGGTAATTTGCCCAGGGCGCTGGAACAGGCTGGCAAGTTGATTGTAGCCCGTCGGCGCATTCTCGGTCAGGCGGTGATGGCGTCTGTTTATCCTACTGCGCTAACCCTGCTGGGCGGCGGGTTATTGGGGGTAAACAACTTCTTCATTATCCCCACCCTCAGCAAACTCTCATCGCCGGACCATTGGGCCGGCGCGTTGGGTTTTATGAATCATCTTTCGCTCTTTACCCAACAGTATGGGTCGTTTTTAACGCCCGGCTTCGTCGCCTTGATCGGTTTGGTTTTCTGGTCGCTTCCCCGCTGGCGCGGGCAATTACGGCGTATTGCTGATCGCTTTATGCCCTGGTCAGTTTATAAGGATCTGCAAGGTGCGGTTTTTCTGATGAATGTTGCCGCGCTGATTGGCGCCGGCGTACCGGAATTGAATGCGTTGGAGATCCTTCACTCGTTCGGGTCCCGATGGTTGCGGGAAAGACTGGAGGGGGTACTGGATTGCGTGAACATGGGCGATGGATTGGGACAGGCTTTGCGCAATTGCGGCTATCAATTTCCCAGCCAGGAGGCCGCGAACTACCTGTCACTGCTCGGGGCAGGGGATGGGGCCGACGTGCTGATAAGCCATTATGCCGATCGCTGGCTCGAGCAGGCGCTTAAAAAAGTCGCCGGGCGGGCTAATGTCGCCAAATTTTTCTCATTGCTCCTGATAATCACTTTCTTCTTACTCATCCTGGGGATGGCGATGCAAATTCAGGATATGACCCGTTATTCACCTCATTAAGGAACGAATTATGTCAGTTCAGACCGCTTCTTTTCGTCGTCAGCCCCACCGAGGCTGGGCCATTATGGAAAACGGGAGTATTGCACTGCTTGTGGTGGTCGTGATTGTGCTTGTGGCAGGCCTCATCATTGGATTATGGAACAGAAAGGACGTTGCCGTGGAAACCACGAACGTGCAAAGCATCGTGACGTCCACACGCGGCTATCTCAAAGGTCAAACCGGATACAATTTCACCAGTGGCACCACCATGACCGGCACACTGATTCAGATCGGCGGCGTGCCAAAAGGGATGACCGTTGAGGGGGATGCCACTTCCGGTACCGCCACGCTTTGGAATACCTGGGGCGGCCAAGTGGTATTGGCGCCAGTGGCATCGGAAGGTGGTTTCAACAATGGTTTTTCTCTCACCTATCCCCAAGTCCCGCAGGATGCCTGCATCGCCATGGCTCAGCAATTATCCGGTTCGTTTGCCTCCCTCGCCATCAATAGCACGGTACATAGCGATGGGGTGGTGACCGCCGAAACCGCCGGGCAGGAATGTACCAAGAACAGCGGTACCTCCGGCCAGAATACCCTGATTTTCACCGTAAACGGCTGACTGACCATGTTGCGCGGTTTGCTGATTTTGCTGGTTGTCGTGTGCCGGCCCGCCGTTGCGTTTTGTTTTGACGCCGCTGGGGCGAAATATCATGTCGACCCATTACTGATTAAGGCCATCACTATCGGTGAAAGCGCCCTCAATCCCGGCGCGATTAATATCAACCGGGATGTGAAAACCGGGATGGAAGAAAGCCGGGATTTCGGCCTGATGCAAATCAATTCCACGCATATTCCCGAGCTGATTCATGAAGGCATTATCAGTAATAAAAATGAGCTGCTGACCCGCCCTTGTCTGAATGTGCAAATTGGAACCCGCATTCTTGCTCAGCATTTTCAGGTCTGTGGCATCAGTTGGGATTGCCTGGGGTCTTACAATGCCGGCTTCCGACAGGATCGGCATGAGAGCCGTGAATCTTACGCCAATCGCATCTATGCCATTTACCGGCGCCTGATAAAACAAGAGCGGGGGATTGTCCTATGACCATGATCGCGCTTATCGGACCGTGGCAACTGGCCTTGCCGTTGTTTTGTCTGGCATTGGCGCTGTTTCGTCTGGTGAACCGGCAGGTGGCCGCACTACTGGGCTCTTACGGCCTTGTTGAATGGACTCAGTCAGATAACGACACCATTAAACGGCATACCTGGCTTCATGCCCTGGCGATGACGGTTTTTGTGATGGTCTCGCCGCAGGCAAAACTTTTCGACATCGCCACCGGATTGTTGTTTTTCTGCTTTATCTTCCGGCTGAGTATGACCGACCGCCTTACGGGATGGTTACCCCAGGACTTTACCTGGACGTTGCTGCTGGCCGGCCTGTGTACGGCCGCAGCGAACAATGCGTTGTCCGCCCATGGTGTATTGGCGCTGAGCCTGCTTATGTTTTTTGCGGCGATAAGGCGTCTTGGCAGCGATTATTCCAAACGTGAGGTTCTAGGGCTTGGCGATGTCTGGCTGATTGCCGGGCTTGGCGCCTGGTTAAGTCTTCCGCTCATCCTGTTCACGGTGTTGTCAGGTTTTAGCGGATTTTTCCTCTGGCATTATCGTTCGAAGGACTGCGCTTGCGGCGGCCCATTGGGCCCGTGGTTGGGTTACAGCGCGTTGTTGTCCATGACGGTAAGCGTTTCCGCTCCTCTTTTGACATGGTGACGTATGGTGATTAAAAACAATGGGGATCATCGTGGCTGGGCTGTCCTCGGGACCGGCGCCAGTTTGCTTATCTTGCTGATTGTCGCAGTTTGGGCGTTTTCCATATACGACGATTATATCCAGCAACGTGAATGGCAAGTGACCGCTGTTCAGACATCGCGTTTTGTGTCAGCCGTTAAAAGTTATATTGGCACGTATTACGATACCTTGCTGACATCGGCTGGGACGACGACTCCGGCTCTGGTGACGCCGACCATGCTGAAAAATACCGGATTTTTAGAGACGGGTTTTAGCGCCACCACCTCCGAAGGGCATCAATTCATTGCGGCCGTCACCCGCAATGCCACCAATACCAATCAATTGCAGGCGCTGGTTATCACACAAGGCGGTACGGCGCTGTCTTACAAGGCTTTACGCGATATCTCAGTCGATATTGACGGTATGGGAGGGTATGTCTGGAACAGCACCAATGTAACGGGCGCCATGGGCAGTTGGACTGTACCCTTGGCCAGTTTTGGCGTGAGCACAACCAGCGGCCATATCGCCGCGCTGCTGACGACTGACGAACTTGGGGCTTCACGTGATGAAAGTGATCGTCTTTATCGTTATTCAGTGACCGGAAAACCGGATCTTAACCGCATGCACACTGACATCGACATGGGGGGAGATAACCTCAATAACACTAACGCGGTGAATGCTCAGACCGGAAACTTTAGCGGTAACATCAGTGCCAGTAATGTGAATGCCGGCAACGTGAACGCCAGCAACGTGGCGGCCAGTAATGCTGTTACGGCCGGGGGCGCGATGGCTGCCGGGGGCGGTATAACCGCCGGGAGTGATATCCGCAGCACCGGTGGCTGGCTGATTACTCGTAATTCCACAGGGTGGGAGAATGAGACGTACGGTGGCGGGTTTTATATGTCGGATACTGACTGGGTGCGGGCCATCAACGATAAAAATATCTATACCGCAGGGCAGGTAAGGGGCGGTACGGTTCGTTCTGATGGGCGTTTGACCGTAGAGGAATACATCGAACTTGATGCTCAAGCTTCCGCCGGCAGCGCTTGCAATCCTATTGGTTTGCTAGTCAGGGATGGTGTCGGAGCATTGCTTTCCTGCCAAAACTATGCATGGGCCTACGTCGGCAAAAACAATGGTAATTACATTAACTTAGGGACCTTCACCTATCAATACAATGGATACAATGGTGGTCAGAATACCTTGCTCGTTAATGTTTGGGGCGGTACATCCACTAATAGCAAAGGTGTTCAAGATGGCGCATGTTCAAATACCTGGGCCTTAGCGGCTTATGTGAATGGTCTGACTGTGGCTAATGCAGTCGACAATAACGTTGATTGGGCGAAAAGTGGGTTTATTAGCTTTCCAGTGCCTTCTGGCGCGAGTTACTCGGTAGTGTCAAATCCCTTGCCGGATCAAGGATGTTCTCCGGGAGTTTTCAGTCTGGTAGGTTATCAGTAGAAGAAAATTAATTCGAATGAAAATACATTTTCCGGGGCGATTTCTTGCCCCGACTTTCGCTTCAGTAGTGACATTATCTAGTTTTTGACAGCCAAAAACGGGTTGCCGAATAATTTGAGATATTCTTCGCCAAAAGTATATGACGCATAATCTGTAAGATGCCCAACATCGCGATAGATGCCTATTTTGCCTATTGCTGTTATACATTCTCCGGAATGGCATTGAATAGATTTGGGATCTATGATTTCAAGTGTCGGATATTCAATTTTTAACTTTTCGAATAATCCCAGCACCCAAGGGTCGTTGGTTCCAGGAGTTTTTGAATTATCACATTGATTTTTATCATATTTTTCTCTAAATAAAATATGTTTATTGACACATTCCATATAGCCATGTGGCATAGGAGCTATTGTTTTGATAAAAATGGGCGTCGCGCCACTACTGGTAATAAGATCTAATCCCTGTCGAAGAGATTTTTCCATGCGCTGATGAGATAACTCATTAGAACGCTGATCGCCTTCTTTATTAATCAAATGTGGGCCACTACCATATTGCTCCCAAATTTCACCGATAATGACGTAGTTATACCTATTTTGTTTTATCAGGTTATAGTATTTTTCGGTATTGTCATGGCATAGAGAATAAGGGATGTTGCGGAATATCCACCAATCAAATTGGAAAATATTGGGTAAAGTCAAACATGAAGGAGTGCTCAAGGCCGTAAATTTAATATGTGCATCTTTTGCCATAACATCAAAAAAGCCCCAAAAGTGATTGGAGTTTGAATCGCCAATCATTAAAGCAGTTTTTTGGGCATGTTGATCTCCAAACGAACAAATGTCAGGGCGTTGCCGGGTATCCAGGCATTTTGCACGATTAAGCGCCATTTTTTCATAAATAGCCTGTTTTTGTACGGCTTGATAATAATCGGACCCAAAACGCTGAGGGAGGCCATCATATTTTGTTGAAATGCCATTAATGGTCAATATCAAAATTATGGGTAGTCCAACCAGTAAGGAGAAAGTCCTTTTTAAAGTAATCCTTTTTCTTCTTAATGGATTTTCAACTAAATAGTAAGACAGGATTGATAAAATTAATGTAATGAGAAGGCAGGCTAATCTAAAACTTGCAGTTTCTGTTTCCTGATAATCGAGATATCTTCCCAAAGCAAAAACAGGCCAATGCCATAGATAGAGTGAATAAGAAATTTTACCAATATAGGCGAGAGGTCTCATCCCAAGCAAACGAGTTGGAAGCTCACTAGAAAATACACCTAGGTAAATAAGTATTGCGGCTGAGATAACCGTAATCAAAGCATATTGGTCTGGATATTCAACTAATTCGGTTTTATGAGCTGCAACGTAAAACAACATGGCTAATGCCAGAAAACCTGCAATAGTCGCCATGTAAGCGCTGGGTCTATAGCGGCGGCGGCCTAAAAAAACCGCCATACTGCCGAAGAGAAACTCAAAGATCCTGGTGAGCAGAAAATAATAGGTGCCGTTTATATGTAGGCGAGAAATCGTCAATGAGCCAATTACTGCGACTACAGTCAACCCTCCCGTGACTAATGGAAGCAAGCGACTTGGGAGACGCTTATACAACAAGGCCAGCGCCAGCGGTAAAAAGAGGTACCATTGCCATTCAACGGATAATGACCAGGTATGAAGCAAAGGAAATGTTGCAGCATCTGGCGATGCGTAAGCGGCAGATTGTTTGGCAAAAAATTGATTTGATAAAAATAGGCTGACATACTTTGCGCTATGCACATCCTGGAGCAGATCGCTAGGTAAGTAAAAAATAAAGGTAAAAAGAGTGGTCAATAGCACCATAACTAATAAAGCAGGTTGTATTCGCCATAACCTTCTTGCATAAAATTCATGAAACGTGAATTTATCTTTTTCTAAATTCGTGAGTATAATATTCGTCATTAAATAACCGGAAATGACAAAAAATATATCTACCCCAATGAACCCAGATGAGAACAAGTTTGAACCACTGTGAAAAGTGATAACGAATATGATAGCCAAAGCCCTGAGTCCATCAATATCATGCCTATACTTGCCAGGAATGCTATTTGGGCGAGGTGTGGAAGACATCTTTCAACCCTTTAGTTATCTGATCTATTTCTTGCGGGAAAAATAGAAAATGTGGATTTTTGAAAGATAGAATGATAAGCAATGTTCTTATTTAAGACAAATCGGCTCTTATGGTGGATTGTATTTGATATTGTCTTTCATTGATTAAGTGAAATTTACAGAATAAAAACCTAAATTAAGATAAATATACTGAGTTCTATGGTTTAAAGATCCCTCGTGAATTTGCTCCATTTCATCACGTTTTAATTTTTAACCAGTGGTATTGAGTTTAACGTCGCCTTCTTACTCCCTTTTTTGCATTTTATCCCTTTCTGATGAGCTGAAAGGGTGAAGTGCAATGACCTCCGAACCATTGTCGGATGATGGATTTCCTTCTGCAGACGAGTTTGTGAATACAGCTAGCCTCAAAACGACAATCTCGACAGAACGCCGGCACAAAGGCTTGAGTTTCAAAAATGATCTGCTGTTAAAACGCCTCATTTATACCCTGACCGGCCTGGGGATCTTGATACCCACGGTACTGAGCATTGTTCTGATGTTGAAAATCAGTGATATGGCGATACGGATCAATTCCCTTGAAGCGGCTTTTCGTAGTGGTCAGCTCGGTCAGCTTTCATCATCGGTTGTGACGCTCGAAAAACGGGTCGCGAATCAAGAACAACACTTTGCACTGAAAGACGATGTTTCTGCCGGCATGAAAACGCTGTCGGAACAGGAATCATCGCAGTCGAATAAAATCGACCAGCTTGCAAGAGATACGGCTGAAAATCGCCAGGCAATCTTGCGGCAGGGGGCACAGTTAGGTGCGTTACAGACCCGAGCTGATGAGACTCAGACCCACCTTGATGCATTGGCCGAACTGAAAACGAAGTCGGACAAAACCGCCGCAACATCCAGCCCTGCCGTTTCAAGCGAAAAGAAAAGGAAACCCTCTTCAGTAAAAAAACATCTGCGGTCAGCCAGAACTGTGCCACTGGCTGCACCGTTTATCCTGACCGGCATTGAGCGGCGCGGTGGACAGGTTTTTGCCGTAGTAGCGCCACGAGGCGCGACCTCCCTATCTCAGATGCAGTTGCTATCCCCGGGTGATTCCGCCTGGGGTTGGACGCTGCACAGTACACAGGGCAACGAAGCCCTGTTTTCCGTTAATGGAACCCAGCAGCGGCTTACCGCTCAATAGAGGTTTTATATGAAGACAATCAGCAGCCTGCTCTTTTTCGGTTTATCGATCTTTGCGACTGTCGCCAGTGCTGAGGTGGCAAACAGCAGCACCAATAACAGTTCCACCATTGAAACCCAGCAAGATAAATCGTCTCAACAGCAGTCCCATCAAAACGCCCAACAATGGGGCCTGAGCGATACCGAATGGCAGCGATATCAGCAACTGATGCTGGGCAAACGCGGCGTGCAGTCCCCCGGACTTGATCCGCTGACGACCCTGGGCGTGGAAAGTGATAATCCCGCTGATCGCCGGCGTTTGGCTGAACTCTGGGTGAGAGAGGAGTACCAGCGAACCGAAAAGGAGCTGGAATTCCAGCGGGAAGTCAATGCGGCCTGGAACCGGCTTTACCCCAATGCCTTGGCCGTCAACATGGGTAATGCCGCCGGCATTGCTCATGATACCAACGGCAGGCTGGCGCTCTTTGTCAGCAATAACTGTTCCCGTTGTGACGCACGGCTGGCGGCGGTTCTGGCGGATAACCGGCCCGTCGATATTTATCTGGTGGGCAGTGACGGCAAAGACGATACGGTGCGCAAATGGGCCATCAGCCACAACATTCCTATCGATCGGGTGAGAAGTCGCGAGATAACCTTGAACCACGATAGCGGTCTGTGGCTGCAGTATGGTCAGGGGCAAATGCCGGTTATCCTCCAACAAGGAGAAAACGGATGGCAAATCGCGGCATTCTAATCTCGGGGTTTCTGCTGTTGGCGGCACTGGGCTGGAGCCAGTTGTCCCTGGCGGTGCCCATAGGGCCCCTGCAGGTCAT